>OFPK01000008.1_pt1 | contig 112723 bp, 99 predicted proteins | sample 1542601 | NCBI WGS metagenome assembly OFPK01 (sample SAMN05503968, study PRJEB24370) | sediment metagenome | isolation source: lake sediment | place: USA: Lake Hill lake, St. Paul Island, Alaska | collected 2013 | reverse complement strand
GCCACGCGTGCGGGCGAAGCCGGGCGCGGCTTTGCCGTGGTGGCCTCCGAGGTGCGCTCGCTGGCGCAGCGCTCGGCCGAGTCGGCCAAGGAAATCCGGCAACTCATCAGCAACTCTTCCGAGCAGGTGGGCGTCACCGTCGGACAGATTCGCGCCGCCGGCAGCAACATGGGCGAAATCGTGAGTGGCTTTCGCGACGTGGCGACCAATATGGCCACTATTGCGACTTCCAGCGCCGAGCAAAGCTCAACCCTGCACGAGGTGAGTGCGGCCATCCGCCAGCTCGATGAGATCACGCAACGCAATGCGCAGATGGTGGAGCATGCGGTGGAGCAGGCCGTCAAGTTGGAACAACGCGCCTCTACGTTGGCTCAGGCGGTGGAGGCCTTTCGCTTGCAGCAGGGCACGGCCGACGAGGCGTTGGCGCTTGTGCTACGCGCCATCGCCTATCGCCAGAAGACCTCGCGCGACAGCTTCTTGCGCGGTTTGACTGATCCGCAGCAGGGCTTTTTCGACCGCGACATGTATGTGTTTGCGCTGGATAGTAACGGCGCTTACGTGGCCTTTGGCGGCAATCCGGCCAAGGTGGGTACCCGCGTGCAGGATATCCCTGGCATTGATGGCCAGGGCTTGCTCAATGCCGTCGTGGCGCAGGCCAGCCGTGAACCGGGCTGGGTGGAGTACGACATCACCAACCCGGCCACGGGCGTGGTACAGACCAAGATGTCCTTCGTGCAGCAGGTCGACGACGTGTTTGTCGGCTGCGGCGTTTACAAGAATCTGGTGGCGCACTGAAGCGCTGAGACGTTAGCTGCCACCTGTGCGCCGCGCCCGGGCGCGTGCCAGTGCCGCCTCGATCACGGCGCGCTTCTTGTCCAGCACGACCGGGTCGGTATGCAGGGAATGGGCGCCTAGGTCGGCCAGCTTGGTTTGGGCTTTTTCTTCCAGCCGCTTCTCATGTTCCTGTTGCTCGCGCTTTTGCCGCACACTGTGAAACGCATAGCGGCTGCGGGCCAGGTCGGCCTGTTCCTGCGGCCAGGCCGCCCAGCCGGTGGCCGTGCCGCTGACGTTTTCCAGGGCGATGCAGTCCACCGGGCAAACCGGAAGACACAACTCGCAGCCGGTGCAATAGGGCTCGATGACGGTGTGCATGAGCTTGTTGCTGCCCACAATGGCGTCGGTCGGGCAGGCCTTGATGCACAGCGTGCAGCCAATGCACCAGGCTTCGTCGATCACGGCTACGGTGCGTGGCGCCTCCGTGCCAAAGTCCGGGTTCAGCGGCAGGGCCGGCAGGCCGGTGAGTCGGGCGAGCCGGGCCACCCCTTCGGCACCGCCGGGCGGGCACTGATTGATGGCGGCCTCACCGGCCGCAATGGCCTGGGCGTAGCCGGCGCAATCCGGGTAGCCGCAGCGGGTGCACTGGGTCTGGGGCAGGGTGTCGAGAATCTGGTCGGCAGTCGCGGGCATGGGGCCGATTATCCGGCCGATCATCAAACCGCTTTGGACGCCGTTTTGCGTACCGCCGGCTTCTTGGGCGCAGGTTTGGCCGTGGCTTTCAGGCTGGACGGCTTGTTGTGTTCCAGGATAAACGCCTTGACTGCCGGGTAAACGATTTCGCGCCAGCGCCGGCCGGAGAAGATACCGTAGTGGCCGGCACCCTTGGCTTCCAGGTGCTTTTGCAGGTGTTTGGGCACGCCGCGGCAGATGCTGTGCACGGCCTCGGTCTGGCCCGAGCCGGAGATGTCGTCCAGCTCGCCTTCGACCGAGAACAGCGCCGTGGTCTTGATGTCCTGCGGCCGGACATGTTCAAGCTCGCCGTCTTGGCCTTTGACGTGCCAGGTACCCTGCACCAGCTTGAAGTCCTGGAACACGGTCTGGATGGTCTCCAGGTAGTAGTGGGCATCCATGTCGAGCACGGCGTTGTACTCGTCGTAGAACTTGCGGTGCGCCTCGGTGCTGGCGTCGTCGCCTTTGATCAGATCCTGAAAATAATCGTAGTGACTCTTGGCATGGTGGTTCGGGTTCATGGCCACAAAACCCGAATGCTGCAGGAAACCGGGGTAGACACGGCGGCCGGCACCGGGGAAATTGCCCGGCACGCGGTAGATCACGTTGTTCTCGAACCAGCTGTGGCTCTTGGTCATGGCCAGGTTGTTGACGGCGGTGGGTGATTTGCGCGCATCGATCGGGCCGCCCATCATGGTCATGGACAGCGGTGTGAGCTCGCCGCGGCTGGCCATCAGCGAGACGGCAGCCAGCACCGGTACGGTGGGCTGGCATACGCTCATGACGTGGCAGTTGCCATAGGACTTTTGCAGGTGGCGGATGAATTCCTGCACATAGTTCACATAGTCATCGAGGTGGAACTCACCCTGGGACAGCGGCACGGTACGGGCGTTTTTCCAGTCGGTGATGTAGACCTTGTGGTCCTTGAGCATGGTGCGCACGGTGTCACGCAGTAGCGTGGCGTAGTGGCCGGAGAGCGGCGCCACGATCAGCACGGCCGGCTGGCCCTTGAGCTTGGTCAGCGTGGCCGGATCGTCCGAGAAGCGCTTGAAGCGGCGCAGCTCGCAAAACGGCTTGTCAATCTCCACCCGCTCATGAATCGCCACGGCAACGCCGTCCACATCGACCGTGCGGATGCCGAACTCGGGTTTCTCGTAGTCCTTGCCCAGCCGGTGCATCAGGCCGTAGCCGGCGGCTACCCGTTCGGCATAGGGCATTTGGCCCAGCGGCAGCAGCGGGTTGTTAAAAACCTTGGCGGCGGCCTGGGCCAGATCGGAAAATGGCTCCATCAGGGAGCGCTGGGACTCATAGAGCTGATACAACATCGTGGCCTCACTTTTTGATGTTTGCTGCAGTGCAATATATCAGTTGTGACCGATGTCGGGTTGGGTAGTTCCTCTAATCCTTGGTAGGCACGGGCGGGAACCCGGTGGCCCGCTGGGGATTCCTGCAAAATCGGGGGCTCAGAATGAAACGTAAAACCTTTGTTGCCACGCTCGCCGCCGGCGTCAGCAGCTTGATCGGAATCCAGATGACCGCTATCGCCGGGGCTGCCAGCCTCAATCACCTGCAGAATCTCCAGCCCAGCCCGCGCCTGCCGGTGCTGTTCATCGGCCACGGCAGCCCGATGAACGTGATTACGGCCAATGAATTCCGCCCGACATGGGAGGCACTGGGCACCCAGTTTGGCAGCGGGCCCGGGGCGAAGTGGCTCCGGCCGCAGCTCATCCTGTGCATTTCGGCCCACTGGCTCACACGCGGCTGGTGGCTCACCGGCATGGCGCAGCCACCCACCATCCACGACTTTGGTGGTTTTCCGCAGGAACTCTTCGACCAACAGTACCCGGCGCCCGGTGCACCTGCCGTGGCACGCGAGCTGGCGGCCAGCCTGCAGCAGCCGTCCAATCACGCGCCGCTGGGGGTGGACGAGCGCGAATGGGGGTTTGATCACGGCTGCTGGGGTGTGCTCAACCCCATGTTCCCGCAGGCCGATATCCCGGTGATCCAGCTCAGCATGGATTACAGTCGCCCGCCGGCCGAGCATTACGCCCTGGGCCAGCAACTGCGGGCCTTGCGCGAGCGCGGTGTGCTGATTGTGGCCAGCGGCAACACCGTGCACAACCTGCGCGCCATGCAGCGTGGCGCCCCCAGCGACCAGGCCTACGACTGGGCTATCGAGTTCGACCGCATCATGGGTGAACACATCGCGCAGGGCCGGCTCGACGAACTGCAAAACTTCCTGCAACTCGGCCAACTGGCCCAGCTGGCGAATCCGACCTATGAGCATTACCTGCCGCTGCTCTACGCGGCGGGTGCGGTAGATCCTGGCGAGGCGCCGCAGGTCTTCAATGCCAAGTTTCAGGACGCCTCGATCTCGATGCGTTCGGTGATTTGGGACGGCGCCGCTGCGGCTTAAAGCAGCGAGCGGATCAGCAGACTGCTGCCGGTGAGCAGCAGCACGCTGTGCAGCACGAGCAGGAAGCGATGGCGGTCCAGCCGCAGGCTGATGTGGTGGCCGATATACAGGCCTAGTGCCACCGCCGGCAGCAGGGCCAGTACCAGCAGCAACAGCTCGGCATCCAGCAGGCGCCCGGCCAGCAGGAACAGCCCCACCCGCACCGCCGAGCTGAACATCAGCACCGCCGTTTGCGTGGCGCGGATCTGCTGCGGATCGTCCAGACGGCGCAGCAGGTAGATCGAATAGACCCAGCCGCCGGCGCCAAACAGCGCGCTGAACACGCCGCCGATGCTGCCGTACCACCAGGCCCAGTGCGGCGACAGCGGGGCACGGCCAGCGTGCTGGGCTTTCTTCGGCCGCAGGCCGTTGAGCGCGTACAGCACCACAAAGGCACCCAGCAGCGGCATCAACAGCTTGAGCGGCAGCGTGAACAGCAGCCAAGCGCCGACCGCGCTGCCGGCAAACAGTGCCGGCACCAGACGGTACAACTCGCGCCTCGCCACATGTTGGCTCAGGCGCCAGCCGTTGGACCAGGAGGCGATCATGTCGGTCAGCGCCAGTGTCGGCACCACGGTGCTCACGGGCAGCAGGTGCGCCAGCAGCGGCGCGCTGACCAGCGTGGAGCCAAAACCCACCAGACCGAACACCACGTAGGCGACAGTGATGACGGGTTCGGCGACCAGCAGGGTCAGGAGATCAGGCAGGGAACCCATGCAAGGCTTATTGCCCGCGGGCAGCAGCGGCCCGCAGCTTGTCTTTCTTGCTCGGGCGTTTGCCCTTGATGCCGCCGGTCGATGGCACCGCTGGCGCCGTGTCCGTCGGCTCAAAGCCGGCGATCTGTTCGCGCGCCAGGGCCAGGCCCTGGCGTTTTTCGATCAGGCTGAAATGCGCTTCGGTACCAGCGCTGACAAAACTGACCGCCAGGCCACTTTCGCCGGCGCGGCCAGTGCGGCCGATGCGGTGGGTGTAGTCGGTGGTCGAGCGCGGCAGGTCGTAGTTCACCACCACGGGCAGTTGAGAAATGTCGATGCCGCGCGCCGCCACGTCGGTCGCCACCACTACCTTCAGGCGCGAGGCTTTGAAGTCCGTCAGCACCTGGGTACGCTTGCCCTGGCTCAGTTCGCCGTGGAAGGGCTCGGCATCCAGGCCGGCCTTGCGCAGCTTGTCGGCCACGATCTCGGCGGCGTGCTTGGTGGCAACAAACACCAGCACCCGACTCCAGCCGTGTTGTGCGATCAGATGATGCAGCAACTGGGTGCGCTTGCTCGCATCCACGGCAATGGCCCGCTGCACGATGTCGGGCTGACTCTGTGGTTCGGGCAGTACGTCGATGCGCACCGGCTCATGCAGCAGCGTGTTGGCCAGGGTTTGCACGGTCGCCGGAAAGGTGGCGGAGAAAAACAGGTTCTGCCGTTTGGGCGGCAGCAGCGCCAGCAACCGGTCCAGCTCTTCGGCAAAACCCAGGTCCAGCAGGCGGTCGGCCTCGTCCAGTACCAGGGCGCTGACGCCAGCCAGCGTGAGCGCGTTGTGGTCGATCAGGTCCAGCAAGCGGCCGGGCGTCGCGACCACAATATCGGTGCCGCCGCGCAAGCCCATCATTTGCGGGTTGATGGAGACACCGCCAAACACCACGGTGACCTTCAGCGGCTGGGCCAGGTGCTGCGCCAGGTTGCGGAACTCGTCGCCCACCTGCGCTGCCAGTTCGCGCGTCGGCACCAGCACCAACACGCGCGCACGCCGAGGCTTGTCACCACAGGGCTGGTCGAGTTGCTGCAGCAGCGGCAACGCAAAAGCCGCCGTCTTGCCCGAACCGGTCTGCGCCGAACCCAGCACATCATGGCCCTGCAGAATGGCCGGAATGGCCGCAGCCTGGATGGCGGTGGGGGCGGTATAGGCCCGGGCGCTCACAGCGTGTAGCAGGGCGGGGGACAAACCCAGTGAAGAAAATGGCATGAGCAGGTGCTTTGTAGAGGTGAATGCGGCGAGGTCGGGCTCAAAGAAGCTGCGGCCATGGGCGTTGCCAGCGGCGGGCGGGCAAGGCGCGGCACGGATACGCCCAGTTTAAGCGCTTCGATGCGGGATAAGGCGGATAATCGAGGCCCCCGCGATTTTCATCCCTGTTGGGTGGGAGCGGAAGCACTAAAGGCCATCGTGAGAAAAACATACCCACTAAACATCGAAGGCAAAAACCGGGACCGCGTGCTCGACGCCATCAAACACGACATCCGTAAATATGTGAAGCGGCAACGGCGCGTAGCGCTGCCCGCGGGCGTGGACTTTTGGGATTTTGATTGCAAGTTCGGCACCAGCAAGGACGACGCCACCCCGGTCCATTTCGGCGAACTCATGGGTTTGATCGACGGCGTGGCCAAGGAAGGTGGCGCGGCGTTTTATGTGGAGCTGCTGGCGAAGAACGGCCACCGCAAAGCCAAGCCGGCGGGCAGCACGGACAGCGCGCCAGCCGAACAGCCCTGAACATTGGCCGCGCGCAGAACAAGACCATGGCATTGAACTACCTGGACTTTGACTACAGCGAAGACGAGCAGGGCCACGGCACCTTCGACGCCATGGCCTCCACCGCCACCCAGCACGTTGCCGCCGTACTCGAAGAAATTGCGCAGGTGCTGGATTGGGCGAATGCCGCCTTTCCGGACCTGCGCGCGCCGCTGGACGAGGGCGGCGAGTGGGATTACAACCTGGAAGGCCAGCAGGAGTGGACTGCCCATGAGGCCATCGCCTACGACGAGGTGACGGGGAAGTTCAGCAGCCAGCTCAGCCCGGCCGGCGCACTGCGGCACACGGTGACCTTGTCGCTCAGCGGCAGCCCGCAGTTTTGCGAGGCGTTCAGGCAGACTTTCAAGATCGAGTAGAGAAGCGCTGACGCATTGAATGCGCAGCAGGAATGCGCCACCTTGTTGAGAGTGCGGTGACGGCCGCAATTACCGGCCATCTGCTGGTAAATTGATATGCATCAAGTTGCAGCAATGCACCAGGAGTAATGTTCACCGGTTCAAACCGCATGCGGAAAAGGTGTTCCATGGATTTCCTGGATTGGGTTCGAGGCCCGTTGCTGGCCTTGTCGATTTTTGTCTTTGTCGCAGGTGTTGCCTGGCGTTTGCTGGCCCTGTGGCGTATGCCGGATTCGCCGTCACCGGGCGCGCCAGCGCGGCAGGATTTCGGTCGTGGCGCCGCATTCCGGGCTGCCCTGACACGTATGGTGCCGCGCGGGGGATTTCACCCCAGTGCAACGCTGGTGAACATCAATCCCTATGTATTTCACATCGGGATGGCGGTGGTGTTTCTCGGCTACGCACCGCACATCGCCTTCGTTCATCGCCTCACCGGACTATCGTGGCCGGCGTTATCGGACATTGTCATGTATGTCGCCGCTGCCGCGACCATCATTTCATTGTTGCTGGCGCTGCTGTTCCGTTTGACTGATCCCGTGCTGAAGCGGATTTCCACCGCCGATGACATGATCACCTGGGTCATCACCTTCCTGCCCTTCATCACCGGCATGGCGGTGATCGGCGATCCCTCCGCCACCATCCTCGCGCGTGACCACGTGATCTACCGTGGTCCGTTGGCAGTGCACTTGCTGACGCTGGAATTGCTCTTGGTCTGGTTTCCGTTCGGCAAGCTGATGCATGCCTTTTGGGTATTGCCGGCGCGCATGCAGCTGGCAACCTTCTTTGGCCGTCGTGGGGTGCGTTCATGATCGATATGGATGTTTTTCACGGCTTTTTGCAGGCCATCAAACACCTGCCAGAAATGGCGCAGCCTGAGGCGCTGACCGATGCTGAACGTCTGACGCGCGCCAAAGCCGTCATGCGTGCCAAGACCGACCGCGGCCTCGCACTGGATCTTGAGGCCTGCGTCAACTGCGGTTACTGCTCCGAGGCCTGTCACTTTTACCAGAGCACGCAGGATCCGAAATACAGCCCCAGCCGCAAGCTGGACTTGTTGCGGCGCCTGCATGCACGTGAGACCTCCGCCTTTGCGCCCATCAAGCGCCTGTTTCTGGCCGACATTACGGTAGACGAGCTCAGGGAGTGGCAGGAACTGGTTTATGACTCATGCACCGAATGCGGCCGCTGCAGCATGATCTGCCCAATGGGCGTCAACACCGCACGCGGCGTGAATGTGATGCGCGAAGCGCTTTTTGAGGCCGGCCTGGCACCGTTGGAGTTGCAGGCCGTGGCGCAGGAGCAGGCCGGGCGCGGCACGGTGTTCGGTGTCGGGCCGGCGGAGCTGAAGCAAACAGTAGAGGCTTTGCGTGCCCAGGGTGTCGACATTCCACTGGACGAGCCGAAGGCTGATGTGATGATGGTGACCACAGTGATTGATGTGTTGCTGTATCAGGATGCGCTGGCCGCCACGGCACGGATTCTCAATCACCTGGGCGTACGCTGGACGCTGCGCAGCGCCGGGTTCGAGGCGGCGAACTTCGGCCTGCTGTCGGGTAGCGAGGCGCTCCAGAAAGCCGCCAGCAAGCGCCTGATCGACGAGGCGCTGGCCATCGGTGCCAAGACCGTCATCCTGCCCGAGTGTGGCCACGCCTATCCGGCGCTGCGCTGGGACGCGCGGCTTGCCGATGGCCAGCCGCTTCCATTTGAGGTGCTGGCCGCGTCCGAATATGTGGGTCGCGAGATCAGTAGCGGGCGACTCAAGGTGGCGCCGCCCGAGGATGCTGGCCGCACGATCACCTACCACGATGCCTGCAAGCTCGCACGCCATGGTGGGGTGGTGAGCGAGCCGCGCGCGGCCCTGAAGGCGCTGGGAATGGACTTGCGCGAAACGACGCCTACAGCCGAACAGAACTGGTGTTGTGGTGGTGGGGCGGGTGTCTTCCTGATTAACCGCGCCGAAAGCCTGCGGCACAAGGCATGGGAGATCAAGCGCGAACAGATTGATGCGACCGGCGCTGACACGGTGGTGGTTTCCTGTGGCAGTTGTCGTCTGAACATCATGGCCGGTGCCGAGGCCGATCAGTGGCCGACGAAGATTGAAAGTGTGGTCGAGATGGTGGCGCGTCAGTTGCGTGTCTGAGACTTGACCTACCGCAATGGGCCCTACCCGGCGGTTCAGCAATAAGCAGCCAAAGAAAAAGCCGCCAGCTGGCGGCTTTTTCTTGGCAGGCTGAAGCCGCTTATGTCCCCCTGGCAATCGCCCGGCAGACATCAGTCGCTCGGGCTCAGCGCGCTACCGTTCCGCGCAACTGCTGTACTTCCAGCGCGCTCACCGGCGCCGCCAGGTTGCCCCATTGGGTGCGCAAGTGCGTCAGGATAGCTGCGACCTCGCTGTCGCTCAGGGTCAGCACGAAGGGCGGCATGCCGAAGGGGCGCGGGTGCCCCGCGGTGGCGGGCGCAAAGCCGCCGTTCAACACGATCTGTACCAGGTTGGCCGGAGAGGCCAGGGTGACGGCGCGGTTGCCCGCCAGGGGCGGGTAGGCCAGGCGGCCGTCGGCGCTGCGCATGCCTAGGCCCTGCTCGCCGTGGCATTGGGCGCAATGTTTTTCGTACAGTGGTGCGCCAGCCCCGTTGATGCGCGCGCCGGGCGCTGCCGGGGCGCCTTGGCGCGGCGCTTCGGTGCGAGGCAGTTGCTTCAGGTACGACGCCATGGCACGCAGATCGGCGAGCGTCCAGTGCTGCGTGCTGTGCTGCACCACGTCAGCCATGGGGCCGGTCACCTGGGCGTCGCCGGTGCGGCCGCTCTGGAACAGCGCCACGATCTCGTCCAGCGTCCAGTCCTGCACACCCGCCTCGGCGGGGTTGGTCAGCGAGGGCGCATACCAGTTCTGCACCGGGATCAAGCCACCGGCCAAGTCCAGCATGTTGCTGCTGGCGCCCAGAGCATTGCGCGGCGCGTGGCAGGCGCTGCAGTGTCCCAGGCCACGCACCAGATAGGCGCCGCGCTGTACTTCCATGTTGCTTTCGCTGGCGCTGTCTGCCAGCGTTGAGGCTCTGCCTTCCTCGAAATACAGGGTGCGCCAGACCTTAAGCGCGGCCTGGGTGTTGTATGGCCAGTTGAGCTGGTGCGCCGGCGCGGGCTTGGCATCTGGCGTCAGGCTGCGCAGGTAGGCGTAGAGGGCGTCGCTGTCGGTGCGCGCGATGTGGGTGGTGTTGTTGTACGGGAACGCCGGGTACAGCCAGCGGCCGTCGCGCGACTGGCCGTGGTGCAGGGCGCGCCAGAAATCGTCCGCGCTCCATGGACCCAGGCCCACCGGGCTGGGCGTGAGGTTGCTGCTGAACACCGTGCCGAACGGGGTGGCAATGCCGCGCCCGCCCGCGTAAGGCACGCCGCCGCGGGCCGTGTGGCAGACCTGGCAGTTGCCCAGCGTGGCCAGATAGCGCCCACGCTCAATCGTGGCGGTATCTGTCGCCCCGATGGTGCTTGTCGAGGTCACGGCAATCGGTGCCGCAGGCCACCACAGCCAAGCCAGCAGGCACCCCAGCAGCAGGAGCAGTGCCAACAGCGGCCGCAAGCGACCCAGCTGCGCGTGGTGCGTGGTGTCGTTCGGCTGGGCGCTCATGGCCGGCCCCCCTTCGCGCTGGCGGGGGTGGGACTGGAGGAGGGCGCATAAGCGCTGCCACAGTCCAGCGGCAAGGGTGCGGGCAGCGCCCGCGCCGGTTTCGGATTGAGCGGCAGGCGCTGGCTGGCCAGCCAGCCGCTGACAGCGGACATGTCGCTGTCGCTCAAACGTCGGGCGATGGTGGCCATACAGTCGGGCGCATGGGCGCGGCGCAGGCCGCTGCGCCAGGCGCCCATCTGTGCGTTCAGGTAGTCGCGCGGTAGGCCCAACAGGCCGGGGGTGCTGGGCTGCACCCCGGTCAGGGCGGCGCCGTGGCATTGCACGCAGGCGGGCAACTGGCGGGCGGCGTCGCCACGCCGCGCCAGCTGTTCACCGCGCAGGAGATCCTGCGTCGAGGCCGACACCGGGCTGGGCGCAGGGTAAGGCAGGTCCAGGGTGGCAAAGTGTTCCGCCATTTCGCGCAGGTAGCTGTCGCTCAAGGGGTCCACCATCTGCGTCATCAGGTGGTAGCTGCGCCGGCCTTCGCGGAAATGCACCAGCTGGTTGTAGAGGTAGCCGGCCGGCTTGCCGGCGATGCGCGGGTAGTAGCCATCGGGCGCGGCGCGGCCCTGGGCGCCGTGGCAGGCGGTACAGGCCAGCACGCGCTGGGCCAGCGTGTCTTCAAAGGCCGGGGGCGCAGCCACGGCGGGCGCGGTCAGGCAAGCGGCCAGGACGCTGATGACCGGGAGCAGCAGGCGAGGTCGCGGAAACAGGCGGGACAGGGCGGACATGGTCATCCAAGACTAATACGTTTCACGGCTTCGTGCAGGATATGAAAAAAGCCGCCGGCATGGCTGCCCGGCGGCTGTTTCTGTCACAGGCGGAACCCGCTTACATCACCTTGGCAATCGCCTGGCAGACGTAGTCGATGTTCTTGCTGTTGAGCGCGGCCACGCACATGCGGCCGGTGTCGGTGCCGTAGACGCCGAATTCGCTGCGCAGGCGCACCATCTGGTCCTTGCTCAAACCCGAGTAGCTGAACATGCCGATCTGGCTGGTGATGAAGCTCATGTCCTGTTTCACGCCGGCGGCCTTCAGACCGTCGACCAGCTTCTGGCGCATGGCCTTGATGCGCACGCGCATCTCGCCCAGCTCCTTCTCCCACAGGGCGCGCAGCTCGGGGTTGTTGAGCACGGCAGCCACCACGGCGCCGCCATGGGTGGGCGGGTTGCTGTAGTTGGTGCGGATCACGATCTTGAGCTGGCTCAGCACGCGGTCGGCCTCTTCCTTGCTCTGGCACAGCACGGACAGGGCGCCAACGCGCTCACCGTACAGGCTGAAGCTCTTGGAGAAGCTGGTGGAGACGAAGAAGTCCAGGCCGGCGGCGACGAATTTTCCGATGACGGCGCCGTCTTCCTGGATGCCGTGGCCAAAGCCCTGGTAGGCCATGTCGAGGAAGGTCACGAGATTTTTGGCCTTGATGGCGGCAATCACCTGGTCCCACTGGGCGGCAGTGATGTCATAACCGGTCGGGTTGTGGCAGCAGGCGTGCAGCAGGATGATGGTGCCGGCCGGGGCGGCCGAGATGTCGGCCAGCATGCCGGCAAAGTCGATGCCGCGTGTGGCAGCGTCGTAGTAACGGTAGGTCTCGACTTCGAAGCCGGCGCTGCTGAACAGGGCGCGGTGGTTTTCCCAGCTCGGGTCGGAGATCAGTACCTTGGCCTTGGGGTTGAGTTTTTTGAGGAAGTCGGCGCCGATCTTCAGGCCGCCGGTGCCACCAATGCCCTGCACGGTGGCGACACGGCCGCTTTTCACCGGCTCGGAATCAGCCCCGAACACCAAGCTCTTGACGGCGGCGTCATAGGCGGCGATGCCGTCGATCGGCAGGTAGCCGCGCGCGGTGGGCTTTTCCATCATGGTTTTCTCGGCGGCCTGCACGCACTGGAGCAGCGGCAGCTTGCCGTTGTCGTCGAAATACACACCGACGCCGAGATTGACCTTGTTGGGGTTGGTGTCGGCGTTGAACTGCTCGTTCAGACCCAGGATGGGGTCGCGCGGTGCCATTTCGACGGCGGAGAACATGGACATGACGGTTCCTTTATCAATGAAGTTAACGGGGCAAGCCACGCCGGCATCGGGCCAGGGCGGGACGCGCTGGCAGAGGGAGCCGGAATGACGTATTCTTATCGGTTGCCCTAATTTTACCGGGCTTAGCCATCAGGTTTCTATGCAAGACGTATCAGTTGTTCCCGAGACCGCGCCCGGCAACGTTCCAGAAGGAAAGTTTGTCAGCTTTCCCGGCTCGCCGTTCGAGCTCTACCAGCCCTATCCGCCAGCCGGCGACCAGCCCGTGGCCATTGAGAAGCTGGTCGAGGGCATCCACGACGGTGAGGTGTTCCAGACCCTGCTGGGGGTGACCGGTTCGGGCAAGACCTTCACCATGGCCAATGTGATCGCCCGCCTGGGCCGGCCGGCCATTGTGTTTGCGCCCAACAAGACGCTGGCGGCGCAGCTCTACAGCGAGTTTCGCGAGTTCTTCCCCAAGAATGCGGTGGAGTACTTCGTCAGCTACTACGACTACTACCAGCCCGAGGCCTATGTGCCGCAGCGCGACCTGTTCATCGAGAAGGACTCGGCCATCAACGAGCACATCGAGCAGATGCGCCTGTCCTGCACCAAGAGCGTGCTGGAGCGGCGCGACGTGGTGATCGTGGCCACCGTGTCGGCCATCTACGGTATCGGCCAGCCCGAGGCCTACCACCAGATGGTGATGACGCTGCGCGCCGGTGACAAGCTGGGTCAGCGCGACGTGATTGCCCAGCTGGTGCGCATGCAGTACCAGCGCAACGAGACCGACTTTTCGCGCGGCAAGTTTCGCGTGCGCGGCGACACCATTGACGTCTTCCCGGCTGAGCACAGCGAGATGGCGATCCGCATCGAGCTGTTTGACGACGAGATCGAGTCGCTGCAGCTGTTCGACCCGCTGACCGGGCGCATCCGCCAGAAGATCCCGCGCTTCACCGTTTACCCGAGTAGCCATTACGTGACGCCGCGCGACCGCGTGCTGGCGGCGGTGGAGACCATCAAAGTGGAACTGGCCGGGCGTTTGAAGGAGCTGGTGTCCATGGGTAAGCTGGTGGAGGCGCAGCGGCTGGAGCAACGGACCCGGTTCGATTTGGAAATGCTGACCGAAGTCGGGCATTGCAAGGGTATCGAGAACTACACCCGCCATCTCAGTGGCGCCGCGCCCGGCGAGCCACCTGCCACCCTGACCGATTACCTGCCGAAGGACGCGCTGATGTTCCTGGACGAGAGCCACGTGCTGATCGGCCAGTTTGGCGGCATGTACAACGGCGACCGCGCGCGCAAGACCACGCTGGTGGAGTATGGCTTCCGGTTGCCGAGTGCGCTGGACAACCGGCCGCTCAAGTTCGAGGAGTTCGAGACCAAGATGCGCCAGGCGGTGTTTGTCTCGGCCACGCCGGGCAACTGGGAGAAAGAACATGCCGGCCAGGTGGTCGAGCAGGTGGTGCGTCCCACCGGCCTGGTGGACCCGGAAGTGGAAGTGCGACCTGCGACCCATCAGGTGGACGATGTGCTGCAGGAAATCCGCATCCGGGTCGAGAAGCACGAGCGCGTGCTCATCACCACGCTGACCAAGCGCATGGCCGAGCAGCTGACCGACTACCTGACTGACAACGGCGTCAAGGTGCGCTACCTGCACAGCGATGTGGACACCGTGGAGCGGGTGGAGATTCTGCGCGACCTGCGGCTGGGTGCCTTCGACGTGCTGGTGGGCATCAACCTGCTGCGCGAGGGCCTGGACATTCCCGAGGTGTCGCTGGTGGCGATTCTGGATGCCGACAAGGAGGGTTTTTTGCGTTCCGAGCGTTCGCTGATCCAGACCATAGGCCGCGCCGCCCGTAACCTGCACGGCCGCGCCATCCTGTATGCCGACCGGGTGACTGATTCGATGGCCAAGGCCATGGGCGAGACCGAACGCCGGCGAAACAAGCAAATTGCGCATAACCTGGAGCAGGGCATCACGCCGCGCAGCATCGTCAAGCAAGTGCGCGACCTGATCGATGGTGTCTACAGCGAGAAGGCCGGCCGGGAAGCCGATCGGCTGGAGCAGGAAGCCATGCAACGGGCCCGGGTGGAGGACATGAGCGAGAAGGACATCGCGCGCGAGATCAAACGGCTGGAAAAGCTGATGCTGGAACACGCCCGCAACCTGGAGTTCGAGAAGGCGGCACGGGTACGCGACCAGCTGCACCAACTCAAGCAGCAGGCCTTCGGGGCGCCAGGTGCCGACCCGGTTTTGAGCTGAGTGCCGAGCACCTCATTCCACGGCGCTCGGGGTTTCGCTGCACTGCAGCTATTCCGAGCAATGTCGGGGGTTTTTTGCTATACTTGACCCAATTACTCGGAAAAGGAGTTTGCGATGCGCCTCACTACCAAAGGCCGCTTTGCGGTCACTGCGATGATTGATCTGGCTTTGCGCCAGACCAACGGCCCTGTGACGCTGGCTGCCATCAGCCAACGGCAGCAAATTTCGCTCTCCTACCTGGAGCAGCTGTTCGGCAAGCTGCGTCGCCACGAACTGGTCGAATCCACCCGCGGTCCCGGCGGCGGCTACACACTGGCGCGCAAGGCGGCCGAGATCACCGTGGCCGACATCATTCTGTCGGTGGACGAGCCGATCGACGCCACCCAGTGCGGTGGCAAGGAAAACTGCCTGGGCGAGGCCGGCCGCTGCATGACGCACGAACTCTGGTCGGCGCTGAATGTGCGCATGGTCGAGTTCCTGGACTCGGTCACGCTGCAAAAGCTGGTGGACGACCAGCTCGCCAAGGGCATGCTGGTGGAAGACAAGCCCAATATGAAACGCGCAATTTCGGCCATGCCAGTAGTCAAGCCGGTGCGCGTGAACGCGCCCAACTCGGTGTTTGCCCTGGGCAACGCCTTTTCCAAGACCTGACCATGACGGTCTGCGGGGCCAGCCGGTCCCCGCGGGCACGATAAGCACGTTTTTTTCTCAATTTCAACTTGTAGCGAGCTGGTGATGGACCTGACACCTCATTTCCCGATTTACCTGGACTACGGCGCAACGACGCCCTGTGATCCGCGCGTGGTTGACGCCATGATTCCCTGGTTGCGCGAGCACTTCGGCAACCCGGCTTCGCGTAGCCACGCCTGGGGCTGGGAAGCCGAGGCGGCAGTCGAGAAGGCTCGCGCCGATGTGGCCGAGCTGATCGGCGCCGACCCGCGCGAGATCGTCTGGACCTCGGGCGCCACCGAGTCCAACAACCTCGCACTCAAGGGTGCCGCCCACTTCTACCAGACCAAGGGCAAGCACCTGATCACGGTCAAGACCGAGCACAAGGCCGTGCTCGACACCATGCGTGAACTGGAGCGCCAGGGCTTCGAGGTGACCTACCTTGACGTGCAGGAAGACGGTTTGCTCGATTTGGACAAGCTCAAGGCGGCGATTCGCCCCGACACCATCCTGATCAGCGTCATGTTCGTGAACAACGAGATCGGCGTCATTCAGGACATCCCGACCATCGGCGCCATGTGCCGCGAGAAGGGCATTCTGTTTCACGTCGATGCGGCGCAAGCCACGGGCAAGGTGGAGATCGACCTCACGACCCTGCCGGTGGATCTGATGAGCCTGGCTTCGCACAAGACCTATGGCCCCAAGGGCATTGGTGCCCTGTACGTGCGCCGCAAGCCGCGCGTGCGCCTGGAAGCCCAGATGCACGGTGGCGGCCATGAGCGCGGCATGCGTTCGGGCACGCTGCCCACCCACCAGTGCGTGGGCATGGGCGAGGCCTTCCGCATCGCCCGCCTGGAGATGGCGCAGGACAACGCCAAGGCGCGTGTGCTGCATGACCGTTTGCTCAATGGTCTGAAAGACGTCGAACAGGTGTTCCTCAACGGTCACGCGGAGAAGCGCGTGCCGCACAACCTGAACATGAGCTTCAACTATGTTGAGGGCGAGTCGCTCATCATGGGTATCAAGGGTCTGGCGGTTTCCAGCGGCTCGGCCTGTACCTCGGCTTCCCTGGAGCCCAGCTACGTGCTGCGCGCCCTGGGCCGCAGCGACGAACTGGCGCACAGCAGCCTGCGCATGACGATCGGCCGTTTTACGACGGAAGAAGAAATTGATTACGCGATCTCCACCATCAAGCACAACGTGGCCAAGCTGCGCGACCTGAGCCCGCTGTGGGAGATGTTCAAGGACGGCGTGGATCTGAGCACCATCCAGTGGGCGGCCCACTGACCGCATCGCGGTCAGGCTCATGATGGCTTAGCGGGATTATTTGAATTTAAGAGGTACGGATATGGCTTATTCTGAAAAGGTCGTTGACCATTATGAAAACCCCCGCAATGTCGGCTCTTTTGAAAAGGGTGACGACACGGTAGGCACCGGCATGGTGGGCGCCCCCGCCTGCGGCGACGTGATGAAGCTGCAGATCAAGGTCAACCCGCAGACCGGCGTGATCGAGGACGCGCGCTTCAAGACCTACGGCTGCGGCTCGGCCATTGCATCGAGCTCGCTGGTGACCGAATGGGTCAAGGGCAAGACGCTGGACGAGGCGGCTGCGCTGAAGAACAGCCAGATCGCCGAAGAACTGGCGTTGCCGCCGGTCAAGATCCACTGCTCCATCCTGGCCGAAGATGCGATCAAGGCCGCGGTGGACGATTACAAGAAAAAGCACGCGCACTGATATGGCTGTAACCCTGACTGAAGCCGCTGCCCGGCATGTCACCCGCTACCTTGCCAAGCGTGGCAAGGGCGTTGGTGTGCGTCTGGGTGTGAAGACCACCGGTTGTTCGGGCCTGGCCTATAAGCTCGAGTATGTGGATGACTTTGCGCCTGAAGATATTGTGTTCGAGGGCCATGGCGTCAAAGTGTTGATTGACCCCAAGAGTCTGGCGTACATCGACGGTACCGAGCTCGATTTCGTGCGCGAAGGGCTCAACGAGGGTTTCAAGTTCAACAACCCGAATGAACGCGACCGCTGCGGATGCGGCGAATCTTTTCGGGTGTGAAGCTGCTGCGCGAACGTGATCAGGGCTTCGGCAGTGCTCGAAATCCTCATGAACAGGAAGTTCATTCCGGTTTCTGCGCGCTGGCGGTGCCCTGCTGACGTCCGCTCACAACGCTTCCCATCTCGAAAAGGCTGAGTACTTCGTGACATCCCTGCAATCCAACGACTTCGAGCTGTTCGGTCTGGCGCCCCAGTTTGCGCAGGACCGGGCGGCCATGGATGCGCGCTGGAAAGAGTTGCAGCGCGAGGCGCATCCGGACAAATTCATGGCGCAGGGCGCGGCCGCGCAGCGCGTGGCGATGCAGTGGTCGGTGCGCATCAACGAGGCCTACCAGCGCCTGAAAGACCCGCTCAAACGCGCCGCCTACCTGTGTGAGTTGCACGGCGCAGCGGTCAATGCCGAGAACAACACGGCCATGCCGGCCACCTTCTTGATGCAGCAAATGGCTTGGCGCGAGGCGCTCGAAGAGGCCGACAGCGTGGCCGAACTGGAAGAACTCAGCGCACTGGTCAGCCGCAGCCAGCGCGAAACATTGCAACACTGCGAGCAGTTGCTCGATGTGGCACATGACTACCCGGGCGCGGTGGCACAGGTCAGGGCGCTGATGTTCATCGAGCGTTTTGCCCGCGACATCGAAGCCCGCTTTGACAAAATAGAAAATGGGACCGAGCGACAATAAACCGCTTGCTCAAAAAACAAAATGGCGCTCCTGCAAATTTCCGAACCCGGCCAATCCCCCGATCCGCACCAGCGGCGCGTGGCGGTGGGCATTGACCTGGGGACCACCCATTCCCTCGTGGCCGCCGTGCGTAACGGCGTGGCCGAATGCCTGCCTGACGCCCAGGGGCGCGTGATCCTGCCCTCCGTGGTGCGTTACCTCGCCAATGGCGGCCGACAGATCGGCCATGAGGCGCAGGCCGCGCAGGCGCTGGACCCCGAGAACACGATTGCCTCGGTCAAGCGCTTCATGGGCCGTGGCGTCAAGGACGTGATCGGACGCGAGAAGCTGCCGTACCAGTTCATTGACCACCCCGGCATGCTGGGCCTGCAGACCGTGGTGGGCGAGAAGTCGCCGGTCGAGGTCAGTGCCGAGATTCTGGCCACGTTGCGCTACCTGGCCGAAGACACCTTCAACGACGACCTTTTTGGTGCGGTCATCACGGTGCCGGCCTACTTTGACGATGCCCAGCGCCAAGCCACCAAGGATGCCGCGCAACTGGCCGGCCTCAATGTGCTGCGCCTGATCAACGAGCCCACCGCTGCGGCAATCGCCTACGGGCTGGATAACGCCAGCGAAGGCATCTACGCCATCTACGACCTGGGTGGGGGCACTTTTGACATCTCGATCCTGCGCCTGACCCAAGGCGTGTTCGAAGTCATCGCCACCGGGGGCGACTCCGCGCTGGGGGGTGACGATTACGACGCCGCTCTGGCTGCCTGGGCCTTGCACCAGGTCGGACTCAGTTCCGTGACGGCAACTGACAAGGCCGCCGTCAAGATGGCGGCACGGGCCTGCAAGGAAGCCTTGACGGCGGCGGATGCCGTGGCCTTCAAAGCCCGTGTGGGTGAGATCAATATCGACTTGAGCGTGACGGTGGCACAGTTTGAAGCTGTCACGGCCGCCCTGACGGCGCGCACCATGAGTGCCGTGCGCAAGGCGCTGCGCGATGCCAAGCTGACCGCTGATGAAGTGCAGGGCGTGGTGATGGTGGGTGGCTCCACCCGCATGCCGCAGATCCGGCGTGCTGTGGCCGAGTTTTTCGGCCGTGAGCCGCTGATCAACCTCAACCCCGACGAAGTGGTGGCGCTGGGCGCCGCCATCCAGGCCAACCAACTGGCCGGCAATAATGCCGCCGGTGATTTGCTGCTGCTGGACGTGATTCCGCTATCGCTCGGCATCGAGACCATGGGCGGCCTGGTCGAGCGCATCGTGCCGCGCAACCAGACCATTCCGACTGCCATGGCGCAGGACTTCACCACCTACAAGGATGGCCAGACCGCGCTGGCGCTACATGTGGTGCAGGGCGAGCGCGACCTGGTGGCCGACTGCCGCAGCCTGGCGCGCTTCGAGCTGCGCGGCATTCCGCCGATGGCGGCCGGTGCGGCGCGCATCCGCGTCACGTTCACCGTCGATGCCGATGGTCTGCTGCAGGTATCGGCACGTGAGCAGATCAGCGGCGTCGAAGCCCATATCGACGTCAAGCCATCCTATGGTCTGGCAGATGACCAGATCGCCAAGATGCTGCAGGACAGTTTCAGCACCGCCGAGCAGGACATGCGCGCGCGCGCCATAGTGGAAGCCCGCGTCGACGCCGACCGCATGCTGCTGGCCACGCAAAGCGCGCTCGATGCCGATGGTGATTTGCTGTCACAGGACGAGCGCGCCAGCATCGACAGCCTGATGGTCGCCGTGGCGACCGCGCGGACCCTGGACGATGCGGCCGCCATCGAAGCCGCCACCGACGCCCTGGCCAAGGGCACCGAGCCCTTTGCCGCCCTGCGCATGAACCGGGGCATTCAAAAAGCCCTGGCTGGCAAAAATATTGAAACGGTGTAACCCCATGCCCATCATCAAGATCCTTCCCCATCCCGAGTACTGCCCAAAGGGTGCCGAGATCACCGCGCCGGCCGGCACCTCGATCTGCGAGGCGATGCTGGACAACCACATCAACATCGAGCACGCCTGCGACATGAGTTGCGCCTGCACCACCTGCCACGTCATCGTGCGCCAGGGCTTTGAGTCGCTCAACGAGCTCGATGAGAACGAGGAAGACTTGCTGGATCGCGCCTGGGGCCTGGAGGCGCATTCGCGCCTGAGCTGCCAAGCCATTCTCGCGCAGCAGGATGTGGTGGTGGAGATCCCGAAATACTCGATCAACTACGCCAAAGAGAACCATTAGCCCCCACGCTTGCCACTGCGTGTGCTGCGCTGCCCCCCGAAGGGGCGCGTTTTTCCCTTCCGGGGCTGACCGCCAAGCGGCTCAGAGCCTTGGGGCGGCCCGGCGGAAAAACATCCACTGATCCGGCACGGCTATCATTGAACCATGCGCCAGATTGTTCTTGACACCGAAACCACCGGTCTTTCCGCCCAAGGCGGCGACCGCATCATTGAAATCGGCTGTGTGGAGCTGTTCAACCGCAAGCTCACCGGCAACAACCTGCACCTCTACCTGAACCCGGAGCGCGACAGCCACGAAGACGCGCTCAAGGTGCACGGCATCAGCAACGAGTTCCTGCGTGACAAGCCGAAATTCGCCGAGGTGGCGGATGAAATCCTGAGCTACCTGCGGGATGCCGAGATCATCATCCACAACGCGGCCTTCGACGTCGGCTTCCTGAACAAGGAGCTGGAACTGATTGGCCGGCCGGCCTTCAGCGAGTTTGTCACCAGCGTCACCGACACGCTGGTGATGGCCAAGGAGATGTTCCCAGGCAAGCGCAACTCGCTCGACGCCTTGTGCGACCGCCTGGAAGTGGACAACTCGGGCCGCACCTTGCACGGCGCCTTGCTGGACGCCGAGCTGCTGGCTGATGTCTACATCAACCTCACGCGCGGCCAGGATGCCTTGCTGATCGACGCCGGCGACACCGAGAACACGGCAACCAACGTCGTGCGGGTGGACCTCAGTACCCTGGTGCTGCCGGTGATCGCCGCCAACGAGCAGGAACTCGCTGCGCATGAAGATGTCATGACCCAAATCGACAAATCAAGCGGTGGAAAAACGCTCTGGCGATCGGTGGCCTGAAAAATATGGCATAATCCAAGGCTTTCCTGGAACGGAAAAGCCTGCAAGGCAGGAACGATTTCAGGGCGATTAGCTCAGCGGTAGAGCACTGCATTCACACTGCAGGGGTCACATGTTCGATCCATGTATCGCCCACCAAATAAAGGCCTCACAAGTCATTGACTTGTGAGGCCTTTTCCATTTTCCGCGCCCAAAGTGATCTTTTCATTCAGGTTGTCGTCATGATTAGGGTTGCCTGGCGACGGGTTCAATCCCGATGACAAGCACACTGCAATCCTTTAGCATTTGAATTCATAACGCCAAAGCGTGAGGACAAGCGACGCAGTGAAGAATTCACAAGAACATATCGAACTGGGCCAGTTCATTCCCTTCGTATACCACTACAACATGCTGGCCGACGAGGCACGCATGACAGCCTTTCAAGACGCCATCGCGCTGGCTGTCACGCCCGGGTGCCGGGTGTTGGAGCTTGGGGGCGGCACGGCTGCGATTTCGTATTTTGCCGCTCAGCGCGGCGCGCGCGTGTGGTGCGTGGAGAAGAATCCGGAGCTTGTACGTGAAGCTCGCCGGATCCTGGCATTAAATCCCGGCGGTGAGCGTGTGACGGTCATCGAGGCAGATGCCTTTGACTACCTGCCCCCTGAGCCAGTGGATGTGGTGATCTGTGAAATGCTTCATGTCGGCATGCTGAGGGAGAAGCAGATTTCCGTGATTGACTCCTTCAAGCGGCGCTACCGAGACAAGTTTGGCGAGAACTTGCCACGCTTCATTCCAGAGGCGTTCTTTCAAGCCGTACAGCCGGTTCAGCAGTCATTTGATTTTCATGGCTACTATGCACCCACGCCCTGTTTTCAGGACCCGCAAGTGGTACAGCCACGCACCGTGAAGCTGGGCCAGCCGGTGGTGTATCAATCAGGCTCATATGAAGAAGCCTTGTCGCTGGATTGCTCTTGGCAAGGTGAAATTGCCTTTGATCAGGCGGGCCAGTTCAATGCGCTGCGTTTCATTACCAAAAACATATTGGCCGTGGATGAAGCGGCGCAGCGCACCGTCGACTGGTTCAATCAATACCTGATGGTCCCCATTGCGCAGTCATTGCTCGTTGTGCCTGGCGACCGGGCAGCGATCCAGTTCTCTTATCGGGCGGGTGACCCGATCAATGTTCTCACACCCAAGGTCAGCTTGCTGCGCTGATGGGAAGCGTATTCACCTTCGACGCGGGTCAATTCCACCCAATCACATCAAATCCTTTGTCGCTAAGGCAGCGCTGCACAAAGTGCCGATAGGTGCTGTTCGGCTTTTCATGCAATGCCCCAGCCACCGCTCCTGCGGAGCCACCAACAGCGGCACCTTGGGCGCCCGACTCGGCGACGCGTTCCACGCTTCGTCCACGTACCAGCGCGCCGACTGCCGTGGCAACGCCACCAATGGCCGCCCCTTTGGCCGCACCACGCATGACGGAATTGTCTTTTTCCTCTGGGCTTAAGCCAGCATTCCTGGCTTGCTGGATGCAAGCATCCGTCTCTTGATTCGCCTTGGCCGTGCCCACCCGATTGAGCGTTGCATTGGGGTAGAAAACTGGGCGCGCGGACGGACTTGCTGGGCCCGTTGTCGCGCATCCCGTCAAGACGGTTGAAATAACCATTGAAATGGTGAGAAGTGGATGTTTCATAAATCGATGGGGAACTTTGGTTGACGCCATGTACAACAACGCAGGAATCACAAGTAGGTCTGACAGGGGCGGGTAAAGAAGGGAAAGATATTTGTCATGAATCGTAAGGCGTCGCCATCCTACTCGGGGAGCTTGCTTGCTGCTCGCCACGTTATGCTTCTAGTCGGATCAATTTTGCTGACGTACACACGGGCAGCGAGGGCATGTCTTTTTCTTGTTTGGAGTTGATGGATGGAACAGGTTGATTGCGTCGTGATCGGCGCCGGTGTGGTGGGCTTGGCGGTGGCGCGTGCCTTGGCCCTGACCGGACGCGAGGTGATGGTGCTGGAAGCGGCGGACGCCATTGGCACCCAAACCAGCTCGCGCAACAGCGAAGTCATCCACGCCGGCATCTACTACGCCCAAGGCTCGCTCAAGGCCCGGCTGTGCGTGCAGGGCAAGCAGATGCTGTACGACTACTGCGCCGAGCGCGGCATTGGCCACCGCCGTTGCGGCAAGTTCATCGTCGCCACCTCGGCACAGCAGGTGCCCGAGCTGCAGGCCATCATTGCCAAAGCGGCGGCCAATGGCGTGCACGACCTGGTGCTGCTCACGCGCGAGCAGGCCCGTGCCATAGAGCCGTCGCTGGAATGCGTGGCCGCCGTGCATTCCCCGAGCACCGGCATCGTCGACAGCCATGGCCTGATGCTGGCCTTGCAGGGCGACCTGGAAAACGCCGCTGGCATGGTGGCCTTCAACTCGCCCTTGGCGCGCGCGCGTGTCACACCGCAAGGCATTGAGCTGGAAGCGGTGGACGGCACGCAATTGCTGGCGCGCAGCGTTGTCAATGCAGCCGGCCTGTACGCACCAACCTTGGCGCAGCAGTTTGAGGGACTCGACCGACAGCACGTGCCCGCTGCCTACTACGCCAAGGGCAACTACTTCACCCTCTCGGGGCGCTCGCCCTTTGCGCGTCTGATCTACCCGCTGCCCGAAGCCGCTGGCCTGGGCGTGCACCTGACCATCGACCTTGGCAACCAAGCCAAATTCGGCCCCGACGTGCAGTGGGTCGATTCGCCTGATGACCTGGTGGTGGACCCCACGCGCGGCGACGCCTTCTACGCCGAGGTGCGCAAGTACTGGCCGGCGCTGCCCGACGGCGCCCTGCAGGCTGGCTATGCCGGCATCCGGCCCAAGATCAGCGGTCCGGCCGAGGCGGCGCGTGACTTCCTGATCCAGGGGCCGGCCGAGCACGGCGTGGCTGGGCTGGTCAACCTGTTCGGCATCGAGTCGCCGGGGCTGACCAGTTCGCTGGCCATTGGCGCGCATGTGGCCGGGCTGTTGTAGCGATTGGATTGCTTGAGTCAGCGCCATTCGACTTCACAATGAACGGTATCAGGGAGGTGTCATTATGAAAAAGATCAGCGGATTCATTCTGTTCGGACTGCTATGGACGGCTGCTGCCGCTCAAGACGGAGCAGGGCAGGAATTCCGTTATTTCGACCAGTCCAAAACCTGGGAGCAGCGCTTCACCTATAAAGGGCAGCCAAATCCGGGGCCGTATGGAGTCGACCCCAATGTATGGGTCTATACGGAAGAATTTTCGCAGCGCTTTGGCATGCCGCAGCAATGGGTCGACCAGAAATTGCGCGGCATTGAAGCCGCAGCCTGGCGGCGAGTACCGCAGGGCTATCAAACATGCGGATGGGCGGGGAAGGAAGCTGCCTGCAAACAGGAATATCGCTGTTATCTCGATGTGTATATCGATGAGCGTAAAAATACACTACCTTGGGAGTCGGAGCAAAAGGTCGATTGGCATGAGGACTTCACTTCTTTGCGCTGGCTACCTTCGCAGAAAGGGGAGAGACACCGACCGCTTTCCGCCTTCGTCGGACAGCACATGCGCTACGGCGGTGTGACGCGTTCGCCCTTTGTAGATTCGGAAAATCAGCGAGAAGCTTTCTATTTTGCTTTTGTACATCCAAAGTCGACAGGAGCCCTTGAGCGGATGTTCGGATATGAACGCTCCGCCTATGAAGGGCTGACGCTGTTAGTGATGTTGCCATTGCTATGCGAGTTTGGCGCCGATTCACCCCCGACAGAACATATCTACCGGCTGGAAACGAGAAGCAACCCTACGATTGCGGCCACGGTATTAAAGCGCTTCCATGAATTTGTCTTGCCAGCTGACTTTGATCGCCGTGCCAAGGCGATCGTTTTGGAGCAGCGTCGCGCCGAGCGGGAGTTTAATAAGCAGGCACTTGATTTGAAATAGACCACCACGTAATTTTGTGGTGGCCATGTCCGTCAGGGCTACGTTCAGCGCATCTTCTTGATCGCTTCGGCCGCCTGCTTCACCAGTTCCGGCCCTTTGTAGATCAGCCCGGTATAGATCTGCACCACGTCGGCACCGGCCTCAATCTTGCTCACGGCGTCCTCGGCGCTCAGGATGCCGCCGACGCCGATGATGGGAAAGTCCTTGCCCAAGGCAGCACGCAGCTGACGGATGACGCGGTTGCTGGATGCCAGCACCGGCGTGCCTGACATGCCGCCGGCTTCTTCCGCATGCGGCAGACCTTGCACAGCGTCGCGGCTGAGCGTAGTGTTGGTGGCGATGACGCCGTCCATGCCGTGGCGCTTGAGCGTGGCGGCGATCACCTTGACCTGTTCCTCATCCAGATCGGGCGCGATTTTCACGAACACCGGCACACGTTTGCCATGCGCCTGTGCCAGCACCTCACGCTTGGCCGCAATGGCGCCGAGCAGGGCGTCCAGCGCTTCGTCGCTTTGCAGGGCGCGCAGGTTCTTGGTGTTGGGGCTGGAGATGTTGATGGTGACGTAGTCGGCGTGCGGGTAGACGCCGGCCAGGCCGATCAGGTAGTCGTCGGTGGCCTTCTCAATCGGCGTGGCGGCGTTCTTTCCGATGTTCAGGCCCAGCAGCAGCGGCATGCCGGGCTTGCGGCGGAAGGTGGCGCGCTGCACGTTGGCCAGGAAGGCGTCCAGGCCGTCGTTGTTGAAGCCCATGCGGTTGATCAGGGCGTTGGCCGGTGGCAGGCGGAACATGCGCGGCTTGGGGTTGCCGGCTTGCGCCAGCGGCGTGACGGTGCCGACCTCGACGAAGCCAAAGCCCATGGCGCCCAGGCCGTCGATGCAGCGGGCGTTCTTGTCCAGGCCGGCGGCCATGCCGACGCGGTTGGGGAATTTCAGCCTGGCCAGGGTGACGGGGTCTTCCACCCGGGGCTGGCTGTAGCTGCAGGCCAGCAGCGTGTTTTGCGTGCGTGCCAGCATGTCGATGGTGAGATCGTGCGCGGCTTCGGGGTCGAGGCGGAACAGAACTGCGCGGGAGAGGGCGTAGGGGATCAAAGACATTGGATAATTCCTGTAATTCGCTCAATTTTCCCAGATCGCCACACCTACCCAATCACATCCCCATGCTCACTCAAGACGAACTCAAAACACTGGTCGGCCAAGCGGCCCTGCAATACGTGGTGCCCGGCGAGATTGTCGGCGTGGGCACCGGCTCCACGGTCAACAAATTCATCGATGCCTTGGCCGCCATGAAAGGGCAGATCAAGGGCGCGGTGTCGAGTTCGGTGGCCAGCACCGAGCGCCTGCTGGCGCTGGGCATCCCGGTGTTCGATGCCAACGACGTGGGTGAACTGTCGGTCTACATCGACGGCGCCGACGAGATCGACCACAAGGGCTACATGATCAAGGGCGGTGGTGCCGCGCTCACGCGCGAGAAGATCGTGGCGGCGCAGTCGCGCCGCTTTGTCTGCATTGCCGACGAATCCAAGCTGGTGTCGACCTTGGGCAAGTTCCCGCTGCCGGTGGAGGTGATCCCGATGGCCACGCAGCGCCTGCTGCGCCAGTTCGCGGCGCTGGGTGGCACGGCCAAGGTGCGCCTGAAGGATGGCCAGCCGCTGGTGACCGACAACGGCCAGCACATTCTGGATGTCACCGGGCTGCAGATCGCGGACCCGCTGGCGTTCGAGTCCGAGGTCAACCAGTGGCCGGGCGTGGTGACGGTGGGAGTGTTTGCCCACCAGTGTGCCCAGGTCTGTCTGCTGGGCACGGCCAGTGGTGTGAAGACACTGAATTTCTAGAAGATGATGCCGGCCGGGTTGCTGGGGTTGGCCGCCGGTGGCTGTTCAGTGGGCAGCGCGGTCTCGCTGGGTTTGCCCTCGACCGGGATCGGCTTGGGCAAGGCCACCAGCGGGGCCGCTGGCGGGTTGCGGTAGCCGGCCGGCAACTGCGAGTTCTGCGGATAACCGGCGGCATCCAGGTACTGGACCCATTCAGACGCCAGGAAGCCGCGAATCTTTTGCCCGCCAATCGTGAGGAAGGGCAGGGAGTTTTGACCGCTCTGACGCTGGAGTGCTTCAACGTCCTGTTGTGTGGTGATGGTGCGTTCGGCAAACGGGATGCCGCGACCGGCTAGCAGTGCACGCCCGCTGTCGCAGGGAGCACAGTTGTCTCCGGTGTAGAGCGTGACCGGGAAGCGGGTGCTGATCTGGCGCAGTTCGAAGGGCAGGCCATCCGTGGCAGGCGTGCCGCCAGGGCGAGCGCTACCCTGTACCGCGGCTTTGCCGTTGGCCTCAGGCTGTTTGTCGGAAAAGGTCACGCGCCCATCCGGGCCAACGATGCGAAAGATGGTTTGCGCCTGCGCCATGGAGGCCGTCAGCGTCAGCCCGGCCGTTGCTGCTGCCAGCCCTATCGCAGTGATGTATCCGAACGACCGTTTCATTTTTACTTTTTATCCTGAATCACTTGGCCATACCTTGGTGCCTTAGCAGCGCATCCAGGCTGGGTTCCCGACCCCGAAACGCCTTGAAGGATTCGATGGCCGGACGGCTGCCACCTGCTTCCAGAATGGCTTGCCGGTATTTTCTACCGGTTTCGGTGTTTGGCAAGCCGTCTTTACCAACTGTTTCTTCAAAAGCCGCGTAGGCATCGGCGCTCAGCACCTCGGCCCACTTGTAGCTGTAGTAGCCGGCCGCGTAGCCGCCGGCAAAGATGTGGCTGAAGGTGTGCGCGGTGCGGCTCCAGCTGGGCGGCTGCAGCACGGCTACTTCGGCGCGCACCAGGTCGAGCAAAGGCATGAAGTCCTGCGCTGGGTCGTGCTCGGTGTGCAGCAACATGTCGAACAGGGAAAATTCGATCTGGCGCAGCGTCTGCATGCCGCTCTGGAAGTTTTTGGCGGCGATCATCTTGTCAAAGAGTTCGCGCGGCAGTGGCGCACCGGTCTCGACATGGGCCGTCATGTGCTTGAGCACGTCCCACTCCCAGCAGAAGTTCTCCATGAACTGGCTGGGCAGCTCCACCGCGTCCCACTCCACGCCGCTGATGCCCGAGACATCGCGCTCGTTGACCTGGGTCAGCATGTGGTGCAGGCCGTGGCCGAACTCGTGGAACAAGGTGATGACGTCGTCGTGCGTCAGCAGCGCAGGCTTGCCATCGACACCCTCGGCGAAATTGCAGACCAAGTGCGCCACCGGTGTTTGCAGCTGGCCAGTATCGGGACGCAGCCAGCGCGCGCGCGCATCGTCCATCCAGGCGCCGCCGCGCTTGCCGGTGCGGGCCGGCTGATCAAGGTAGAACTGGCCGACGAGTTGCGAGCCTTGGTGGGCACCCTCCGGATGCGGGCGTTCGATACGGTAGAACTCCACCGCCGGGTGCCACACCGGGGCCGTGTCGCGCCGGATCGAGACTTCGAACAAGGTCTCGACAATCTTGAACAGGCCGCCCAGTACGCGCGGCGCGGTGAAGTACTGCTTGACCTCCTGCTCGCTGAAGGCGTAGCGCGCCTCCTTGAGGCGCTCGCTGATATAGGGCCAGTCCCAAGGCTGCGGATCGGCAATACCCAGTTGCTCGGCGGCGAAGGCGCGCAGGTCGGCCAAGTCCTGCTCGGCATAGGGGCGGGCCTTTTGCGCCAGATCGCGCAGGAAGCGCACCACCTGCTTGGGCGATTCGGCCATCTTGGGCACGACCGAGACTTCACCAAAGTTCAGGTAGCCGAGCAGTTGAGCTTCTTCCTGGCGCAGGGCCAGGATCTCCTGGATCAAGGCGCCGTTGTCGAACTTCAAAGCTTCGGCTTCGGCCTGTTCGGAGGCGCGTGTGACGTAGGCGCGGTAGAGCGTGTGGCGCAGCTCGCTGCTGCGTGCGAACTGCATCACCGGCAGATAGCACGGCATCTTGAGTGTGAGCTTGTAGCCGTCTTTGCCTTCTTTCTGGGCGGCGGCCAGCGCGGCTTGCTTGACGTCGTCGGGCACGCCATCCAGCTCGGCCGTGCTCGCGTAGTAGGCAAAGGCGTCAGTGGCATCGAGCGAGTTCTCGCTGAACTTCTGGCTCAATTCGGCCTGCCGTTCCTGGATCTGCGCGTAGCGCTCCTTGGCTGCGCCTTGCAGATCGGCACCGCCGAGCACGAAGTTGCGCAGCGCGTTCTTGTGGGCCTGGCGCTGCTCGGGGTTCAGCGTGGCGGGATCGATCGCCTTGTATTTGGCGTAGAGCCGCTCGTCGGCGCCCAGCCGGGTCCAGAACTCGGTGACCTTGGGCAGTGCCTCGTTGTAGGCGGCGCGCAGTTCCGGCGTGTCGGCCACGCTGTTGAGGTGGCTCACGGCGCCCCAGGCGCGGCCGAGCTTTTCGGTGGCGACATCGAGCACGCGGGCGATTTCGCCCCAGCGTGCCGGAAAGTCACTGGCGGTGACGGTCTCCAGCGCGGCATTGCTCTCCAGCAACAGCGTGTCGACGGCTGGGGCAACATGCTCGGGCCGGATCTGGTCAAACAGCGGGAGGTCAGAAAAGTCGAGGAGGGGATTGCTCATAAGCCAGATTTTGCGACAGGTACCGCCTATTTCAAGACGGTGCGCCATTGCATTTGTTGATGACGCCGATCAGGCCGCGGCCATGCGCTCGGCCGCTTCCAGGGTGTTGACCAGCAGCATGGTGATGGTCATGGGGCCGACGCCGCCGGGCACCGGGGTGATAAAGCCGGCGACCTGTTTGACACCGTCGAAGTCGACGTCGCCACAGAGCTTGCCTTCGTCGTTGCGGTTCATGCCGACGTCGATCACCACTGCGCCAGGCTTGACCATGTCGGCGGTCAGAACGTTGCGCTTGCCGACTGCGGCGACGATGACGTCGGCCTGCAGCGTCATGGCCTTGAGGTCTTTGGTGGCGCTGTGGCAGATGGTGACGGTGGCGTTCTTCTGCAGCAGCATCAGCGCCATGGGCTTGCCCACGATGTTGGAGCGGCCGATCACCACGGCATGCTTGCCCTTGAGGTCGTAGTTGATCGATTCCAGCATCTTCATGCAGCCATAGGGTGTGCAGGGCCAGAAGCCCGGCTGGCCGACCATCAGCGCGCCGGCGCTGGCGACGTGGAAACCGTCGACGTCCTTGGCCGGGGAGATGGCCTCGATCACCTTGTGGGCGTCAATGTGACTGGGGAGCGGCAGCTGCACCAAAATGCCGTGGATGGCCGGGTCGGCGTTGAGGGCGTCGATGCGTGCCAGCAGCGCGGCTTCGGTCATGGACGCGTCGTACTTCTCCAGCACCGAATGCAGGCCGCTGTCTTCGCAAGCCTTGACCTTGTTGCGCACATAGACCTGCGAGGCCGGGTTGTCGCCCACCAGAATCACGGCCAGGCCTGGCGTGATGCCGCGTGCCTTGAGGGCGGCGGCGCGCGTGGCGACCTCGCCGCGCAGTTGTTTGGACAGGGCGTTGCCGTCAATCAGTTGAGCGCTAGCGTGTGTCATCTTTATGTCCGTATCGAAGTAAAAACGCCCGCGGATCCTAGCAGCGGGCGTGGGTTGCGGTTGAAATCGGAGTGTCAGGATTTGCCGGCGTTTTGTCCCAGGGCAATCTTGAGCAAATCGGCCACGGTGTTGGCGTTGAGCTTTTCCATGATGTTGGCGCGGTGTGCCTCCACCGTCTTGATGCTGATGCCTAGGTCATCCGCAATCTGCTTGTTCAAGCGGCCGGCGACGATGCGCTCCAGCACCTGGGTCTCGCGCAGCGTGAGCTTGGATAGCAGGGCGTCACGGCTGGCCGCCTGCTGGTAGACACTGAAGGTTTCGCGTGCGTGGTCGAGCATGCGCTCCACCAGGCCGAGCAACTGGTCTTCCTTGAAGGGTTTCTGGATGAAGTCCATAGCCCCTTTTTTCATCGTGTCCACCGCCATGGGCACGTCGCCGTGGCCGGTGATGAAGACGATGGGTAGCGGCGAACGGCCTTCAAGCAGGCGGTTTTGCAATTCCAGCCCGGTCATGCCACCCATGCGGATGTCCACGATCAGACAGGCCACCTCGCGCGGGTCGTAGCGGTTGATGAAGGACTCGGCAGAATCAAAGCAGCGGACCCGGTAGTCCTTGCCTTCGAGCAGCCATTGCAGCGAATCGCGCACGGCTTCGTCATCATCCACCACATAAACCGTACCTTTTTTTGGAATCAAACTCATGCTTTACCCTGAGATCCTGTCTGGTTGGTGTTGAAGTTCTGCCCTTTCAGGCGCCGATTCGGGCAGGGGGATCCAGAAGGAGAAAGAGCAGCCTGCCACCTCGGAGCCATTGTAGATGTTCTCCGCTTTCATTCTTCCCTGGTGCGATTCCACGATGGAACGGCACAGACTCAAGCCGATGCCCATGCCCTCGGCCTTGGTGGTGTAGAAGGCCTCGTACAAGCGCTCCATGACCTCGGGCGCAATGCCTTTGCCGGTGTCAAGGACGGAGAACTCCACCATGGCCTTGCCGTCGACCTGGGTGGGCAGCACATGCAGTTCAATGTGGCGGTTGCTGGGCGGGCGGTTCGCCTGCACGATGGATTCGGCGGCATTCTTGAGCAGGTTGACCAGCACCTGCTCGATCAGAATCGGATCGACCAGCAGCATGGGCAGGGGATCGGCCACGTAATGTGTCAGGCGCACGTTGTAGCGGCGCAGTTCGATCTCGGCGAGTTCGACCGCCTCATCCACCATGGTGCCGACTTCGGACAGGGTCCGGTTGGGTTCGCTGCGCTTCACGAAGGCCCGGATGCGCTGGATGATCTGGCCGGCGCGCTGGGCCTGCTTGGCGGTCTTTTCCAGCGCGTTGAGCAGGTCTTCTTCCGCGATCTGGTGCGACCGGATGCGCGACAGCATGCCGTTGCAGTAGTTGTTGATGGCGGTCAGTGGCTGATTGAGCTCATGCGCCACGCTGGAGGCCATCTCGCCCATGGTGATCAGGCGGCTGGCGGTCTGTGCCCGTTCGGCCTGGGCGGCGGCCTGTGCCTCGGCTTCGCGGCGCGGCGTGATGTCAGTGGCAATCACCATTTGCGCCAGACGACCGTCCACCCAGTTCAGGTAGCGCGTGCGCACCTCCAGCCATTTCCCCAGCTCTTCGACATAGATTTCGGCGCTCTCGGTCTCGACGTCGGTCAGGGTATTGGTGGGCATGCCGACGAAGCCGTCAACCGGATCAAGGGTGTTGTCGCCAAAGAGCTTGGCGGGCATGCCGGTGCGTGAGGCCATGCGCACATGGCCACTGGACTGGTCATGGAACCAGAGCCGGTACATCTTGTTGGCAAACAGGAGTTCGTCCGTGCCCATCGGCGCCACCGAAACCGAGGCGTCGAGTGCTTCCAGCACGGTGGTGAAGCGTTCATAGGAGGCCGAGAGCTGTTCCCGCACCCGGTTGGGCTCGGTGATGTCGGTCATCGAGGTCATCCAGCCGGTCTGCAGTCCACGCGCATCGATCAAAGGCGAGACATAGATGCGGGCATCAAAAATGGTGCGGTCGCGCCGCTTGACACGGACCTGAAAACCGCCGGACGTGGTACGGCCATTGATTTCGTCATCCAGCCGGGCACTGAGGAATTCACGGTCTTCTTCGGGCCAGTAGGGAAAGGGGGCGGTGCAGCCCACCAGTTCGCTTTCACTCCACCCCGTCATCTGGCAAAACGCGGCGTTGACGTAGGTGATGCGGCCCTGCAGGTCGAGTGCGCGCATACCGGTGGGCATGGAATTCTCCATGGCACGGCGGAAATTGGTCTCCACCACCAGGGCCTGTTGCGCCTGCATGCGTCTCCGCGTGTGCTGCCAGTTGCCGATCAGCATCCAGGCGGTCATGCCGCTGAGCGCAATCACCAGCCAGAACAGGCCGCTGCCAATCACCCCCAGCGAGGTGCGGTAGGCCCGTGCCCGGATGACCAGCCCGTTGCCCACGGGTGAGACCGGGGCCTCGAATTCATTCGCGGGTCTGGCCCACGGCAACAGTTGGGTGGCCGGGTTGCGTTTGGGCGGACTGGCACCTGCCAGTTGTTTGCCGCCGGCATCGTGCAGCGAAAAGGCATAACGGGCCGTGACCTCGGTCGGAATGCCATAACGGTACAGGCCATCGACCGAGTACTCGGCTAGGAGCATGCCGCCAAACTTCCTGCCGTAGATCACCGGGATGTGCAGTTCCAGCAAGGGCGGGTTGTCCGGTGCCGCGCTGCGTTGGGCGTAGACCGGTTGTCCGAGATCCCGTGCCAGGTTGTACGTGGCTTCGGTTTCTGGGTGCTTGAGAGCCTCATTGACCAGTCTGATCTGGCTGCTGGCGGCACTGGCATTGCCATGGCTGGCCTTGACGCGTTTGCGCTCATCCAGCCAGCTGATGCTTTGCAATTCCGGATACTGGCTGATGAGCGAGTTGCTGCGAACCTTGAAGTCTTCGGCATCCATTTCCCGGTTCGACAACTCCTTGGCGACGCGCATGAGTTGTTCCTGCCGTTCGAGCAGGCGCAGACGCAGGCGCTGTTGGGCGTACTCGACATCGTGCCGTAGCGCTTCTTGTTCGCGATCGATTTCTTCCAGCCGGAGGTAGGCGAAGACCGAGATGATGGCCGCGAGGAATAGCAGCACCGCGGCCAGTGGTGCCAGCATGGCATAGCGGTCCTGCCGATGCGGGGCTTGCCGTCGCCACCATTGTCGAAAACGTGTGGTGGCGGGACGATCCCGCAGAATTGAAAGTACCGAGGACAAACGTGCCAGCATAGGGCGCAAGTGTAGTGGGTCCATTTGTCCTTTCCGGCCGCGCATGCTGATCCTGTTTTTCATTGAAAATCACATTGTGAAATAGAAAAGCATGATTTGAAACGTGAATAAAAATATGAGAAACTCCCGCTCCGTACTAAATTACGTCAATAGCTAAGGAGACAAGCATGTCAGCCCTACCCGAAAACCTGTTTGGCTCCAGTGCCAATGATTCGGACAACCAGGAAACGCGCGAATGGATGGACGCACTGTCCGCCGTGATTGCGCAAGAAGGTCCCGAGCGCGCCCATTTCCTGCTGGAGCAGCTTCTGGAGCACGCCCGCGAAAGCAGCATCGACATGCCGTTTTCCGCCACCACCGGTTATGTGAACACCATCGAGCCGGATCAGGAAGCGCGCTGCCCCGGCAATATCAAGATCGAAGCCCGCCTGCGCGCCTACATGCGCTGGAATGCCATGGCCATGGTGGTCAAGGCCAACCGCCACCATCCGCCCGAAGGCGGCGACCTGGGTGGCCACATCGGCTCCTTCGCTTCGCTGGCCAACATGTTCGGCGCCGGCTTCAACCATTTCTGGCATGCCGAGAACGAAAACCACGGCGGCGACTGCATCTACATCCAGGGCCATGTCTCGCCCGGCATCTATGCGCGCGCCTACCTCGAGGGCCGCATCAGTGAAGAGCAACTGCTGAACTTCCGCCAGGAAGTCGATGGCAAGGGCCTGTCCAGTTACCCGCATCCCAAGCTCATGCCCGAGTTCTGGCAGTTCCCCACCGTGTCCATGGGCCTGGGGCCGTTGATGGCGATTTACCAGGCGCGCTTCCTGAAGTACCTGCATGCGCGCGGCATTGCCAACACCGAAAACCGCAAGGTCTGGGTGTTCTGCGGCGACGGCGAGATGGACGAGGTGGAAAGCCTGGGCGCCATTGGCCTGGCCGCGCGCGAGAAGCTCGACAACCTGATCTTCGTCATCAACTGCAACCTGCAGCGCCTGGACGGCCCGGTGCGCGGCAACGGCAAGATCATTCAGGAGCTCGAAGGCGAGTTCCGCGGCTCGGGCTGGAATGTGCTCAAGCTGATCTGGGGCAAGGGCTGGGACGACCTGCTGGCGCGCGACAAGGACGGCGCGCTGCGCAAGATCATGACGGAGTGCAACGACGGCGACTACCAGGCCTTCAAGGCCAATGACGGCGCCTACGTGCGCAAGCATTTCTTCGGCCGCGATCCGCGCACGCTGGAGATGGTGGCCCACATGAGCGACGACGAGATATGGAACCTGCGCCGCGGCGGTCACGACTCGCAGAAGGTCTATGCGGCCTTCCATGCGGCCAATGCGCACAAGGGCCAACCCACGGTGCTGCTGGTCAAGACGGTCAAGGGCTTCGGCATGGGCAAGATCGGTGAGGGCAAGAACACCGTGCACCAGACCAAGAAGCTGTCGGACGAGGACATCAAGGCCTTCCGCGACCGCTTCAACATCCCGATCCCGGACAGCCAGATCGCCGAACTGCCGTTCTACAAGCCGGCCGACGACACCCCCGAGATGAAGTACCTGCACGAGCGCCGCAAGGCCCTGGGCGGCTACCTGCCGCACCGTCGCGCCAAGGCGGATGAGCAGTTCACCGTGCCCGCGCTCGACACCTTCAAGGCCATTCTCGAGCCTTCGGCCGAAGGGCGCGAAATCTCGACCACGCAGGCTTATGTGCGCTTCCTTACGCAATTGCTGCGTGACCAGGCGCTGGGCCCGCGCGTGGTGCCTATCCTGGTGGACGAAGCACGTACCTTCGGCATGGAAGGCCTGTTCCGCCAGATCGGCATCTACAACCCTGCGGGCCAGCAGTACACCCCGGTCGACAAGGACCAGGTGATGTACTACAAGGAAGACAAGCAGGGCCAGATCCTGCAAGAGGGCATCAACGAGGCCGGCGGCATGAGCAGCTGGATCGCGGCCGCCACGAGCTACAGCACGAGCAACCGGATCATGATCCCGTTCTATGTGTATTACTCGATGTTCGGCTTCCAGCGCATTGGCGACCTGGCTTGGGCGGCCGGCGACATGCAGGCGCGCGGCTTCCTGCTGGGCGGCACGTCCGGACGCACCACGCTCAATGGCGAGGGCCTGCAGCACGAGGACGGCCACAGCCACATCCTGGCCGGCACCATCCCCAACTGCGTCAGCTACGACCCGACCTTCGCGCACGAAGTCGCGGTCATCATGCAGCACGGCTTGAAGCGCATGGTCGAGAAGCAGGAGAACGTCTACTACTACATCACCCTGCTCAACGAGAACTACGCCATGCCGGGCCTGAAGGCCGGCACCGAAGAGCAGATCATCAAGGGCATGTACCTGCTGGAAGAAGGCGCCAAGAAGACGCCGCGCGTCAACCTGTTGGGTTCCGGCACCATCCTGCGCGAGTCGATCGCGGCGAAGAAGCTGCTGGAGGAAGAGTGGGGCGTGGCGGCCAACGTCTGGAGCTGCCCGAGCTTCAACGAGCTGGCGCGTGACGGCCAGGACTGCGAGCGCTGGAACCTGCTGCACCCGACCGAGACGCCGCGCGTGCCTTTCGTGACGCAGCAGCTGGACAAGCACAACGGTCCCGTGGTGGCATCGACCGACTACATGAAGGCCTATGCCGAACAGATCCGTTCTTTCATCCCGAAGGGCCGGACCTACAAGGTGCTGGGTACCGACGGTTTTGGTCGCAGCGATTTCCGCAACAAGCTGCGTGAACACTTCGAGGTCAACCGTCACTACCTTGTGGTCGCGGCCCTCAAGGCGCTGAGCGAAGACGGTACCGTGCCGGTGGCCAAGGTGGCAGAGGCGATTGCCAAATACGGCATCAAGGCCGACAAGATCAACCCCCTGTACGCCTGACGTAAAGGGATTCCGGCTCGGGCACGGCACGCTTGGGCGTGATCGGCGCGCGGGTCGGACTGGGGTGCAGGCTGCTGCACCGGATGAATGGAACAAGGAGACGTGAATGTCCTCAGTTGAAGTCAAAGTGCCGGACATCGGCGACTTTTCCGAAGTGGCGGTGATTGAGCTGCTGGTCAAGCCCGGTGATACCGTCAAGGCCGAGCAGTCGCTCATTACCGTGGAGTCGGACAAGGCGTCCATGGAAATCCCATCCAGCCATGCTGGCGTGGTCAAGTCCATCCTGGTCAAGCTTGGTGACAAGATCAAAGAAGGCTCGGTGGTGTTGGTGCTGGAGACGGCAGATGCCGCTACAGCCGCTCCCGCATCGACGCCCGTAGCGGCGCTGGCTGCGGTAGCTCTGCCTGCTGTGGTGGCCCCTGCGGCCGCGCAGGTCAGTGCCGCGGTGGTGCATGTTGCGCCGACGGCGGCAGTGCCCGCCCATGAGCCGACAGCGCCCACCGGTGCGCTGCCGCATGCGTCCCCCTCGGTACGTAAGTTCGCACGCGAACTCGGCGTGCCGCTGGGTGAAGTGCATGGCAGTGGCCCCAAAGGCCGCATCGTCGAAGACGACGTGAAGAACTTCACCCGTGCCGTGATGTCCGGCGCCACGACGACGCAAGCCAGTGGCGCGCCAGCCGGTGGGGCGGCTTCCCTGGGCGGCGGGCTGGATCTGCTGCCCTGGCCGAAAGTCGACTTCACCAAGTTCGGCGCGGTCGAGCGCAAGGACCTGTCGCGCATCAAGAAGATCAGCGGCGCCAACCTGCACCGCAACTGGGTCATGATCCCGCACGTTACCAACCATGACAACGCGGACATCACCGACCTGGAAGCGCTGCGCGTCCAGTTGAACAAGGAAAACGAGAAGAGCGGCATCAAGGTCACCATGCTGGCTTTCCTGATCAAGGCCTGCGTGGCCGCGCTCAAGAAGTTTCCCGAGTTCAACACCTCGCTTGACGGCGACCAGCTGGTCTACAAGCAGTACTTCAATATCGGTTTTGCCGCCGATACGCCCAACGGGCTGGTGGTGCCGGTGCTCAAAGACGCCGACAAGAAGGGCATTCTGCAAATCACGCAGGAAATGGGCGAACTGTCGAAGAAAGCGCGCGACGGCAAGCTGGGCGCGGCCGAGATGAGCGGCGGCTGCTTCTCCATCTCGTCGCTGGGCGGCATTGGCGGGCGTTACTTCAGCCCCATCATCAATGCGCCGGAAGTCGCCATTCTGGGCGTCAGCAAGTCCTTCATGGAGCCGGTGTGGAATGGCAAGGAATTCGTGCCGCGCCTGACGCTGCCGATGTCGCTGAGCTATGACCACCGCGTCATCGACGGGGCCTTGGCCGCCCGCTTCAATGCCTACCTCGGCCAGATCCTGGCCGACTTCCGCCGGGTACTGCTATGACAACCGTGGTGGTGGTCAAAAAAAATGGCCAGGTCGCGATTGCCGCGGACACCCTGGTCACTTTTGGCGACACGCGCCTGAGCCACCGCTACGAGCCCAACAGCAAGCTGTTCAAGGTCGCCACCCCCAGTGGGGTGAGCTACGTCGGCCTGGCCGGCACTGTGGCCCATTTCCCGGTGCTGCGCAAGGCCATGCTGGCCTTGCCCAAAGACCAGTTGCGCCTGGACAGCAAGGACGAGGTGTTCGACACCTTTACCCGGCTGCACCCGCTACTCAAGGAAACCTATTTCCTGCAGACCAAGGAAGAGGACAACGACCCCTACGAGTCCAGTCAGTTCAGCGTCGTGATTGCCAATGCCAGCGGCATCTACGGCCTGTACAGCTACCGTGAGGTGTTCGAGTTCAATGAGTTCTGGGGCGTCGGCTCGGGCCGCAACTTCGCCCTGGGCGCCATGTATGCCGCCTGGGGCAAGGCCAAGACAGCGCGTGAAGTGGCCCTGATCGGCGTGCATGCCGGTTGCGAATTTGACAAGAGTTCGGGCGGTCCGATCGACGTGATGACCGTCAAACTGAAAAAGAAATAATCCTACGCGGAGAGAATGACTATGGCAGTAATTGAAATCAAGGTTCCCGATATCGGCGACTCCGCCGATGTGGCGGTGATCGAGGTGCTCGTCAAGGAAGGCGACACCATCAAGGTCGAGCAAAGCCTGATCACGGTGGAGAGCGACAAGGCCTCCATGGAAATTCCGTCCAGCCATGCTGGCGTGGTGAAGGAATTGAAGGTCAAGCTCGGTGACAAGGTCAAAGAAGGCTCGGTGGTTCTGATGCTGGAGGCCGCTGATGCTGCCGCTCCCGCTGCAAAACCTGAATCAAAACCGGAGGCAGCCATTTCTGCGCCTGTGCAGGCTGCTCCTGATGTTGTAGCATCCGCCGCTGCCAGCTTTGCCGGCACAGCCGATCTCGACTGTGATTTGCTGGTGCTCGGTGCTGGCCCCGGTGGCTACTCCGCGGCCTTCCGTGCTGCCGACCTGGGTCTCAAAGTCGTGCTGGTTGAGCGTTATGCCAGCCTGGGCGGTGTCTGCCTGAATGTCGGCTGCATCCCGTCCAAGGCCCTGCTGCACGTGGCCGCCGTGATGGACGAGGTTAAGCACTTCGCCGACTTGGGCGTGAGCTTTGCCGACCCGACGGTGGACCGCACCAAGCTGCTGGGGCACAAGAACAAGGTGGTGAACAAGCTCACCGGCGGTCTGGCCGCCATGGCCAAGATGCGCAAGGTCACCGTGGTGCGCGGTTATGGCGCCTTCGTCGGCGCCAACCATTTCGAAGTGGAAGAAACCACCGGCACGGCGCAGGACAAGACCGGCAAGAAGCAGGTCATTGCCTTCAAGAACTGCATCATCGCCGCCGGTAGCCAAGCCGTGCGCCTGCCCTTCATGCCGGATGATCCGCGCGTGGTCGACTCCACCGGCGCGCTGGCGCTGGGTCATAACCCGAAGCGCATGCTGATCCTGGGCGGCGGAATCATCGGCCTGGAAATGGGCACGGTGTACAGCTCGCTGGGCGCGCGCCTGGACGTGGTCGAGATGATGGATGGCCTGATGCAGGGCGCCGACCGTGATCTGGTCAAGGTGTGGCAGAAGATGAATGCGCCGCGCTTTGACAACATCATGCTCAAGACCAAGACCGTGGGGGCGAAAGCCACGCCGGTCGGGATCGAGGTGACGTTCGAGGGCGAAGGCGCACCGAAAGAGCCGCAGGTTTATGACCTGGTACTGCAGGCGGTGGGCCGCAGCCCCAATGGCAAGAAGATTGCTGCCGACAAGGCCGGTGTGACGGTGACGGATCGCGGCTTCATTCCAGTCGACATCCAGATGCGCACCAATGTGCCGCACATCTTTGCCATCGGCGACATCGTCGGCCAGCCCATGCTGGCGCACAAGGCAGTGCACGAGGCGCATGTGGCGGCCGAGGTGATTGCCGGCGAACTGCAGGGCAACAAGGAACTGGCCAGTGCTGCCTTCAACGCCCGCGTCATCCCCAGCGTGGCCTACACCGACCCCGAGGTGGCGTGGGTGGGCCTGACCGAAGACCAGGCCAAGGCCCAGGGCATCAAGGTCAAGAAAGGCCTGTTCCCGTGGAATGCCTCCGGCCGCGCCATTGCCAATGGCCGTGATGAGGGCTTCACCAAGTTGCTGTTTGACGAGGAAACGCACCGCATTGTCGGCGGCGGTATCGTCGGCACGCATGCGGGCGACATGATCGGCGAGATTGCGCTGGCGATCGAGATGGGCGCCGACGCCGTGGACATCGGCAAGACCATCCACCCGCACCCCACGCTGGGCGAAAGCATCGGCATGGCGGCGGAGGTGGCGCATGGTAGTTGTACCGATCTACCGCCGGTCAAACGTTAAAGGACGCTGAAGCGTTGGAAAACGGGCGCACTTTGTGCGCCCGTTTTTTTGTCTGGAATGGGTATTTCCTGATGCAAGTCAAACTGCCAAGACACAGTTTGTTCACAATGAATATAACGGTTGGTTCCGTTTGAGTGGGTCGAGAAAGAGGCCTGACTTGCAGAGGACTTTGTACCAAGCAAAGCAAGTGTGCCGCATATCAATAATCATATAAAGGGAAGCCATGGGAGGCTTTGAGTCCATTTCGGTTTCTGGTTGGGAAAGACGTGCTGCGATTTTGGGGAGACTGTCGTTCCGTCAGTTCAGAGGCTTCATATCCTCGCTGACAAGCATGCTTTGGCAGTCAGTGCCACGTCCTTCGCGTTATTGCGTCAGAGCGCCTTTCTTTGCTGTCGTTGCTTTTGCGGCTTTGTCGTTCGGTGTTTTGGCGCAACCAATAACGCCGCCCTCGGTAACCGATCCCGGCCGCCTGCGCGAGCGCTTTGACGTGCCGGTGGCGCCGGCTCCCGAGGCGCATCTCCCGGAGCTCAAAGGTACAGCGCGCGAAGCCGTGCCCGAGTCCGTCAAGGCCATCCGTGTCACCCTGCGCGAGATCCGCTTCGAAGGCGCCACGGTCTTTACCCCCGAGCAGTTGCGCCAACAGACCGATGCCTACCTGGGCCACGAAATCTCAGGTGGCGACATCTTTGGCCTGGCGCAGGAACTTACCGCCTACTACCGCAATGCCGGCTACTTTCTGTCGCTGGTGATCGTGCCGCCGCAGTCGCTGGTTGAAGGCCGGTTGACACTGCGCGTGATCGAGGGCTACGTTAACGCGGTGTTCATCGAAGGCGATGAGCGCGTGCGCACCGAGTTGACCGCGATCGGCGAGAAGATCATGGCGACACGGCCGCTGCGGGCTGAGGTGCTGGAGCGCTACCTACTGATTGCCAACGAGTTTCCCGGTGTGCAGCTGCGCAGCGTGCTGACGCCATCCGAGACGGTGGGGGCGGCCGACCTGACGCTGATTGCCTCCGTCAAGGCCGTCGAGGGCTTTGCCTCGGTCGACAACTACGGCACCCGTTATATGGGGCCGAACCAGGCGACACTGGGTTTTTCCGTCAACCAGCTACTCGGCGTCAATGACCAGCTGCGCTACATCGGGGTGGGCACTGGGGACACCGAAATGTCCTACAACCAGCTGGCTTACAGCCAGGTGCTGAACGAGGAGGGGTGGAAGGTCGGGGTGACGCTGTCGCAAGCGCGTACCCAGCCCGGAGATAGCCTGAAGTCGTATGACATTCGGGGGCGCTCGGAAGGCATGTCATTGTCGTTAGGCTACCCGGTGTTGCGCACGCGCAACCAGAGCCTGCTGGGCCGCCTGGTGTATGACAACACCGACGTTGATACCAATGTCCTTGGCGTGCGCACGACCGAAGACCGCATTCGCGCCTTGCGCGCCGGCCTGAGTTGGCAACTGCTCGACCGTTTCGATGGTCAGAACACGCTGGATGTGGACATCAGCCAGGGCGTGGGCGGCACGACCAAGGGGGACCCACTGAAAAGCCGGGTTGGAGCGGATGGCATGTTCAGCAAGCTGGTGTTCGACTACACCCGCTTTCAGCCCCTGAGTGCCCGCTGGGGTCTGTCGGTCGGCGTGGCGGGGCAGTATGCGGATAGCCCGCTGTTGTCGTCCGAGCAATTTGCGCTCGGCGGGCGCCGCTTCGGGCGTGCCTACGACGCGGCCGAACTGGTGGGTGACCGCGGTATGGCCCTGCGCCTGGAGCCGCGTTACACCGGATCTTCGACACTGTCGTGGCTGCCGGCCTATCACTTGCTGGGTTTTTATGACATCGGTGAGGTCACCAAAGTGGGGGTGCAGTCAGCCGGCACACCAGCCACTCAGAGCCTGGCCTCGGCCGGTGTCGGCACACGACTGTTTTTGGCGGGCAATGTGACGGCCCAAGTGGAGGCCGCCTGGCCATTGACCAAACCTCTGGCCAGTGCGCCGGACAGCGGTAAAGCCGTGCGCCTGCTGGCCTCGGTGATGGTTCGTTTCTAGTAGACCCGGATTTGTTAATTGGAGAGCAAGATGACAAGCAAACCACGTATCTCTTCTGTGCAGCGTCGTCAGCAACGGCCTGACATGGCCGGCTTGGCGCTCAAGGCTTTGCCGCTGGCAGTCGCTCTGTGCTTCTGTCCGCTGCTGCAGGCTGACGTCATCAACCCGAACATCACTGGGCTGCCCATGAGTGGCACGGTGGCTCCTGGAGGGACGGTGAGCGTTCAACAACTGACTGCAGACAAGCTCACGCTGAACCAGAGTACGCAGCGTGCGGTGATCGACTGGCAGTCCTTCAATATTGCAGGTGGTAAGACAGTCGAGTTCATTCAGCCCGATGCCTCGGCAGCGGTGCTGAACCGTGTTTCAGCCAGTGCCAATATGTCGGATATCGCCGGCACCATGACGGCCAACGGCATGGTGCTGTTGATGAACCCCAATGGCGTGATGTTCCACCAGGGGGCGAACATCAACGTCGGGTCGCTGATCGTGACCACAGGTACCATCAACCAAGCCTCCTTTGAGGCTGGCGGTACGTTTGGCATTACGGGCGTCACCACCGGCAGCATCACCAACCAGGGTTCTATCACGGCGACCAACGCCGGGCTGGTGGCGCTGGTGGCGCCCTCGGTTACGAATGCGGGGGCCATTGTCGCCACCGGTGGGCGCATCGCGCTTTCCGGTGCCGACCGGGCTACGGTGTCGCTCAACAATGGTCTGTTCGAGTTCGCCGTGGACAGCGGGGCGCTGGGAACGAATGCATCGATCTCCAATAGCATTGGCGCACGTCTGGAGGGGAAGAACATCCTGCTGAGCACGGGGGATGCGGCCCATCTGGTGTCGGGCGTCATCAATCTGCAGGGCGTGCAGCAGGCCAGCAGCGCCATCGTGGTCGATGGCAACACCGTGGTGCTCAAATCCGACCTCGATGCGACCAGCATTTCGGGCAGCTCCAACACTGTGCAGGTGTATGACACGGCGTCGATCCAGGATGCGGTGAAGATCGCCAAGACTGGTACACCCGGTGCTGGCGCCACCGTCGAACTTCAGGCCGGCACCTTCAGCGAAGTCGTCACGCTGAACAAGGCCAACCTGACGCTCAGCGGTCAGACCGGAGCCAAATTGCAGGTGGCTGATAACACCGATGGCATCACCATTGCCGCCAACAACGTTGCGGTGCAGGGGCTGGAGTTGGCTGGACCGGTGACTTCATCCTACTTGGCGTATGCCTGGGGTTCGAACGTCAGCCGCGGGCTGGTGGTTGGCGATGGCATCACGGGCTTTGCCATCCGCAACAACAACATCCATGACGTGCGCAACGGCATCCTGATCCACGGCCGCAACAGCACGGGTACGGTCAGTAACAATCGCATCGAAAACACCAAGAGCGGCATCTCGGTGCAATATACCGATGCCTCCGGTATCACCATCTCGAACAACACGGAGGGCACGACCGGTAACGAATGGGGACTGAACCTGCACCTTAACGGTCACCTGGATGGCTCCGGCAACATACTGGGCAACGCGCCCCCTATTGCTGCAGCACCGACGCTGACGTGGCAGCAGTCTTTGCTCAACCTGAGCACAACCAACAACGGTTGGGCGGTGCAGGACCAAGGCTATACCTCATCCAACCGTACCGTGGTGAATGTGGCGACTAGCGGTTCAGCTAGCAACCAGGGCAGCCGGCTCACACCGCTCAACACCATACCGGGCGGTATCGACGCGGTGGTGACGGGAGGCACGGTCAAAGTCGGCGCCGGAACCTATGCCGGTTTCAGTGTAGACAAAGCCGGCGTCACGGTGCTGGGTGATCGCGGTGCTCTGGACAAGGCCGGCGCGGGGGCGAATGCGCCGCTCATCAACTCCTGTTATGCCTGGGGCGGCAGTATTTGTTCCAGTGTGCTGATTGCCGCCGAGAATGTGACGGTCAGTGGTTTCGACATCAGTAACAACAGCGGTCCCTACGGTGTCCAGATTGGCGTAGTTAGCGGCGCACGGGCCAATGGTGCGACGCTGTCCTACAACCGTATCCGTGATGTCCATGGCGTCGACAGCGGCGACGGTATTCGCGCCGTCGCAGTCGAGCCAGCGGATAACGTGACGGTCAAGTACAACCTGATCGAGGACATCAGCCCCACCAATTCTGCCGCCAACAGCTGGGGCCAATCAGTCGCCGGCATCTTCGCTCGTGTGCGCGGTGGAGCTACTTCCAATCTGGCAATTGAAGACAATGTCATTCGCAACATCAGTATTTCTGGGGCGACGTCCTCTATCTACAACGGTGAGACCGTATACAACGGCGCGAAAGGGATCTGGATTGGCAGTTCCGGAGGAAGTCCCACGGCCAGCAATGTAACGATTGCCCGCAACCAGATCAGTGGCGTGCATTCCAATCTCATTGCCGAGGGTATTCTGGTCAATCACGGCAAGATGTACGGCCAAGCGGCGATCGGCATGACGACGGGTCTGACGATCAGCGGCAACACCATCAGCGATGTGACGGGGGACGTCTCCAGTCATGGCATTGAACTTAGCGGGCCGACGCCTGATGCTCAGGTGACGCAGAATAAAGTAGACCTTGCGACTTCCACGGTTGCCAATACGGCCGGTGTGTACATTGACTCGAATGCCAATGCCAATAACGCGGGCGGAAGTGTCACGGTCTCGGGCAATAGCTTGACCGGCTCGGGCAATGGTGTGGCCGTTTTGGGCAATGCCACGGTCAACGCCTCAGGCAACTGGTGGGGCACGACAAGTGAGAGCGCCGTCTTGGCCAAAACGTCCGGCTCGGTGGACTTTTCCCCCTTCCTCATGAGCGGCACCGATACCAACCTCGTCACCGCCGGTTTCCAGGGTGATACGTCAAATGTGGCAGTCACTACCTTGGGGGCTCAGACGGGCAGTGCCGGCCGCATCCAGGAAGGCCTTAGTTTGGCAGGGGTCGGTGGAACCTTGAACGTAGCAGGCGGAACCTATGCAGAAAATCTGCAACTCAGCAACCGCTACAACCTGCGCTTTTCAGGTGCCACCCTGCAGGGCCTGACGCTTAACGCCGGAGCTGCCAATTCCGGCATTGGCGGCCAGGTGACGACGAGTGGGGCCGACGGCATCGCCTTCAATGGCGCCGTCAATCTGCTGGCCGACACGACACTCACCGCCAACGGCGGCAACATCGGCCTCAATGGTTTGGTCCAGAACAGCGGCGGCGCCGTTCGTGCCCTGACGCTGACTGCCACCAGTGGCGGTTCCAGCACAGCCGGTAACGTCACACTCAGCAGCGACAACGATGTGTCTGCGACGGTGACGGCCGACCGCGGGGCCACGCTGACTGGCAGGAGTCTCAGCGGTAGCGCACGTGCTGCTACCCTCACGGCCAATGCCACGAACACGATCAATATGTCGTTGGACGTCGATACGGCCGATATGGTCGCCGGGGTGCGGATGGATCTTTCCGGTCGTGCCAGCAGCATCGGTGTGAATACGAAGCTCGGCTACCTTGCTGGCAGTTTCCCCAGTGTGAAAAATAAGGGAACGGGTGTCATTTTTGTTAACGGTGTCCCGCTTTCGGGTGAATCGACCCCTTATATTCCTCCCGTCCTCCCACCGGTCATCGTCCTGCCGACTCCGCTGCCCGCATTTTTAACGCAGCCTTCGCCGCCAGCACCAGTGACGCTGCATGCCAGTGTTGACCTGAATGCCCAGCCAGCGACTGCCGCAAGCACGGGTGGCAATGGGACCAGTTCCTCGAGTTCAGCCGGGGGTAATGGAACGACAGCCACGGGCAGTGCAACAGGCAGTGGTGCTGCTGGCTCCACTGTGGTGGCCGCTGTCACAAGCCCACCGCAAGTGACCGTCACGCGCAGTTCGCCGCGCAAGGCGGGTAGCGCGCTGGACCAAGGACAGGGGGCGGAGATCGATCTGACGCCTGGCAATTGAGCGTGGCCAGCGCCAGAGCGTGCGCGCTTGATCGCACGCTTTGGCGGGTTCGTGTGTCTGTGTCTGCTCAGTCGTTGCGTGGCGCAGGATGAGGTGCCAAATTATTATTTGGCCTCGTCGATCATGAGCATGGTTTTTTCTTCCACTTCCTTGGCCACTTGGGACAGGGCAGCGTCTTTGGATAGCATGGACAGCATATCCATTGGCTTGATCATGCCGATTTTGGTCTTGCCCTTTTCGGTATAGACCGAGATGCGGCAGGGCAGGGCCATGTTCAGGCTCATGTCGGAGGCTAGTACTTTGGCCGCCTGGGCTGGGTTGCAGACTTCAAACACACGGCAGCCTTCTTCAAAGACCAGTCCCTTGCTACGCAGGGTGTTGCCGATGTCGTGGATGTGCAGCACGCCAAAGCCGTGGCGCTTGACGGCGGCGTCAAGGTCGGCGCTGGCCTGCTCAAAGGGTTTGTTGGTTTCGACGGTGTAATACATGGTGGATTCCGTTCTTGCTGATGGAAAAATAACTTTTCCATTTTGCCGCAAGCCACCGTGTTGTGCGCTCTTGTGTGAACAAGAGCTGAGGCGCCGCCTTAGTGGACGTCTGGCGTGGACGCGCTGGTCGTGGTCGAAACCTGCTGCATCGGATTGACGGCTGCTTCAGCCGGTACCCGGCGAGCGCCGTCGAAGCGGCGGTTCCAGTAGGCCACGCGCATGTCTTCGATGCGTACCTCGGCACCGGGTTTGGGCGAGTGGATGAACTTGTTGTCCCCCACATAAATGCCGACATGGCTGAACGCGCGGCGCATGGTGTTGAAAAACACCAGATCACCCGGCTGCAAATCATTGCGGTCAATTTTCTGGGTGGCGGCCGCTTGCTGCTCGGCGCGACGCGGCAACAACAAACCAATGGTCTGCTCGTACACCGCGCGCACAAAACCGCTGCAATCAAAGCCGCTCTCAAAGCTGTTGCCCCCGCGCCGATAGGGCACGCCAAGGGCGCCCATGGCGGACACCACCAGTTCGGAGGCTTTGTTGCCGACGTGCTGGCCAACCTGTTCCAGCTTGCCCAGCAAGCCTTTGTCAGCCAGGAAGCGGTCCATGTCATCGCCTTGACCGGATGGGTTGGCGTGGGCGCTGGCGGCCAGCAAGAGGCTGGCGAGGACGACATAGATTCGCATGACGGGTAGGATAGCGGGATCGCTGGCGCCGTGTCAAGTTAATGTTTTTTCGTGAAATATTTCTTAACACATTGATTCATATTGGCTTTCGAGGGGATATTTATGTTCAAGGCACTCGTTCTGGACAACGCCAACGGCTTTGCGGCGGCACTTCAGCAGGTGGACGAGTCCCGTCTGCCGCAGGCCGATGTGACGGTGTCAGTGGCGTACTCCACCCTGAACTACAAGGACGGCTTGGCCATCTGCAACAAGGGCCCGGTGGTGCGCAACTGGCCCATGGTGGCCGGTATTGACGGCGCTGGCACGGTGCTGGAGTCCAGCCACCCGGCCTGGAAGGCGGGCGACACCTTTGTGCTCAACGGCTGGGGCGTCGGCGAAACCCACTGGGGCTGCCTGGCTGAGAAGGCGCGCCTGAAGGGTGACTGGCTGGTCAAGTTGCCGGCCGCCTTCACGCCGCGCCAGGCCATGGCCATCGGCACCGCCGGCTACACCGCCATGCTGTGCGTGTTGGCGCTGGAAAACCATGGCGTCAAGCCCGACGCCGGCGAGGTGCTGGTGACGGGCGCTACTGGCGGCGTGGGCAGCATGGCCATTGCCCTTCTGGGCCGGCTTGGCTACAAAGTGGTGGCGGCTACCGGCAAGACCAATGAGGAGGGCTACCTCAAGGCTTTAGGCGCCAGCAGCATCATGGACCGCGAGGAACTGGCCAATCCCGGCAAGCCATTCCAGAAGGAGCGCTGGGCCGCGGTGGTCGATGCCGTGGGTTCGCACACGCTGGCCAACGCGCTGGCACAAACCCGCTACGGCGGCGTGGTGGCGGCCTGCGGGTTGGCGCAGGGCATGGACCTGCCGACGACCGTGATGCCTTTCATCCTGCGCAGTGTGACGCTGGCTGGAATTGATTCGGTGATGGCGCCGCAGGCGTTGCGCCAGCGCGCTTGGGATCGACTGGCGCGCGACCTTGACCCGGCTTTGCTGGAGCGCATGATCGAGGAAGTACCGTTGGAAGGCGCCATCGCCAAGGCGCAAGCGCTGATGGACGGTAAGGTGCGCGGCCGCGTGGTGGTGCGTATCGCACCTTGAATTTTTGATGAATTGAGATTGACATGTTGCTTGAACTTGACGACTCCCAGCTGGTGCTGGTCGATTACCAGGCGGGCCTGATGCCCGCCATTCATGAGGGCGCTGCTGTTTTGGCGAACGCCCAGCGTCTGGCCAAGATGGCGTGCCTGCTCAAGGTGCCGTTGTGGGCGACGGAGGAAAACCCCTCGGCGCTGGGGCCCAGCGTGCCGGAATTGCGCGCCTTGATTGAACAGGCCGGCGGCAAAACGCTGGCCAAGATGCAATTCAGCGCGGTGGAGGAAGGTCTGGGCGAGATGCTGCGTCCGGAGTTGCCGCAACGTGCGCCGCAGGGCAACGCCCGCAGCCTGCCCAGGCACCTGCAAAAGCCGGCAGCCGGTCAGGCCCAGCGCAACACGGTGGTGATTGCCGGCTGCGAAGCACATGTCTGCCTGCTGCAGACGGCGCTGGACCTGCTGGAAGATGAGTTCGAGGTCTGGGTCGTGACGGATGCCTGTGGTTCCCGCACCGAGCGCAACCGCGATGCCGCATTCGACCGCCTGGCCGGTGCCGGTGCTGAACTGGTCACCACCGAGATGGTGGCGTTTGAGTGGCTGCGCACGGCGGAGCACCCGGCGTTCAAGGATGTGCTGGCGCTGGTGAAATAGCGGTGACTTCAGGATTGAGGATTCAATATGAATGCTGATGAAACCTTGTCCGCGCAAGAGCGCGCCACGCTGGAAATCACGCTTCCCACGGCACTGGAGTTGTGTCGTCTGGGGCTGGCCACGATGATCGACATCCGACAATCCTTCGAGATCGAGATGAAGGGCGCGATCCCCGATACCGTGCATATCCCGATGTTCGAAGTCAAACGCATGCTCGGCCACATCCTGACCGAGGACGAGCAGGACATCCTGGACGCCGGCCAGCCCAAGGACATCGACGCGAAGACGTTCTTCACGATGATCAACCAGTTGCACCATGCGCGCGACCACCTGTTGCTGTGTATCTGCAACAGCGGTCGGCGCAGCCTGACTGCGGCCTCGCTGCTGCGCTCACTCGGTTATCCCAAGGCGTTGTCGGTGGCGGGGGGCTTCCAGGCTTGGAAGAAGTTGCAGGCTACTGCTGCGCCGACCAAGCCGACGGCGGCCAGTTGAGATCGGTCGTGTTCAAGCGATGACATCCAGGCCTTCATCCGAGGCGAGGTCCAAGGGCGTTCCTCCGCTGCTTCCTCTTCGCGTCGAGTGCTAGCCAGCGCGCATGCCCGCCGCCGCGCCTTACCAACTGCTAGCGGATGTCGTGCTGACGCTGCACTTCGCGGTCGTGGCCTTTGTGGTCGGAGGTGTGGTGTTCGTCATCCTCGGCAATTTGGTGGGCTGGCACTGGGTCAATGCCTTCAGCTTGCGGCTGGCGCATCTGGCGGCCATCGGTTTTGTCGTCGCCGAGGCCTGGCTGGGTGCCACCTGTCCGCTCACCAGGCTGGAGATGTGGTTGCGCACCCAGTCCCGGGCTGCCACCTACAGCAGCAGTTTCATTGAGCATTGGCTGCAGCGGCTTCTGTACTTCGAGGCGCCGGCCTGGGTCTTCGCTCTCGCCTATTCGCTGTTTGGCCTGTTGGTGCTGGTGTTGTGGTTCCGCTTTCCGCCAAGCGTGCGGCGCACGCGCACTGGAAACGAACGCTGAGGCTTCCCGGCGGGAGCGCGCTGTGCCATTGTGGGTTCGCGTCAGTTTCCCGCAAGCCCGTGCGCTTCATAATTATGAATTCAGTTTAAATGAAGCGCCCCCGAAGGAGCCCCAGGATGACAAGCTACGCCGAGTTTTACCGCCGTTCCATTGATAAACGTGATGATTTTTGGGCCGAGCAGGCGCAACTGATCGACTGGCAGACCCAGCCGCAGCAGATCTGCGACTACAGTAATCCGCCGTTTGCGCGCTGGTTTGTCGGTGGCACCACCAATCTCTGTCACAACGCTGTCGACCGGCACCTCAAGGATCGGGCTGACCAGAACGCCTTGATTTTCGTCAGCACCGAGACCGACGAGGAGCGTAGCTATTCCTTCCGCGAACTGCATGCCGAGGTGCAGCGCATGGCGGCCAGTCTGCTGGCGCTGGGCGTGCAGAAGGGCGACCGCGTCCTGATTTATATGCCCATGATTGCCGAGGCCGCCTTTGCCATGCTGGCCTGCGCGCGCATAGGCGCCATCCACTCGGTGGTGTTCGGCGGCTTCGCTTCGGGCTCGCTGGCTTCGCGCATTGAGGATGCCGAGCCGAAAGTGGTGGTCAGTGCCGATGCTGGTTCGCGCGGCGGCAAGGTAGTGGCCTACAAGCCGCTGCTGGATGAGGCGATTCGCCTCTCGAAGCACAAGCCCGCGTCGGTGCTGCTGGTGGACCGCAAACTGGCGGCCATGGACCTGGTAGCTGGCCGCGACCATCTATGGGGGGGCATGCGCGAAAAACACATGGAGACGCAAGTGCCGTGTGAATGGGTGGACGCCACGCACACCAGCTATACGCTGTACACCTCGGGCACCACCGGCAAACCGAAGGGGGTGCAGCGCGACACGGGCGGTTACGCCGTGGCGTTGGCCGCGAGCATGAAGCACATCTTCCAGGGCCATGCGGGTGAAACCTATTTCTCGACCAGCGACATTGGCTGGGTAGTGGGACACAGCTACATCATCTACGGCCCGCTGATTGCCGGCATGGCCACCATCATGTACGAAGGTCTGCCGATTCGACCTGACGCTGGCATCTGGTGGCAGCTGGTGGACAAGTACAAGGTGACGTGCATGTTCTCGGCGCCCACGGCTGTGCGGGTGCTGAAAAAACAGGATCCGGCCTTTCTCAAGAAATACGACCTCTCCAGCCTCAAGGCGCTGTACCTGGCCGGCGAGCCACTGGACGAGCCGACGGCGCAGTGGATCAGCGATGCCTTGGGTGTGCCCATCATCGACAACTACTGGCAGACCGAGACTGGCTGGCCAATTCTGACGATTGCCAATGGGGTGGAGAAGGCGCCCAGCAAGTTTGGCAGCCCGGGTGTGCCCATGTATGGCTATGACGTCAAGCTGATTGACGAGAACACGGGGGAAGAACTCCAGGGCGCCAACCAGAAGGGCGTGGTGGCGATCGAAGGGCCGCTGCCGCCGGGCTGCATGCAGACGGTGTGGCGCGATGACGCGCGCTTCGTCAACACCTACTGGAAGAGCATTCCGGGGCGGCTGGTCTACAGCACGTTTGATTGGGGTATCCGTGATAAGGACGGCTACTTTTTCATCCTGGGTCGTACCGACGACGTGATCAACGTCGCCGGTCACCGCCTGGGCACGCGCGAGATCGAGGAGTGCATTTCCAGCCACCCCAATGTGGCCGAGGTGGCCGTGGTGGGCGTGGCCGACCAGCTCAAGGGGCAGGTGGCCATGGCTTTTGCCGTGGCCAAGGACGCCAGTGGCCTGACTGACGATGCCGCGCGCCTCAAGCTCGAAGGCGAGGTCATGAAGCTGGTGGACAGCCAGCTCGGTGCCGTGGCGCGTCCCTCGCGCGTGTTCTTCGTCAACCTGTTGCCCAAGACGCGTAGCGGCAAGCTGTTGCGCCGGGCGCTGCAGGCGGTATGCGAAGGACGCGATCCGGGCGACTTGACGACCATGGATGATCCGGCCGCACTGCAGCAGATCCGGATTTTGGTGTCGCCTTGACGTGTTTTTGCGCCGGAGCGGATTCGGTGGCACAATCGCGTCCGTAACTAGGCCCTTCCCCCGCCACAGTCGCATCCGCCAATCGGTTCAGCCGTGCAGCGGAAGGTTTTTTAACCAGCTAAAAGTTTCCTCAAGGGAAACGGAGGTCAGCGGTATATGAGTGAATCTACATCCCAGGGTTCGAAGCAGACGGCGTCTGTCTATCAAACCTATCAGGACAACACCTACCTTTTCGGTGGGAATGCCCCGTACGTCGAAGAGATGTACGAAAACTATCTGGCCAACCCCGGCAGCGTGCCTGACAACTGGCGCGATTATTTCGATGCGCTCCAGCACGTCCCCGCCGTTGACGGCTCCAATGCCAAAGATATTCCTCACCTGCCGGTGATCAATGCGTTTGCCGAGCGCGCCAAACAGGGCGGCACCAAGGTGGTCATGGCCACCGGGGCTGACTCCGAAATGGGCCGCAAGCGCACCGCGGTGCAGCAGCTGATTGCCGCTTACCGCAACGTGGGCCAGCGCTGGGCTGATCTCGATCCCCTCAAGCGTACCGAGCGCCCCGCCATTCCTGAGTTGGAGCCCTCGTTCTACGGTTTCAGCGATGCCGACCAGGAAACCGTGTTCAACACCAGCAACACGTTTTTCGGCAAAGACTCCATGTCGCTGCGCGAGCTGCTCAATGCGCTGCGCGAGACCTATTGCGGCACCCTTGGCGCCGAGTTCATGTACACCACCGATCAGGCGCAAAAGCGCTGGTGGCAGCAAAAGCTCGAGAGCATCCGCAGCAAGCCCAATTTCGGTGCCGATAAGAAAAAGCACATTCTGGACCGCTTGACCGCAGCCGAAGGCCTGGAGCGCTTCCTGCATACCAAGTATGTGGGCCAGAAACGCTTCTCGCTCGAAGGTGGCGAGAGCTTCATTGCCGCCATGGACGAACTGATCCAGTTGGCCGGCGCCAAAGGCGTGCAGGAAATCGTGATCGGCATGGCCCACCGAGGCCGGCTCAACGTGCTGGTCAACTCCCTGGGCAAGATGCCGGGCGACCTGTTCGCCGAGTTTGATCACACGGCCCCGGAAGATTTGCCGTCCGGTGACGTCAAGTACCACCAGGGTTTCAGTTCGGATGTCGCCACCGTCGGTGGTCCCGTTCACTTGAGCCTGGCGTTCAATCCTTCGCACCTTGAGATCGTGAATCCGGTGGTGGAGGGTTCGGTGCGTGCTCGCATGGATCGCCGTGCAGACCCCAGAGGCAATCAGGTGTTGCCGGTGCTGGTGCACGGTGATGCGGCCTTTGGCGGCCAGGGCGTCAACCAGGAAACCCTGGCATTGGCCCAAACCCGTGGCTACACCACGGGCGGTACCGTGCACATCATCATCAACAACCAGATCGGTTTCACCACCTCTGACCCGCGCGACATCCGCTCGACCGTGTATTGCACCGACATCGTCAAGATGGTCGAGGCGCCGGTCCTGCACGTTAACGGCGACGACCCGGAAGCCGTGGTGCTGGCCACGCAACTGGCGCTGGAGTTCCGCATGGAGTTCCGCCAGGACGTGGTGGTGGACATCACCTGTTTTCGCAAGCTGGGCCACAATGAGCAGGACACGCCCAGCCTGACCCAGCCGCTGATGTACAAGAAGATCGCGGCGCACCCCGGCACCCGCAAGCTGTACGCGGACAAGTTGGCGGCCCAGAATCTGGGCGCGACGCTGGGCGACGACATGGTCAAGGCCTACCGCGCCGCCATGGATGCCGGCAAGCACACGGTGGATCCGGTGCTGACCAACTTCAAGAGCAAGTACGCGGTGGATTGGTCGCCCTTCCTGGGCAAGAAGTGGACCGATGCCGGCGACACGGCCATCCCGCTGACCGAATGGAAGCGTTTGGCTGAAAAAATCACGACCATTCCCGCCAGCGTGACGCCGCACCAGTTGGTGAAAAAAGTGTATGACGACCGTGCTGCCATGGGACGTGGCGACATTCCAGTGGACTGGGGCATGGGCGAGCACATGGCCTTTGCCTCGCTGGTGGCCAGCGGTTACCCTGTGCGCCTGTCGGGCGAGGACTGTGGTCGTGGCACCTTCACGCACCGCCATTCCGTGATTCACGACCAGAACCGTGAGAAGTGGGACACCGGCACCTATGTGCCGCTGCAGAACGTGGCGGAGAACCAGGCCCCGTTCATTGTGATCGATTCCATCCTGTCGGAAGAGGCGGTGTTGGGCTTCGAGTACGGCTACGCCTCCAACGATCCCAACACGCTGGTGATCTGGGAAGCCCAGTTCGGCGACTTCGCCAACGGCGCCCAGGTGGTGATTGACCAGTTCATCGCCTCCGGCGAGGTCAAGTGGGGCCGGGTCAACGGCCTGACGCTGATGCTGCCGCACGGCTATGAAGGCCAGGGCCCCGAGCACAGCTCGGCCCGCCTGGAGCGCTTCATGCAGCTGGCGGCCGACACCAACATGCAGATCGTGCAGCCGACCACGGCCAGCCAGATCTTCCATGTGCTGCGTCGCCAGATGGTGCGTAACCTGCGCAAACCGCTGATCATCATGACGCCCAAGTCCTTGTTGCGCAACAAGGATGCAACGTCGCCGCTGTCCGAGTTCGTCAAGGGTGGTTTCCAAACCGTGATCCCTGAGCAGAAGGACATCAAGGCCGACAAGGTCAAGCGTGTGATTGCCTGTTCTGGCAAGGTCTACTACGACCTGGTCAAGAAGCGCGAGGAAAAAGGGGCCGACGATGTGGCCATCCTGCGCGTGGAGCAGCTCTATCCGTTCCCGCACAAGGCCTTTTCCACCGAGCTCAAGAAATACCCGAACGCTACCGAGATCGTGTGGTGCCAGGACGAGCCACAAAACCAGGGCGCTTGGTTCTTTGTGCAGCACTACATCCACGAGAACATGCTCGATGGGCAGAAACTGGGTTACTCCGGTCGCGCCGCCTCGGCTTCGCCTGCGGTGGGTTATTCACACCTGCACCAGGAGCAGCAAAAAGCCCTGGTGGATGGGGCCTTCGGCAAGCTCAAGGGCTATGTCCTGAGCAAGTAAGGCGCACGGTTTTGAACAGAATTTACGGAAAGAATTGATATGGCTATCGTAGAAGTCAAAGTGCCTCAGCTGTCTGAATCTGTGGCGGAAGCAACGATGTTGCAGTGGAAGAAAAAGGTCGGTGAAGCGGTTGCGGTCGATGAGATCCTGATCGAGATCGAGACCGACAAGGTGGTGCTGGAAGTCCCGGCGCCTGCCGGTGGCGTGCTGGTTGACGTGCTGGTCGGCGACGGCGGCACCGTGGTGGCCGAGCAGTTGATTGCCCGCATTGATACCGAAGGCAAGGCGGGTGTCGTGGCGGCGCCTGTGGCAGCCCCCGCTGCCGCTCCGGCGCCGGTCGCCGCGCCGGCTGCTGCCAGCGGTGGCGCCATGGCTGGTGTGGCCATGCCGGCCGCCGCCAAATTGATGGCGGACAACCAGCTGGCGGCCGGCTCGGTGTCTGGCTCCGGCAAAGACGGCCGCGTGACCAAGGGTGATGTGCTGGCGGCTGTCGCCACCGGCACCGCCAAGGCCACCGTGCCGGCGGCCATTCCCACTGGCGCGCCCAAAACGGCGCTGCCACAAGTGGCCGCGCCGTCGGTCAACCTGGGTGACCGCCCCGAGCAGCGCGTGCCGATGAGCCGCCTGCGTGCCCGTGTGGCCGAGCGTCTGCTGCAGTCGCAGTCCACCAATGCCATCCTGACCACTTTCAATGAGGTCAACATGGCGCCGGTGATGGAGATGCGCAAGCGCTTCCAGGACAAGTTTGAGAAGGAGCACGGCGTCAAGATCGGCTTCATGAGCTTCTTCGTGAAGGCCGCAGTGCACGCGCTCAAGAAGTACCCGGTGCTCAACGCCTCGGTGGACGGCAACGACATCGTCTACCACGGCTATTTCGATATCGGTATCGCGGTCGGTTCGCCGCGCGGTCTGGTGGTGCCGATTCTGCGCAATGCCGATCAGATGAGCTTTGCTGAAATCGAGAAAAAGATTGCCGAATACGGTGCCAAGGCACGCGACGGCAAGCTGGGCATCGAAGAGATGACGGGTGGCACGTTCTCGATCTCCAACGGGGGCGTGTTCGGCTCCATGCTGTCCACGCCCATCATCAACCCGCCGCAGTCGGCCATTCTGGGTGTGCACGCGACGAAGGACCGGGCGGTGGTGGAAAACGGCCAGATCGTGATCCGTCCGATCAACTACCTGGCCATGAGCTATGACCACCGCATCATCGACGGCCGCGAAGCCGTTCTGGGTCTGGTGGCGATGAAGGAGGCGCTGGAAGATCCGGCGCGCCTGTTGTTCGACATCTGAGCGCACGACGCTGACGGGGACCTCCATGTCGCTCACCGACGAACTCCACAAGCTTGAGGGGCTGCGCCAGCGCGGTGCCTTGAGCGAGGCTGAGTTTGCACGGGCCAAGGAGCGGCTGCTGGAGGCGCCGTCTGCCGGCATCGCGGCGATCAACAAACTGCGCCGCAGCAGCACGGACCGCTGGCTCGGCGGCGTGTGCGGCGGTCTCGCACGGGTCACCGGCCTTGAGAGCTGGATCTGGCGCCTGGGTTTTGCCGTGCTGGGCTGCTATGCCGGCGCGGGCATTCTGGTCTACCTGCTTCTTTGGATCTTCGTGCCGAGCGAGTGAGCGCGCGGTACCAACTTACTGAACACTATGTCTAAACAATTCGACGTTATCGTCATCGGTGGTGGCCCCGGTGGCTACATCGGTGCCATCCGCGCCGCCCAGCTGGGCATGAACGTGGCCTGCATCGACGAGTGGAAGAACGACAAGGGCGGCCCTGCTCCGGGCGGCACCTGCACCAACGTGGGCTGCATTCCGTCCAAGGCGCTGCTGCAGTCGTCCGAGCATTTCGAGCACGCCAACAAGCACTTCGCCGAGCATGGCATCACAGCCACCGGCGTGAAGATGGACGTGGCCAAGATGGTAGCCCGCAAGGACGCCGTGGTGAAGCAGAACAACGACGGCATCCTCTACCTGTTCAAGAAGAACAAGGTCAGCTTCTTCCACGGCCGCGGTTCCTTCGTGAAGTCGGTGGACGGCGGCTACGAGATCAAGGTGGCGGGCGCAGCTGAAGAGACGCTGGTGGCCAAGCAGGTCATCGTGGCGACCGGCTCCAGTGCCCGCGCGCTGCCGGCTACGCCGTTCGACGAGGAGAACATCCTCTCCAACGACGGTGCCTTGCGCTTGGGGGCCGTGCCCAAGAAGCTGGGCCTGATCGGCTCGGGCGTGATCGGTCTGGAGATGGGCTCGGTCTGGCGCCGCCTGGGTGCCGAGGTCACCATCCTCGAAGGTCTGCCGACCTTCCTGGGCGCGGTGGACGAGCAGATCGCCAAGGAAGCCAAGAAGGCCTTCGACAAGCAGGGCCTGAAGATCGAGCTGGGAGTGAAGGTCGGCGAGATCAAGTCCGGCAAGAAGGGCGTGAGCATCGCCTATACCAGCGCCAAGGGCGAGGCCCAGACGCTGGAGGTGGACAAGCTGATCGTCTCGATCGGCCGCGTGCCGAACACAACCGGTCTGAATGTCGAAGCGGTGGGCCTCAAGCTCGATGAGCGCGGCGCCATCGTGGTGGATGGCGACTGCCGTACCAGCGTGCCGGGCATCTGGGCGGTCGGTGACGTGGTGCGCGGCCCGATGCTGGCGCACAAGGCCGAGGAAGAGGGCGTGGCCGTGGCTGAGCGGATTGCCGGTCAGCACGGCCATGTGAACTTCAACACCATTCCCTGGGTCATCTACACCAGCCCGGAGATTGCCTGGGTCGGACGCACCGAGCAGCAGCTCAAGGCCGATGGCGTCAAGTACAAGGCTGGCACTTTTCCCTTCCTGGCCAATGGCCGGGCGCGCGCGCTGGGCGACACGACCGGTATGGTCAAGATGCTGGCCGATGCCACCACCGATGAAATTTTGGGCGTGCACATCGTCGGCCCCATGGCCAGCGAATTGATTGCCGAAGCCGTGGTGGCCATGGAGTTCCGTGCCAGCAGCGAGGACATTGCCCGCATTTGCCATGCGCATCCGTCGCTGAGCGAGGCGACCAAGGAAGCCGCGCTCGCGGTGGACAAGCGCACGTTGAATTTCTAGACGGCTCGCACCGTTTGGATTTTTGACCGATACGCAGGTTGACCGGTTTGCCATCTGTTCTTGAAGCCTATCAAGCTGAACTTGAAACGCGGGGTTACGCCAGTGACCCCGCGCAGTTGCGTGCGGTCGAAGCACTCGACCGCTGCGCTTCCGAGTGGGCCGCGTACAAGGACAAGCGCTCCAGCACGCTGAAAAAGCTCATCAACAACCCCGACATACCCAAGGGGGTCTACCTCTATGGCGGCGTCGGGCGGGGAAAGAGCTTTTTGATGGACTGTTTTTTCGGCGCGGTTCCCTTGAGGCGCAAGACACGCTTGCACTTTCACGAGTTCATGCGTGAAGTGCATCGGGAGCTGGCGGAGCTGCAGGGAACCGTCAATCCCCTGGATGCCCTGGCGGTCCGAATCGCCAAGAAATTCAAGTTGATCTGTTTCGATGAGTTCCACGTGGCGGACATCACCGATGCGATGATCTTGCATCGTCTGCTGGCGGCACTGTTCAAAAACGGTGTCGGTCTGGTGACGACATCCAACTTCCGGCCCAACGATCTCTACCCAAACGGCTTGCACCGCGACCGCATTTTGCCGGCGATTGATCTCCTCAATGAACGCATGGAAATCGTCAATGTCGACAACGGGACGGACTACCGGCGCCGCACGATGGAACAGGTCAAGTTGTACCACGTGCCGCTCGGGCCAGAGGCGGATGAAGCCATGTCCAAGGCATTTGACCAATTGGCCGAGTCACAGGATGAGAATCCTGTGCTGCACATTGAGTCGCGTGAAATCCGGGCTCGGCGCAAGGCGGGCGGCGTGGTGTGGTTCGATTTTCGTACCCTGTGCGGTGGCCCCCGGTCGCAAAATGACTATTTGGAAATTGCAACCCAGTTTCATACGGTGTTCCTGAGCGATGTGCCCCACATGCCGGTGCGCATGGCCTCGGAGGCGCGACGCTTTACCTGGCTGGTCGATGTGCTGTACGACCGGCGCGTCAAACTCATCATGTCAGCCGCAGTGCCGCCCGAAGCGTTATATACGGAAGGTCCGCTGGTGCATGAATTTCCACGCACCGTTTCCCGCCTGAATGAAATGCAATCCAATGAATTCCTGTCCCTGGAACGTCGTCTGGTTGACACGCGTCTGACATGAAACGCCTGATCGTCAGTGTCCTCTTCCTGTGTTTTGGCTGTGCTGTGCTGGCGCAGCCGGCGCCAGAGCAGGTCCCGTCTTCCATCGCGGCGCAGCGGGTGCGCATCGAGCAGGATCGCAAACGAGAAGAGGGCCGTTATGCCCAGGAAGAGGCAGCTTGTTACCAGCGTTTCGCGGTGAATGACTGTCTGCGCGAGGTGCGGGTTCGCCGCCGCCTGACGTTCGAGGATTTGAAGCGCCAGGAAATTTCGCTCAACGATGAGGAAAGAAAAATCCGCGCCGGTGAACAAGTCGATCGCACGGATGAAAAGGCTTCCATCAAGTCCTCACAGGAAGAGGCGGACAAACGGGCTGCTGCACGTCAGGAATCCCAGGAGCGTATGGAACGCGCCGAGCAGAAGAAAGCCGATCGCCAAAAGGATGCTGAACAGAAAGCGGCCACGCCGCCCCGTGAACGCAGCGCGACAAGCGATGCGCCCAGCGAAGGGTCCAAGGCAGAGCAGAAAAAGAGCTTCGAGGAGAAGCAGCGGCAGGCGATTGAGCGCAAGGCCGAGCGCGACAAGGCGCTGGCTGAAAAGAAGAAAGCCAAGCCTGCCAGCACCTTGCCTGAGCGGCCCTGAAGCCGCTGGCTGTCACAATGCGGTCTGCCGTGGAGATGCTAGGCGTCGAGCGGCTCGAGTTTGACCACCACCAGCGACAGGTTGTCGCCGCCCCCATGAGCGCGGGATCTGGCTTTGTCGATCAGGAATTCTGTGGCCTCGCGCGCCGTGAGTGTTGAAAGGGCGGAGCCCATTTCAGCCGGCTTGAAGTAGTGCCAAACGCCATCACTGCAGGCCATCAGGGTGTCGCCAGGGCGCAGCTGGGCAATGAAGTGCTGCTGCAGGGGCGGGTCGGTCTCGGTGCCCAGGCAACCCATGAGGATGTTGGACTGGGGATGGGCTTGGGCCTCTTCCTCGGTGATCTCGCCGCGGTTGACCAGCGTCTGAACGTAGGAATGATCCAGGGTCCGTTTGACCAGACGGTCGCCATGGTAGTGGTAGATACGGGAGTCGCCGGCATGGATCCAGTGACAATCCCCGCCGGGGTTGATCAAAAAAGCGGCCAGGGTGCTGTGCGGCTCTTGCTCGGCGGAAATGGCCGTCAGCTTGATGACGAGGTGGGCCTCCTGCGCCAGTTGCTTGAGCAGATCGGCGGCATCATCGGTCTCGGGTGCATAGCGCTCAAAGAGCTGCTTGGCGGTCATCATGACCTGATCCGAGGCTTTGCGCCCGCCGCTGCGGCCACCCATGCCATCGGCGACGACCGCCAGAAGGCAGCCATTGCTGCGGGGATGCTTGAGCAGTGCCACCTGATCCTGCTGGTAGTCGCGGTCCCCTTTGTGAATGCCAGTTGAAGCGGTGAGTCGATAACCTTTGTTCATGGGCAGCTGTTTGGAGGAAAATACCCCGAGATGTCGGGTTGAAGGTCTTATTATCAGACCATCCTGGGATCCTGCATCCCTGGCCGATTGGCTTCTTTTTTTGCGTTGTTTTTTGGACTCCAACCTACATTCCCCCGAGCGTCGGCTCATCGAATTGCGCATCGAGCATGCAGATCTCGACGCCTTGATCGACCAGGTCAGCGAGACCACGCCCCTGGACGAACTGATGATCCGCCGTCTCAAGAAAAAGCGTTTGAGCCTGCGCGATGAAATTTCTCGCCTCGAACGTCAGCTCACACCCAATGAGCCCGCCTGACGCATGAGTTTGCATGATCTTGTTCAGGAGGCGTTTGCCCCCGACAGTATGCTGGCGCAGGCGATCGAGGAGTTCCGGCCGCGCCAGGGCCAGACCGACATGGCATTGGCGATCGCCCGTACGATTGAGCAGGGCGGCTCACTGGTCGTGGAAGCCGGCACCGGTGTCGGCAAGACCTTTTCCTACCTGGTGCCGGCCCTGCTGGGGGGGGAGCGGGTGCTGGTGTCAACGGCGACCAAAAACCTGCAGGATCAATTGTTCGGGCGGGACTTGCCGCGCTTGATCGAGGTCCTGGGTTTGCCGGTTCGGCTGGCTTTGCTCAAGGGGCGCAGCAGCTATCTGTGCCTGCATCGGCTGGAGCTGGCGCGTCAGGATCACGCTAGCGCTGATGCCGCCGCATCCAGGGCGCTGGCCAGGATAGAGGTCTGGTCCCAGAGCACACGTACCGGCGACTTGGCCGAACTCCCCGGCCTTGACGAGCGCTCGGCCCTGATCCCGCTGGTGACTTCCACCCGAGACAACTGTCTGGGGGCCCAGTGTCCGAGGTTCAAGGCCTGTCATGTGAACCTGGCCCGGCGCGAAGCGCTAGCGGCCGATGTGGTGGTGATCAACCACCACCTGTTTTTTGCCGATCTGGCCGTGCGTGAGTCCGGCATGGCCGAGTTGTTGCCGACGGTGCGTACCGTTATTTTTGATGAAGCCCACCAGCTCAACGAAACCGGCGTCCAGTTTTTGGGCCGCCATCTGTCCACGGGACAATTGCTGGACTTCGCGCGCGACATGCTGGCCAGTGGTTTGCAGCAGGCGCGTGGCCTGGTTGACTGGTCGCAACGGGCTTCCGTACTGGAGCGTTGCGCGCGCGACCTGCGCCTGACGGTGGGCAAAACCTACCCGGGCGCCAGGCTGCGCTGGACGCAAGAGGCGCCGGAGGCGCTCCATGCCGGGACGTGGCAGGATGCGCTGACTAACTTGCGGCAGGCCTGCGTGCAAGCGATGGACGGTCTGGCAACGGTCAGCGAAATTTCACCGGATTTCGTGCGCTTGCATGAACGGGCGGATTTGCTGGTGGATTTGCTGGATTTTTTCGCACACCCGTGCGAGGATGGCTCGGTGCGCTGGCTCGATGTGGGTCATCAGTTGCGTTTGGTGGAGTCGCCGCTGGACATCGCCCAGGCGGTTCAAAGCAAGCTGCTGCGTTCGGATCAGCCAGAGAGTTCGGTCAAGTCTTGGATTTTCACCTCGGCGACGCTGGGGGCTGATCCGAACTTACGCTGGTTTACCGAGCCTTGCGGCCTGGAGGGGGCGGAAATCCTCCGGGTGGACAGTCCTTTTGACTACGCCAGACAAGCGGCGGTGTATGTGCCGCGCGATCTGCCCAAACCCAGCGAGCCGTCGCACAGCACACAGGTGGCCGCGCTGGTGGCCCGTTTGTCGCCGGTGATCGGCGGGCGGACCCTGGTGCTTACGACCACCTTGCGCGCCTTGCGCGCCATCAGTGAAGCCCTGCAGCAGCAGTTTCAGAGCGGCGGTGGCTTGGAGGTGCTGGTTCAGGGGCAGTTGCCCAAGCGGCAGCTGATGGAGCGTTTTCGGCAAGGCCAGTCGGATGGGCAGCCGGGCTGCATTCTGGTGGCCTCAGCCTCGTTCTGGGAGGGGGTTGATGTGCCGGGCGATGCCTTGCAGCTGGTTGTGATTGACAAGCTGCCTTTCCCGCCACCGAATGACCCGCTGGTGGAGGCGCGCTCCAAGCGGCTCGAACTGGCGGGACGGAGTCCCTTCAACGATTACTTTGTGCCAGAAGCGGCCGTGGCGCTCAAGCAAGGGGCAGGACGCCTGATCCGGCGTGAATCCGATCAGGGCGTGCTGGTGATTTGCGATACGCGGCTGGTGTCGATGGGCTACGGTCGGCGCATGCTGGCGACCTTGCCGCCGATGCGTCAGCTTCGCTCGGAGACCGATGTGATGGAGGCGCTGGAAGCGCTTACCAGAACTTCCACCACGGATTCGATTTAGGCTTGAAGCCGCGGTTGATGTATTCACTCTGCGGGTAGTTCTTTTCCAGCACCCGCATGGCATCGTCACGCAATTGCGTCATGTCCAGCGCTTCATACGACTTGACGAGAATGAACAGCGCCTCTTCCAGCGCCGGTGCTTCACGGTAGTCGGTGATGGCCTGCTGGACCCGGTTGATGGCCGCCAGATAGGCGCCCCGGTTGTAGTAGTAGCGGGCGACGTGGACCTCGTATTGAGCCAGTGAGTTGACGATGTGGGTCATACGCAGGCGCGCATCGGGGGTGTAGCGGGAGGCGGGGAAGCGGGTAATGAGTTCCCTGAAGGCTTCGTAGGATTCCTTGGCGGCTTTTTGGTCGCGTTCAGACAGGTCCTGGCTGGTGACCGAGGAAAACATGCCCAGGTCATCATTGAAGTTGATGATGCCCTTTAGATACAGCGCATAGTCCAGCGCCGGGCTGGCCGGGTGCAACTTGATGAAGCGGTCCAGCGTGGCAATCGCCTGGGCTGGCTCGCCGGACTTGTAATGGGCATAGGCCTTGTCGATCTGTGCTTGCTGGGCCAGCGGGGTGCCGGCGGCACGGCCTTCGAGTTTTTCGAACAGGCCGATGGCCTTGTCGTACGCACCGTTGTTGAGGTCGTCTTTGGCTTCCTCGTAAATCTTTTCAGGCGTCATCCCGGCCGTCTTGTCCACCGGGGTCGATGAACAGGCGCTCAACAGCAATGCCGAAGCCATCAGCATGAGGGCGCAGACCACCGATAATTTGGTACGAAGCATTACAGGCAACTTTCTTGAAATATACCGAATCGATTATATCGGCCGACCCCGCCAATGAGGATCTGGACGAGGGGATTGACACTGGCGCCCAAGTCGAATGGCGTGAATGGACGGCGACGGACGCACAGCATGGCGTGCGCCTGGACCGCGCGCTGGCTGAGCTGGTGCCTGAGTTTTCCCGCAGCTACCTGCAGCAGTTGATCGAAGCCGGCGCCGTCACCCAGAACAGCGTGCCCCTGCGCAAGCCTTCGCAGCGGCTCAAGGCTGGTGAGCGCGGCATGATCGAATTGCGGCCAACACCTCAAAGCCAGGCCTTCAAGCCCGAGCCCATGGCGCTGGATGTGGTGTTTGAGGATGAACACCTGCGCGTCATCAACAAGCCGGCCGGGCTGGTGGTTCATCCGGCCCCTGGCAACTGGCAAGGAACGCTGCTCAACGGGCTGCTGGCCCATGATGCCGGCGCATCCCTCTTGCCGCGCGCGGGCATTGTGCACCGGCTGGACAAGGACACCAGCGGTCTGATGGTAGTGGCCCGCACCCGCGCCGTCATGGATGCGCTGGTGCGCATGATTGCGCAGCGCGACGTCAGTCGACAGTATGTGGCGCTGGCCCATAAGCCCTGGTCTGGTCCAGGGTTTCGGGAGGTTGAGGCCCCCATCGGGCGTGATCCGCGCAACCGGCTGCGCATGGCCGTCGTCGATCTGACGCGACATGCCGGCAAGCCGGCCAAAACCGGCTTTGAGCTGTTGCAAAACGCAGCACAAGGCTGCTGGTTGCGCTGTACCCTGCACACGGGGCGCACGCACCAGATCCGGGTTCATTTGGCCTCCATCGGCCATCCGCTGGTGGCCGATGAGTTGTATGGCGGGGCTGCCACAGCGGGGATGCAACGGCAAGCCCTGCATGCATTTCGGTTGGCATTTGCGCATCCGGTCACAGGGCAGTCCCTGGTTTTTCAGGCCCCCTTGCCAGACGATTTGCGCGCGGCGCTGCAGGCCTGGGGCCTAAGCTACAATGTTCCGTAACGGCTCCAGAGCCGATGCCCAGGCGCGCACGCCGGGACGCGCGGTGGTGTTCCAGGCCCGCCAGCAGCGACTTGTATGACCCTCAATGAGTTTGCACCGAAGGTGCCTTTTCCCGGAATTACAAAACCATGAATACGGCGGATGCCAAGCGCGTACTAGAGACCGCCTTGATCTGTTCGCAGCAACCCTTGCAGGTGCGTGAGTTGCGGACCCTGTTCAACGAAGGCTTGGGGGTGGACACCATCAAGCGTCTGTTGGAGGAGCTGCAGCAGGATTGGGCCCAGCGTGGGGTGGAACTGGTTTGCGTGGCAACCGGCTGGCGCTTCCAGAGCCGTCCGGAGATGCGTGAATTCCTTGATCGCCTGCACCCTGAAAAACCGCCCCGCTACAGCCGGGCGACGCTGGAGACGCTGGCCATCATTGCCTACCGGCAGCCGGTGACGCGGGGTGACATGGAAGATATCCGTGGCGTGACGATCAATTCGATGATCCTCAAGCAGCTGGAGGATCGTGGCTGGGTTGAGGTGATCGGGCACCGCGAGGCCGCTGGTCGGCCGGCACTGTATGCGACCACCAAGCACTTCCTGGATGACCTGGGGATTGAGTCGCTGGAGCAGTTGCCCCTGATGGAAAGCCCGGCGCAACAGGGCGGGTTGTTGGAGGCCCTCAATGGGCTGGAGGAAGTCGCTGGCACCGGACTGTTGGGCGATCCGTCGCCAGCAGACTTGCCGGCTGTCGATGGCAGTAATGAAGAAATCTTTGTCTTGAGTGGGAATCAACCATGACCGAAAACAACCCGACCCCTGCCTTGCCTGTGCCGGCCGTGGATTCCGAGGACGCTGGCCAGCAGATGGCGGTGGCGCAGGTGCCGGGCCTGAGTGCGCCCGTGGAGTCGACCCAGGACAGCATGGTGGCTTCCAGTGTGGTGTCGCTGAAGCCAGCGACCGATCCGGCGCTGGCCACAGAAGCCGCCCACCGCTTTGAAGAAGTAGTGACGGGCCAGTTCGATGCCGATGAGGAAGGCGAAGAGATTGGCATCCCGAAACGGGTGCTGGCGCCACAGGCTGAAACGCCGAAACTTCACAAGGTGCTGGCCCAGGCCGGCATGGGCTCGCGTCTGGAGATGGAGCAGCTCATCATGGAGGGGCGCATTTCGGTGAACAATGAGCCGGCCCATATCGGCCAGCGCATCCAGTTCGGCGACCACATCAAGGTCAATGGCAAGCCGATTCGTTTTCGCATCGATCCGCCGCCGGCCCGTGTGATCGCTTATCACAAGCCGGCCGGTGAAGTGGTGTCGCACGACGATCCGCAAAACCGCCCGACGGTATTTCGCAAGCTGCCCAAGCTGCCGCAAGGCAAGTGGCAGTCGGTCGGCCGGCTCGACCTCAACACCGAGGGCCTGCTGCTGTTCACCAGTTCGGGCGAGCTCGCCAATAAGTTGATGCACCCGCGTTTCGGCCTGGAACGTGAATATGCGGTTCGCGTGCTGGGGTCCTTGAGCAAGGAAGAAAAACAGCGCCTGCTTGAGGGTGTCAAGCTCGATGACGGCATGGCCCAATTCGGCTCGATTGAAGAGGGTGGCGGTGAAGGCGCGAACTGCTGGTACCGGGTCACGATCAGTGAAGGACGCAACCGCGAGGTGCGGCGCATGCTCGAAGCGGTGGGCCATGCCGTCAGCCGCTTGATCCGTATCCGTTACGGCGCCATGGTGTTGCCGCGCGGCCTCAAGCGCGGTGCCTGGATGGAACTGGATGAGGGCGATATCCGGGCCCTGATGCAGGCCGTCGACAAGCGTGGGGCGCAACAGGCGGAGCGCCCGGAAGGTGAAGGCCGAGCCGAGCAAGGCAAACCAGAAGGTGGCGGTCGCAACCGACGTCGCGGTGGCCCCCGTGGTGCGGGCGGCAATGCACCTCCACGCAACATGCCGCCGGCCAAGGGCGCGCGCGGTGGCCAGGGTAATGCTGGCGGGCAAGGGCGCAAGGAGCGGGGCGATCGGCAGGGTGCTGGAGACTCGCAGCCTGATCCGATGAAAACGGCGTTTGGCTACATCGGAGCCGACAGCTTCACACGCCAGCGCCAGGGGCCAGGTCAGGGCGGGGCGCGACGCAGTGGCGGCTCCGGTACTGGCGGCCCGCGACGGGGTGGCCGCGGGCGTTGAGACGCCACTGGTCCACGGCCTGTCGGATTTCCTCCGCTGTCGAGGCGGAGAAGTAGCAGACAGGTTAAAATATAAAGCTTTGCCCATGGGGCAGAAACTGAAAACCAATTTCTCAGGAATAACACATGTCTATCGAACGTACCCTCTCCATCATCAAACCCGACGCAGTTGCTAAAAACGTGATTGGCCAGATCTATGCCCGTTTTGAAGCTGCCGGCCTGAAGGTGGTTGCTGCCAAGATGGCTTATCTGTCGCGTCGTGAAGCCGAGGCGTTCTACGCTGTTCACAAAGAGCGTCCTTTCTTCAAGGATCTGGTGGATTTCATGATCTCCGGCCCGGTGATGATTCAGGCGCTGGAAGGTGAAGGCGCCATCCTGAAAAACCGTGACCTGATGGGCGCGACCGACCCCAAGAAGGCGGCTGCCGGCACCATCCGTGCTGACTTCGCTGACAGCATTGATGCCAACGCTGTGCACGGCTCCGACGCTGCCGAGACCGCTGCTGCGGAAATTGCCTTCTTCTTCCCCGGCATGAACGTCTACTCCCGCTAAACCATGGTGCCGATGCTCCGCCGCGTTTCACTGCTCCTGCTGGGGGTGGGTGCGCGCTTGGGGCGCCCCGGCGCCATGCCGACGCAATGACGGCCAATCTTCTCGATTTCGACCTCGAGGGTTTGGCCCTTTTTTGTGAGCGGCTGGGAGAGAAGCGTTTTCGCGCTACTCAGCTGTTCCGCTGGATTCACCAGAAAGGTGCGACCAGCTTCGGCGAGATGACCGATCTCGCCAAATCCCTGCGTGAGAAACTGCCGAATTCGGCCCACATCAAGGGGCTGGACGTCATCTCGCAACATGTTTCTGCCGACGGCACCATCAAGTGGCTGTTTGATGTCGGTGACGGCAATGCCGTCGAGTCCGTTTTCATTCCCGAAGAAGATCGCGGCACCTTGTGCGTGTCATCCCAGGCCGGCTGCGCCGTGGGCTGCCGTTTTTGCTCCACTGGGCATCAGGGCTTCAGCCGCAACCTCAAGAGTGGCGAGATCATCGCCCAGCTTTGGTTTGCCGAGCACTTTTTGCGCAAGCACCTGGGGCGCAGTGACCGCATCATCACCAATGTGGTGATGATGGGCATGGGCGAGCCGCTGCAAAACTACAACGAACTCATTCCCGCCCTGCGCGTCATGCTGGATGACCATGGCTATGGCTTGTCGCGCCGTCGCGTGACGGTGTCGACCTCGGGCGTGGTGCCGATGATGGACCGCTTGGCGCAGGACTGTCCGGTGGCGCTGGCGGTATCGCTGCATGCGCCCAACGATGCCTTGCGCGACAACCTCGTGCCCTTGAACCGAAAATACCCGATTGCCGAGCTGATGGCGGCCTGCAATCGCTATCTGGAGCACGCCCCGCGTGACTTCATCACCTTTGAGTACTGCATGCTCGACGGCGTCAATGACCAGCCCGAGCATGCGCGGCAGTTGATCGAACTGGTGCGCACCTATGCGACCGGCGGCGTCTGGTGCAAATTCAATCTGATTCCCTTCAACCCCTTTCCGGCCTCAGGCTTGCTGCGTTCTCCGCAAAGCCAGGTGTTGGCCTTCGCAAAAATCCTCTCAGATGCTGGTATCGTCACTACCGTGCGCAAAACCCGCGGTGATGACATTGATGCGGCCTGCGGTCAGTTGGCCGGTGACGTCAAGGACCGAACCCGTGTGGGTGAGCGCATGGCCCAGCAGCGAACCGTGATGCTCAAGCCAGTCATGACATTGGATAAGAAACCCGAGGAGATTTGACGCATGCAAATGACCGGAGTTGGATGGGAACGAGTCAGGCAGTGGTTGTTTTTTGCCTGTCTGGCCGTAGTCGGGTTCACCGGATTGACCGGTTGCGCCACAACACCGGGTGGCAGCGAGGGCTCCAGTGCGGACATCGTGACGGATTCGGACGAGTCGGAAGGGCGCCGGCGCGCGCGTATCCGGCTGACGCTCGCCGTTGGTTATTTTGAGCAAGGCCAGACCACCGTGGCGCTGGATGAACTCAAGCAATCCCTGGTCGCCGATCCGAATTTCGCCGATGCCTATAACCTGCGCGGCCTGATCTACCTGCGCTTGAATGACATGCGCTTGGCCGAGGAGAGCTTTCGACGGGCTTTGAGCCTCAGTCCAAATGATGGCAATGTGTTGCAAAACTTCGGCTGGATGCGCTGCCAACAAGCCCGTTATGCCGAGGCCGTCCAGATCTTCGGGCAAGCGCTCGCTAATCCAACCTATGGCGGGCGAGCCAAAACCTGGATGACGCAGGGACTCTGTCAGGTCCGGGCGGGGCAACTCGCCGAGGCTGAGCACAGCCTGATCAAATCCTACGAGCTCGATGCCGGTAATCCGGTGACGGGCTACAACCTGTCGTCTCTCTTGTATCAGCGGAGCGACTTCGTCCGGGCCCAGTTCTATATCCGTCGTTTGAACAACAGTGAACTGGCCAATGCCGAGTCCTTGTGGCTCGGGATCAAGGTGGAGCGACGGCTGGACAATCGGGATGCCATGGAGCAGTTGGTGACACAACTCAAACGACGGTATCCACAATCACGGGAACTTGGTGCGTTTGAGCGGGGGGCGTTCAATGAGTGAAGCGTTGGATCAGGTAGTAGAAGAACAAGTGCTTGGCGAAGAGCCGAGCCCGCAGCCCTCGGCGGGGGCTTTGCTGCGAGCCGCGCGTGAGGCTGCGGGGCTGCATATTGCAGCCTTGGCCGTTTCGCTCAAGGTGCCGGTCAAAAAGCTGGAAGCGCTTGAGTCCGACCGGCTCGATTTGCTGCCGGATGCGGTGTTCGTGCGTGGTCTGGCATCCAGTGTTTGTCGCGCCCTGAAAGTGGACCCGGCCCCGGTGTTGGCTCAGTTGCCGCAAACCAACGCGCCGCGTCTGCGGCCCGATGAATATGGGCTCAATACGCCCTTCACGGCGCCCGGAGATGTGACGCGGGCGTCGGTGTTGGAACAGCTCTCCAAACCCGGCATCCTGGCGGCCTTGGTATTCCTGGTCGGGGCCTTGGTACTTATTTTTTTCCCGTCGATGGAGTCGTCCGACAAGGACGCCGGGGGCAAGACCAGCTCTGAAGTGGTGGAGTTGTCTGCGCCAGAGATCCTGACCGCACCCACTGCGCCTGTGGCAGCCGGTGCGATCGTCGAGGCGCCGGTGTCCAGTTCTGAGCCGTCGCCAGCCGTGGCCGCAAATCCCATTCCAGCCCAAGTGGTGAATCCGCCGGCGCCGGCGGTGACTGCACAGCCGGTAGCCGCGGTGCCGAGCGTTGCCGTGCAACCCCAGCCGGTAGCGGTGACGCCCAGTAGTGTGATGGTGTTCAAGGCCCGCGGGCCGTCCTGGATTGAAGTAACCGATTCGCAGGGTGTGGTGCAACTGCGCCGGACCCTGGTGGCTGGTGAGACGGTGGGGGCAGCCGGCGCCTTGCCGCTTTCGGTCGTGATCGGACGGGTGGATGCGATTGAAGTCCAGGTGCGCGGCAAACCCTTCAGTCTGGATGCCGTGACCCGTGAAAATGTGGCCCGTTTCGAGGTGAAATAAGTGAAGGATTGTTTGCCGATTGACCAAGCTGCACCGAAGCCGCGACATTCCCGACAGGCTCGTGTATCTTGGGGCTCGCATGTCGTGACGGTGGGCGGGGACGCGCCAGTGCGCGTCCAGTCCATGACCAATACCGATACGGTGGACGCCATCGGTACCGCGATTCAGGTCAAGGAACTGGCGCTGGCCGGTTCGGAAATGGTCCGCATCACGGTCAATACGCCCGAGGCGGCGCAGGCCGTGCCGCACATCCGTGAACAGCTCGATCGCATGGGGGTCGATGTGCCCCTGATTGGGGACTTCCACTACAACGGCCATACCTTGCTGACCAGCTACCCGGCCTGTGCCGAGGCGCTCTCCAAATACCGCATCAACCCGGGCAATGTCGGCAAGGGCGACAAGCGTGACAAACAGTTCGGGCAAATGATTGAGGCCGCCATGCGCTGGAACAAGCCGGTGCGCATCGGGGTCAACTGGGGCAGTCTGGACCAGGAGTTGCTCGCTAGTCTGATGGACGAGAACAGCCGCCGTGCTGCGCCCTGGGATGCCAAGCCGGTAATGTACGAAGCGCTGATCACGTCGGCCATTGACTCCGCGCGCCGTGCGCAGGACATGGGAATGGACGGCAACCAGATCATTCTGTCTTGCAAGGTCAGCGGCGTGCAGGACTTGATTGCGGTCTACCGGGAACTGGCCAAGCGTTGTGATTACGCCCTGCATCTGGGCCTGACCGAGGCCGGCATGGGCACCAAAGGCACGGTCGCTTCCAGCGTGGCACTTGGCATCCTGCTGCAAGAAGGCATTGGCGACACGATTCGTGTTTCGCTCACGCCGCAGCCAGGCGAAGCCCGCACCCAGGAAGTCCTGATTGCCTCCGAGATTCTCCAGGCCCTGGGCCTGCGCACTTTTGTGCCCAGCGTCACAGCCTGTCCAGGCTGTGGCCGCACCACCAGTACCACGTTCCAGGAACTGGCCAAGCAAATCGATGACTTCCTGCGCGCGCAGATGCCGGTCTGGCGCGAGAAATACCCAGGCGTCGAGACCCTCAAGGTGGCAGTGATGGGTTGTATCGTCAACGGTCCCGGTGAGAGCAAGCACGCCGACATCGGCATCAGCCTGCCGGGTACCGGCGAGGCGCCGGCCGCGCCCGTCTTCATTGACGGCGAAAAGCGCATGACCCTGCGGGGCGACGCGATTGCGCAGGATTTCCAGAAAGTTGTTGAAACCTATATTGAAAATCGCTTCGGTACGCTCAAAGTGGCTGAAGTCGCCTGAACTGATTCATGACAGAGAAAAACAGTGCCGCCAAGGCAGAAAAGCTGCTTGCCGTCAAAGGCATGAACGACATCCTGCCGCCGGATTCGGCGCGCTGGGAGTGGCTGGAAGAACAGGTGCGCGCGCTGATGGCGCGCTACGCCTATGGCAACATCCGTACCCCCATCCTGGAGCACACGCCCTTGTTCATCCGTGGCCTGGGCGAGGTGACAGACATTGTTGAGAAGGAGATGTATTCCTTCGACGACCGGCTCAACGGCGAGCCGCTGACGCTGCGCCCTGAGAACACGGCTGGCGTGGTGCGAGCCGTGGTCGAGCACTCCATGCTGTACGACGGCGGCAAACGCCTCTACTACATGGGGCCGATGTTCCGTCATGAGCGGCCGCAGCGGGGTCGCTACCGCCAGTTTCATCAGATTGGCGCCGAAGCCCTGGGCTTTGCGGGTGCGGAAGTCGACGCCGAGTTGATCCTGCTGGCCTGCGCCCTGTGGCAGGTGCTGGGTCTGACCGATGTGCGGCTGGAACTCAACAGCCTGGGCCAGCCCGAGGAACGCAAGCAGCACCGCGCGGCGCTGATTGCCTATTTCGAACAGCATGCTGAAGCGCTCGACGAGGATGCGCGCCGCCGCCTGTATCTCAACCCGCTGCGCATTCTGGACACCAAAAACCCGGCCATGCAGGCGCTGGTGGATGCCGCACCCAAGCTCATGGATTTCCTGGGTGAAGCTTCGCTGGCGCACTTCAATCGCGTGCGATCCATTCTGGATGCGAACGGCGTGGCGTACAGCATCAATCCGCGCCTGGTACGCGGCATGGACTATTACAACCTGACGGTCTTCGAGTTCATCACCACGCGGCTGGGCTCACAGGGCACGATTTGCGGCGGTGGCCGCTACGACTACCTGGTCGAGCAGATCGGCGGCAAGCCGGCACCGGCGGTCGGCTGGGCGCTCGGCGTGGAGCGTGTGCTGGAGTTGCTCAAGGAGCAGGGGACAGGGCATCCGGCGCCCACGCTGGACGCCTATGCCATCGTGCCGGATGTCCAAGCCCTGCCAGTGGCCATGACCTGCCTGCAGCAACTGCGGGCTGCGGGCGTGAGCGTACTCATGCACGCCGGTACCGGTGACAGCATGGGCAGCATGAAATCCCAGTTCAAGCGGGCCGATGCCAGTGGCGCCAGTTATGCCCTGATCTTTGGCGCTGACGAGCTGGCGCAAAACCTGGTGACCGTCAAAGCGTTGCGCGACGGCACCGGTGCCCAGACGACGCAATCCCTGGCACAGGTGACGGCCTGGGCGTCCAACCTACAATCGCGGACTTAAAACCTGCACATAGATATGGCAAATCATCTCGACCTTGAAGAACAAGAACAGCTTGACCAACTCAAGCATTTTTGGAAACAGTACGGCAACCTCATCACCTGGGGTTTGATCGTGGTGCTGTCCGCTTATGCCGGCTGGAATCTGTACCAATACTGGCAGCGTAACCAGGCGGCTCAGGCCGCCGCCATGTACGACGAAGTCGAGCGCGTGGTCAAGTCCGGCGATATCGCCAAACTCGATCGGGCCCTGGCGGACATGAAGGACAAGTTTGGTCGCACCACGTATGCCATGCAGGCCGGTCTACTTGGCGCCAAGGTCTATAGCGATGCGGGCAAGACAGAAGCGGCGAAATCTACCTTGACCTGGGTGGCCGAAAAATCTTCGGATGAAGGCTACCAGGCCATCGCACGTTTGCGACTGGCGGGCGTGCTGCTTGAGTCCAAGGCGTATGACGAGGCCATCAAGCAACTGGCGGCTTCGTTCCCCGCAGAGTTTGCTCCGCTGGTGGCGGACCGCCTGGGTGACATCTACATGGCGCAAGGCAAGAAATCCGAGGCTGTGGCTGAATACCTCAAAGCCTACAAAGGGCTGGAAGAGGGCGCTGAATACCGTCGATTGGTTGACGTGAAACTGGCCGCACTCGGTGTCGATCCGCGGGCTGACGCGGCGGCCGCAGGAGCGAAAAAGTGAAATTGGCGTCATTCCATATTCCCCAACTAGGGCGTCGCCTGCTGGCGCTGACATTGCTCACCGTGCTGGCGGCTTGCACCAGTGGCCCCAAAAAACCGCAACCGGCTGAGTTGCCGACGAATCCTGATCTGGTCCGGGCGCGGCAAATCTGGAACGTGCGCATTGGTGAAGTGGGCTTCCCGCTGGATGTGCGGGTCCTGGGCGAGACAGTTGTGGTCGCGTCTTCGGCCGGCACCGTGGCCGCCCTGGATGCCCGCACCGGCGGCGAACTCTGGCGCGTCGCATTGGGTGAACCTCTGGCCGCCGGCGTTGGCCACGATGGTCGTTTGACGGCGGTGATGACCCGCAACAACGAGCTTGTGACATTGCAGGGTGGCCGGGAGTTGTGGCGTCAGCGTCTGGGTGCGCAAAGTCTGACAGCGCCGCTGGTGGCGGGCGAACGTGTCTTTGTGCTGAGTGGCGATCGCAGCGTGACGGCTTTTGACGGCCAGTCCGGGCGCCGCTTGTGGAATCAGCAACGTGCTGGTGAAGCGCTGGTGTTGCGCCAGTCCGGGGTGATGCTGGCCGTGGGCGATACCCTGGTCGTCGGACTGTCGGGCAAGCTCGTCGGTATGAACCCGCTCACGGGTAGTGTGCGTTGGGAAGCCGCTATTGCCACACCGCGCGGCATCAACGACGTCGAGCGCTTGGTCGATTTGGTCGCCCAGGTCAGCCGCGAAGGATCGGTGGTTTGCGCGCGTGCGTTCCAGGCCGCTGTGGGCTGTGTCGACACGGCGCGCGGTGCGCTGCTGTGGAGCAAACCCGCCGCCGGGGCGCAAGGGCTGCATGGGGATGAGCGCGCCGTCTATGGGGTCGAGGCCGATGGCACGGTCCTGGCTTGGCGGCTCAGCGATGGTGAGCGCGTCTGGAGCCAAGAAGCCCTGCGGTATCGCAACCTGGGCACCCCGCGTGTGGTGGGGCGTTCCGTGGTGGTAGGTGACGGCAATGGGGTGCTGCATTTCCTGTCGCGGGAAGACGGTAGTTTTCTGGGGCGTGCCAGCACGGATGGCTCGCCCCTGGTGAGTGCGCCGGTACTGGCAGGCAATACGCTGGTGGTGGTCACCCGTTCGGGTGGTGTTTTTGGCTTCAGGCCTGAATAAAGATTGGGCTTGAAGTCATGAAACCTGTAATCGCTCTGGTCGGACGACCCAATGTCGGCAAATCAACGCTGTTCAATCGCCTGACCAAGTCACGCGATGCCATCGTGGCCGACTTTGCGGGCCTGACGCGCGACCGGCATTACGGCAACGGCAAACAGGGCAAGTACGAGTACATCGTCATTGATACCGGCGGCTTTGAGCCGGATGCCGGTAGCGGCATTTACAAGGAAATGGCCAAGCAGACCCGCCAGGCGGTGGCTGAGGCCGATGTCGTCGTCTTCGTGCTCGATGCCCGTCAGGGTGTTTCGGCCCAGGATCACGAGATTGCCAAATACCTGCGTCGCCTGGGTAAGCCCTGTGTGCTGGCGGCCAACAAGGCCGAGGGCATGCAGGAGGGCGCGCAACTGGTCGAGTTTTTCGAGCTCGGACTGGGTGAGGTGCACCCGGTTTCGGCCGCCCACGGGCAGGGCATCCGCTCGCTGGTGGAACTGGCGCTTGATCCGCTGAACCTGCCCGACCCGGATGAGCTTGAGGAAGAGCGCGATCCCACGCTCATCAAGCTGGCCGTGGCCGGCCGCCCGAACGTGGGCAAGTCGACCCTCATCAACACCTGGCTGGGCGAAGAGCGGCTGGTGGCCTTCGACTTGCCAGGCACGACGCGCGACGCCATCAGTGTGCCGTTCGAGCGTAACGGCCAGCGTTTCGAGTTGATCGACACCGCCGGCTTGCGCCGCAAGGGCAAGGTGTTCGAGGCGATCGAGAAGTTTTCAGTGGTCAAGACGCTGCAGGCCATCGAGTCGGCCAATGTCGTCCTGCTGTTGCTCGATGCAACGCAAGGGGTGACCGATCAGGACGCACATATTGCCGGCTACATCCTCGAATCTGGCCGTGCTGTGGTGCTGGCGGTCAACAAATGGGATGCGGCCGACGATTACCAGCGCGAACTGGTGCAGCGCTCAATTGAAACCCGGCTGCCTTTTCTCAAGTTCGCCAACCTGCATTTCATTTCCGCCGCCAAACGCCAGGGTCTGGGGCCTTTGTGGGCGTCCATCATCCAGGCGCACAAGTCCGCGAACTGCAAGATGTCAACCCCGGTCCTGACGCGCTTGCTGCAGGAAGCGGTCCAGTTTCAGACCCCCAAGAAGTCGGGTATGTTCCGTCCCAAGCTGCGTTATGCGCACCAGGGCGGCATGAATCCCCCGATCATCGTGATCCATGGCAACTCGCTCGAACACGTGACCGATGCCTACAAGCGCTATCTGGAAGGGCGCTTCCGCAAGGAATTCAACCTGGTGGGAACCCCTTTGCGGATCCAAATGAAGACGGCCCAAAATCCCTACGCTGACAAAGAGGCGTGAGGCCCGTTCGCGGGCAACAGGGCCTGCTGAAATTGAGGGGCATTCGCGCCCCTGAACCCACGCCACGGCGTACTGTGGTATTGTTGCAACTTCAATCACAATTTTTTGAACACGGAGAATATCGTGAGCAATAACAAAGGTCAGTTACTTCAAGACCCTTTCCTCAACGCCCTGCGTCGAGAGCATGTGCCAGTTTCGATTTATCTCGTCAACGGCATCAAGTTGCAAGGGCAGATTGAGTCTTTTGACCAGTATGTCGTGCTGCTGCGCAACACGGTGACCCAGATGGTCTACAAGCATGCGATTTCCACCATCGTGCCGGGCCGTGCCGTTAATTTCTCGACCGGCGAAGGCGAGCCGCAACCGGCGGCCGCTGCCTGATTTCCGCCTGTGTGGGGCGCCAGCGCCTGCGTGGGCGGTTTCTGAGTCTTTTTTCTGGCGGCCTCTCATTTGACTGACTTGTCTGATCGTTCTCCGGCCCCGACCATTCTGGTAGGGGTGGATTTGGGCTTGCCCCATTTTGATGCCGAACTGGAAGAACTGGGCCTGCTGGCGCAAACCGCAGGCCTGCAGCCTGTTGCGCGTGTCACGTGCAAGCGCAAGGCCCCTGATGCCGCGCTGTTTGTAGGCAGTGGCAAGGCCGATGAAATCAAGCTGCTGGCTCAGCAGTACGGTGCGGTCGAAGTGCTGTTCGATCAGAGCCTGAGTCCGGCCCAGCAACGCAATCTGGAGCGCCATCTGGAGTTGCCGGTCAATGACCGGACCCTGCTGATCCTGGAAATCTTTGCCCAACGTGCCCGCAGTCATGAGGGCAAGCTGCAGGTCGAACTCGCGCGCTTGCAATACCTGAGCACCCGGCTGGTGCGCCGCTGGTCCCATCTGGAACGCCAGACGGGCGGTGCCGGTGTGCGCGGCGGCCCAGGCGAGAAGCAGATCGAGCTGGACCGCCGCATGATTGGCGAGTCCATCAAGCGCACCAAGGAGCGTCTGGTCAAGGTCAAACGCCAGCGCCAGACCCAGCGGCGCCAGCGTGAGCGGCGCGATGCGTTCAACATCTCGCTGGTGGGCTACACCAACGCCGGCAAATCCACGCTCTTCAATGCCCTGGTCAAGGCCCGGGCTTATGCGGCCGACCAGCTGTTTGCCACCCTGGACACCACCACGCGCCAGCTCTACCTCGGTGAGGCCGGACGTTCAGTTTCCCTGTCCGATACGGTGGGGTTCATCCGTGATTTGCCGCACGGGTTGATTGATGCCTTCCAGGCCACCCTGCAGGAGGCGGTCGACGCCGATTTGCTGTTGCACGTGGTGGATGCATCGAATCCCAACTACCCCGAGCAGATCGAGGAAGTCATGCGTGTGCTCAATGAAATCGGGGCCGCTGACATCCCGCAGGTGCTGGTGTTTAATAAACTCGATGCGATGGAGGCCGAGCGCCGGCCGCGTCAGTTGGAGGACCTGTTTGACCTCCATGGTGTTCTGACGCCGCGGGTTTTTGTCAGCGCCCGTGGCGGCGAGGGACTGCAAAATCTGCGTTTGCTGCTGGCGCGCAAAGTCAGTGCGGTTGAAATACCTACAGCTGATGGGGCGCATTCCACAGACAATCACGAAGCCGCTCCTTGATTGGGCACAATCCGGTATCGAGACGAAGAAGAGACGAAACAATGAAACTCCAATTACGAGCCCTTCGACTGGCGCATTGGCCTGCTCGCATCCGGGGCATGTTTAATCTGAACGACCCGCGTTGGGGTCGTGGTGACGACAAGCCGGCCGATGCCAGCAAGCCCGAGCCCGCTCGGCCGCAAGACGAACTGTCGCCGCCGCCCCAGAGTGGCAATGGTCGTGGCCAGAACCCGGGACCGACGCAAGGCCCCCCTGATCTGGACGAACTCTGGCGCGATTTCAACCGCAAGCTCTCCGGCTTTTTCGGTGGCGGGCAGGGCGGCGGCGGCCGCCCCGGTAACAACGGCGGCGGCTTTCAGCCCAGCATGAAAAGTGCCGGTATCGGTGTCGGCCTGATCGCCGCTGTGGTGGTGCTGATCTGGCTCGGTACCGGCTTTTTCATCGTGCAGGAGGGCCAGCAGGCCGTCATCACCCAGTTTGGCAAGTACAAGACGACGGTGGGGGCCGGCTTCAACTGGCGCCTGCCGTACCCGATCCAGCGCCATGAGCTGATTTTTGTGACCCAGATCCGCTCGGTAGACGTCGGTCGCGATATGGTGATCAAGGCCACCGGTCTGCGCGAGTCGGCCATGCTGACCGAGGACGAAAACATCGTCGAAATCAAGTTTGCCGTGCAGTACCGCCTTAGCGATGCGCGAGCCTTCCTGTTCGAAAGCAAGAACCCTGGCGAGGCCGTGGTGCAGGCGGCCGAAACCGCCGTGCGTGAAGTCGTGGGCAAGATGCGCATGGACTCGGCCCTGTCCGAAGAACGTGACCAGATCGCCGTCCGTGTGCGCGTCCTGATGCAGAAAATTCTGGATCGCTACAAGGTCGGTATCGAAGTGGTCGGCATCAACCTGCAGCAAGGTGGCGTGCGTCCGCCCGAGCAGGTGCAAGCCGCCTTTGACGATGTGCTCAAGGCCGGTCAGGAACGCGAACGCGCCAAGAACGAAGCCCAGGCCTATGCCAATGACGTGATCCCGCGCGCCATCGGTGCGGCCTCGCGCCTGAAGGAAGAGTCGGAAGCCTACAAGGCACGCATCGTGGCGCAGGCCCAAGGCGATGCCCAGCGTTTCCGTTCGATCCTGACCGAATACCAGAAAGCGCCGCAGGTGACACGTGATCGCCTGTACATTGAAACCATGCAGCAGATCTACGGCAATGTCACCAAGGTGCTGGTGGATTCGCGCCAGGGTTCCAACCTGCTGTACCTGCCGCTGGACAAGATCATGCAAATGAGTGCCGCGGGCGAAGCCGGCACGTCTCCTGCCGTTGCCGCACCTGGCCCTGCGCCAGCGGCTCCCGCCACACCGTCCATCGATCTGCGTGCCCGGGATGCTTCCCGCTCGCGCGACCGTGATTCACGTTAGGAGCCCAGAATGAATCGGGTTGGATTTATCTTTTCTTTCCTCCTGGTGCTGCTGGCACTGGCGAGCTCCATGTTGTTCGTTGTCGATCAGCGCCAGTTTGGCGTGGTCTACGCCCTGGGTCAGATCAAGGAGGTCATTACCGAACCGGGGCTGAACTTCAAGCTGCCGCCGCCGTTCCAGAATGTGACCTACATCGACAAACGCCTGCTGACGCTGGACAGCACCGACAACGAACCCATGCTCACGGCTGAGAAGCAGCGCGTGGTGATCGACTGGTATGTGCGCTGGCGCATTTCGGAGCCGACGGAATACATCCGTAACGTCGGTCTTGATGAGGCGGCCGGCGCCAGCCAGCTCAACCGCGTGGTGCGCAACGCCATTCAGGAAGAGATCAACAAACGCACCGTCAAGGATCTGCTGTCGCTCAAGCGTGAAGCGCTGATGGCCGATGTCAAGACCGAGGTGCTGGAGAAGGTGCGCGGCGCCAAGCCCTGGGGTGTGGATGTGGTCGATGTGCGCATCACCCGGGCCGATTACGTCGATACCATCACCGAATCGGTCTACCGCCGCATGGAGGCCGAGCGCAAGCGTGTGGCCAACGAGTTGCGTTCCACCGGCGCCGCCGAAGGCGAGAAAATCCGCGCCGATGCCGATCGCCAGCGCGAAGTGACCATCGCCAACGCCTACCGCGATGCGCAGAAGATCAAAGGCGAGGGCGATGCCGAGGCGGCTCGCATTTACGCCGATGCCTTCGGCCGTGATCCGCAGTTCGCCCAGTTCTATCGCAGCCTGGAGGCCTACAAGACCAGCTTTTCCAAGAAGAGCGATGTGATGGTAGTGGACCCTTCATCTTCGGAGTTTTTCAAGGCGTTTCGCGGCCAGGGTGCCCCCGCTGCCGCGAAGAAGTAAGGCGTGAGCAGCGATAGCTTCTGGCTGGCCATGGCCCTCGTTCTGGTGATCGAGGGCCTTTTTCCCTTCCTTTCTCCTTCGGGCTGGCGGCGCATGTTCGCGCAAATCCTGCAACTGAACGATGGCCAGATCCGGTTTTTCGGCCTGTTCAGCATCCTCGCGGGCCTTTTATGGCTCTGGTGGTTGAGGTCCTGAGATTTTTCGGACCTCAAGCCCGGTAAAATCACGTTTTTAACAGCTCCCCCCTTTTCACATGTCTGCTTGGGTCCTGCCGGATCACATTGCCGATGTCTTGCCTTCCGAGGCACGTCACATCGAAGAATTACGTCGCGACTTGCTGGACATGGCTCGCTGCTATGGCTATGAGTTGGTCATGCCGCCGCTGCTCGAGCACTTGGAGTCGCTGCTCTCGGGCACCGGCAAGGCGCTGGATTTGCAAACCTTCAAACTGGTCGACCAGCTTTCTGGCCGCACCATGGGTCTGCGTGCCGACAGCACGCCCCAGGTTGCGCGCATTGATGCCCACCTGCTCAACCGCCGCGGCGTAACCCGCCTGTGCTACGCCGGCCCGGTGCTGCACACGCGTCCGGCCAGCCCGCATGCCACCCGCGAGCCACTGCAGTTTGGTGCCGAAATCTATGGCCATGCCGGCCTGGAAGCCGATCTCGAAGTGCTGCAATTGGCACTGGACTGCCTCAAGGCGGCCCAGGTGTCGGCTTTCGCGGTGGACATGGCCGATGCCCGTATCGTGCGCTCCCTGCTGGCGGGCGTGAACATCGGCGCCGACATCCAGATGCAGGTGCATGAAGCACTGGCCGCCAAGGACCACAGCGAACTGGTGCAGCTCACGCGTGATTTCCCTGCGGCTTCACGTGATGGCCTGCTGGCCCTGGTGCAACTCTATGGCGATGCCAAGGTGTTGGACGAAGCCGCCAAGGCCTTGCCGGCGCTGCCGGCCATCAGCGAGGCGCTGGCCAACCTGAAGTGGCTGGCCGGCCATCTGGACGACGCCCGCATCACCTTTGACCTGGCCGATCTGCGTGGTTATGCCTATTACAGCGGCATGCGCTTTGCCATCTATGCGCCGGGTGTCAGCGATGCGCTGGTGCGCGGTGGCCGCTATGACGAAGTCGGCGCCGTGTTTGGCCGCAAGCGCCCGGCGGTGGGTTTCAGCCTGGACATCAAGGCCCTGGTTCAGGGCGTGACGCCCTTGCCCTTGCGGGCCGCCATCCGAGCCCCCTGGGGCGAGTCGCCCGCTTTGCGCCAGGCCATTGCGGCCCTGCGTGGCCGGGGTGAAACCGTGGTCTGCGTGTTGCCAGGCCATGAAAGTGAAATCGACGAGTTCCACTGTGACCGCGAGCTGATCGAAGCCGCCGGCCAGTGGGTTCTGCAAGCTATCTGAGCTATCTGAGAAAACCGAGATGAATACAACCAAAGGACGTAATGTCGTTGTCGTGGGCACCCAGTGGGGCGACGAGGGCAAGGGCAAGCTGGTGGACTGGCTCACCGAAAGCGCGCAAGGCGTGGTGCGTTTCCAGGGCGGCCACAACGCCGGCCACACGCTGGTGATCAACGGCGTCAAAACCGCGCTGCACCTCATTCCCAGCGGCATCATGCGCCCGGGCGTCAAATGCTACATCGGCAACGGCGTGGTGCTGTCGGCCGCCAAGCTGTTCGAGGAAATCGAAGGCCTGGAAAAAGCTGGTGTCGAAGTGCGTTCGCGCCTGCGCATCAGCGAAGCCTGTCCGCTGATCCTGCCGTTCCATACGGCGCTCGACGTGGCACGTGAAGCCGCGCGCGAGCAGGGTGGCTCCGAGAAGATCGGCACCACGGGCCGCGGTATCGGCCCGGCCTACGAAGACAAGATTGCCCGCCGTGCGCTGCGCGTGCAGGACATGAAGTACCCCGAGCGCTTTGCCGCCAAGCTGCGCGAGCTGCTGACGCTGCACAACCATGTGCTGACCACCTTCCTCGGTTCGAAGAACTTCACCTTCGGCGACGCCCTCAAGCCGTATATGAAGGACGGTGAAGTCCAGTTCGATGCGGTCTACAGCGAGGCCATGCGCCACGCCGAACTGCTCAAGCCGATGATGGCCGACGTTTCGCGTGAACTCAATGACGCCCATTGCCGTGGCGCCAACCTGCTGTTTGAAGGCGCGCAGGGCACGTTGCTGGACGTTGATCACGGCACCTACCCGTATGTGACCTCCAGCAACTGCGTGGCCGGTAATGCGGCCGCCGGTTCCGGCGTCGGCCCGGGCATGCTGCACTACATCCTGGGCATCACCAAGGCCTACTGCACGCGCGTCGGCGGCGGCCCGTTCCCGACCGAACTCGACTGGGAAACGCCGGGCACGCCGGGCTACCACATGAGCACCATCGGCGCCGAGAAGGGCGTCACCACCGGCCGTTCACGCCGCTGTGGCTGGTTTGACGCCGCGCTGCTCAAGCGCTCGGCCCAGGTCAATGGCCTGACCGGCCTGTGCCTGACCAAGCTGGATGTGCTCGACGGCCTCAAGGAACTGCTGCTGTGCACCGGGTACGAGCTCGACGGTGAAATCACCGACATCCTGCCCATGGGGGCCGATGACATCGCGCGCTGCAAGCCGATTTATGAAACCATGCCGGGCTGGACCGAGAGCACGGTGGGGGTGACGCAGTACGACAAACTGCCCATCAATGCGCGGCTGTACCTGCAGCGCATTGAGCATGTCACGGGCGTGCCGATCCACATCATTTCCACCAGCCCTGATCGTGACCACACGATCATGATGCGTCACCCCTATATTGCCGACTAGGCCAGGGTTGACGTCGAACCCGTCGATCATGGTGGTCGACGGACTTAGCCAGCTATAAATTCAGGAGCGACAGTATGTTGACGGAAGACGGCAGGCACTTGTATGTGAGTTCGGACGAGTACCAGAACCTGATTGAAAAGCTGGCCATCAAGGTCCATCTGTCGGGTTGGGAATTCGACACCATCCTGTGCCTGGCGCGCGGCGGCATGCGACCGGGTGACATCCTGTCGCGGATTTTCGAGAAACCGCTGGCCATTGTCTCCACCAGCTCCTACCGGGCGGATGCGGGGACGAAGCAGGGCCACCTGGACATTGCCAAATACATCACCACGCCGCAAGGCGAGATCGCCGGGCGGGTGCTGCTGGTCGATGACCTGGCCGATACCGGCCACACGCTGCAAGCGGTGATCGGCATGCTCAAGAGCAACTACCCGGCCATCACCGAAATGCGCAGCGCCGTGCTCTGGAGCAAGGCCAGTTCGACCTTCCAGGCCGATTATTCGGTGCAGGCGCTGCCCACCAATCCCTGGGTACACCAGCCTTTTGAACGTTATGACCAGCTCAGGCCAGCGCAACTGCTGGCCAAATGGAAAATTTGAGTGGAGGGTGTGGACATGCGGGATATCGCCACCGAACTGATCCACCACCCCTACACGCCGCCTGAAGGTTTTGTGGCGCCGCAGCCCGGCGTGTTCAAGGCCTCCACCGTGATCTTTCCCAATGTGGCCACCATGCGCAGTCGCCAGTGGAAAGACAAAATCGGCTACACCTACGGTCTGCACGGCACCCCCACCACCTATTTGCTGGAAGAGCGCCTGTGCGCCCTGGAGGGCGGCGCCCAGTGCGTGCTGGTGCCCAGCGGCCTGGCGGCGATTGCCAATGTGTCGCTGGCGCTGCTCAAGACCGGCGATGAGGTACTGATCCCCGACAACGCTTATGGCCCCAACAAGGCGTTGGCCGAAGGCGAACTCAAGGCCTGGGGCATTACGCACCAGCTGTATGACGCCATGAACCCGCAGGACCTGGCGCGCCGCATCAACAGCAAGACGGGCCTGGTCTGGCTGGAGGCGCCGGGCTCCGTGAGCATGGAGTTCCCCGATCTGTGCGAGCTGGTGCGCATCTGCCGCCAGCACAAGGTGCTGACCGCGCTGGACAACACCTGGGGCGCAGGCCTGGCCTTTAAGCCCTTCGAGCTGGCGCCCGGCCTGGGGGTGGACATCTCGGCCCATGCGCTGACCAAATATCCCAGCGGCGGCGGTGACGTGCTCATGGGCAGCATCATCACGCGCGACGAAGCTTTGCACCTGCGCCTCAAGCTCACACACATGCGGCTGGGGTTCGGCGTGGGCGCCAATGACGTGGAGACGCTGCTGCGCTCCTTGCCCAGCCTGGCGCTGCGCTATGCCGCCCATGACCGTGCGGCCCGCGCGCTGGCCCTGTGGTGCCAAAGCCGCCCGGAAATCGTGCAGGTGCTGCATCCTGCACTGTTGGGCTCACCTGGCCATGAACACTGGCGCCAGCTCTGTGGTCAGGGTGAGGGCGCTGCGGCCGGTCTGTTCAGCATTCTGATCGATTCGAAGTACAGCCCAGCGCAGGTAGATGCCTTTTGCGATGCGCTGCGCCTGTTCAAGCTCGGCTACAGCTGGGGCGGACCCATGAGCCTGGTGGTGCCGTATGAGTTGGCCAGCATGCGCACGGCCTGGCCAGCACATCTGGCGCCGGGCCACCTGGTGCGCTTCTCGGTCGGGCTCGAAGCCGTGGCTGATCTGCAGGCCGACCTGGCCCAGGCGCTGGCCGCTGCACTCGCCTGACTTGGTGTTTTCCTGAGTAGCCAGAGCGGCTGGCATCCGATAGTCTTGCGAGACATGAATCAAGTCAGCCCATCCCCCGAGACCACCGGTCTGCCCGTCAGCCCTGAGCCCTATGTGCCGCCACCGCCCGAGGGGCCCAAGCGGGACATCCTCACCCTGAGCCTGGCGGATCCTTTTCGCTGGCTGAGCCGCGGTTTTTATTGTCTGCGCAGCCAGATGGGGATTGGCCTTTTTTACGGCGGCTGCTTTTGGGCCATGGCCTTCATCCTGGGCGCCGTGTTTCGCAACATGCCCGAGTACACCATGTCCTTTGCCTCCGGCTGCCTGCTGGCCGGCCCGTTTCTGGCCATGGGCCTGTACGAGGTGAGTCGGCGGCGTGAACTGGGGCTACCCTCCGATCTGGCGACGTCGCTGACCTGCTGGGACTCGCATGTCGGCAGCATGGGCATGATGGTGCTGGTGCTCATCGTGCTCGAATTGCTGTGGGGCCGCGCCTCGCTGGTGGTGTTTGCCGTCTTCTTCAATACCGGCATGCCATCGACTGCCAATGTGGTGCAGGCGGTGTTCAACCCGGACAACTGGGAGTTCCTGGCGGTCTACTCGGCCATTGGCGGCATTTTTGCGGCCCTGGTCTATTCCAGCACCGTGGTGGCTCTGCCCATGATCCTGGACCGCGACACCGATGCCATTTCCGCCGTGCTCACCAGCTTTGCGGTCGTCTTCCACAATACGGCGGTCATGCTGCTGTGGGGTCTGCTCATCACGGCGCTGGTGGGGGTGGCGTTGCTGCTGCCTTGGGGCCTGGGCTTGCTGGTCGTCGGCCCCTGGCTGGGACATGCCAGCTGGCACGCCTACCGGGGCTCGGTGCGCTGGCTGGATGAGGCCGCAACCCCGCTCGAAGCGGCCTGAAGGCAGAAAAATATCCCCGGGGGGGCTGAACAAATGGCCGTGAACTGTTAGAGTGCCCCCATTAACCTGAAAGCATACTTTGGCAACTCCCAATTACGGATACGAAAAGCGTCAGAAAGAACTGGCCAAGAAGCGCAAGAAAGAAGACAAGCTCAAGAGCAAGGCCGAGCGCAAGCACGGTGACACCTCTGGCGACGAAGGCGCGCTTCAGGATGGCGATGTGACCGAGCAAGGCTCACCTTCGCCCGATCAGCCGGCGCAGCCCTGACGTTAGAACCTCCCATTGAAGGGCCGGGGTTAACTCCCCGCGCCGTGGCCGCGCAACGCGTCCAGCGGGCTGGCGGTTCCTCCCGCCGCCACCTTCAGAATACAGATAGGGCGCCATGTTATTCCGCACTTTTGCGGGATATACAAAATTGGTCCTCTAATTACAGCGAGGAAGTTTTGTGGTCCTAGATATTCTCAAGAACGAGCGATTCTCCGTTGTCTTCACTGCCCTTATGGTGGCGATGTCATTGGCGTCTGGTTACATAGACTTTTCATTGTCAAACGACGTTTTTTGGTTTCAACGCTCAGGAGCATTGATTGTTCTTGCAGGAGCAAATCTCCAATACTCAAAACTCGTCAGCCTCTGGAGGATGGCGCTGGAACGAGAGATGGCTATTGAGCACGTCGAGTCGCAAATTTCTAGTGGTCAAGGAATAAGCATGCTTGCAATGGCAAAGGAGTCTGTGCAGACTCGCGATTTTGCGATTCGCATACATGACGTCGTCACCGAAAAAAGTATGAAGGACGTCATCGCAATATTTCTTATTGTTCTTGGTACGGTTGTGTGGGGCTATGGCGATCTTCCATTCAAGAATCAAGGCTCAACTAATCATTCCACCGGATCTGCCGCGACAAACGCGGCCGGCCGGTGAATTCATTCGTTAGGCTTCATACCAACAAATGCAACCACAAGGTATTAACCGGTGCCGTCACATCGAAGTGATCGATGAAGCGATCGCAGAGCTCTTGACGTTGCATGCGCGGACGGCGGAACCCGCACCTTTGCCACATCAGTACGTCGGGACAATCGTAGACAACACGATAGGATTGCTCACGGCACCCGCCAACTCCTTGGACAGAGGCGCGCGTCACATCGGTTTTGAGCAGAATGAAAACTGGCTTTCATTAATGCAGGCGGTTCATCGAAGCTTCTTCTCATCACTGCATACTGCAACGGAGAAGGCTCTTGCAGATATCTGCACAAAGCGGGGAGTACAAGTTACGTCCCGACTCCAGACAGCATCCGAGAAAGCACTTACTGAGCTAATCCCAGAACTTCCACAGACACCTAACGCTCATCGAGTGCTCAAGAACTTGCGCAAGTTGTTTCGAACCGTTCATCCGGGCTTCGACGACTACTTGAACTCGGCGCTTGGAACTAGCGCAATCCCGCCGAGCGCGCAAGTGACTTGGCGAAAGTTTTTCAGAGGACTATCGATTGTCCGAAATAAGGTGTCACATTCTGATCCGACACTATCTTTGGCTGAAATATCGGATTTGCGCGCTGGAGGATTTAGCTTCATGGTGAAGGAGCCGGACACGCTTGTAATGAATCCCCGCATGTACTTTCAATCGGCCACCTTTACGCTCGATTTTCTGGATGTCGTCTGCATTGCCGCAGAATGAAGCCTAACCTCTCGTATATGGACTCCCCCACAAGCGCAAGAAATTGATCGATAGTTTGGCTTTGGGGGAAGCGCCTGCAGTAGTATTTCCGGCATCTGAGGGGGGTGTTTGTCCCGTGCCGACATGGCATCGGCATCACCGTGTCGTCGCCTCAACTCAAACGCTGAACCAACGTTCTAGAAAATCAATGTGCTCAGGCCGCCTTGGCTCGATGTCGCGCTATGCGTCTGGCCCATAGAGGTAGTCATGCTTGCCCAGCTTCACGCCCTTGTGCCGCAGGATGGCATAGGCGGTGGTGATGTGAAAGAACAGGTTGGGCAGGGCCCAGTGTTTCAGGTAGTCTTCGCCGCGCAGGGTCTGGGTTTGGCCGTTGCCGGCGGGCATGGTGATTTCCCGTTCCTCGGCGCCATCCAGTACCGCGGCCGGGATGGTGGCCAGCCAGGCCAGGGTCTGGTCGATCCTGGCCTGCAACTGTTCCAGCGTGCTCTCATCATTCGGGTACTTGGGCGGCTGCAGGCCCTGCATGCGGTGGCCCCACAGTTTGACCACGTCGCAGGCCACGGTGACCTGTCGTGACAGCGGCAGCATGTCTGGTGCCAGCCGCGCCTGCATCAGTACCTGCGGGGCATAGCCGCGCGCCTGGGCGTCTTCAATGCCAATTTGCACGATGTGCCGCAGATTGCCCAGCGCCTGGCGAAACACCGGCAGGCTGGCGCTGGACATCGACAGACTCATGCCGTGGCTTGGGCTTGCTGCTGCGCCACCAGCTCCGCCGCCAGTGCCTGCATGGCCGCCACTGTGCGGTCGCGCGGGCTGATGGTTTGCGCCTGGGCGTAGTGCTGGAAGTTGCGCTCCATCGACTGGATGTACACCGGGTCGTAATGGCTGAGCAGCAGGTCGCGCACCACGGGCTCGATTTGCCCGGCTCTGACGGAATCTTTCCAGCCGTCAACGACGACCTTGCCGCGGATTTGCGTCAGGGCGTCGAGGCGCTCGCAAAAGGCTTCGGTGTTGCGCACGAAGAAATCGTAGTCTTCCAGCAGCAGGGCGACGCGCTCTTCATCCGGCAGCACCAGGTTGAGGCACTGGCCGGTGCGCATGACCTCGATCAGGGCGGCGGGCACCGCCACATTGCCGACCTTCTTGCTTTCGCTCTCCACGAACACCGGGCGTGCCGGGTCCAGGCGGCGCAGGGCGTCCCAGATCCGCATGTCGAAATGTTTTTGCGACGGCTGCGCCACGCCAGGAATGGCGCCCAGCACCGAACTGCGGTGGTTGGCCAGAGCTTCGAGGTCCAGCACCTGGGCACCGGCTTGGTCCAGTGCTTGCAGCAGCCGGGTCTTGCCCGAGCCGGTGGTGCCGCAGATGACGCGCCAGTCAAACAGCGGCGCCAAGCGCGGAATGTCTTCCAGCAGGGCGGCGCGAAAGGCCTTGTAGCCGCCGTCGATGATCGTGACGCGAAAACCGATCTCGCTCAGGATCAGGCTGAGCGAGCCGCTGCGCTTGCCGCCGCGCCAGCAGTAGGTCAGCGGCTTCCAGTCTTTCGGCTTGTCGATCACTTCGCGCTCGATGTGGGCCGAGATGTTGCGCGCGGCAATCGCGGCGCCGCGTTTTTTGGCTTCGAAGGCGTTGACCTGCTTGTAGGTGGTGCCGACGGCCTTGCGCTCGTCGTTGTTGAGCGTGGGCCAGTTCACGGCGCCGGGCAGGTGGTCTTCGGCGTATTCGTCTTCGCTGCGGGCGTCGATGATGGTGTCGAATGCGTCGAGGCGGCGCAGTGCGTCTTCCGCGGTGATGGTGGTCAGGCTCATTACAAGATTTTCTTCAATTCGGGCCAGACGTTATCCAGCATGATGGGGTGCGCCTCGGCCAGCGGGTGGATGCGGTCGGGCTGGAACAGGCGCGCAGCATCCGGGCGGTCCGCCACGCCTTTGAGGAAAAACGGCACCAGGGCGGTTTTGTGTTTTTTGGCCACGCTACGGAACAGGGCGCTGAAGCGCTCGGTGTAATCCTGTCCGTAGTTGGGCGGCACCTGCATGCCGATCAGCAGCACCTTGGCGCCGCTTTTTTGCGCCGCCAGTGTCATCTGGCTCAGATTGTCCTGGGTCGCGGCCAAGGACAGGCCGCGCAGCGCGTCATTGCCGCCGAGCTCGATCAGCACATGGCTGGGGCGGTGCTGCGCCAGCAGCGCCGGCAGGCGCGAGCGGCCGCCGGCGGTGGTCTCGCCGCTGATGCTGGCATTGATGACTTGGGCGTTTTTCTTCTCGGCTGCCAGGCGCTGCTCCAGCAGGGCAACCCAGCCAGTGCCGCGTTTGAGGCCATACTCGGCGCTCAGGGAATCGCCCAGGACCAGAATGGTCCGGGGGGCGGCCATGGGCGGCACGGCGGCGGCGCATAACCCTGCAGCCGTCGCCAGCAGGCCAAGCGCGATAAAGTGTCGTCGATACAAAGAAAGCCTCATGTCTGATTCAATTATTTCCGTGGAGCATGTTTTCAAGTCCGTCACCGACTCCACCGGGACCCTCGACATTTTGCGCGATATTGACTTCGCGCTGCCGGCGCGCCAGACGGTGGCCATCGTCGGTGCCTCCGGTTCGGGCAAAAGCACGCTGCTGGCCATCATGGCCGGGCTGGATACGCCCAGCCGCGGCACGGTGCGCGTCGAGGGGCAGGACCTGTTTGCCTTGAACGAGGACGAGCGTGCCGCGCTGCGCGCCCGCAAGATGGGCTTTGTGTTCCAGAGCTTCCAGTTGCTGGGGCATCTCACGGCGCTGGAGAACGTGATGCTGCCGCTGGAATTGGCGGGCCGCAAGGATGCCCGCCAAGCGGCCACCGAGATGCTGGCGCGCGTGGGCTTGTCGCAGCGGCTGGGGCACTACCCCAAGGTCTTGTCCGGCGGCGAGCAGCAGCGCGTGGCGCTGGCGCGGGCCTTTGTGGTGCAGCCGGCCGTGCTGCTGGCCGACGAGCCCACTGGCAGCCTGGACTTTGCCACCGGCGAGAAAGTGATGGAACTCATGTTCGACCTCAACCGGGAATTGGGCACGACCCTGGTGCTGGTGACGCACGATCAGGGCATTGCCGAGCGCTGCGAGCGGCGCATCATGATCGAGGCCGGGCGGGTGGCGGGCTGAGTCGCCGCCAGAAGGCCCGATAATCACCCCATGTCATCCCCCAAAGTCCTGTTCGGCTTCCATGCCGTGGGTGTACGTCTGAAGACGGCACCGAAATCCATCATTGAAATCTATTACGAGCCAACGCGCCGCGATGCGCGCATGCGCCAGTTCCTCGAAAAAGCCAATGAGGCCGGCGCGCGCCTGATCGAAGCCGATGGCCTGCGCCTGGCCAAGCTGTGTGGCAGCCATGGCCACCAGGGCGTGGCAGCGCGGGTCGAGCCGGTGGCGCAGGTCACGTCGCTGGATGATCTGCTCGACAGCATTGCCGAGCCGCCTCTGCTGCTGGTGCTTGATGGCGTGACCGATCCGCACAACCTGGGCGCCTGCCTGCGGGTGGCCGATGGTGCCGGGGCGCACGCCGTGATCGCGCCCAAGGACCATGCGGCGGGCATTAACGCTACGGTGGCCAAGGTCGCCAGCGGCGCGGCCGAGACGGTGCCCTATTTCATGGTGACCAACTTGGCGCGGACCTTGAACGAACTCAAGGAGCGCAATATCTGGTGTATCGGCGCCAGCGACGATGCGCCCAAGACGGTCTACCAGGTGGATCTCAAGGGTCCGGTGGCACTGGTGCTGGGCGCGGAGGGCGAGGGGATGCGACAACTCACCCGCAAGACCTGTGATGAACTGGTCAGCATCCCGATGAAGGGCGCGGTGGAGAGTTTGAACGTGTCGGTGGCCAGTGGGGTTTGCCTGTACGAGGCCTTGCGCCAGCGCGGCTGAGGCGGGCGCTTAATGGGCCCAGGCTTTCCGGGCCATGGCTTCAGGCGCTGACGCTGAGCAGGCGACCGGTGGTCTGGCCTTGGCTGTTGAGGCGGGCGCTGCGCTGCGGTGCTTCGCTTTCCAGGCTGCGGACATTGTCCTGCGCTTGCCCGGCTTCCTGTCGGGCTGACTCGGTTTGGGCTTCCAGGGCCTGAACGGTGCTTTGCGCCCGTGCAGCTTCCTGGCGGGCCTGTTGCAGCTTGGCCTGGTACAAGCCCAACTGAAGGCTGGAGGGGGCGCTGGGGATTGATGCCAAGCCGTACATGGTGAACCCGCGTCAGGCCTTGGTATTGACGATCCGGCCGGTGGTCTGGCCCTGGGTGTTGACCACAGGCGGCGCTTTCTGTGCCTGCTGTTGCTGTTGTGCCCGTTGCGCTGATTTTTGCTGTTCGGCTTGGTATGCCTGCGCCCGGTTGTTGTCTGGCGGACGGACTTTGGGCGGCGGTGTATTGACGGCGCGTGTTGCGGATGAAATTTCCATGAGGGACTCCAGACGTGTTGTTTTCGACTCTAGGACCAAGCGCGCGCCATGTCAAGGTGCAGGGAAATGGCCCGGCTCACAAGCCCAGCCAGAAGATCAAACGCTTTTCCTGTTCCGGGGACGGTGGCACAAAACCCTTGTAGCCTGAGGCCAGCAGGGCACGTTTGCCGGTTTCGGTCTGTTCCAGGTTAAGCAGGGCATCGCGCAAGGCATTGCTGAGCGAGGGATCCAGTTTGCTGGCGGCGATCCACTGTTTGATGGGCATGGGGCGGGACTCGGCGCAGGTTTTGCCGCCTTTGTCTTTCCAGGCCTTGATGACGCTGCTGGACGCGGTGGCGCCATAAGCGGCAAAACCATGTTCCACATAAAAGGGGACGGCATCCTGGTAACGCGTGGTCTGCAGCTTCACATCGGTCGGTTGGAGGTTGTGCTCGCGCAGCATGGCGCGGGTCATGACGGCAGTGATCGAATCCGGGTCCGGGGTGACAAAGGCCTTGCCGGCAATCGCAGCCCAATTCTGGATCGGTTGCGGCTCCTTGCACATCAAGGACACTTTGTATTCGGTGTAGCCCGAGGTCCAGGCCACGGCCCGGTAGTTGCCGCTCTTGATGGCTTCAAACGCGATGTGCGACGGGTGGATGAAGGCCAGGTCCACTTGGTCTTTCTTGAGGGTTTCGCGCAGGCCGTTGTAGCTGCTGATGATCTGAATCTTGACCGGCTGACGGGTGGCCGTGCTTAAGACCTTGGCAATGGCCTCAAACCTGGCTTCGATTTCCGCATCCGTGGCGCGGTAGGTCACACCTTCCGTGATGCCGACGACCAGTGCCTGGGCCGACAAAAGGGTGCCGCAGGTCAGTACGGTTGCAACGATGCGCGCAAACAATTTCATCCAGGACTCCCGAGGTCAAGAGGTTGGGAACAGGCTAACTTCCAAGGCGCAGTGTAGTACGGGAAAGCGATGGGGAAAATGCCGGCTCAAAAGGTCTGCGCCCACCACAGGCGAAGGCGCATGCCGACGGGTGTGGTGTAGCCGAGCTCGGCAAAGCGGATGCGGCCTTGTGCATCCACCACGATGAAGGCCGGTACCGATGCCAGGCCATAGCGGCGCGCCACTGCGCCATCGGCGTCGACGGCGCTGAGCCAAGGCAGTCCGCGCCGCTGCAGAGCCGCCTGCACCCGGGGCGCATCGCCCGACTGTGTTGCCACGGCCAGCACGGGCCAGTCCTGCTGCAGTCGGCTGATGCTGTCTTCCTCCAGGCGACAGATCGGGCACCAGTCGGCCCAAAAATGCAGAGCCACGGCGCGTCCGGTATGTTGCTGACGCCAGTGGTCGAAATCGATGTTGCTGGCCTGCGGGCTGGCGTTCGGGACGCTGAACGATGGCGCCGGGCCACTGGGGAGTTGGCGTGTTTGCCAGAGGTGGATGCCGGCGTAGACCAGCAACACCGTCAGCAGCGTGAGGGCATGCGAGCGCCAGTCCAGCAGCCAGGACGCGAAGCGTTGCCACATCTGCTTGGCTTGCATGGCCGGGGCCTTAGCGCAGGACTTCGAGCAGGCGGTCCAGCCCGCCGCTGTTGATGGCCACCATGGCCTGCTCGCGCACCTTGGGCTTGGCGTGGTAAGCCACCGACAGGCCGGCTTCGCCCATCATCGGCAGGTCGTTGGCGCCGTCGCCCATGGCGATGGCCTGTAGCGGACGGATGCCCATTTGTTCACAGGTCTGCAGCAGCATGCGGCGTTTTTCAGCGCCGTCGCAGATGTCACCCCAGGGCTGGTCGATCATGCGGCCGGTCAGTACGCCGTCCTGCACATCGAGCACATTGGAGCGGGTGAAGTCAATGGAGAGCAGATCGCGCACGCGGTCGGTGAAGAAGGTGAAGCCACCGCTGACCAGCAGCACCTTGATGCCAACCGCCTTGCAGGCCGCTACCAGTTCACTGGCGCCGGGGTTCAGACGCAGGCGCTGGGTGTAGACCTCTTCCATGCTGGCCAGCGTCACGCCCTTGAGGAGGGCGACACGGCGGCGCAGGCTGTCCTTGAAGTCGGCGATCTCGCCGCGCATGGCGGCCTCGGTGATGGCGGCAACTTCCGTCTTGCGACCGACGGCATCGGCAATTTCGTCCACGCACTCGATGTTGATCAGGGTCGAGTCCATGTCGAAGGCGATCAGCTTGAAATCATTCAGGCGCAGGGGTGGGGTGAAGCCCTGGATGAGCAGGTCGGGAGCGAATTCTTGTGCAGTCATATTGTTGGGTCGAGAAATCAGTCGATGGATCAGGTCGCCGTGTCAGCGCTTGTGGGTTGCCCAAGCGAACGCAGCACGTCGCGCACCAGGTGGGCACGTGCCTTCGGATCGGGCAATTCGCGTTCGATGCGCAGTTTTTCGTTGCCGGCCAGTTTGATGTGGCGGTTCTTCTGGATCAGCTCGATCACCTTCATGCCATCGACCGGCGCATCCTTTTTGAAGGTGATGGTGATGAGGTGCGGTGCCGCATCGACCTTGACCACGCCGTAGGGCTTGGCGATCACGCGCAGGCGGTGCACGTCGATCAGGTTCTGCGTTTGCGGTGGCGGCTTGCCGAAGCGGTCGACGATCTCTTCCATCAGGCCGTCGATCTGCTCGGTGGTTTTGGCGGTGGCCAGCTTCTTGTAGAAACTCAGACGCATGTGCACATCGCCACAGTAGTCGTCGGGCAGCAGGGCCGGGGCGTGCAGGTTGATGTCAGTGGTGACGCTCATGGGGCTGAGCAGGTCCGGCTCCTTGCCCTCTTTGAGGCTGCGCACCGCCTCGCTCAGCATCTCGTTGTAGAGCTGGAAGCCGACTTCCAGCATGTTGCCGCTCTGGTTCTCGCCCAGCACTTCGCCGGCGCCGCGGATCTCCAGGTCGTGCATGGCCAAGTAAAAACCGGAGCCCAACTCCTCCATCTGCTGGATGGCGTCCAGGCGTTGCGCCGCCTGCTTGGTCAGGCCGTCCTTGTCGGGCACCATCAGGTAGGCATAGGCCTGGTGGTGGCTGCGGCCGACGCGGCCGCGCAATTGGTGCAGCTGGGCCAGACCAAACTTGTCGGCGCGCGACATCACGATGGTGTTGGCCGTCGGCACGTCGATGCCGGTTTCGATGATGGTCGAGCACAGCAGCAGGTTATAGCGCTGCGCCACGAAGTCGCGCATCACGGCCTCGAGCTGGCGTTCCGGCATCTGGCCGTGCGCCACCGCAATGCGCGCTTCCGGCAACAGCTCTTCCAGCTTGGCACGGCGGTTCTCGATGGTGTCGACTTCGTTGTGCAGGAAATAGACCTGGCCGCCGCGTTTGAGCTCACGCAGCACGGCCTCGCGGATGACGCCGTTGCCCTCCGTCCGCACAAAGGTCTTGATGGCCAGGCGGCGCTGCGGTGCGGTGGCAATCACGCTCAAATCGCGCAGACCTTCCAATGCCATGCCCAGCGTGCGTGGGATCGGCGTGGCGGTCAGCGTCAGCACATCGACTTCGGCGCGCAGCGCCTTCATGGCCTCCTTGTGGCGCACGCCAAAGCGGTGTTCCTCGTCGATGATGAGCAGGCCCAGGTTCTTGAAGTGGGTGTCCGGACTGAGCAGCTTGTGGGTGCCGACCACGATGTCGATGGTGCCGTCCGTAATGCCCTTCATGGCGGCGGTGATTTCCTTGCCAGAACGGAAGCGGCTCATCTCGGCCACCTTCACCGGCCACTTGCTGAAACGGTCCACCAGGGTCTGGTAGTGCTGTTCAGCCAGTAGCGTGGTCGGGGCCAGGAAGGCCACCTGCCGGCCACCGGTGACGGCGATGAAGGCGGCGCGCAGCGCGACTTCGGTCTTGCCGAAACCGACGTCACCGCAGACCAGCCGGTCCATCGGGCGCGGCGAGATCATGTCCTGGATCACGGCGTGGATGGCGGCGCGCTGGTCGGCGGTTTCCTCGAAGCCGAAATCGTTGGCAAAGACTTCATAGTCCTTTGGTGAATAACGGAACGGATGGCCTTCGCGTGCCGCGCGACGCGCATAGATGTTGAGCAGCTCGGCCGCGGCGTCGCGGATCTGCTCGGCAGCGCGGCGCTTGGCTTTCTCCCACTGGCCGGAGCCCAGGCGGTGCAGCGGTGCCTCGTCGGCACTGACGCCGGTGTAGCGGCTGATGAGCTGCAACTGGCTGACCGGCACATAGAGCGTGGCCTTGTCGGCGTATTCGAGGTGCAGGAACTCCTGCAGCTCGGGCGTGCCATCGTCCTGCAGCTGGCCGACGCTCATGTTGACCAAGCCGCGGTAGCGTCCAATGCCATGGGCGGAATGCACCACCGGGTCGCCAACGTTGAGTTCGCTCAGGTCCTTGATCAGCGCCTCGACGTCACTGACCTGCTCCTGCTTCTTGCGCCGGCGCGTGGTCGGACCGGCAGCGAACAGCTCGGTCTCGGTGATGAAGTCCAGGCCTTCATCGAGCCAGCCAAAGCCGCTGGTGAGTGCCGCGGTGGCGATGCCGACCTTTTCCTCGCTGGCCTGGAATTCCTGCAGTGAGTCAAAGGCCGGGGGCGTCAGGCTGCTGGCGCGCAGGAAGTCGAGCAGGCTTTCGCGCCGGCCGTCGCTCTCGGCCAGCAGCAGCACGCGGTGCTGCGTGTTGCGGATGTGGGCCTTGAGCCGGGCCAGCGGATCCTCGGCGCCACGCACCACGGCGAGTTCTTCCAGCTTCTGGAACGTGGTGCTGTAGGCGCCATCTTCGCCATCAGGGCGCTCGCCCGGACGAATCGCCAGTTGGGCGTAGCCGTTGGTCTGGGCGTAGAACTGCTCGACGCTCAAAAAGAGTGTTTCTGGCGGCAGCGCCGGGCGCTCCGGGTCGCCCTGGGCCAGGCGGAAGCGGTCCTTGGTGTCTTGCCAGAAACGCTGGAAGGCCGGCTCCAGGTCGCCGTGCAACACCACGGTGGCGTTGGTACCGAGGTAGTCAAACACGGTGGCGGTCTGTTCGAAGAACAGCGGCAGGTAGTACTCGATGCCAGCGGTGGCCACGCCGTTGCCGATGTCCTTGTAGATGCGGCTCTTGGTCGGGTCGCCTTCGAGCAGTTCGCGCCAGCGCTGGCGAAACAGCTTGCGCGCGTCGTCGTCCATCGGGAACTCGCGCCCGGGCAGCAGGCGTACCTCGGGCACCGGGTACAGGCTGCGCTGGCTGTCGGGGTCGAAGGTGCGGATGGAGTCGACCTCGTTGTCGAACAGGTCGACGCGGTAGGGTACGGGCGAGCCCATGGGAAAGAGGTCGATCAGGCCGCCGCGCACCGCGTACTCGCCCGGGCTGACCACCTGGGTCACGTGGCTGTAGCCGGCCAGGGTGAGCTGGGCCTTGAGCTGGGTTTCGTCGAGTTTTTGCTTGACCTTGAACTCGAAGGTATAGGCGGCCAGAAAGCTCGGTGGGGCCAGCCGGTACAAGGCGGTGGTGGCCGGAATGACGACCACGTCGGCGGTTTCGCTGTCGTTGCGCCGGCCGTGGTTGTACAGGCGCCAGAGCGTGGCAAGCCGTTCGCTGATCAGGTCCTGGTGCGGCGAGAAGGTGTCGTAAGGCAGGGTTTCCCAGTCCGGGAACAGGGCGCAACGCAGATCGGGGGCGAAGAAGGCCATTTCCTCGATCAGGCGCTGGGCGTCGGTGGCATCGGCCGTGACGATGGCCATGAGCTTGCCGGCGGATTTTTCCCGCAGGCCCAGCTGGCTCAGCAACAGGGCATCGGCCGAGCCCACGGGGCGGGGCAGGGTATAGCGTTTGCTGGTCTGAAGTTTGGGCAGGTCCATTGGGCGGTACAAATACAAAACACCCCTCGCTGCCGTGAGCGGGGGGTGTCCATGGGGGGTGAAGTCACGATTTTAGCTTTGACCGATTCCCCGCTGGGTCGATATTGATGTCAAGCCTATTCGGAATCGACGCCTCTGCGGATTTTTAGCTTAATCGTCAAGACACGCAGAATGGGGCGCGCGTAGGAATTTTCTGACAATAAATCCAGAATTAGCTGATGGCGCTGCATCGAAAACCATTGAATGATTCAATGGCCTACTTGTGACCGGGCCTGGTCCGTACGGAAAAACAAGCAACTGGAGTCCCTTGTGCTCAATAATGGTGGCCTGATCAATCTCGACGCGCTGGTTCCGGAGGCCCGTCGTCCTGCGCTGAAGACGGTTTTGCGTCTGCTGTTGCCGCCGACCTTGGTGGCAGCGATTGTGGTCGGGGCGGGCCAGATCCACTATCTGCTGTTTCACACCCTGGCCGAGTTCTTCTCCATCATCATTGCCCTCACGGCTCTGGTCGTGGCCACGACCTCGCGCCGATTTACACGCAATCACTTCACCGTCTATGTCGCCGTGGCGATCGGCTGGTGTGCCGCGCTGGACATGATTCACGTGGTCGCCTACAAAGGCATGGGACTGCTCATGCCGGAAGATGTGGACCTCGCGACCCAGTTCTGGGTCGCGGCACGCCTCATCCAGGCGGTGGCGCTGCTGAGTTCGCCGCTGCTACTGCGGCGTGCGATTCGTATCGAGTATCTGCATGCCGGTTATGGGCTGGCGGCCCTGGGTGCCGCGGCGTGGATCTTCTCGGGCCACTTCCCCGAGGTGTACGTCGAGGGGCGGGGCCTGACGGCATTCAAAATTTATACCGAGTACGTGATCATCGCCATGCTGGCTGCCAGCAGCATGCTGCTGTGGCGGCAAAAGCGCTTGATGTCCCCCAGCCTGTTCCTGAGCATGCAAGCGGCCTTGGTCGCGATGATCCTGTCTGAGTTTGCCTTCACGCGTTATGCCAGCTTGTACGGTGATGCCAACACGCTGGGGCATATTTTCAAGATATTTGCCTACTGGTTTGTTTACCTGGCCTTGGTGCAAAGCACCTTGCGCGAACCCTTCAGCATGCTGTCGCGCACGGCCAGCACCTATGACGCCGTGCCCGATCCGGCGATCGTGATCCGCAAGGATGGCCGGATTCGCCAGGCCAATCAGGCCGCCACCCGCTATGCCGGCGCATCGCCGGAAGTGCTGATCGGCCACCCGATGCACGCCTTGTTCCATGCGCCTGCTGTGCCTGTCGGTGAGTGCCCGGTATGCAGCCGTATCGCCCGCGGCGAGTCCAGGTTCACCGTCGAGATCGATCGCGGCGGCTCGGCCGGGGTGGTGGAGTGCACGGTCGCACCGTTCATGCTCGAAGACCGCGATCCCAGCTTTGTGCAAGTGGTGCGTGATATTACCGAGCGCAAACGTCTGGCGGCCGAGCGCGAGTCGCTGGTGCGTGACCTGGGCGAACGGATCAAGGAGTTGCGCTGTCAGTACGCGGTGTCCGAAATCCTGGACAAACCGGATATCGATGTACCCACCCTGCTGACGCAAGTGGTGACGGCTTTGCCACCCGGCTTCATGTATCCCGTGCAGGCACGTGCCGCCTTCGTGAGCGATTGGGGCACATTTGGAGAGCAGGGCTCGGAGCTTGCCAGACATTGCCTGCAAAGAGAGCTGTTCGTCAACCGGCAGAGCGTCGGTTCGCTTCGGGTGTTCTATTCCGCCGAACTGAAGCTGGAGACGGATCCGTTTCTGCCGGAAGAGCATGAACTGCTCAGAACGGTGGCGCAGCGCGTTGGCGAGGCGATCGAACGGATGCAGGCCGGCGTGCAAGTCAAGCGCCTGACCTATCTGTATGACATGCTCAGCGCCACCAATCGGGCGATTGTGCGCTGTCGCAGCAATGATGAATTGCTGGCGCGCGTGTTTGATGCGCTGATTCTGCACAGCGCTTTTCCCATGCTGTTCATCGCGACATCCCAGGCAGGGGGCATGCCCTTGCGCGTGGTGCACTCCCATGGCATTGATATCGATGAGCTCGACGAGCTGTATGCCGTGCTCGATGACCCGCAAAGCCTCGTTGGGCAGGCGTTCGAGGAACTCCGCCATGGCAAGGTGGTCTGGTCAAGCGTGAACAATGCCGAGACGCACACCAAGTGGCTTGATTATTTGGGACGGCAAGGGATCACCGAGCGGGCGATTTTGCCGATGATCCGCGAAGGTCAGTTGTTCGGTGTCGTGGGCCTGTACGCCCAAGGACCAGGGGCCTTCGATCAGGCGCAGCTCAAGCTGCTCAACGAGATGACGGCAGACTTGGAGTTCGCACTCAACGGCATATCGCAAAATGAACGACGGCTGGCGGCGGAGGAGCGCGCGGAAATTTCTGAATTCCGTTTCCGTGAGGTGTTCGAGGCCTCGCCGACGCCGATGCAGATCCAGTCGCTTACCAGCGGTGCCGTGCGTGCCATCAACCGGGCCCACCAGCAATGGCTAGGCTACGCCCTGGGGGACATCAGCACCGAAGATCGCTGGTTTCAACAGGTTTATCCTGAACAAGCGCTGCAGCAGACGCTCCATGCCGCATGGACTCGATCCATCGAAGAGGCCAGGGCATCGGGGGGCGTGGTTCGCTCCCCCGAGCTGCGCTTGCGCTGCAAGGATGGCAGCGAGCGCATTGCGAGCGGCACCATGACCCTGGTTGGCGATGACGCCGTCATTGCCTGGACGGATCTGACTGAAATCCGGCGCAGTGAGCAGGCCTTGCGCGAGAGTGAGCAGCATTTCCGCGGCATGATCGAGCAGACGGTGATGGGCATTTATGTCCGGCGCGACGGAAAATTCGTTTACGTGAATCCGCGCTATTGCCAGATGGTCGGCTGGTCGAGTGAAGAGTTGCTGGGCCAGGAGATCTGGAAATTCACCACCCAGGATCCCGAGAACATCGCGCGCATCCGCGAGGCTTGGGGTCGACTGGAAAAGGGCGAGCGCAGCGTGCACTACAACATGCCGCTGCTGTGCAAGAACGGCGAGCTCCGTGAGCTGGGTCTGCATGCCAATCCGATCAACTGGGATGGCCAGGCTGCAGCCATCGTCATGGCCGAAGACATCACCGAGCGAAAGCACGCCGAGGCGCAGATTGCCGACTATGTAAAGCAGCTGGAAGCTTCGATGCGCGGCACGCTGCAGGCGGTCTCCAACATGATTGACCAGCGTGATCCCTACACCGCAGGCCATGAACGTCGTGTGGGCATGATCGCCGGTGCCATCGGCCGCGAGATGGGCTGGCCAGAAGAGCGTTGCCAGGCACTGGAAATGGTCGGCTTGGTGCATGACATCGGAAAGATTTCGGTGCCGGCCGAAATCCTGTCCAAGCCAGGACGGCTGACATCAGTCGAAATGCAGTTGGTCCGGGGGCACGTCCAGAACGGCTATGACATCCTCAAGGATGTTCCATTTTCATTTCCGGTCGCCGAGATTATTTGGCAGCACCATGAGCGACTCGATGGCAGCGGCTACCCGCGCGGACTCAAGGGCGATGAGATCCTGCCCGAGGCCCGGATTCTGGCGGTGGCGGACGTGATCGAGTCGATTGTCTCGCATCGGCCTTATCGGCCGGCGCGGGGAATGACGGTTGCCCTCGAAGAGCTGGAGCGCGAACGCGGCACACTGTACGACCCGCTTGTGATCGATGCCACTTTCCGTCTGATCAACGACAAGGGCTATACCTTGCCGCAATAGCGACGTTGCGGCGATGCCTGCCCTGCGGGTCTTAGAATGGCGGCACCGATGGATTTGCCTGCACAATTGACTTCTTCTCCCCGTATCTGGGCTTTGCTTCCCTGTGCTGGCACCGGCGCGCGTGCCGGTGCCAATGGTCCCAAGCAGTACCAGCCACTGGTCGGGCAGCCCATGGTGTTGCATACCCTGGCCGCCTTTGCCGCCGTGCCACGCCTGCACCAGATTTTGGTGGTGGTGGCCGCTGACGATGATTTCTTCGTACGGCGAAATGCCACTTATTTGATCGCTAACTGCGGTGGTTCTACCCGGGCTCAAAGCGTTTTTAATGGCTTGGGTGAGCTTGTCGCCCATGGCGCGCAGGACAGCGACTGGGTGCTGGTGCATGATGCCGCGCGCTGCCTGATCACGCCCGAGCAAATCAGCCGCCTGATCGAAGCCTGTCAGGGCGATGACGTGGGTGGTCTGTTGGCGCACAAGCTTCCGGATACGCTCAAAGGTGAGCGCCACGGGCGCGTCACGGCCACCATCGATCGCAGCGACAAATGGCTGGCGCAGACGCCGCAGATGTTTCGCATTGGCTTGTTGCGCCGGGCGCTGGAACAGGCGGGTGACCAGGTTACCGATGAGTCCAGTGCCATTGAGGCCCTGGGCCTGGCGCCGAAACTGGTGGCGGGCAGCGCGCAGAATTTCAAGGTGACCTACCCGGAGGATTTCGAACTGGCCGAGGCCATTCTCCTGGGGCGCAGATCAAACAGGGGCAAGACATGACTATTCGGGTGGGCGAGGGCTGGGATGTGCATGCCCTGGTGGCCGGGCGCAAGCTGATCGTCGGCGGGGTTGAGATTCCCTTCCACCTTGGGCTGCTGGGACATTCCGACGCCGATGTACTGCTGCACGCCATGACCGATGCCTTGCTGGGCGCGGCGGGCTTGGGCGACATCGGCCGGCATTTCCCGGATACCGATGCGCAGTTCAAGGGCGCGGATTCGGTGGTGCTGCTGGCCGAGGCGGCCCGCCGCGTGCGCGCGCAGGGCTGGCGCATCGGTAATGTGGATAGCACCGTGATCGCCCAGGCGCCAAAGATGGCTCCTCACATTCCCGCCATGTGCGAACGTATTGCGGTCGCGCTGGAGATCGACGTGGCGCAGGTCAATGTCAAGGCCAAGACGGCTGAAAAGCTGGGCCCGGTGGGGCAGGGGCAAAGCATGGAAGCGCGGGCCGTGGTCCTGCTGCACCGCTAAGCGTTGGTGTCGGCTGCCAGCCAAGCCGGGCTTATTTGGGCTTGGGGGCCGCAGGTAGCTTGATGTGCGCGGCCAGACCACCCGAGGAGGCATTGACCAGCGCGAATTGCCCACCCATGCGCTGAATGGTTTTTTCCACAATGGCCAGACCGAGGCCGGCGCCGGTCGCTGCCGTGCGCGCGGCATTGCCGCGGAAGAAAGGCTTGGTCAGATTGGACAGATGTTCGTTCGAAACACCCAGGCCATGATCGCGTACCTTGAGCAGCACCCATTTGTCGCGTGTACGGGCGGTGATGTCCAGCATTGCCACGCCCGTCTGGACCGATTTGCCGTAGCGGCGGGCATTCTCCACCAGATTGGAGATGACGCGGCCCAGCTCCACTTCGTCGGCCAGCACCATCAGCCGGTCTTCCAGATCCAGGTTGAAGCGCATGTCAGAGCGGTCCTTGAAGACATAGATGCAGGCCTGGATCACCTCATTCAGGTTGACCGGTGTCAGCTGCATGTGGTCGGGCCGCGCGTAATCCAGGAATTTTTCGATGATGGCATCGAGTTGCTCAATATCGGCGGCCATGTGCGCACGGGCATCCGGGTCGCTCACGCTCATCTCGGTTTCCAGGCGCAGGCGTGCCAGTGGGGTGCGCAGATCGTGCGAAATGCCCGCCAGCATCACGGTCCGATCCTGTTCGATCTTGGCCAGCCGTTGTGCCATGCGGTTGAAGCCAATGTTGACCTGCCGAATCTCGCTGGTGGCAACGGCTTCGTCCAGGCGGCTGGCGTTGAAGTCACCCTCGCGAATGCGACTGGCGGCAAACGAAAGTTGTTTCAGTGGCCGGTTGATCAAGCGGGCGATCAATACGGCGCCGGCCAAAGACAGGGCTGCCGCGGTGATCAGCCAGATCAGCCAGGTTTTTCCGGCCGTCTGGTAGAAGCGCGAGCGGTCGGTCAGCATCCAGTAGTTGTCGCCATCGATGACAAAGCCAATCCACAAACCAGGCTCATGGTTGACGCTGTTGGCGACCACCGTACCCGGCCCGAGCCGGGTCGACAATTCGGCGACAATGCGCCGGCTCAATGAGTCGTTCTCATACGGCTCATAGCGGTCACCCGGTTCACGTGGCAGGATGCGAACGCCTTCCTGTTCGGTCATGGTCTTGATCAGGGAGACGCGCGCAATCGAATCCGCATGGATGAGTGCGACGCGACTCAGATTCACGAGGGAAGCGATTTGCTGGGCGGTTTGAATGGCGCGCGGCTCGAACTCGAGGGCACGCAATGTTTGCAGCCAGGCCAGAATACTGCCCAACAGCAGAATCGACAAGAGGAAGAAGGTGCGCCAGAACAAGCTCAGGCCGGTGCGCTGTACGGTCGCGAGCTCAGTGGGCAGGTCCTCCAGCGGTGCGTGGTCGCTGAAGTCTATGATGGATTCGGGTTCGCTCAATCGGAATGACCTGACGGTGACGTGCTAAGGGATGTCGCGAGACGGGGCCGCAATCAATTCGCGCCATCCGGCACGAACACATAACCGACGCCCCAGACCGTCTGGATGTAGCGGGGTGTTGAGGCGTCGACTTCGATCAGTTTTCGCAGGCGTGAGATTTGAACATCGAGACTGCGGTCGAAGGGCTCAAACTCGCGGCCACGTGCCTGCTGGGCCAGTTTTTCCCGTGACATCGGCAGGCGCGGGTGCCGTACCAGGGCCTTGAGCATGGCGAACTCGCCGGTGGTCAAAGGCAGCTCTTCTCCGTTCTTGCGCAAGGTGCGCGCCCCCATGTCAAAGGAAAAGGGGCCAAAGCTCACCACCTCGTTCTCGCTGGAAGGCGCGCCGGGCGCTTCCTGGGTCGGGCGGCGGCGCAGCACGGCGTTGATACGGGCCAGCAGTTCACGCGGGTTAAAGGGCTTGCCCAGATAGTCATCGGCGCCGACTTCCAGGCCCACAATGCGGTCCACGTCCTCCACCTTGGCGGTGAGCATGATGATCGGGGTCTTGTCATTCGACGCTCGCAGGCGCCGGCAGATGGACAGACCATCCTCGCCTGGCATCATCAGGTCCAGCACGATCAGGTCCACGGTTTCGCGCAGCAATATGCGCGTCAGGGATTTGCCGTCTTCCGCCAGAAAGACTTCAAAGCCTTCCTGTGTGAGGTAGCGGCGCAGCAGATCGCGTATGCGTGCATCGTCGTCCACCACAATGATTTTGTCGGTTCGGTTGGATGCAGGTGTCATGGTAGGTGCCAATGATTTTGTAACAACAATAAGCTGGATTTTGCCGGTCAGATGGAGGCGTCATCGCTGTTTGTCGCCAGTATTGACATACTGTTACAAAACTTTGGGGGCGAGACAAGCCCCCTGTGCCATAAACAGGAATGTTCGGGCACAGCATCGCACCGAATTGCGGCATGCCTTGCAGGCCCCTTATCTGAGTACCGGGCATCGGGACGGGCCCTGTCCGTTGTCTATTCAGGAGCGGCAGGCCTTGCGCCTACAGTTACGCCAGCAGCACCAAGGACCGGGTCGAATTCCCCCTGAATGACGGGCCGGGGCTGGCTGAATTTGCGCCTTTGGGCCGCTGGTCTAAACTGGCGGCTTATCAAGTTGAATTCATGGCCGAAAATCCCCCACACAATTCCACCCAGCGGTTGACCGAGGGTCAAGGTGCACCGCAGAGCAAAACCACGCTGGGCCGTTTTGTGCTCCGGCGCATCCTGGGCCTCGGGGGGCAGGCGACGGTGTGGCTGGCATTCGATCCCCGGCTGGAACGCGAAGTGGCCGTGAAGCTGATGCGGGTCGATCAGGATGCCGATGCGACCGAGGTGGCGCAATGGTTGCAGGAGGCGCGCAGCGTCAGCCGCCTGACGCACCCCAACATCATCCCGGTGTTCGAGGCCGATGTTTACGAGCAACAACCCTATCTGGTGTTCGAGTTTGTGAAGGGGCAGACCCTGTCGGCGCTGCTGCGTCAGCGTGGCGCCTTGCCACCCCGGGAAGCGGTGGGCCTGATGGTTGACGTGCTGGAGGCGCTGGTGGTGGCGCACCGGGCGGGTGTGATTCACCGTGACCTCAAACCGTCCAATGTCCTGGTGGATGACAGTGGGCGTGCCCGGGTCATGGACTTCGGCATTGCGGCCCGGGTGCATGACGCCAGCACGGGCGGGGCGCCCGTGGTCGGCGGTGGAACACCTGGCTACATGTCGCCCGAGGCGGCTACAGGCGCCGCACCGGTGCCCGCCATGGATATTTTTTCGGCCGCCATCGTATTGGCTGAAATGCTGGCGGGCCAAGCCCTGATTGCCGAGCGCGACCCGCAGCAGGCCATGTACCGGGTGGTGCACGAGCAGCTGGATCTCCCCGCGGGACTGGGCAGTGAGGTCGATGATGGGCTACGCGCCATCGTCAGGCGTGGTCTGGCGCTGGAGCCGGCACAGCGGCATCCGAATGTCGAGGTATTTCTGGAGGAACTGAAGAAATGGCTCAATCCCACCGAGGAAGAGGTGGCGAGCGATGGCAGTGGGGGGACGCTTGAATTCCTGTTGCGGCGCATGCGCCACAAAAGCGATTTTCCCGCCATGTCGAGCACGGTCGTGCGGATTCAGGGCATCTCCAGTTCAGACAAGGAGAGTGTCGCCAGTTTGACCAATGAAATCCTCAAGGATGTCGCACTCACCAACAAGTTGCTGCGGCTGGTGAATACAGCGCACTACTCGCGTGGCGGCACCATCAGCACGGTCTCGCGGGCGGTCACGCTGGTCGGGTTCAATGGCGTGCGCAATATGACGCTGAGTCTGGTGCTGCTGGAGCACATGCAAGACAAGGCCCATGCCAATATCCTCAAGGAAGAGTTTTTACGCTCACTCATGGCGGGCTCCATTGCGGGCGAGCTGTGCCCGGTGCGCAAAGATACCGAAGAAGCGTTCATTGGTGCCATGTTCCAGAATCTGGGGCGCTTGCTCACGGAATACTATTTTCCTGAAGAGGCCCGCGCTGTGCGTGTCCTGACCACGGGCAAGGATGGCGTCAGCGAAGCCGCGGCGTCGAACACTGTTCTGGGCATGAGTTACGAGGCCTTGGGCGAGGGTATCGCCAAAGCCTGGAATTTGCCGGACAGCATCCAGCGCTGCATTCGAAAGCCGATTGGCGGCCCTCCTTCATTGGTTCCGGCGGACCCGGTGGAGCGTATTCGCTGGATTACGGTGGCCGCCAATGAAATGGCGGATGTCTTGTTGCGCAGTGATCCCAAGGACGTACCGGCGAAGCTGTCCCAGATTGGGCATCGGTATACCCGCAGCATGGGCGTGAGCTCACGCGACATGGAGGCGGCCACGGCCAAGGCACGTGAAAAATTCGTTGATTTGGCGCGTGCCATGGACATTCGGGTCCAGCCAGGCTCCGCGGCGGCCAAGCTGCTGCAGGTGCCCCAGGGGCGGGCCACGGTGAGCACAGATCCCAACACGGAAGACACCGTTCTGACGCATGAGCTGCATGCCACCGAACCGGCAACCCCCGGCTTGGGACAGGTGTCGCAAGCGGATTCCCAGCGGGTGTCAGAAATGCTGGCAGCCGGCATCCAGGACATCACCAATGCCATGGTGGAGGAAAATTTCAAGCTCAGCGATGTGCTCAGGATGATCCTGGAGACCATGCTTCGGGCCATGGAATTTCGCAATATTGTCTTTTGCATGCGTGATCCGAAAACCGGCTCCATCACCGGCCGTTTCGGCCTGGGGCAGGGCGTCGAACAGTACGTCAAGTTATTTAATATCGCGCTCAAATCCACCACGCCAGACCTCTTCTCCGCGGTCTGCAGCAAGGGCGCCGATACCATGATCAGCGATGCCACAGAATCCCGTATCGCCGATCGCCTGCCGTCCTGGTACCGCAAGTCGATCAATGCCCCGACCTTTTTGCTGTTGCCGCTCATGATCAAGGGCGCACCCTTCGGGTTGATCTATGCCGATAAAGGTGAAATGGGTGGCTTGCAACTGGGTGAGAAAGAACTGGCGCTGCTGCGTACACTGCGCAACCAGGCTGTGATGGCGTTCCGGCAATCGACGTAAAACGACCTGTCAATACCCAATCTGCACAGGTTGATGGCTCGTACGTGCGCGTCGAGCCGATCGAAGTCGGGTCAACAGCCGGTCTTCAGGGACTGTTCGGTTTGGCGGTATCGACACGCTCAATGCGGTAACCATAGCCATAGACGGGCATGATCTGCCAGCCGTTTTCTGCGGCGATGCCGAGTTTGCGGCGAATGCGGCTGATATGCGTATCGACGGTACGCGTGTCCACATCGGCATTGAGTCCCCAGAGCTTGTCCAGCAGATGAACGCGGGACAGAAGCTTGCCGTGGTTTTGAAAAAGATAGCAGGCGAGTTCAAACTCCTTCTGCGTCAATTCAACTTCCTTGCCATGGACTCGGATCTGGCGTAAATCCGGGTGGATCTCATAGGCGTCTATTTTCACCACCGAAGCTTGCTTGAATCTTCGTCCAAGGGCTTCGACCCGGGCCAGCAACTCCAGGTAACTCGCCGGTTTGACAAGATAGTCGTCAGCGCCAGTACGTAATGCATTGACGATATCGAGTTCGGAATCGCGCGCTGTCACGAACAGCACTGGAACATCCCAACCGATGTTCTCCCGGACCCATTTGAGGACAATCTCACCAGAGCTGTCAGGTAGCATCCAGTCAATGATCAACAGATCAAATGTTTCTCCACGGAGCGCTTCCAGAAATGCTTTGGCGGAGCTATAGCACTTGCAGCTGTGATGGGCGCTACTGAACCAAGTGTTGTACAGCTCCTGCTGTGCAAGCTCATCTTCAACAACGCCAATACGCATCAATACTCTTTCGGGGGTTTCGGATTATTCTAGTCCGATTGGCAAAAGCGTCTCCCGTCGTTTGCCTGCTGCTGTTCATTGGCGATGGCCAAGCGAAGCTGGCGTGGCGCGGCAACGCCGTGCCGCCAAAACCATGGATGGTTCGTTCGTTAGCGCGTCGTTGCCGCGTGGTACGTCGCAACCGTGGCATCAATTTTTTCGAGCATCAGCGCCACCTGGTTGATGAGTTCTTCAGTCTCTTGCTGAGACATATGTGCTGGCAGTTCCTCCAGTGTCCGGGCGAGCTGTTCCAGTTTTTTGGCCCCCATCATGCCGGCCGATCCTTTCAGGCCGTGTGCCAGTTTTTCAAACTCGTCAAGTTGACCCGTCCGCAGTAGCGTGCGCAGGGTCGCGGCAGCATCCCGGTGTTGTGTCAGGAATGCCTGGATGGCTCGCCACAGAGCGGAAGCATCGCCCAGAAAGCGTGTCAAAGCCTCCTCCGGCACAATGCCCGCCTGTCTGAGCAGCATGTTGTCAGTGCCCGGCGACCCGGGGGCTGCAGTCAGCGCGGGTTGATGTGACGCACGTGGTTTGAGCCAGCGTGTCAGCACGGCCCACAGATCCTCGAGCTCAATCGGCTTAGGTAGAAAATCGTTCATGCCCGCATTGATGCACCGAGCCCGCACTTCGGACATGGCGTTGGCGGAGAGTGCAATGATGGGGCGGGTATCACCCCGGGCACGCAGCTTTTGCGTTGCTTCAACGCCATCCATGATGGGCATGTTGATATCCATGAAGATTATTTCAACCGGCTCTTTCCCAGCCTCAGAGGCCAGGATTTCCAGCAGGGCTTGTCCGTTGTCTGCCAAGCGCACCTTGATGCCGGCTTTTTGAAGCATCCCTGTGATGACCTGTTGGTTGATCACCATGTCTTCGGCAACCGCAACGGTTGCACCATGGAATTCGTTGGGGATCATCATTTTGATGCCGTTGCGTTCAGTGCCTTCAAATACCGGATTCTCCACCACAGGTGGGGAGAGAGCAAAAACGCGATTGTTGTGTCACGTTTTCGGCGCAGCCAGAAATGAAAAAGCCCCAGCACTTACGTGCTAGGGCTTATCAAATATGGCTCCTCGACCTGGGCTCGAACCAGGGACCTACGGATTAACAGTCCGGCGCTCTACCAACTGAGCTATCGAGGAACAAGTCTTAAATTATAGCGTGTTTTTTTGACACTTCGCAAGTGGCCGAAAATTTTTTGCCGTCATGAATGCGAATGGGGCGTCGCCATTTGCGCTAGCAGTTGTGCGGCTGCCGCTTCCGGGTTTTCGGCCCCGGTGATGGCGCGTACCACGGCCACCGAACCCACGCCGCTGGCCAGCACTTGCGACATTTTTTCACCGTCAATTCCGCCGATGGCGACCAGCGGGTAGTCGCGCATCAGGCTCGCGTACGCCTGCAGTCGTCCAGTACCTTGCGGCGCTGTGACCATGCGCTTGAGGGTGGTGGGGAACACGGCGCCCATGGCGATGTAGCTCGGGCTCACGTGGTCAGCGCGCAGCATTTCGGCATAGCCGTGGCTGGAGAGGCCAAGGCGCAGGCCAGCGCTGCGGATGGCGGCCAGATCGGCCACGTCCATGTCTTCCTGGCCCAGGTGAACGCCATAGGCCCCGGCATCGATGGCAGCCTGCCAGTGGTCGTTGATGAACAGCAGGGCACCGGTACCCCGCACGGCTTCGACGGCGGCTTGCACTTCACGCGCGACAGCGTTGGCATCGTCGGACTTGAAGCGCAGCTGCACTGTGGGCACACCGGCGCGTGCCATGCGACCCACCCAGGCGGCGTCGGGTAGCACGGCGTACAGGCCCAGCGCTTTGGGGCAGGGGGCAAAGTCATTGTGGCGTGGCCAGGGACGCATGCCGAAATCCGCCGGCGCATCGGGCCAGGCGTTGGCGTCAAATTGGCCGCTGCGCTGCGTCTTGGCCTGCCAGGCCAGTCCCAGGCATTCGGCATCGATCTCGACAAAACCCATGGCCAGACAGGCCTGCTTGGCCGCGCGGTAGACCGGGTCCGCGTTGCTGAAGACGGGTTCCACGGGCGTATCCACCGGCAAGGCCAGTGAGGCCTGATGGGCCGTGACGATGGCTTGGGCTTGCGAAGACAGTGTGTTCATGGGCGGGCTCATGCGTGGTGCCAAAACGGCGTGCCGAGCACCGGCGTGCTGGGCTGGGCGGCCTCCTGTTGCGTCATCACGCCCGAGCGATAGGCATCACGACCGGCTTGCGTGGCGGCGGCAAAGGCGCCGGCCATGACCACCGGGTCCTGCGCCAGCGCCACGGCGGTGTTGAGCAGCACGCCGTCAAAGCCCCACTCCATCACCTGGCAGGCATGCGACGGCAGACCCAGGCCGGCGTCGACGATCATCGGCACATCCAGACGCTCGCGCAGCACGCGCATGCCGTAGGGATTGATCGGGCCCTTGCCGGTACCAATCGGTGCGGCCCAGGGCATGACGGCCTGGCAGCCGACATCGACCAGACGCTGACACAGCACCAGGTCTTCGGTGCAGTAAGGCAGCACCTTGAAACCGTTCTTGATCAGCCAGTCAGCGGCTTCCACCAGGTTCAGGGTGTCGGGCTGCAGCGTGTAATCGTCGCCAATCAGTTCGAGCTTGATCCATGGCGTCTCAAACACCTCGCGCGCCATCTGGGCGGTGGTGATGGCTTCCTGCACGCTGTGGCAGCCGGCGGTGTTCGGCAGTACCGGAACCTTGAGCGCGCGCAGCAGCTCCCAAAAGCGGTTGCCGCTCTCGCCAGGCGTGGCGGTCTGGCGGCGCAGCGAGGCGGTGAGCATGGCGGGACGGGCCAGTCGCACCGCCGCTTCCAGCACGCTGGGCGAGGGATAGCGGGACGTGCCCAGCAGCAGGCGGCTGTGGAAGGTTTCGCCGTAGAGGACGAGAGGGTCGTGGATGGGTTCGGTTTGCATGGTTAGCCGCCGGTGACGGGAAAGATGATGTCGACGCGGTCCCCGGATTGGAGCCGGTATTCGGTGTACTGCGCCCTGGGGATGAACTGCGTGTTGACCGCCGCCGCAAACGGTGGCTTGGCCTCAATGGCCGCGATGGCGTCAAGCAGCCTTGCTCCTTGAGCGAGTTCGTGAACGTTCTTGTTGATGAAGACTTGCATGGGTTCAGGTCTGCGGTGTTTCAATGCGCAGTTGGAAGGAGTGTGCCAGCTTGGCCGGCTGCTCACGTACCAGTTCCAGCACCACATCCAGCAGGGCGGGCGAAATCATGAAACCGTGACGGTACAGGCCGTTGATCTGCAGCATGCGGGGCCCGAGCGTCTGGATCGCGGGCAGGTTGTCGGGCAGGGTCGGGCGGCACTGGGTGGCAATTTCCAGAATGCGTGCCTCGGCGAAGCCGGTGTGCACCGAGTAGGCGGCGCTCAGTAATTCCAAGGTTGAGCGCACGCTGGGCGGCGACAGGTCGTCGCTCTCGATTTCGGTGGCGCCGATCACGAACACGTGGTCGGGCTTGGGGGCGATGTAGATCGGGTAGCGCGGGTGGATCAGTCGGGTCGGGCGGCTCAAGGACACTTCGGGCGCGTGCAGACGCGCCACCTCGCCGCGCACGCCGCGCAGCTGGCCCCACTGCGCGCGCGCGAG
>OFPK01000006.1_pt1 | contig 116780 bp, 104 predicted proteins | sample 1542601 | NCBI WGS metagenome assembly OFPK01 (sample SAMN05503968, study PRJEB24370) | sediment metagenome | isolation source: lake sediment | place: USA: Lake Hill lake, St. Paul Island, Alaska | collected 2013 | reverse complement strand
GATCTTGCGACAGGCGCCACCGGGGCCGCCACCGGCGCCGCAGCGACAGGCGCCACCGGGGCAGGCATGGCCGCAACAGGCATGGAGAAGCCCTGAACCATGGCTCCACCGCCTTTGACGATGCGAACCTTCCCTTCAGCTTCGGTAATTTCCAGCTCCGAGACATTCGAATCGGACACCAGATCAATCAGTGTCTTCAGTTTGCGTAAATCCATGGAATCTCCAGTATCTTCGAAAAAATATTGCTTTAATTTACATCAAACTCAAGCAATTTCCAGTCAATTCTTGCCAATTCTGGTCAAGTCCAAAAACAAAAAGGCGGGCAACTCACGGCCCGCCATCATAAAGGATTCAAAACTGACGTTACGTTAACCCACGCCAACGCGCCAGATCCTGAGGTGAAACCTTGCCAATCTTACGGTGCCTGATCGTACCATCCGGCCCCAAAACCACGGTAAAAGGCAAACCGCCACTGCTATTTCCCAGTGACTTGCTAAGCCCGACCCCATTCATTCCAGCCAACGCCAGCGGAAAACTGAGCGGCTGCCGGGTCAGAAAATCGTTCACCGCCCCCAGCTTGTCAACCGCCAATCCCAGAACTTGCCAGCCATTTGATGAAATTTCCTTGAAAAAACCATCCAATAACGGCAACTCCTCCACACAGGGCGGGCACCAGGTGGCCCAAAAGTTGATCAGCAAGGGGCGGCCTTTCAGCGCCGCCATCGACAGCACAGTACCCTGCGGCGTATCGAAACGCATTTGCCACAAGGCGTCAGTGGCCCCCTCATCGACGGGGCTGGGGGAAAATTTCCACCAAGCCAAACCTGCGCCGCCCAAGCCCGCAGCGGCCGCCACGACCGCGAACAACCAACGCCGGCGATCGCCCTTAAGCGACACCCCCGGACTTTCATAATTTCCATCATTCATCAGTTAAATCATCCAACAGTCGCTTAACAGCCGTCAAATCACCTCGCGGAGATCTGTTTTTCGCATCCGATCGCAAGGCCCCACGCACATCATCGTGATCGTGTACCATTAAATGGACCCCGACCGTCTCATCAAGTTCCGAACAAAGTGCATGCACACTGAGGGCTTCCACCGGCTCGCCATGAAACCCTGCCACGGTCCTGGCCTCATAGTGGATACCCATGTCTATCAGTGCAATTTCCGCTGATTTTTCATCATCACAAAACAACTGGATGTAAATATCCGACAAGCGTGTCGCGGTGCCGTGCCAGACCGCCCCACTCAGATGGGGTCGGAAACGGGCCAGCCGCTCCATCCAAACCAGTGCCAGGCGGCGCAGGGCGCGTAATTCACCGGGCTGGGTATCGGCGCAAAAAAGCGTGATGTACTCCCGCACGGCATCTTCCACCTCATCGTTGCCAGGCAGCGCCGTTCGCTGCGGCAAGCCTAGCTGGCGGACAGCCCGGCGCTTGGCCGGTCCATACTCCAGCCCTTCTTCCACCACCATGTGCGCCGCTACCGCGGCAATTTCCTGTTTGCTCATGCCTCAGGTATTGTGCACCTCACCGACGCCGGAGGGGCGCGCGCCACCGCCTAGAATCGGGCGATGCACATTCACATTCTCGGCATCTGCGGCACTTTCATGGGGGGGCTGGCCGCACTCGCCCGCGAAGCGGGTCACAAAGTCACCGGCTGCGATGCTGGGGTCTACCCGCCGATGAGCGACCAGTTGCGCGCACTCGGCATCGACCTGATCGAAGGCTTTGCCGCCAACCAACTCGCCCTCCAGCCCGACATGTTCGTGGTCGGCAATGTGGTCAGCCGGGCGCGGCTGACCGACGGCAGCCCGAAATTCCCGCTGATGGAAGCCATCATGGAAGCCGGCGCGCCCTATACCAGCGGTCCGCAGTGGCTGGCCGAGCATGTGCTGCAGGGGCGCCATGTTCTGGCCCTGGCCGGCACCCACGGCAAGACCACCACCACCTCGATGCTAGCCTGGATCCTCGAGGCCGCCGGCCTGCAGCCGGGGTTTCTGGTCGGCGGCGTGCCGATGAACTTCGGCGTTTCGGCCCGTCTCGGCGCGCCCAGCCGCCCCGGCGTCAACCCGCCAGCGGATCAGCGCCCGCTCTTCGTGATTGAAGCCGACGAATACGACACCGCCTTTTTCGACAAGCGCAGCAAGTTCGCGCACTACCGGCCGCGTACCGCCGTGCTCAACAACCTCGAGTTCGACCACGCGGACATCTTCGATGACCTGAGCGCCATCGAGCGCCAGTTTCACCATTTGGTGCGCACCGTACCGGGTTCCGGCCGGGTCGTGGTCAATGGCCTGGAAGAGAGCCTTACCAGGGTCCTACACGCCGGCTGCTGGAGCGAGGTACGCAGTTTCGGCGCCGCGGTCAGTGACTTCACCGCCCGCGGCGAGCCGCACGAGTTTGAAGTTCTATACCAGGGCCAGGTGGTCGGCAACGTAAAGTGGGGGCTGACTGGCGTGCATAACCAACTCAATGCCTTGGCCGCCATCGCCGCTGCCGAACATGTGGGTGTGGCACCCGCTGTGTCGGCGCGGGCCTTGGGCGAATTCCAGAACGTCAAGCGCCGCATGGAAGTACGTGGCAGTGTGACACGGCCCGGCGGGGCGATCACCGTCTACGATGACTTCGCCCACCACCCAACTGCCATCCGCACCACGCTCGACGGCCTGCGCCGTAAAGTGGGCCCACACAGCCGCATCCTGGCCGTATTCGAGCCGCGCTCCAACACCATGAAGCTGGGCACCATGAAAGCGCAATTGCCCTGGAGTCTGGAAGATGCGGACCTGGCCTTCTGTCACGCGGGCGGTTTGGGCTGGGATGCGCGCGAAGCACTCGCCACCATGGGGACACGCGCACAAGTGGCCGACACGATCGACGAACTGGTGCATCAGGTGGTTGCCAGCGCCCAGCCCGGCGACCATATTCTGTGCATGAGCAACGGCGGCTTCGGCGGCGTCCATCTCAAGTTGCTGCAAGCACTTCAATAAAAAAAGCCACCGACCGCTAAAGCGGTCGGTGGCTTTGTGCGGCGTCGTAACTCAGCGCGAGCGCCGGGCCTTGACAGCATCTGACAGCACCTGCAGCACCGCCTGCGAATCGTCCCAGCCCAGGCAAGCATCGGTGATGCTCTTGCCGTATTCCAGATTGTCCACGTCATCTTTGCCGGGCGTGAATTTCTGAGCCCCGGCATGGAGGTGGCTCTCCACCATGACACCAAAGACATTGCGCGAACCAGCGGCCACCTGGGACGCGATGTCGCGCGCCACATCGAGTTGCTTTTCGAACTGTTTGCTGCTGTTGGCATGGCTGCAATCCACCATCAAGGTGGCCGGCAGCTTGGCCTCAGCCAGTTCCTTGCAGGCAGCGCCCACACTGGCAGCATCGTAGTTGGGCGCCTTGCCGCCGCGCAGAATGACGTGGCAGTCCTTGTTACCTTTGGTCTGCACGACAGCCACTTTGCCATTTTTGTGCACCGACAGGAAGTGGTGGCCGCGGGCGGCGGCCTGAATCGCGTCGGTGGCTATTCTGATGTTGCCATCGGTGCCGTTCTTGAAACCGATGGGCGCCGAGATGCCAGAGGCCAGTTCGCGGTGCACCTGGCTCTCCGTCGTGCGCGCGCCGATGGCGCCCCAACTGATCAGGTCACCAATGTACTGGGGCGAGATCACGTCAAGAAATTCACTGCCCGCCGGCAAGCCCAGGCGGTTGATCTCGATCAACAACTGGCGCGCAATGCGCAGCCCTTCATCGATGCGGAAGCTCTCATCCAGATAGGGATCGTTGATCAGCCCCTTCCAGCCCACGGTGGTGCGCGGCTTCTCGAAGTACACGCGCATCACGATCTCCAGCGTGTCTTTGTACTTGTCGCGTTGCAGCTTGAGGCGGCGTGCATACTCCAGCGCCGCGGCCGGGTCATGGATAGAGCAGGGGCCAATGATGACCAGCAGCCGGTCGTCCTTGCCCGCCATGATGTCGTGGATGGTATGGCGGGTGTTGGAAACCAGGGTTTCCACCGCTGTGCCCTGAATCGGGAAAAAGCGGATCAGATGCTCGGGAGGGGGCAACACGGTAATGTCCTTGATACGTTCGTCGTCGGTGCGGCTTGTCTTGTCACCGGGATGGGCATACCAGGCATCACTGCCGGCTGGGTTGGCTTTAGCATTCATGGTGTCGCTCCTTGTTCAATCGAAGTCTGATCCGTTAAAAAAAAACCGCCGGGCAGTTGCCGGCGGTTTAGTGGAATTCGGTACGTTTTGCGGGTACGTTCAGAACTCTCTACCGCCGGTGGCGCTTGAGAACCAAAAATAGCCAAAAAAATAAAAACGGGTCGAAACCATGGAACTAAATGTAGCACAGATGCCGCCTCCCACGGAGCGGCGCCCCGGCATCCGTTAACCTCAAGCCGTCCCGCCCACAGTCAGGCCATCGATGCGCAAAGTCGGCTGGCCGACGCCCACCGGCACACTCTGGCCTTCTTTGCCGCAGGTACCCACGCCGCTGTCGAGCCGCATGTCGTTGCCGATCATGGTAACCCGGGTCAGGGCATCGGGGCCATTGCCCACAATGGTGGCGCCTTTGACCGGGTAGAGGATCTTGCCGTTTTCCACCCAATAGGCTTCGCTGGCCGAAAACACGAACTTGCCGGAGGTGATGTCTACCTGGCCGCCGCCGAAGTTGGTGGCATACAGGCCTTTTTTGATGCTGGCCACGATCTCATCGGGCGCCTTGTTGCCGCCCAACATGTAGGTGTTGGTCATGCGCGGCATGGGAATATGCGCATAACTCTCGCGCCGGCCGTTGCCGGTCGGCCGGGAACGCATGAGGCGGGCATTCATGGCGTCCTGCATATAGCCCCTGAGGATGCCATCCTCGATCAGCACATTGCGCTGGGTGGTATTGCCTTCATCGTCCACATTGAGCGAACCGCGCCGGTCAGCCAGCGTGCCATCGTCCAGCACGGTCACGCCTTTGGCGGCCACGCGCTGGCCCACACGGCCAGAGAATGCACTCGAACCCTTGCGGTTGAAGTCGCCTTCCAAACCATGGCCAATCGCCTCATGCAACAGCACGCCGGGCCAGCCCGGACCGAGCACCACGGTCATTTCACCGGCCGGTGCCGGCCGGGAGTCCAGATTGGTCAGGGCCGCGCCGACGGCTTCATCCACATAGCGGGCAATGCATTCATCATCAAAATAGGCCAGGCCGTAACGTCCGCCCCCGCCCGCCGACCCCATTTCGCGCCGACCGTTCTGCTCGGCAATCACGGTAAGGCTCAGGCGCACCAGCGGTCGCACATCGGCGGCCAGCGTGCCATCGGCCCGCGCCACCAGCACCACGTCGTACTCGCTGGCCAGACCGGCCATGACCTGCGCCACCCGTGGGTCCTTGGCGCGCGCCAGCTTCTCCATTTTTTCGAGCAAGCTGACCTTGCTCACGCTGTCCAGCGTGGCGATCGGGTCCAGCCCCGGATACAGCGAGCGTGCCGAAGCGATCTTTCTGGATGCCGCCTTCACCCGCGCTGTTTTAGCAGCCGATGAAATGGTCCGCACGGTACGCGCCGCGTCGAGCAGCGAGGCCTCTGAAATGTCGTCCGAATAGGCAAACGCGGTTTTCTCCCCGCTCACTGCGCGCACTCCGACACCTTGGTCGATGCTGAACGAACCCGTCTTGACGATGCCCTCCTCCAAGCTCCAGCCCTCGCTACGGGTGTACTGGAAATACAGGTCGGCTTCATCCGCTTGATGGGCCCTGATTTCAGACAGGGCATGGACCAGATGAGACTCATCCAGACCAAACGGGGTCAGCAGCAGGTCTTTGGCAATTGCCAAGCGGTCAAGAGTGGGTTCGCGAGAGATCATGGCTTCATTTTAGGCGCCTACGCCAGCCACTGCAGAACAGCGGCAGCGTCAAGCTCCATCAGCCTGCGGCAGGCCCGGGAAAACACATCGCGCGCCCAGAGGCGCACCGAAATCCGTCACCGCTGCAGCCTGTCATGCCATCATGACTGGACCAGACGTTTGGCCTTGGAGATGGACATCAGAATGCCCAGCCCCATGCCCAGCGTCACCATGGCGGTGCCGCCATAGCTGATGAAAGGCAGAGGCACCCCTACCACCGGCAGGATGCCACTGACCATGCCCATGTTGACAAAGGCATAGGTGAAAAAGATGAAGGTCACGCTACCGGCCAGCAAGCGCGAAAACACGGTGGGCGCCTCCAGCGCAATAGCCAGGCCACGCAGCACCAGGAAAATGAAGCCCCCGATCAGCAGCAGATTGCCAAACAGGCCGAATTCCTCCGAGAAGGCGGCAAAAATGAAGTCGGTGGTGCGCTCGGGAATGAACTCCAGATGGGTCTGCGTCCCCTGCATAAAGCCCTTGCCGAACACACCGCCGGAACCGATGGCGATCATGCCCTGAATGATGTGAAAGCCCTTGCCCAGCGGATCACGCGACGGATCGAGCAGGGTGCAGATCCGCTGCTGCTGATAGTCATGCAGCACGGGCCAGCGCACCCCATCGGCACACAGACGCGGCTCCAACACCACCAGCAAGACCGCTCCCAGCAAGCCCAGCACCACCGGCGGGATCACCAGCTTCCAGCTCAAGCCGGCAAAGAAGATCACCGACACACCTGCGGCCAGCACCAGAAGGGCGGTGCCCAGATCCGGCTGCTTGACGATCAACCCCACCGGAACCGCCAGCAATACTCCCGCCACCAGAAAATCAAGTGGGCGCAACTGGCCTTCCCGCTTTTGGAACCACCAAGCCAGCATCAGCGGCATGGCGATTTTGAGAATCTCACTGGGCTGTATGGTGATGCCCACATTGACCCAGCGTTTGGCGCCCTTTTTCGTGACGCCAAACACGGCTACCGCAATCAACAGCATGACGCCTGCCGCATAAAGGGGCACGGCCAGCGCCATCAGGCGCTGCGGTGGAATCTGGGCCACCACGAACATGATGAACCCGGCAATCAGCATGTTGCGGCCATGGTCCACGAAACGCGTGCCATGGTCATAGCCGGAGGAAAACATGGTCAACAGCCCGGCACAAGCCAACAGGAAGACGGCAAAGGCCAAGGGCCCATCAAAACCATGGAACCAGGGGGCTGCGCGCTGCAACAGGGAGGGTCTTTCAAATACGACGGCCATGGTGTGCGATTATCCCGCACATGACGACCACGCACCTCCTTTATCTGCACGGTTTTCGCTCCTCGCCCCGCTCTGCCAAGGCGCAGATGGTGCGCCAGCGCGTCCAGGCACGGCACCCGAAGGTCACCCTATGGTGCCCCCAGTTGCCCCCGTCCCCGCGCGAGGCCATGACGCAGGTCATGCAGGGCATCCAGGACTGGCCGCACGCCAGCATGGCCGTCATGGGCTCCTCGCTGGGCGGCTTCTATGCCACCTCGATCGCCGAGCAGACCGGCTGCAGGGCGGTTCTGCTCAACCCGGCGGTGCATCCGGCGCGCGACCTGGCCAAATATATCGGCGAGCAGACGACTTGGCACACACCGGAGGAGCACTTCTTTTTTCGCCCAGAATACGTGGACGAACTTCAAGCCCTTGCTTGCCCTGCCATCACCCACCCAGAACGCTACTTTGCCGTGATCGCCAAGGGGGACGAAGTCCTTGACTGGCGCGAGATGACCGGGCACTACCCCGGCGCCCGGATCCGGCTGCTGGAAGCCAGCAACCACGCGCTGAGTGACTTTTCCGGGCAGATCGACGAGGTCTTTGCCTTCCTCCAGCCGCTGGCCTGAACGGCGGTTTCGGCCCGGACTCAAGGAATGGGACAATTGGCCCATGTTTTTATTGTTTGAAGAAGCCGGCAAATTCATGGCCGGTCGAATTTTGTCCGAAGCTGAGTCGTCCGCTCAGGTCGAGCTCGACAGCGGCAAGCGTGTCAAAGTCAAGGCGGCTAATGTGCTGCTCAAGTTTGAAAAGCCATCGCCTGCCGAACTGATGGCTGCCGCCCAGGGCCTGAGCCAGACCATCGAACTTGAACTGGCTTGGGAGTTCGCCCCCGAAGAAGAGTTTGGTTTTGCCGAGCTGGCGAGTGTTTACTTCAGCGACAGACCAACGCTGGAACAGCAGGCTGGCGCATTATTTCGCCTGTTCGAGGCGCCGCATTATTTCCGCCGTGCTGGCAAGGGGCGCTTTCGCAAGGCGCCGGCCGAGATCATCCAGCAGGCTTTGGCCGCCATCGAGAAAAAGCGCGTGATCCAACAGCAGATCGAAGAGTGGGCCACCGCGCTTGGGCGCGGTGAGTGTCCGCAACCGATCCGGGAGGAACTCTACAAAATACTTTTCAAGCCCGACAAAAACGCGCCTGAGTACAAGGCCGTGGTCGAGGCCTCCCGCGCCACCCATACCGCGCCCTTGGACTTGCTGCAAAAGGCCGGCGCCATCGACTCGCCTTACCAGTTCCACTGGCGGCGCTTCCTGTTCGAGAATTTCCCCAAAGGGACGAGCTTCCCCGCCCTGGAGGCGCCGGCTATCCGCGATGACCTGCCCTTGGCCACCGTACAAGCTTTCTCGATCGACGACTCCGCCACGACCGAGATCGACGACGCACTCTCGGTACAAGGCCTGGGAACAGGCACCATCACAGTGGGTATTCACATTGCGGCTCCCGGTCTGGCCGTGCAGCGCGGCGATCCGGTTGACCATGTGGGCCGGGCCCGCCTGTCCACGGTCTACATGCCCGGCTACAAGATCACCATGCTGCCTGACGAAGTGGTGCAGCGCTACACCTTGCAGGAAGGCCGCGACTGTCCGGCTGTCTCGCTCTATGTGGCACTGGACGAGGTCACGCTGGAAATCCGCGCCACGGAAACACGGCTGGAGCGTGTGCCGATTGCCAGCAATCTGCGCCATGACCAACTCGACAAGGTGGTCACTGTCGAGTGGCTGGAAAATCCTGCCTTTGAGCACGCAACCGACCCGCAGCTCTCATCGGAACTCCGGCCACAACTGTCCTTTTTATTCCGCCTGGCGCGGCATTTGAAAGCGCAACGCGAAGTCGTGCGCGGCAAGCCCGAGAACTTCAACCGCCCGGACTACACCTTCCGCCTGGTCGGCAACGACAGTCAGGAACCGACCGGCCACGAGCAGGTGGAAATCGGCATTCGCCAGCGCGGTGCCCCGCTCGACCTGATGGTGGCTGAAGCCATGATCCTGGCCAACAGCACCTGGGGCCAGTGGCTGGCTGAACTCGGCGTACCCGCCATTTACCGCAGCCAAGCCTCCCTGGCGCCGGGCGTGAAGGTGCGCATGGGTACCAAGGCTTTGCCACACGCCGGTATTGGCGTGAAGAGCTATGCCTGGAGCACCTCGCCTCTACGTCGCTACACCGACCTGGTGAACCAATGGCAGATCATTGCCGCCGCCCGTCATGGCAAGATGGCAGCGCTGGCGGCCCCCTTCAAACCGAAGGATGCCGACCTGTTCTCCATCATCTCGGGTTTCGATGCCGCCTACAGTGCTTACAACGGCTACCAAGGTGCAATCGAGCGCTTCTGGACCCTCAAATACGTCCAGCAGCAGCGCATCACGGAGCTGGTTGCCACCATCTTCAAGGACAACATGGCGCGGGCCGACGATCTGCCCCTGGTACTGCCTGTGGTGGGCGCCAAGGACCTGCCGCGCGGTGCCAAGGTACGCATCAAGCTCGGCGACATTGATGAGGTGGCACTTGATGTCTGCGGCACCGTCATCGAACGGCTCGACACCGTGCCCGAGCCGGTCGCCGAAGAAGAAGCGGAAGATGAGGAAAGCGAACATCTGGCCGCCGGTCCGATCGAGATTGCTGTCGACATCAATGAGTCCGAAAGTCCTTCGGGCGATAATCCTGCCCCGTGAACCTGCGCTCCATCAGCACCTTGCAGCTTGCCCTCGGCGTCTCCGTCGCCGTGCATGCCGTCTTGCTGACGGTCCGCTTCGTGGACCCGCAGGCATTCAACCGCGTGTTTCAGGACTCGCCACTGGAAGTCATTCTGGTCAATGCCCGGACCAACGAGCGCGTCGACAAAGCCAGCGCCATTGCCCAAGCCACCATGGCCGGTGGTGGCGAGGCCAACAAGGGGCGCGCGACCAGTCCTCTGCCATCCTCATTGATGAGCGATAGCGGCGATGCGCTGGAAAATGAAACCCAGAAAAAACTCCAGAATCTGCAACAGCAGCAAACGATGCTGCTGGCCCAGATCAGAAAGCAGATTGCCGCCCTGCCCCCGCCCGACCCTAAGCAGGCCAGCAAATCGGATGAACAAGTGGCCCGGGAAGAAAAGCGTCGCCAGCTCGTCAAACTGCTCGCCGAGATCGAACGCCGCATTAACCAGGAAAATGCCCGCCCCAAGAAGCGCTACATCAGCCCGGCCACGCGTGAAGAGGTCTATGCGCACTACTATGACCGGCTGCGGCGCACGATTGAAGATAAGGGCACGGAAAATTTCCCGGAGTCCGGCGGTAAAAAACTCTATGGCGAACTGACCATGGCCTTCACCATCAATCACGATGGGCGCATCATGACGGCCGAGGTTGTGGAGAGCTCCGGCAACCGCACGCTGGACCGCCGCGCCATGACGATTGCCAAGACTGCCGGGCCTTTTGGTCGCTTCAACAAGGCCATGCGGCGCGAGGCTGACCAGATCGTGGTGGTATCGCGCTTCCGTTTCACACGCGACGAAACGCTGGAAACCAGCGTCACATCACGCTAGTCTGATTGATACCCAAGGCATGAGACCCCTGCTTCGCTGGATCGCCCTGCTGGTTGCCGCGCTCTTTGCCCTGCAGATTTTCTTTGTGGCACGCATCGCCATGATGGCCACCATGGCCCCGCAGTCCACGGCATTTGAACGCTCCGAGGCTTGGCGCATCCTGAATGAAAAAGGCACGCTACGCTGGCGCCAGCAATGGGCGGACTACACCCAGATCTCCGACCACCTCAAGCGTGCCGTCATCGCCTCGGAGGACGATGGCTTCAGCTACCACGATGGCGTGGACTGGGATGCTCTGGAAAAGGCCTGGCAGAAAAACGCCAAGGCCGAGGCATCCGCCGCCAAGAAAGCTAGCAATGGCGCGCGGGTCAAACCGCCCAAAGTCGTGGGTGGCTCCACCATCACACAACAGCTGGCCAAGAACCTGTTCCTCTCAGGTGAGCGCACACTCTTGCGCAAGGGGCAGGAATTTGTGCTGACATTTCTGCTGGAGATCATGCTCGACAAGCGGCGCATTCTGGAGCTCTACCTTAACCATGTGGAATGGGGCGAAGGTGTCTTCGGCGCCGAGGCCGCAGCACAGCACTACTTTCGCAAATCGGCCTCCAAACTCACCCCCCTGGAAGCCGCCCGCCTCGCGGTGATGCTGCCGCGGCCAAAATACTTCGAGAAACTCCCCAATTCGACTTATCTTGCGGAGCGCTCTGCTGTAATTGCCACGCGGCTATGGAACGCGGAGTTGCCCTGATGCGCATTATCGGCATCGACCCCGGTCTGCGTACCACTGGCTTTGGCGTCATCGACGTGAGCGGCGCGCAGTTGAGCTATGTCGCCAGCGGCACCATCAGTACCTTGCACCTGGCACCTGGCGAATTGCCAGCTCGACTGAAAGTGTTATTCGAGGGTGTGCGCGAGGTGATCCAGCGCTATCAACCGGAGCAAGCGTCGGTAGAAATTGTCTTTGTCAACGTCAATCCGCAGTCCACCCTGCTGCTGGGCCAGGCACGCGGTGCCTGTGTTACCGCGCTGGTGACAGCAGAATTGCATGTGGCCGAATACACCGCATTACAGATGAAACAGGCCGTTGTCGGTCACGGACGCGCACAGAAAAGCCAAGTTCAGGAAATGGTCAAACGCCTGCTTAAGTTACCTGGTCTGCCCGGCCCGGATGCCGCTGACGCGCTTGGATTGGCCATCACCCACGCCCACGCGGGTCAGTCACTGGCCCTGATTGCCAAGGCGACAACGCTGACGCGAAAAGCCAGCGGCATGTACCGGGCCGGCCGCACGCGCTGATCTCCGCTCATGGCGATGATTTGTGCCGTCCATCCCGCACGCCGCGCCGAACTTCCTGCAGGCCGGCCAAAAAATTCCAAAACTGCTTAGCCTGAACCTTGAGCCGGTAATCGGTTTGGGCGATTTTTTCTTCGATCATTTCTTTCATGCGCGAATCGAAAGTCGCTGGGGGCAGGCGCAAATAGGCATTGGATTCCGGGCCTTCCCTCTCCACCGTTGCGCCGGCCTTGCGGGCAATGGCCAGCATGGCCGTGTTTTCACTCAGGGCGTGGATGAACATCAGGTGTACGCCTTCATTGCGCGCATGGATGACGGCACGTTCAAATAGTTTGCCACCGTAACCGCGTCCGCGCGCCGTTTTAAGCACGGATACACCAAACTCCGCACAAGCATCGAAACTGCGATCCACCGAATGCGCCAGATGCGCCATGGCAATCAATTGCAATTGCCGGTTGTAGATCCCAAAAATATCATCCCGCTCAAAGTTCAGTTCGTCGACATATCGACGTATCTGTTCATCGCTGGCGATATAGCCAAAGCGCAAATAGCGATCTTGCTCATCGAGGGCCAGCAGATGTCGCGCTATCCGTTCACGGTGGCCGGGCCCCAGTGAACGAATGGTTGCGACCCAGGGTGCGAATCTGGAACTACTTTCCTCATTTAATGGCAGCTGCAACAGGTCTTTGCTACCCGTCGAAAACTGTCCCTTCTGTTCACCTGTTTCTGCCATCACGCGAATGTAATCGTTATTCGTCAAAACTCAAACACCACGACCATCCTATCTGTCGTCGCCAACATGACGCATGTGTGACAGATTTCGGCCTCACCTTAGGAGAAGCCCCATGGCATGAAGGCTCCAGCTGCGCTCCAATAGCTTGAATTGGAGTTCCCCATGGACAAATTTTGGCTAGAACACTACCCCGAAGGGGTCGCACACGACATCGATCCGGACCAATACAGTTCGCTGATCCAACTCTTGGAAGAGTCGTTCAAAAAAAATGCGGACCGCCCTATCTCGGTTTATATGGAACGCTGGATGTCTTATCGTCAACTCGACCAATTGTCTGCTGCATTGGGAGCTTGGCTGCAGGGCCTGGGTTTAGAACCAAACGCGCGTGTTGCCATCATGCTGCCCAACATTCCGCAGTTTGCCGTCACCATGTCAGCGATCCTGCGTGCTGGCTATACCTGCGTCAACGTTAATCCACTTTACACCGCACGTGAACTTGAACATCAGCTGAAGGACTCAGGCGCCACCGCGATCGTCGTGCTTGAAAACTTTGCACACACGCTGGAAGAGGTCATCGAACACACGCCGGTTCGACATGTGGTGTTGACCAGTATGGGGGATTTGCTCGGTCCCTGGTATGGCCGATGGATCACCTTCGCGGTGCGCCATCTTGCCAAAATGGTGCCTTCTTTTCGCCTGCCACTGTCTGAAGAACGTACCGTTACTTCATTTCGGCGTGCGCTGGCTGATGGCGTAGGCCTCTCACTCAAACCCGTAGCCAGCACGCTGGATTCTGTCGCGTTCCTCCAATACACAGGCGGCACCACCGGCCTGAGTAAAGGCGCCATCCTCACGCATCGCAATGTGGTGTCCGCCATTTTGCAAGCTGAGGCCTGGTTCACGCCCGCACTCAAGCGTGTTGGCGACATCCGCAACAGCAACAGCATTGCGGCACTGCCGCTGTACCACATCTTCGCCTTGACATTGTGTTTCCTGGCGATCCGCTGGGGATCGTACATGACCCTGATTCCCAATCCGCGCGATATCGGAAAATTTGTCGAGACACTCAAAAAGCGCCCGTTCCACATGCTGCCAGCGGTCAATACACTCTTCAATGCCTTGTTGCAGCATCCGCAATTTCGCACCGTTGACTTCTCCAACCTCTGCGTTTCGCAGGCTGGCGGCATGGCCGCCTCTGAAGGGACGGCCAAGCACTGGCTTGCGGTCACGGGCTGCCCGATGGTTGAAGGTTGGGGGATGAGTGAGACCTGTGCCATTGGCACCAACAACCCTGTCATCACGGATCATTTTTCCGGAAGCATCGGCCTCCCTTTGCCAGGCGTGGACATCGCATTTAAAGATGATGAAGGCCACACTCTGCCAATTGGACAATCAGGGGAAATTTGCATCAAGGGGCCGAATGTCATGAGCGGCTACTACCGTCAAGCTGAGGAGACCGCCCGTGCCTTCACTGCTGACGGTTATATGCGTACCGGCGACATTGGCGTCATGGATGAGCATGGTTATACAAAGATAGTTGATCGCAAAAAGGACATGATTCTGGTGAGTGGCTTCAATGTCTTCCCAAGCGAGCTTGAAAACGTGATTTCTTTGTGCGATGGCGTTCTTGAGTGTGCGGTCATTGGCATCCCCGACGTCAAACAAGGCGAAGCTATCAAGGCTTATATCGTCCGGCGCGATCCGACACTCAGTGAAGAGGACGTCGCGAAATACTGCCACCTGAATTTGACTGGCTACAAGCATCCCAAATACATCGAATTTCGCGACGAGCTACCCAAATCAAATGTCGGAAAAATCCTTCGGCGTGAGCTTCGTGCGGGTAAATGATGCGTTATCTCTCAACTCAAGGGCATTCTTGTGGTTACCACGTTTTCGCTCCCTGCTGACATTCGTGTTTTTGAACGTGGCTGGCTGTCTTCCAACAACGTCCTTTGTTTGTCTCCCGAATCCACCGCGCTGATCGACAGCGGCTATGTCACCCACAGCGAGCAAACACTGGGACTGCTTGACTCGTCACTCGGCCATCAGTCACTGAATGTCCTGGTCAATACCCACCTCCACAGCGACCATTGCGGCGGAAATTCCGCGTTGCAGGCCCGTTATCCAGATCTACAGACCTATATTCCACCTGGCCATGCCGCTCAAGTCCTAAGTTGGGATGGCCACGCTTTGAGCTACGAGGCGACGGGTCAGCTTTGCGCCAGATTCACTTTCAATGGCTTGCTATTACCGGGGAAAGAAGTACGTCTGGGTTCCCGTGACTGGCAAATACACGCAGCAACCGGTCACGACCCCCATTCCGTTATCTTTTTTGACCCTGAAGACCGCATTCTCATTTCAGCTGATGCCCTCTGGGAAAACGGGTTTGGCGTCGTGTTTCCTGAAATCGAAGGTGAGGACGCCTTTGACGAAGTGGGCCGAACGCTCGACCTTATCGAGTCGCTTCAACCTGCCATCGTGATTCCCGGTCATGGACCCGTCTTCACGGATGTGAAACTTGCCTTATTGAATGCGCGCCAGCGCCTAGCCAAATTCATCGCTGACCCTATGCGACACGCCATGTACGCGGCCAAGGTGTTGTGCAAATTCAAGCTTCTCGAACAGCAAGCCATTTCGCGCAATGACTTCATTCTCTGGACGGAGCAGGCCACGTTTTTCGCAAGCTTACACCGAAACTATTTTTCAGATATCGCCGTCCTTACCTGGATAGACGTTCTGCTGGCCGAATTGGTCAAATCTGGCGCCGCCTGTCTGGACGCCGACTTCATCGTCAATCAATAAAAAAATAGCAAAAAAAACGCCCAGTCAAATGACTGGGCGTTTTTGCTGTAATAGCCTGACGATGACCTACTTTCACACGGGAATCCGCACTATCATCGGCGCTGAAGCGTTTCACTGTCCTGTTCGGGATGGGAAGGAGTGGTACCACCTCGCTATGGTCGTCAGGCATAACTTGTTGTCATCTTGACCAGGTCAAGACAACCAATTTATAGAGCCAATCAGCTTCTGTATTTCACAAAAAATTTATTGAATGCGTCACTTGGCATAACTTCCTTGATTCGCTGAATCAAAGTTATAGGGTCAAGCCGCACGAGCAATTAGTATCAGTTAGCTTAACGCATTGCTGCGCTTCCACACCTGACCTATCAACGTCCTGGTCTTGAACGACTCTTTAGGGGGCTCAAGGCCCCGGCAGATCTCATCTTGAAACGAGTTTCCCGCTTAGATGCTTTCAGCGGTTATCTCTTCCACACTTAGCTACCCGGCAATGCCACTGGCGTGACAACCGGTACACCAGAGGTGTGTCCACTCCGGTCCTCTCGTACTAGGAGCAGGCTTCCTCAAATCTGCAGCGCCCACGGAAGATAGGGACCAAACTGTCTCACGACGTTTTAAACCCAGCTCACGTACCTCTTTAAATGGCGAACAGCCATACCCTTGGGACCGGCTACAGCCCCAGGATGAGATGAGCCGACATCGAGGTGCCAAACACCGCCGTCGATATGAACTCTTGGGCGGTATCAGCCTGTTATCCCCAGAGTACCTTTTATCCGTTGAGCGATGGCCCTTCCATACAGAACCACCGGATCACTATGTCCTGCTTTCGCATCTGCTCGACTTGTCAGTCTCGCAGTTAAGCACGCTTATGCCATTGCACTATCGTCACGATGTCCGACCGTAACTAGCGTACCTTCGAACTCCTCCGTTACGCTTTGGGAGGAGACCGCCCCAGTCAAACTGCCTACCATGCACTGTCCCCGATCCAGATAATGGACCAAGGTTAGAACCTCAAACACACCAGGGTGGTATTTCAACGTTGGCTCCATAAGATCTAGCGACCCTACTTCAAAGCCTCCCACCTATCCTACACAGATCTGTTCAAAGTCCAATACAAAGCTACAGTAAAGGTTCATGGGGTCTTTCCGTCTTTCCGCGGGGAGATTGCATCATCACAAACATTTCAACTTCGCTGAGTCTCAGGAGGAGACAGTGTGGCCATCGTTACGCCATTCGTGCAGGTCGGAACTTACCCGACAAGGAATTTCGCTACCTTAGGACCGTTATAGTTACGGCCGCCGTTTACTGGGACTTCAATCAAGAGCTTGCACCCCATCATTTAATCTTCCAGCACCGGGCAGGCGTCACACCCTATACGTCCACTTTCGTGTTTGCAGAGTGCTGTGTTTTTAATAAACAGTCGCAGCCACCGATTTTTTGCAACCCCATTGGGCTCCATCCGCGAGGGACTTCACCTACTAAGGGCACACCTTCTTCCGAAGTTACGGTGTCAATTTGCCGAGTTCCTTCTCCTGAGTTCTCTCAAGCGCCTTAGAATACTCATCTCGCGCACCAGTGTCGGTTTGCGGTACGGTCGTGTGTAGCTGAAGCTTAGTGGCTTTTCCTGGAAGCAGGGTATCACTCACTTCGGCTGCAAGCAGCCTCGTTATCACCCCTCATCTAAGCCCGGCGGATTTTCCTACCAGGCACGACTACAGGCTTGAACCAACATATCCAACAGTTGGCTGAGCTAACCTTCTCCGTCCCCACATCGCACTACACATCGGTACAGGAATATTGACCTGTTTCCCATCAGCTACGCATCTCTGCCTCGCCTTAGGGGCCGACTCACTCTACGCCGATGAACGTTGCGTAGAAAACCTTGCGCTTACGGCGAGGGGGCTTTTCACCCCCTTTAACGCTACTCATGTCAGCATTCGCACTTCTGATACCTCCAGCGCGCTTTACAACGCACCTTCACAGGCTTACAGAACGCTCTCCTACCACTTGCAATAAATTGCAAATCCGCAGCTTCGGTAACTGGCTTAGCCCCGTTACATCTTCCGCGCAGGACGACTCGATCAGTGAGCTATTACGCTTTCTTTAAATGATGGCTGCTTCTAAGCCAACATCCTGACTGTTTTAGCCTTCCCACTTCGTTTCCCACTTAGCCAATTTTAGGGACCTTAGCTGGCGGTCTGGGTTGTTTCCCTCTTGAGTCCGGACGTTAGCACCCGGTGCTCTGTCTCCCAAGCTGTACTCATCGGTATTCGGAGTTTGCCTTGGTTTGGTAAGTCGCCATGACCCCCTAGCCAAAACAGTGCTCTACCCCCGATGGTAATACTTGAGGCACTACCTAAATAGTTTTCGGAGAGAACCAGCTATTTCCAAGTTTGTTTAGCCTTTCACCCCTATCCACAGCTCATCCGCTAGTTTTGCAACACTAGTCGGTTCGGACCTCCAGTACCTGTTACGGCACCTTCATCCTGGCCATGGATAGATCACTTGGTTTCGGGTCTACACCCAGCGACTGAACGCCCTATTCGGACTCGATTTCTCTACGGCTTCCCTATTCGGTTAACCTTGCCACTGAATGTAAGTCGCTGACCCATTATACAAAAGGTACGCAGTCACCCCTTACGAGGCTCCTACTTTTTGTAAGCATGCGGTTTCAGGATCTATTTCACTCCCCTCCCGGGGTTCTTTTCGCCTTTCCCTCACGGTACTAGTTCACTATCGGTCAATGATGAGTATTTAGCCTTGGAGGATGGTCCCCCCATATTCAGACAGGATTTCTCGTGTCCCGCCCTACTTTTCGTTAGCTTAGTACCACACAGGTCTTTTCACGTACGGGGCTATCACCCGCTATGGCCGGCCTTTCCATGCCGTTCCGTTAAGTCTTGTGCTATCACTAACAGGCTTTTCCGATTTCGCTCGCCACTACTTTCGGAATCTCGGTTGATGTCTTTTCCTCGAGCTACTGAGATGTTTCAGTTCACCCGGTTCGCCTCGCATAGCTATGTATTCACTATGCGATACCCCTAAGGGTGGGTTTCCCCATTCGGAAATCTCCGGATCAAAGCTAATTTGCCAGCTCCCCGAAGCTTATCGCAGGCTATCACGTCCTTCGTCGCCTATCATTGCCAAGGCATCCACCACATGCTCTTATTCACTTGACCCTATAACTTTGATTTCTCTTGCGAGACTTCAAAGCGTTTCAAGGAATGTTGTCTGGTCTTTCACCAGACGCGTTATGCCGTAATGTGAACGCTTCCTTGATATTGCTATCAAGAGAACAATTCGTCATTACTTGAATTTCAAACGTGAAGTTTGATATTCGTTTTGACGCAATCAAAAAATTGTCATTGGCGGCACGGTGTGCACTAAACCTTTACGAATGTGCACTTTCCGCCAATGACGCTGATTCGACTCTATAAATTGTTAAAGAACAGCCGTGAGTCTTGCGACTCGTTGTTGATCGATATATATCTACCAACATCAAAGCAGCCTCACAGAAGCTGCTTTGATGTTGAGATTTGATGGTGGAGGATGACGGGATCGAACCGACGACCCCCTGCTTGCAAAGCAGGTGCTCTCCCAGCTGAGCTAATCCCCCAGATACCAAGAATATTGGACGGGATGGTGGGTCTGGTTGGTCTCGAACCAACGACCCCCGCCTTATCAAGACGGTGCTCTAACCAACTGAGCTACAGACCCAAGCCGGTCACTAGAAACCCAGGACAAGCCCAGATCGCTGGCGACAACCTTCCAACAACCGATAAGTGTGAGCGTTCAAATTTGATTGCAATGTTTCCAGAAAGGAGGTGATCCAGCCGCACCTTCCGATACGGCTACCTTGTTACGACTTCACCCCAGTCACGAACCCTGCCGTGGTAATCGCCCTCCTTGCGGTTAGGCTAACTACTTCTGGCAGAACCCGCTCCCATGGTGTGACGGGCGGTGTGTACAAGACCCGGGAACGTATTCACCGTGACATTCTGATCCACGATTACTAGCGATTCCGACTTCACGTAGTCGAGTTGCAGACTACGATCCGGACTACGACTGGCTTTATGGGATTAGCTCCCCCTCGCGGGTTGGCAACCCTTTGTACCAGCCATTGTATGACGTGTGTAGCCCCACCTATAAGGGCCATGAGGACTTGACGTCATCCCCACCTTCCTCCGGTTTGTCACCGGCAGTCTCATTAGAGTGCCCAACTAAATGTAGCAACTAATGACAAGGGTTGCGCTCGTTGCGGGACTTAACCCAACATCTCACGACACGAGCTGACGACAGCCATGCAGCACCTGTGTTACGGCTCTCTTTCGAGCACCAAGCCATCTCTGGCGAGTTCCGTACATGTCAAAGGTGGGTAAGGTTTTTCGCGTTGCATCGAATTAAACCACATCATCCACCGCTTGTGCGGGTCCCCGTCAATTCCTTTGAGTTTCAACCTTGCGGCCGTACTCCCCAGGCGGTCAACTTCACGCGTTAGCTTCGTTACTGAGTCAGTGAAGACCCAACAACCAGTTGACATCGTTTAGGGCGTGGACTACCAGGGTATCTAATCCTGTTTGCTCCCCACGCTTTCGTGCATGAGCGTCAGTACAGGTCCAGGGGATTGCCTTCGCCATCGGTGTTCCTCCGCATATCTACGCATTTCACTGCTACACGCGGAATTCCATCCCCCTCTACCGTACTCTAGCTATACAGTCACAAATGCAGGTCCCAGGTTGAGCCCGGGGATTTCACATCTGTCTTATATAACCGCCTGCGCACGCTTTACGCCCAGTAATTCCGATTAACGCTCGCACCCTACGTATTACCGCGGCTGCTGGCACGTAGTTAGCCGGTGCTTATTCTTACGGTACCGTCATTAGCAAGCTTTATTAGAGCTCGCCGTTTCGTTCCGTACAAAAGCAGTTTACAACCCGAAGGCCTTCATCCTGCACGCGGCATTGCTGGATCAGGCTTGCGCCCATTGTCCAAAATTCCCCACTGCTGCCTCCCGTAGGAGTCTGGACCGTGTCTCAGTTCCAGTGTGGCTGGTCGTCCTCTCAGACCAGCTACAGATCGTCGCCTTGGTGGGCCTTTACCCCGCCAACTAGCTAATCTGATATCGGCCGCTCCAATCGCGCGAGGTCTTGCGATCCCCCGCTTTCATCCATAGATCGTATGCGGTATTAGCGTAGCTTTCGCTACGTTATCCCCCACGACTGGGCACGTTCCGATATATTACTCACCCGTTCGCCACTCGCCACCAGGATTGCTCCCGTGCTGCCGTTCGACTTGCATGTGTAAGGCATGCCGCCAGCGTTCAATCTGAGCCAGGATCAAACTCTATAGTTCGATCTTGAATTTTTCGCTCTTTCGAGCAACTCATAAATTGGAATCGACGTGATTTTCTTTGACGAACATCACATCTTTTTTACTTCATGAGCGTTTGTAGGTCAGTTAAGACCTAGTTCCGAAGAACTTGGCAATCGCCTTCAAACGCCCACGCTTATCGGCTGTATATTTTTAACGAACCTCGCAAAACTTGACTTATCGTCTCGCTTTACGCTTGCTTTGCTGTGATCAGCGAAGCCTTGAATTATAGCACGCTTTTGCGTTTTCTTCAGAACTATTTTCTAATTCTGAAGAAAACGCCCAGTCAAATGACTGGGCGTTTTTGCTGTAATAGCCTGACGATGACCTACTTTCACACGGGAATCCGCACTATCATCGGCGCTGAAGCGTTTCACTGTCCTGTTCGGGATGGGAAGGAGTGGTACCACCTCGCTATGGTCGTCAGGCATAACTTGTTGTCATCTTGACCAGGTCAAGACAACCAATTTATAGAGCCAATCAGCTTCTGTATTTCACAAAAAATTTATTGAATGCGTCACTTGGCATAACTTCCTTGATTCGCTGAATCAAAGTTATAGGGTCAAGCCGCACGAGCAATTAGTATCAGTTAGCTTAACGCATTGCTGCGCTTCCACACCTGACCTATCAACGTCCTGGTCTTGAACGACTCTTTAGGGGGCTCAAGGCCCCGGCAGATCTCATCTTGAAACGAGTTTCCCGCTTAGATGCTTTCAGCGGTTATCTCTTCCACACTTAGCTACCCGGCAATGCCACTGGCGTGACAACCGGTACACCAGAGGTGTGTCCACTCCGGTCCTCTCGTACTAGGAGCAGGCTTCCTCAAATCTGCAGCGCCCACGGAAGATAGGGACCAAACTGTCTCACGACGTTTTAAACCCAGCTCACGTACCTCTTTAAATGGCGAACAGCCATACCCTTGGGACCGGCTACAGCCCCAGGATGAGATGAGCCGACATCGAGGTGCCAAACACCGCCGTCGATATGAACTCTTGGGCGGTATCAGCCTGTTATCCCCAGAGTACCTTTTATCCGTTGAGCGATGGCCCTTCCATACAGAACCACCGGATCACTATGTCCTGCTTTCGCATCTGCTCGACTTGTCAGTCTCGCAGTTAAGCACGCTTATGCCATTGCACTATCGTCACGATGTCCGACCGTAACTAGCGTACCTTCGAACTCCTCCGTTACGCTTTGGGAGGAGACCGCCCCAGTCAAACTGCCTACCATGCACTGTCCCCGATCCAGATAATGGACCAAGGTTAGAACCTCAAACACACCAGGGTGGTATTTCAACGTTGGCTCCATAAGATCTAGCGACCCTACTTCAAAGCCTCCCACCTATCCTACACAGATCTGTTCAAAGTCCAATACAAAGCTACAGTAAAGGTTCATGGGGTCTTTCCGTCTTTCCGCGGGGAGATTGCATCATCACAAACATTTCAACTTCGCTGAGTCTCAGGAGGAGACAGTGTGGCCATCGTTACGCCATTCGTGCAGGTCGGAACTTACCCGACAAGGAATTTCGCTACCTTAGGACCGTTATAGTTACGGCCGCCGTTTACTGGGACTTCAATCAAGAGCTTGCACCCCATCATTTAATCTTCCAGCACCGGGCAGGCGTCACACCCTATACGTCCACTTTCGTGTTTGCAGAGTGCTGTGTTTTTAATAAACAGTCGCAGCCACCGATTTTTTGCAACCCCATTGGGCTCCATCCGCGAGGGACTTCACCTACTAAGGGCACACCTTCTTCCGAAGTTACGGTGTCAATTTGCCGAGTTCCTTCTCCTGAGTTCTCTCAAGCGCCTTAGAATACTCATCTCGCGCACCAGTGTCGGTTTGCGGTACGGTCGTGTGTAGCTGAAGCTTAGTGGCTTTTCCTGGAAGCAGGGTATCACTCACTTCGGCTGCAAGCAGCCTCGTTATCACCCCTCATCTAAGCCCGGCGGATTTTCCTACCAGGCACGACTACAGGCTTGAACCAACATATCCAACAGTTGGCTGAGCTAACCTTCTCCGTCCCCACATCGCACTACACATCGGTACAGGAATATTGACCTGTTTCCCATCAGCTACGCATCTCTGCCTCGCCTTAGGGGCCGACTCACTCTACGCCGATGAACGTTGCGTAGAAAACCTTGCGCTTACGGCGAGGGGGCTTTTCACCCCCTTTAACGCTACTCATGTCAGCATTCGCACTTCTGATACCTCCAGCGCGCTTTACAACGCACCTTCACAGGCTTACAGAACGCTCTCCTACCACTTGCAATAAATTGCAAATCCGCAGCTTCGGTAACTGGCTTAGCCCCGTTACATCTTCCGCGCAGGACGACTCGATCAGTGAGCTATTACGCTTTCTTTAAATGATGGCTGCTTCTAAGCCAACATCCTGACTGTTTTAGCCTTCCCACTTCGTTTCCCACTTAGCCAATTTTAGGGACCTTAGCTGGCGGTCTGGGTTGTTTCCCTCTTGAGTCCGGACGTTAGCACCCGGTGCTCTGTCTCCCAAGCTGTACTCATCGGTATTCGGAGTTTGCCTTGGTTTGGTAAGTCGCCATGACCCCCTAGCCAAAACAGTGCTCTACCCCCGATGGTAATACTTGAGGCACTACCTAAATAGTTTTCGGAGAGAACCAGCTATTTCCAAGTTTGTTTAGCCTTTCACCCCTATCCACAGCTCATCCGCTAGTTTTGCAACACTAGTCGGTTCGGACCTCCAGTACCTGTTACGGCACCTTCATCCTGGCCATGGATAGATCACTTGGTTTCGGGTCTACACCCAGCGACTGAACGCCCTATTCGGACTCGATTTCTCTACGGCTTCCCTATTCGGTTAACCTTGCCACTGAATGTAAGTCGCTGACCCATTATACAAAAGGTACGCAGTCACCCCTTACGAGGCTCCTACTTTTTGTAAGCATGCGGTTTCAGGATCTATTTCACTCCCCTCCCGGGGTTCTTTTCGCCTTTCCCTCACGGTACTAGTTCACTATCGGTCAATGATGAGTATTTAGCCTTGGAGGATGGTCCCCCCATATTCAGACAGGATTTCTCGTGTCCCGCCCTACTTTTCGTTAGCTTAGTACCACACAGGTCTTTTCACGTACGGGGCTATCACCCGCTATGGCCGGCCTTTCCATGCCGTTCCGTTAAGTCTTGTGCTATCACTAACAGGCTTTTCCGATTTCGCTCGCCACTACTTTCGGAATCTCGGTTGATGTCTTTTCCTCGAGCTACTGAGATGTTTCAGTTCACCCGGTTCGCCTCGCATAGCTATGTATTCACTATGCGATACCCCTAAGGGTGGGTTTCCCCATTCGGAAATCTCCGGATCAAAGCTAATTTGCCAGCTCCCCGAAGCTTATCGCAGGCTATCACGTCCTTCGTCGCCTATCATTGCCAAGGCATCCACCACATGCTCTTATTCACTTGACCCTATAACTTTGATTTCTCTTGCGAGACTTCAAAGCGTTTCAAGGAATGTTGTCTGGTCTTTCACCAGACGCGTTATGCCGTAATGTGAACGCTTCCTTGATATTGCTATCAAGAGAACAATTCGTCATTACTTGAATTTCAAACGTGAAGTTTGATATTCGTTTTGACGCAATCAAAAAATTGTCATTGGCGGCACGGTGTGCACTAAACCTTTACGAATGTGCACTTTCCGCCAATGACGCTGATTCGACTCTATAAATTGTTAAAGAACAGCCGTGAGTCTTGCGACTCGTTGTTGATCGATATATATCTACCAACATCAAAGCAGCCTCACAGAAGCTGCTTTGATGTTGAGATTTGATGGTGGAGGATGACGGGATCGAACCGACGACCCCCTGCTTGCAAAGCAGGTGCTCTCCCAGCTGAGCTAATCCCCCAGATACCAAGAATATTGGACGGGATGGTGGGTCTGGTTGGTCTCGAACCAACGACCCCCGCCTTATCAAGACGGTGCTCTAACCAACTGAGCTACAGACCCAAGCCGGTCACTAGAAACCCAGGACAAGCCCAGATCGCTGGCGACAACCTTCCAACAACCGATAAGTGTGAGCGTTCAAATTTGATTGCAATGTTTCCAGAAAGGAGGTGATCCAGCCGCACCTTCCGATACGGCTACCTTGTTACGACTTCACCCCAGTCACGAACCCTGCCGTGGTAATCGCCCTCCTTGCGGTTAGGCTAACTACTTCTGGCAGAACCCGCTCCCATGGTGTGACGGGCGGTGTGTACAAGACCCGGGAACGTATTCACCGTGACATTCTGATCCACGATTACTAGCGATTCCGACTTCACGTAGTCGAGTTGCAGACTACGATCCGGACTACGACTGGCTTTATGGGATTAGCTCCCCCTCGCGGGTTGGCAACCCTTTGTACCAGCCATTGTATGACGTGTGTAGCCCCACCTATAAGGGCCATGAGGACTTGACGTCATCCCCACCTTCCTCCGGTTTGTCACCGGCAGTCTCATTAGAGTGCCCAACTAAATGTAGCAACTAATGACAAGGGTTGCGCTCGTTGCGGGACTTAACCCAACATCTCACGACACGAGCTGACGACAGCCATGCAGCACCTGTGTTACGGCTCTCTTTCGAGCACCAAGCCATCTCTGGCGAGTTCCGTACATGTCAAAGGTGGGTAAGGTTTTTCGCGTTGCATCGAATTAAACCACATCATCCACCGCTTGTGCGGGTCCCCGTCAATTCCTTTGAGTTTCAACCTTGCGGCCGTACTCCCCAGGCGGTCAACTTCACGCGTTAGCTTCGTTACTGAGTCAGTGAAGACCCAACAACCAGTTGACATCGTTTAGGGCGTGGACTACCAGGGTATCTAATCCTGTTTGCTCCCCACGCTTTCGTGCATGAGCGTCAGTACAGGTCCAGGGGATTGCCTTCGCCATCGGTGTTCCTCCGCATATCTACGCATTTCACTGCTACACGCGGAATTCCATCCCCCTCTACCGTACTCTAGCTATACAGTCACAAATGCAGGTCCCAGGTTGAGCCCGGGGATTTCACATCTGTCTTATATAACCGCCTGCGCACGCTTTACGCCCAGTAATTCCGATTAACGCTCGCACCCTACGTATTACCGCGGCTGCTGGCACGTAGTTAGCCGGTGCTTATTCTTACGGTACCGTCATTAGCAAGCTTTATTAGAGCTCGCCGTTTCGTTCCGTACAAAAGCAGTTTACAACCCGAAGGCCTTCATCCTGCACGCGGCATTGCTGGATCAGGCTTGCGCCCATTGTCCAAAATTCCCCACTGCTGCCTCCCGTAGGAGTCTGGACCGTGTCTCAGTTCCAGTGTGGCTGGTCGTCCTCTCAGACCAGCTACAGATCGTCGCCTTGGTGGGCCTTTACCCCGCCAACTAGCTAATCTGATATCGGCCGCTCCAATCGCGCGAGGTCTTGCGATCCCCCGCTTTCATCCATAGATCGTATGCGGTATTAGCGTAGCTTTCGCTACGTTATCCCCCACGACTGGGCACGTTCCGATATATTACTCACCCGTTCGCCACTCGCCACCAGGATTGCTCCCGTGCTGCCGTTCGACTTGCATGTGTAAGGCATGCCGCCAGCGTTCAATCTGAGCCAGGATCAAACTCTATAGTTCGATCTTGAATTTTTCGCTCTTTCGAGCAACTCATAAATTGGAATCGACGTGATTTTCTTTGACGAACATCACATCTTTTTTACTTCATGAGCGTTTGTAGGTCAGTTAAGACCTAGTTCCGAAGAACTTGGCAATCGCCTTCAAACGCCCACGCTTATCGGCTGTATATTTTTAACGAACCTCGCAAAACTTGACTTATCGTCTCGCTTTACGCTTGCTTTGCTGTGATCAGCGAAGCCTTGAATTATAGCACGCTTTTTTCGTCTCCGTCAACATTTCGATTTATTTTTTGTTTTGAGCATTGCTCTTAACCATCGACTGTCAACGCACTTTTTAGCGCTCTTCTCATCGTGTTTCATTTTGCAATGAATTTCAGAAGCGAAGCCCGCTAATGTAGCACGGATTTTTCTCGCTGCCAACAACTTTGACAAAAAGATCCCTCTGCATCGCACTCACAGCGCCAACAAGGCATTGCTCAGATCAGACAGGGCGATGGCTCAAGCCACGCGTCTATACGCAGCGCCTCACTTACCGTTATAGGGGGGCATCCAGGACATTGCTTAGTGAACCGCCCCTCGCAAATGTCGCCCTTTCTATTAAACAAAGCCACACTCAGCCCATACAGCACAACACCGCGCTTTGATTGCGCCTAGCTGCCCGAATTCACAATTGAGCAGCAACCCGTGCACACACCCACCGATGAATGCGTGGCGCACCACCCCGGCAGAGTGCAGACTGCACCACCTCAGCTCCATCCTCACTCCCCGAGTGTTTACCCAGAACGGCCACTACCCGCTCTGGCACAAACACCACAACGAAGCCACGACCGACATCACATCAGATGCCCTCAAGGGTTAGGCGAGGATAATGCCCGGACTTATGGCACTCATCACTCTTCTGAACGCACAATTGGCTTTTGGCCATGTGCCACTGCTCGACAAAACCGACTTTTCTCTGGAGACCGGAGAGAGAGTTGGCCTGATTGGCCGCAACGGCGTGGGCAAGTCTTCGCTGCTCAAGATCCTGGCTGGGCTCGAAAAGCCGGATGACGGCACCCTGCAACTCCAGCAAAACCTGCGCTTGACCTACGTCGCCCAAGAGCCGTTGCTTGACCCGAAAGCCACCGTGTTCATGGCGGCCAGTGCAGGGGTTCAAAAACTCATCGAATGGATTGATCAATACTCCCTGGGCGAGGGTGATCTCGACACTCTGCAAAGTCAAATCGAGGCACAAGATGGCTGGAATTGGCAACAACGGGTAGAAGAAACGCTGCATCGCCTTCATCTGGACAAAGACGCCGTCATCGGCACGCTCTCCGGCGGCACCAAGAAGCGCGTCGCCCTGGCACAGGCGCTGGTGGCTCGCCCTGATGTCCTGCTTCTTGACGAACCGACCAACCACCTCGATCTGGACTCTATCGAGTGGCTGGAGGATCTGTTGATTGACTTCAAGGGTAGCGTGGTCACCATCACCCACGACCGGACGTTTCTTGATCGCGTGGCCACGCGAATTGTGGAACTTGACCGCGGCCATCTGCGCTCCTACCCCGGCAATTTTGCCCAATACCTTCTCCAAAAAGAGGAGCAACTGGCGCAGGAATCGGTCATCAACGCCAAGGCGGATAAGTTACTGGCACAAGAAGAGGTTTGGGTCCGCAAGGGCGTGGAAGCACGTCGCACCCGCAGCCAGAGCCGCATCGGACGACTGGAGCAACTCCGTGCCCGCCGTGTCGCGCGCCGCGATACCCTCGGCAGCGTCAGGCTGGATGTTGCCGCTGGAGCACCCAGCGGCAAACTGGTGGCCGAATTGACCGATGTGAGCAAGTCCTTTGGCGATAAAGTCATTGTCAAAGATTTCACCGCCACCATCCTGCGTGGCGACAAAGTGGGGCTGATCGGCCCCAACGGCGCCGGCAAGACCACCCTGCTCAAACTGATCCTCGGCGAACTCCAACCGGACAGCGGCAAGGTGCGGCAGGGGGCCAATCTCCAGGTCGCCTACTTTGACCAGATGCGCAACGCGCTTGATCTCGATGCCACGCTGGAGGACTTCATCAGTCCTGGCAGCGAATGGATCGAAATCGGCAACCAACGTAAACACGTCAAGAGCTACCTCGGTGATTTTCTGTTTTCACCGGCCCGCGCCAACTCGCCGGTCCGCTCCCTTTCTGGCGGTGAGCGGAACCGTTTGTTGCTGGCCAGGCTGTTCGCCCGCCCAGCCAATGTCATGGTGCTAGATGAACCCACCAATGACCTTGACATTGACACGCTGGAACTGCTGGAAGAACTACTTCAGGACTACGAAGGCACGGTATTTCTGGTCAGCCATGACCGCACCTTTCTGGACAACGTCGTCACCAGCACCATCGCGTTCGAAGGCGAGGGGCAATGGCGTGAATACGAAGGCGGCGTTCAGGACTGGCTGACGCAGTCGCGACGCAGCCGAGCGCTGCGACAGAATTCAGGCAACTTGGCCGACACAGCACCACCCGCGCGGCTTGACGTCGCAAAAGCCGGGGAGTCATCCGCAACCAAAAAACATACTGGCACGTCCAAGCTCAGCTACAAAGAACAAAGAGAGTTGGAGACTCTGCCTTCGCACATTGAAGCCCTCGAACTGGAACAGGCACAACTGCGCACCGATTTAGCCGATGGCAGCCTCTACCGCGATGACCCGCAACGTGCCGCCACGCTCAATGCCAGAGATGTCGCGATCGAAGAGGCGCTACTGTCGGCGCTCACACGCTGGGAAGAACTGTCTGCCCGGTAAGAAGCCCCGCACCAGGCTCAGACGCGGTATCGATCTGTCGAGCCGCTGAGTTTACCGAGCAGTGCTGGCGCAATAGCGGTCAGAGGCAACACCTCGTCCGCGGCGCCATGCAAAATTGCCTCGCGCGGCATGCCAAACACCACGCAGCTGGCCTCGTCTTGCACATAGTTGTAGCTGCCAGCATCTTTCATCTCGCGCATGGCTTTGGCGCCATCATTGCCCATGCCGGTGAGCATGATGCCAAAGGCATTTCGCCCCACCACATGCGCGCAAGATTTGAACAGCACTTCAACCGATGGTTTATGCCGGTTGACCGGCTCGCCATCTTCCACCACCGCCACATAATTGGCACCACTGCGATCGATGCGAAATTGCTTGCCCCCAGGTGCAATATAGGCGTGGCCAGGCAGGATACGCTCACCATGAACAGCTTCCTGGACGGTGATCTGGCACAAACTATTGAGCCGAGCCGCGAAGCTGGTAGTAAAGCCCGGCGGCATGTGCTGAGTAATAACAATGCCAGGGGAGTCAGCAGGCATGCGAACCAGAATCTCCTTGATGGCCTCGGTGCCGCCAGTGGAGGAGCCGATGCAGATCAGCTTTTCGGTCGACAGCCGCCCCAGTGGCTTGATCTCCGCACGGGCGGGCGGACCACCAGCGTCTGAAGCCGCCGCAGGTGGCGCAATGCGGCGCACATGAGCCGCCGCCGCAATCCTGATTTTTTCGACGATCTGGTCCGAGAGCTCTTTAATCCCGTCAACCAGACCAATTCTCGGCTTGGCGACAAAGTCGATGGCCCCGAGCTCCAGCGCCCTCATCGTGACCTCAGCCCCACGCTCCGTCAGGGTTGAAATCATGACCACCGGCATGGGACGCAAGCGCATGAGTCGACCGAGGAAATCAAGGCCATCCATACGCGGCATTTCAACATCCAGCGTGATGACGTCGGGATCAAGTTCCCGAATCATTTCTCTCGCGATCAAGGGGTCGTTGGCCGTTCCGACGCACTCCATGTCCCGTTGACGGTTGATGATTTCTGCCAACAGGCTGCGCACCAGCGCCGAATCATCCACCACCACCACACGAATTTTCTTCAAAACAACCTCACTAGAACAGATCCACGGACCCGCCTGCCGTGGACTTCGCCAGCGTCGCTGCGTTGCCACGCCGCTCCTCCACCACCAACGTTTCGGGATGCGAATGAGCCAAGCGTTTGACCAGCGCCTTGCCGGTCACCGGGAAAAAACAGACTTTGCGCGGATGAATGTCGAGTACATCCTGTGAAACCACCGGAATCCGTTCCGTCGACAGATAGTCCAACACGAACTTGGTATTGCGTTCACCCACATTCATCGTCGTGAAACCGGCCATCACCTGTCCACCACCAAAAACCTTGGCCTGCATGGTTTCGCGACGCGCCCCCAATTTGAGCATCTCGTTGATTAAAAGCTCCATGGCATACGAGCCGTAACGCCCCGATCCGTCAGCGCCATCGCCATCGGGCAGCATGAAGTGATTCATCCCGCCAAGGCGCGCCTTGTTGTCCCAGAGGCAGGCGGCGATACAAGACCCCAGTACGGTCATGATGACCACGTCATCCTGGGACACGAAGTACTCACCCGGCAGAACCTTGACGGCGTCATACTGGAAATGGTGGTCGTTGTAGAAAAACGATGCCTCGCCTGGTTTGCGTGGCTGGGCCTTGAGTTGATCCACGCGCGAGAGCCGACCGCTTGGCAATATTTTGGGTGAAGTGCCGCCCACTGCTGTATTACGCAGTAAAGATGAGCCAGCGCCTGATCCAGACAAAGTCATGTCATCCTTGCAGTTAAAGACCGGCGGCAGGCATCATGCCCACACACCCGGGTACTCAGCGACGTTCATAGACGGTCTTGCCCCGCAATACGAACAGATCACGCGACTCGTTGAAATTTTCAGAATGGCCGACGAAGAGCAAGCCCCCAGGCTTCATCACGCGATGGATTTTTTCGAGCACTCTGCGCTGGGTCGGGCCATCAAAATAAATCATGACATTGCGGCAGAAAACAATGTCAAAAGGCTCCCGAAATGGCCAGTCATCGTGAATCAAGTTCACGCTCAGGAACTCGATCATTCGCTGCAAATCAGGCTTGGCACGCACCATGCCTTCATTCGCCCCCTTGCCCCGCATGAAGAATCGTTGCATGCGCGCAGCATCAATGCCCTTGATGCCATCGAGTCGATACGCGCCCCGCGCCGCTGTCGCCAACACTTTCGAGTCGATATCACTAGCCCACAGCTTGAAGTTCGCATGTGGACCCAATGCGTCGGTAGCCGTCATGACAATGGAGTACGGCTCCTCACCCGTGGAAGCGGCATTGCACCAGACCCGCCACGTCGTACCGGATGGCTTCGACTTCAAATGGTCGGTAAGAATCTCGAAATGGTGCGGCTCACGAAAGAAGGAGGTGAGATTGGTGGTCAGTGCGTTGACGAACTCCTGCCACTCTGGTCCATCCTGCGTCTCCAACCAGCTCAGGTAGTCACGAAAACTCTGGTAACCGGTTTCACGCAAGCGCCTGGAAAGGCGGCTGTACACCATGGCATGCTTGCCATCATGCAAACTGATGCCCGCCCTCTGGTAAATCAGGGAGCGAACGCGTGCGAAATCGGCATCCGTCCAGGCGAACTCTCGCCCCTGCATGTCACTGCCACTGCCCGAATCAATGGCCATGCCCGGCCCTTGCTTCAAGAACATGTCCGACAGCAACCGCAGCGACGTTACTCAGCATGACTTACTCCTCAGAGGAGACGAGCCCCATGTCGAGCCCCGCCATGAGCTTTTCGATATCGAGCAAAATCAGCATCCGATCGCCCAACGAACCCAAGCCGACCACCGCCGAACTGTCGATAACGCTATCGATTTCAGGCGCCGCCCGCAGATTTTCGGGCTGCAACTCCATCACGTCGCTGACCGAATCGACCACGATGCCAACGATACGGTTGCGCAGATGCAGGATGATCACTACCGTGAAATCGTTGTACTCCGCTTTGGCGCAGTTGAACTTCAACCGCATGTCCACAATAGGAACGATGGTGCCACGCAGATTAACGACACCTTTGATGAACTCAGGTGCATTGGCAATCCGTGTCGGCTTCTCATAGCCGCGAATCTCCTGGACTTTCAGAATATCGATCCCGTACTCTTCCTGGCCGAGCCGGAAGGTGAGGTATTCGCGCGTGCCCATCAACGTGACTTCATCCATATTTTCCATTACACCCATCATGTTCTCCTTCGAGTAGCTCAATGACGCGAACGACGCACCAAGGCGCTGGTATCCAGAATCAGGGCAACCTTGCCATCGCCAAGGATCGTGGCACCTGAAACGTTCTGGATCTTGCGGTAATTGGTTTCCAGGTTCTTAACAACCACCTGCTGCTGGCCAAGCAATTCATCTACCAGCAAAGCAACTCGGCTGCCTTCGGCCTCCACCACGACCATGATGTCGCAGGCTTTCTCGAAGTCATAACGCGGAACCTGGAACACCTTCTCCAACTCGATCACGGGCATGTACTCATCCCGCACTTTGACCAGTTGCGAGCCTTGCCCCACGGTACTGAGCGCATCCGCCTTGACTTGGAACGACTCAACCACCGATGACAGCGGCAGGATGTAAACCTCATCACCGACCCCCACCGACATACCATCCATGATGGCCAATGTCAGGGGCAAGCGGACCGAGACGCGTGTTCCCTGCCCTTCAACTGAATCGAGCTCGACCGTACCGTTGAGCGCCGCAATGTTTTTCTTCACCACATCCATACCGACGCCACGACCAGACACATCCGTCACCACATCGGCTGTCGAGAAGCCCGGCGCAAAAATCAGCTGCCAGACCTCGCTGTCCGACATCTGATCGGATACATCAAGACCGCGCTCACGCGCCTTTTGCAGGATCTTCTCGCGCGACAGGCCCCGGCCATCATCACGCACCTCAATGACGATGGAGCCCCCCTGGTGGGCGGCCGACAGGGTAATGGTGCCGGTTTCCGGCTTGCCCGCCCTGACGCGATCCTCTGGCGTCTCCACACCATGATCACAGCTATTGCGGACCAAGTGCGTCAAAGGATCTGTGATTTTTTCCACCAAGCCCTTATCCAACTCGGTGGCCTCACCCTGCGTCACGAAGTCCACCTTTTTGCCCAGCTTGCCAGCCAGATCGCGCAGCATGCGCGGGAAGCGGCTAAAGACAATCGACATCGGGATCATGCGGATCGACATCACGGACTCTTGCAAGTCGCGGGTATTGCGATCCAGGTCAGCCAGACCGGTCAGCAGTTGCTGATACACCGTCGGATCCAAGCTGCGGCTGTTCTGCGCCAGCATCGCCTGTGTGATCACCAATTCACCAACCAGGTTAATCAATTGGTCAACCTTGCTGATGGCCACCCGGATAGTCGCAGCTTCAGGCTGAGCAGCAGGTACAACCGGGGCTTTCGCTGCAGCAGCCTTGGGCGCCACTTTTTTCTCAGCGGACGGCGCACCTGGTGCACCCTCAAAAATCCCGAATCCTGGGGCCGGCGCCAGCGGAGCGTCAGGGTGCGGGTCGTCAGCGTAACTTGACGCCCCCGGAGCTGCCGCCTCTTCATGGTGCTCTTCAGACAGGTCGCGAATCGTTACAAGATCGCGCGACACATGGAAAACAAACAAATCGAGCAGGTCTTCGTTGGATGAAGATGTGCCAATCTTGAAAACACGTGTATCGGGTCGGTCGCTAGGCAAATCAGCGATTTCTCCCAAGCCAGCAATATCGCGGAACAAATCCTTGACTGCATCAGCCTGTTCAGGATGGCTCAGGGGCCCCATCCTGACCTCTAGCTGGCGCTCGCCCTTGACCGTCGGCGTAGCTGCGGCCGCCGGGGGGGCAGCAGGCGCAGCGGCTGGCGTTGCAGCGACAGGCGCTGCGACGGCCGCAACGGCAGGCACTGAGCCCGCAGCCAGCTCACTGATGCGACGCACCAAATCCGAGGTCGACAGCACCTCTCCGACTCCGCCGGCCTGGTGCCGCGCCAACAAGCTGCGCGAAGCGTCTGCAGACTCCAGCAACACATCAACCATCAAGGCATTAGGCTGCAACTCATGACGGCGCAGACGATCCAGCAGAGACTCCATCTGATGGGTCAATTCGGCGACATCGGCAAAACCAAACGTTGCAGCCCCGCCCTTCACGGAGTGAGCGCAACGGAAAATACCGTTCAACTCCTCATCATCTGCCGTTTCAAGATTCAGATTGAGCAGCATCTGCTCCATGGTGTCGAGATTCTCACCAGCCTCTTCAAAGAAGATTTGATAGAACTGACTCAGATCAAACGAGTCGTCAGCCCCACTACCTTCATGTTGCGCCTCAGTCATGACTATCTCCTTTTGTGGCGAGCCCCAAGGGCAACGCGCATACGTTTATTTGATTACTTTTTTGATGACATCCAGCAAGCGGGCTGGATCAAACGGCTTGACCAGCCATCCTGTGGCGCCAGCGGCACGACCGGCCTGCTTCATCAAATCGCTGGATTCTGTGGTCAGCATCAGAATAGGGGTAGTCTTGAATTGAGGATGCTCCCGCAATTTGCGGGTCAAGCCCAGACCGTCAAGCCGCGGCATGTTCTGGTCCGTGATCACTAGATCAAATGATTGGGCTTGGGCTTTCTCATAGCCATCGATACCATCAACGGCCTCTACCACCTGATAGCCGGCACCCGTCAGGGTAAAAGAAACCATCTTGCGCATGGATGGCGAATCATCAACAGCGAGAATCACGGGCATAAACAACTCCGGGGCATTGAATTAGTTTTATTGGATAAGAAAATCAAAAAAGCTCGATCGAGCCTGCATCCATCTCATCCTGTGTCACAGGATTGGGCCGCTCAGGGACCTCCTCGACAAAAGGCACGGCCTCTCCATCCTCCGAGCCCATGGACTCAGAGGCCAAACGATAGGCACAGCCCTGCAGAATTTTAGAAGTATGGTTAATTAACTGCGTGGCCATATCTTGGAACTGGAGCTCCGTCACAGCCGCCCTCAAGGCATCCCGAACACAATCAAGCTCTTTGGACGTTGTCAATGCAGGATTAGCCAAATTGGCGCTGGCGCTGGTGAAGCGCTCCATGAGATTTTCCATGGTATGGGCCAACAGCCCGTCAAGCCGTGCCAAATCATGCACGACCACCAACAGCGAGTCTTGGACCTCCGCCACCATCATGACAGGCAGTTGCACAGCAGGAACAGTTGGCGTTGGTGTTGGCGTTGTGGGTTGCATCGTCGCTCCATTCCAAAGCGGGTTGTTGCAGTGATTCACTGCTACATGGATCCCAGCATTAGAATTATGCAAGAGGTCGCTTAGGTTATCAGGATTCCAACCATTCTGGTGAATTTATCACTTTTTTAAGCCAGTTTACCAAGCACACGCTTGATTCTGCACGCTCACCCACTGTCTGGCGCCCATCATAACGCCCAATATGCAGCCCGCCGCCCTTCAGCGTCCAATTCAAATCGTGCACCTGGAAGACTCGATCCAGGATCATGAGCTTGCGCAGCATGCGCTGCAAAAATCCGGCTTGGCATTCAGCATGGTGCGGGTGGATACGCCGGAAGAATTCCTCAAGCAGATTGAATCTTTCGATTTCGACGTCATTCTGGCTGACTACCGCCTGCCAGGGTTCACCGCCATCGACATCTGGGAGAGCCTGCCTGAGCAGGCGCGTCGGGCCCCCTTCATCCTGCTCTCAGGGGCTATTGGCGAATCCGCCGCCGTGGCGGCGATCAAACTCGGCATCAGCGACTATCTGCTTAAAGACGACATGGGCAAACTGGCCCATGTCATCCGGCGCGCCATTGAAGTGCAGGAAGCCCGGAACGCCAAAATACAAGCCGATGTCGAACTGGCGGCCTCAGAAAAGCGTCTGGCTGATTTTGCGGAGCACCTGCAAACGGCCATCGAACTGGAGCGCGCCGCCATCGCCCGAGAAATCCATGACGACATTGGAGGCTCCCTGGCGGCGATCAAGTTCGATCTTTCCTGGCTCGGGCGACACACGGAAGATGCCGCGACACTGACGCACATCACGTCAGCAACAGAAATGCTGCAACACGCTCTTGGCGCCAGCCAGCGCATCATGATGAACTTGAGGCCGGCCATTCTTGATCAAGGACTCGAAGCCGCAGCCCAGTGGCTGGCCAGCAGTTTTGAAAAGCGCACAGGCATTAAGACCGTATTCCGCGCAACCCTCACGCAACTGGACATCCCCAAAAATGTCCAGCTCACCGCCTACAGAACAGCGCAGGAAGCGCTCACAAACATATCAAAGCATGCCCAATGCACCCAGGTCAGCCTTGAGCTTTCCGATGCGGAGGGTGTGTTAACGCTTGAAGTCAGCGACAATGGTCGTGGTATCGCCAAAAGCGAGTTCAGCAAAGACCACGCTTTTGGCATCAAGGGGCTGCATGAACGCGCAAAAACCGTCGGCGGCTGGCTTGACGTGAGCACACGCAGTGGGCACGGCACTTCCATCATCCTTTCGATTCCTCTGAACAGCTCCGCGTCACGGAAACAACAGGACGACTTCCAATGATTCGCGTTATTCTTTGTGATGATCATGCCGTCGTCCGCCGCGGCATCCGCGATACGCTGGCCGAGGTGGCGGTTGACATTCAGGTGGTCGCCGAGGCAGGAAGCTACGCCGAGGTCCGGGAGGCCTTGCGGAACACCCCATGCGACGTCCTCGTTCTCGACCTGAATCTTCCGGGTCGTGGCGGACTTGAAGTTTTGGCCACGCTGCGCGAGTCCGAATCTCCCGTCAAGGTCTTGATCGTGTCGATGTACCCTGAAGATCAATACGCCATCCGCTGTCTGCGGGCTGGTGCGCAAGGCTATTTAAATAAGGCCGGCGACCCAGCTGAATTAGTCACTGCCGTTCGCACCGTCGCCCTCGGTCGCAAATACGTCACCCCCGAGGTCGCCCAGATGCTGGTTGAAAATCTGTCGACACCGACCAATGAGGCGCCGCATGCCTCGCTGTCGGAGCGGGAACTGCAAACACTGCTGAAAATTGCCTCCGGCAAGCGCCTGTCTGATATCGCCGAAGAACTCATGCTCAGCCCCAAAACCGTGAGCGTCTACCGCTCCAGGGTATTGGAAAAGCTCAAGCTCTCCAACAACGGGCAACTGACGGTTTACGCCATTCGCAACGGCTTGGTTTGACTTGGTTATTGACCCGTAAACACATCGATCGCGCGCTCCATCAGCGCCATCACCGGCTGATCCAGCATGGGCAATGTCGCCGCGATACCGATCAGACCCACCAATAGGGTCACGGGAAAACCCACCGCATAGATATTCATCTGGGGTGCGACGCGGGACACAATGCCCAACACCAGATTGACAAACATCAGCATGCCCACCACCGGCAGGGAAATCCATAAGGCGCTGGCGAAGAGGTCGCTGCCGAGATGGTAGAGCTTCATCAAACTCAGTGCCGTGAGAAAATTTTGATCCACTGGGAACACCTCAAAGCTCCGGACCACCGTCATCAGCACCAGCAAATGGCCGTTCAATGCGATGAACAGCAAGGACGTCATGTAGCCGAAGAAACGGGCCACCGCACTTGATTGGCTGTTAATGGTCGGATCGAAAAAGGAGGCGAAGTTCAGCCCCATCTGAAAACCAATCACCTCGCCGGCCAGCTCGACGGCTGTGAACACCAGCCGGATCGAAAAACCAATCGCCAAACCGACCCCGACTTGCTGGAGCACCGCGCCGAAAGCCTGCGCTTCGTTGAGACCGATCTGCGGCTGGTCGGGCAGACTGGCCTGGGCGGCGAAGGCAATCAGCAGGGCCAATCCGATTCGGGCGCGTACCGGAAAGGCGCGGATTGAAAAGATGGGCGCCGCAGTAAAAACAGCCAGCACGCGCAGAAATGGCCAGAGGATGGGCGTGAGCCACGCCATCAACTGGGTTTCTGTCACTGAAATCAAGACAGCACCCGTTTAGACCACGGACGCAGGAATCGCCTCGATCATGCGACGGATGTACTCCACCAGCATATTCAGCATCCAGGGCCCTGCCCAGGCAAACACGGCGACCGCCGCAATCAGCTTCGGCACAAAGGCCAGGGTGGCCTCATTAATCTGGGTGACCGCCTGGAACAGACTCACCAGCAAGCCCACCAGCAACACCACCCCCAGAACCGGCGCAGACACCATGAGCAGCATCAGCAAGGCTTCCTGTCCGATGGTCAGAACCATTTGCGCGTTCATGGCAAGCCCTAGGTAACAAAGCTCGCCGCGAGGGAGCCGATCAACAGGTTCCAGCCGTCCGCCAAGACAAACAGCATCAATTTGAACGGCAAGGCCACCAGCACGGGGGACAACATCATCATGCCCAAGGACATCAACACGCTGGCCACCACCATGTCGATGATCAGAAAGGGAATGAAAACCATGAAGCCGATCTGAAATGCGGACTTCAACTCGCTCGTAACAAATGCCGGCACCAGCACGCGAAACGGGACTGTCTGCACCGAAGATCCCGGCTCCAGTTTGGCCAGTTTTACAAACAAGGCCAAATCAGACTGCCGGGTTTGTTTGGCCATAAACTGCCGCATCGGATCTTCCGCCTTTTCCAGGGCCTGCTCAAACGCCATGCCGTTCTGGCTATAGGGAACATATGCTTCTTTGTAGACGCGATCGATTGTCGGCCCCATCACAAAGAAGGTCAGGAACAAAGACAGGCCAACAATGACCTGGTTAGGCGGGGATGACTGGGTTCCCAAGGCCTGCCGCAACAGAGACAGCACGATCACAATGCGGGTGAATCCCGTCATCATGAGCAAAATGGCCGGCAGAAAAGACAGTGCGGTGAAAAACAGAAGCGTTTGAACCGGCACAGAAAAATTCATGCCAGACTCGCCACTGCCGATCAGCAAGGGCAACTGAGCGCTGCTCTGCGCCAGAACCGCGGGATGAAGCAACAGCGCCAATACGCCTGCGGCCACCTTGCACAAGCTCGGCGCAGAAAGCAAATCACGCCCTTTGTGTTCGTGCACCCCCGACTCCTGTTTCACGATTGAACCTGCGCGCTATGGACAGGCGCCTGTACACCCCGGTCCTCGCTTCGACTCACGGCAACCGTGTGCAGACACGTGATCCCTTGAGCCGTCACCCCCAGTACCAGCCAGCTTCGAGCCCCCTCAGGGCCCACCTCAACCGTCACCACCCGTTGATGCGGCCCCACCGCCAGCGCCGAGATGATTCTTGCTGCCGTTGTCACTGCCGCCGTGCCTTGGGAGCGACGCTGCAACCACCGAATTCCCAATGGCAGCGATACCAACAGAACCAGGAACGCTACGACAGAAATGATGGTTTGCGTCATGGGGTCATTTTACCCCTTGCTAACTCGACGCAAACGCTCCGAAGGCGTCACCACGTCGGTCAGACGAATACCGAATTTGTCATTCACCACCACCACTTCGCCCTGAGCGATGAGGTAGCCATTGACCAGTACATCCATGGGCTCACCCGCCAACGCATCGAGCTCGACCACCGAGCCCTGGCCCAGCTGCAGAATGTGCTTGATGGGCACCTTGGTTCGCCCCAACTCCACCGAGAGCTGGACCGGGATATCGAGCACCATGTTGATATCGTTCAACGGCGAATCACCCCCCATGCCCGGCGCTCCAGCAGAGGAGAAGGGCTGAGGCGACTCCCCGCCGGTCAGGACACCCCCGGATTCCGGTTCGCTGCTCTTGCTTTCGGAGCTTTTTTGCTCCTCAAACGCCTGGGCCCAGTCGGCCATGCCGTCATCTTCGGGTTTATCGTCAACTGCCATGTCGTTCTCCCAACCAGTTGGTGTCGTTGCCTCTCAGGCACTTATCGATGCGAATCGCATACTTCGCGTTATGTGTCCCGTATTGACACTCAAAAACCGGCACGCCGTCCACCGTGGCTTGAATCCGTTGCTCGCGTTCCAGCTCAATGAAATCCCCTGGCCTCATGGCCAGCAACTGCTCCACGGTCGCATCGGCACGTGCCAACTCAGCCACCAGCGTCACTTCGGCCGCCTGAATTTCCCGGGTCAGCACATTGACCCAGCGCCGGTCCACCTCGATCGAGTCGCCCTGCGTGGATGAATACAGAACATCGCGAATCGGCTCCATCGTCGCGTAAGGCACGCAAAAGTGAACGGAACCCGTGATGTCGCCGATTTCAAGCTGAAACGAGGTTGAAATCACAATTTCGCTTGGCGTCGCAATATTGGCGAACTGCGGCTGCATCTCACTGCGCTGGTATTCCAGCTCCAGCGGATAAATCCCGCGCCAGGCCTTCTTGTACTCTTCGGTGATCACATCCACCAGACGATTGATGACGCGCTGCTCGGTGGCGGAAAAATCTCGCCCTTCAATACGCGTCTGAAACTTGCCAATGCCGCCGTACAGGGTGTCAATCACCCCGAACACCAGCGTCGGCTCGCACACAATCAGGCCTTGGCCACGCAACGGGCGAACGGCAACGATGTTGAAATTGGTCGGCACCACCAGTTGTCGCAAGAACGCGCTGTAGCGCTGAACCTGGACGGGACCAATGGAAATTTCCGGGCTGCGCCGGATGAAGTTGAACAGTCCGATCCGGAAGTTTCGAGCAAACCGCTCGTTGACGACCTCCATGGTCGGCATGCGCCCGCGGACAATCCGCTCCTGGCTGGACATGCTGTACGCACGAACCCCGCCACCTTCTTGCGCAGTTTCCTCGGTCTTCTGGCTTTCGCCAGTCACCCCCTCTAATAGGGCATCAACCTCTTCCTGGGAAAGAAAAGATTCACTCATGTCATCATCCTCGTTTCATCGTCACTGGACGATGAAGCTCGAAAACAAAACGCCACGTACCGGATTCTCATCCGCAGCGGGTTTGCCCGCTTTTTTCTTGGATTTCCCCTCCCCTTTTTGCCCCGTATTCGACGCAAAATGACGCGAAGCATCCTCCAGAATGGCTGCCGCCAGCTTCTCTTTGCCCTCGCGCTGCAGCAACTCTTCTGCCGTCCGCTGCGAAATCAGCAACAAGATGCCGTTGCGAATGACCGGCAAGTAAGGCTTCACCTTCTCTGGCGAGGTGATATCCAAAAGTTCCAGAGTCACGCCCACCTGAGCCACTTTCTCGCCCCCGGGGTCGGCCAAATTAACCACCATGCTATCAATCGGGAGATAGGTCGGAGGCCCTTTGGGCGCCTCGTGGTGCGTAGCAACCACCTCCTCTTCGTCCTCGTCAATCGCCTTGTTTTTACTCAGGAAAAACCAGGCACCGCCTGCGCCCGCCAGGGCCAGCACGACGACGGCAAGCACAATGATCAAAAGCTTCTTGCTTTTGGGTGGCGCTTTGGCCGATTCAGCTTCTTCAGGTTTGGCAGACACGTTGGTTCCTTCATGGCGGGGTGGCATCGACCTTTAGAGAGGTCACACGCCAGACTCCCCGCAGTATTCAATGATTATTCTTTAAGCTGACAAAAGCTAGGTCCAGATTAGCGGCAAAAAAACCCGCCATACGAAACCGAGTTAGCCCGGCCTTGCCATTTCTATACAAAAAGATCAATCGCCCGGCCTGTGAGGCGATTCGCCACGGCGCCACGCGCGGCCGTCAAGGGTTCGGGCGCCATCACTGAGGCCTGTTTCATATTATGCGGGCGCGGTCTGCGTTCTTGCTCTTGTGAACCGGTACGCCCATCCTGCCCGGATGATCCCACAGAAACCCCGGACAGCACCATGCCTTCGCTTTGAAGCAGGTCTTTCAGCTGGCTGGCTGAGCCCTCGAGAACTTGCCGGACTTCCGCTTGATCGGTGCGAAACTCGACGCGCGCTTCGGTTCCGTTGAGCGAAATACTCACCTCCACCGGACTCTTACCGAAACCATCCAGCGTCAATTCAGCATTTTGGACACCACTGGAAATCCAGTACTTCACCTGCTCGGCCACCATGGTTTCAGGTGAGGGCATAGCCGTCCCGACCGTGGCCGAGGCGCTGTCCACGCGGGCACCTGTCAGCTGGGCCTGTTGCCCCCAAGCACCCTCCCCGCCACCGACCTGCTTCACCCCATACTTCTCTGCCTGGCGTTCCATCTGTTTGATGCCAGACGACTCCCCACCGGCAGCCGTCGTCGCCAATGCGACCGACAAAGCCGGACTGGCTTCCACCATGCGCTCCCCCGGGAGCACCTTCTGAAAGCGCTGATCCAGCAGCGGGTTTGTCTCTGCCGTCTGGCTCCCAGCCGAGGCCTGTGCCGCCACCTCCAGCGCCTCGCGACGCGCGGATGCGAGCTTGCTGCTGAACTGCAAGGCTTTCGTCGTATCCATTCCAGGCAGGTCCGTCGGTTCCGTCGTCAGGGCGGGCGCGTCCTGCGTCGCGCCAAGCTGGCGCGCCAGGGCCGGCAGCGAGGGCATCAATGCCGGGTTCGGCTTGCCTAATTGCTCACCCTCCACCCGCGGCATCGCCTGCATGGACTGGGCCAGCAACAGCGCCGGATCTATCGCCGCATCAAGCGTGGACGTGATCTCCACGGGGGTCTCGTCCTTCGCGCCTTTAGGAAAAGCCGCGCCCTGCAAATCAGCCTCCCCCGCGGCCAGGCCGGCCACGGGCGCTGGGTCTGCACCCAGAGACATCAGCAGGGATAAAAAATCCCCGCGCTCGGCCGCGCCGGACTCGCCAGTCGACGTCGATTTGCCTTTGACCTGGCCGCCCTCGCTGGCGCTGGGCGCCTTCGAAGGCGCACTGGAACTTTTCAACTCAATACTCATGGTTTTTCTCCGTTGTGCTGTTGGGCCGTGAAACGCCCGTACAACTGGGTCGCAAACTCATCCATTTGGCGCTGCTCCCTGCGGTCTTGAACCACTTTCTGGGCGGCTTGTTTTCTGGACAAGATTTGCTTCAAGCTCGCGAGACGGAATTCCATCTCTAACAACTGTTTCCTGGCCATCTCTACCTGGGCCTTGGCATCATTCATGACACCGTCCTGTAGCCCCATGGCTTGGCGCAGACGATCCATAAACTGATAGTGGTGCCGCATCAGTTCAGGCGTGGCGGACACCTGTGCCGTCACGCTCCATTTCGCCTCCGAATCCGCCGCATAGCTCGCCAGCTGATCCAGCTGGCCTTGGGCAAACAACAAAGCGCGTTGAACCTGCCCCAACTGTTTGCCGGCATGGTCCCGCTTCTGGGTTGCCACTTCAATCGCGAGCATCACGCTTTTCAGGCCCGACATTGACTTCTCCCCAGCACCGGCTTACTCATGGGAAAGCCTCCTCGCGCTCGATCGTCGCCGTCATCTGCGCCACGCTCTCTTCCAGTCCGGCCGCAGCAAACATGTCTTGCTGGAGAAACGCCGTCATCCCTTCATGCAAGCGGATCGCCTCATCCATGGCGGGGTCCGAGCCGTGCACATAGGCACCAATCTGCACCAGATCCCGCCCATTTTCGTAACGGGAATTGAGCGCGCGGAACCGCCGCGCCACCTCGAAATGCTCCCGCGACACCACGTTGTGCATCACCCGCGAAGCAGACTGAGCGACATCGATGGCGGGGTAGTGCCCGGCCTCGGCCAAGGAACGCGACAAAACAATATGGCCATCCAGAATCGCCCGGGCCGCATCGGCGATCGGGTCCTGCTGGTCATCCCCTTCGGTCAGCACGGTGTAGAAGGCCGTGATCGAACCCACGCCATGCAAACCATTGCCGCTGCGCTCCACCAACTGGGGCAGTTTGGCAAAGCAGGAGGGCGGGTAGCCCTTGGTTGCGGGCGGCTCGCCGATCGCCAAGGCGATTTCGCGCTGCGCCATCGCATAACGGGTCAACGAATCCATGAGCAGCAACACATGTTTGCCCTTGTCCCGAAAATCCTCCGCCACCGCCGTAGCGTAGGCGGCGCCCTGCAAGCGCAGCAAAGGCGGGGCATCGGCGGGTGCCGCCACCACGACCGAGCGCGCGCGGCCTTCTTCGCCCAGAATGTCTTCGATGAACTCCTTGACCTCTCGGCCCCGCTCACCAATCAGGCCGACGACGATGACATCGGCCTCGGTATAGCGCGCCATCATGCCCAGCAACACGCTCTTGCCCACGCCCGAGCCGGCAAACAGGCCAATACGCTGGCCACGCCCCACCGTCAGCAAGGCATTGATGGCCCTGATCCCGGTATCCAGCGGCGCACGCACCGGATCACGGTCCATCGCATTGATGGGCGTGCGGTCCAGCGGGCGCGACAACACGTTGGCAATCGGTCCACGCCGGTCCATCGGTGCGCCATGGGCATCCACCACACGTCCCAGCAGTCCATCACCCAGCGGCAACTGCAACAAGCCCATGCCCGGCTTGGCCCCCGAGATGGCTATCTGGTCGCCCAGATTGGGCACCGTCATGTAGGGCGTCACAGGGGCCACACTGGCGCCACTGGACAAGCCCTGGACATCGCCAGCCGGCATCAGAAAAGCCCGTTCACCGGAAAACCCGACCACCTCGGCCAGTACCGGCTCCAGCGCTCCCATACTCACCAGACATTGCGCGCCAACGGGCGCACGAATGCCCGAGGCCTCCAGCACCAATCCGGTCAAGCGTGTCAGTGTCCCGCGCACCTCCAGCGTACTGTCGCCGGATTGAACCCGTTGCCGCGCCCCATCCAGGAAATGCTGCCATTTGGAGGACGTATCACTGCTCATCGCCCGCGACCTCCCAAGGCATTTGAAGTCCCAACTGACCGATCGCACGCGACCAGCGCCTCTCAAGACGGCCATCCACGACCGTCCCGGCAGACTCCACCAGGCAGCCACCACGCTCGAGCGAGGCATCCGCCAATAACAGCATGGCCATGCCCGGAAACTCTGCCTTCAAGGTCTCTTGCAGCATCTCCAGGTCAAGCGGGTTCAATTTCACCTGCACTTTTTTGCTGTCTGAAAAAAGTGCCGCCAACGCCTCCCGGATCACCGGCAACAAGGCGTTGGGGTTGGTCGCGATCTCATGGCGCAGCACTTGGCGCGCCAGCTCACAGGAAAGATCCAGCACGCCTTGGGCCGCAACTTGTTCGGCCCCATCCAACTGCGCGCGCGCCGCCTCAATGACCGCAGCGAGTTCTCTGGCCGTCTGCTGGCCCTGCGTACTGATGAATTCGTTGATTTGGCGCTGCGCCTCCACCAGTGCTTGCGCATGCCCCTGGGCAAAACCCTCGGCATAAGCCGCCTGCCGCAAGGCCTCGTTATGTGCCGCCTCGGCGTCGCGCGCTTGCTGCTCGCGCTCCTGCGCCTGTTCCTTTAGCAACAGGGATGCCGTGTCCATGGCGCCGAAACGCCATTGGGCGACGGCGTCAATTTCCTCGCCCGGTATGAAACGTGAGTAATTGCGCATGCGTTAGACCATAGCGTCGTCGGCGCCACCGCCCACGACGATCTGCCCTTCGTCGGCCAGCCGACGAACGATTTTGAGAATTTCTTTTTGTTGTGACTCGACCTCCGACAGTCGCATGGGCCCGCGCGACTCCAGGTCTTCGCGCAAGGTCTCTGCCGCCCGGGAGGACATATTGGCAAGAAACTTTTCCTTGAGTTCGGGCTGGGCGCCCTTGAGCGCCACAACCAGCGCATCGGACGCCACTTCCTTGAGCACCATCTGGATCGCCTTGTCGTCCAGCTTGATCACATCATCGAACACGAACATCTTGTCCATGATCTTCTGCGCCAGATCGGCATCATGAAGACGGATCGACTCAATCACCGTTCCCTCCAGCGCCGTACCCATCAAGTTGATCATCTCCGCCGCCGTCTTGACACCGCCCAGCGACGCCTTGCGAATCTTGTCGCCGCCCGCCAGTACCTTGAACAGGACTTCGTTGAGATCCTTGAGGGCCGTGGGCTGAATACCCTCCATGGTGGCGACACGCAGCATTACTTCATTGCGTTGCCGTTCGGTGCAATACCGCAAAATATCTGCCGCCTGGTCGAACTCCAGGTGCACCAGGATGGCAGCCACAATCTGCGGGTGTTCATTGCGAAGCAATTCGGCAACCGACAGCGGATCCATCCACTTCAGACTTTCGATACCCGAAACATCGCCGCCCTGCAAAATACGGTCCAGCAGCAGCGCCGCCTTGTCGTCTCCCAAGGCGCGCCTGAGCACCGCACGCACATAGTCGCCGGAATCGGACACCAGCAGGCTTTGCGCCGCCGCGATCCCCGTGAACTTGTCGACCACCTCATCCACCCGCTCCCGGGTGATGGATTTGGTCTTGGCAATCGCCTCGCCAAGCTTCTGCACCTCTTTGGGTGACAGATGCTTGAACACCTCTGCCGCCTCTTCTTCACCAAGAGACATCAGCAGAATGGCGGCGTTTTCGAGTCCTGAAGATTCTTGTGACATCGTGCTACTGGGCAATCAGCGGTCAGGCCGGTGACTCGTTATTGATCCAGCCCTTGATAATGCTAGCCACGGCGGCCGGATTGTCGCGCGTCAACTTGCGGGCGTCCTCCAGTGCCAACTCGCCGACCGTTGGTCCTTGAACCTCATCCCGCTTGGCGGGCGAGGGCAACTGCGGTCGATCGGTCTCATCCTCCACCATGGCATCCAGCTGCTTGCGCTTGGGCTCCGGTGGTCGAGTCAGGCTCTTGAGTGCCGGGCGGATCGCACCGAAGAACACCAGGGTACCGAACAACAGCATGCCCAACGGCCAGGCAAAACTGCGCGCCAGATCCTGCACTTCGGGCTCCTTCCAGAAAGGCACCTCCGATTTCAGTCCTTTGTCCTGGGCGAAAGGCGCATTCATCAGATTCACCGAATCCCCGCGATCCTGGCTAAAGCCAATTGTCTCACGCACCAGCGCCGTCATCTTCTCGATTTGTTTATCTGTCAGAGGTACGGTCGTGGTTTTACCCTTCTCATCCGTGATGGTCTGGTTGTTCAGCACCACCGCCGCCGTCAGGCGCTTGATCACCCCGGTGCCACCACGAACCACCTTGACCGTCTTGTCCACTTCGTAGTTGATGATGGACTCCCGCTTGGAATTCCCGCTTGACGCCGCCCCGGCAGGGGTGGCACCCGCCGCCGTTTTCTGTGCCGGCGCATTCACCGGCGCCGTCGAGGGCACCGGTGGCTGGTTTGAAACCGCACCCGGCACCCCGCTCACGCCATCACCCGCACTGCCGTTATTACTCTCAATCAGTTGCTGGCTACGAATCGCTGAAGTGTCCGGCGTCTGGTTGGGGCGATGCGACTCGGAAGTTTGCTCGGTTTGCGAGAAATCCACCTCTGCCGTCACTTGCGCCTTGACGTTTTGCTTGCCCACCACCGGCTCGAGAATTTCCAGAATGCGTCGGCTATACAGCTGCTCGATCTGCTGCACGTACTGCAACTGCTGCGCATCGGCGCCACCGGACAAGCCGTTGAGGCCATCTGTAGGGTTAGAAAGCAGCTTGCCGGTGTCGTCCAGCACACTCACCGCCGTCGGATTCATCTCCGGCACGCTTGACGCCACCAGATGGACAATACCCGCCAGCTGATTGCGATCGAGGGTCCGCCCCGCATTCAGGCTCACCAGCACCGAAGCCGACGGTTTTTGCTGCTCGCGGAAAAAACCATTCTGATTCGGCAGCGCCAGATGCACCCGGGCGCTCTGCACCGATGACAAGGCCTGAATGGAGCGGGTCAACTCGCCCTCCAACCCGCGCTGAAACGTCAAACGCTCCTGAAACTGGGTCATGCCAAACCGGTTGGCCTCCATCATCTCGAAGCCAGCCACCGAGCCCTTGGGCAAACCCAGCGAGGCCAACCGCAGTCGCGTATCGTGCACCCGATCCACCGGAACCAGGATGGCGCCGCCACCCTCCGTATATTTATAGGGCACGTTCATCTGGGACAGCTGCGCAATGATGGCGCCACCATCTTTGTCAGACAGGTTCGCAAACAGAACGCGCCATTCAGCCTGCCGGCTCATGACCAGCCCGACGATGCCAATGGCGACGAACAGCAGGACGCCCAAGCCCAAACGGAGTTTTTGACCCGCTTCTAGGGCCGCCAGGCGCTGACCAAATGTCGGATTGATAGGAATTGCGGGTGCGGTAGACATGGTGTATTCCGATACGGTGCAGATTCACAGCACCAATGGAGGCGATTATTCGGACTCCCATCGAAAACATTAGGCTAATAAGCCCGCTTTTTACCCCTCATTTCAAACTCATGTTTTCCAGCGGCCGATTTAGGATCGCTTCACCCCATTCAACAGGGAGGACTGAGCCATGGATCTTCGACTTAACCCCACCACAATGCCCGTCACGGTGCGACCGAGCCTCGCCCCCAAAATGGGCGCGTCTCAAGTCGCCGGGGCCCAGGAACTCCCGTTTTCCAACGCACTCAAAAGTGCGCTCAGCTCCGTCAGCCAGGCGCAGAATGAGGCCGGACGCCTGCAACAGGAAGTCCAGATGGAAAACCCCAAGGTCAGCCTGGAAGAGACCATGGTGGCGATTCAGAAAGCCCAGATCGGCTTCCAGGCCACGCTACATGTGCGCAACCGGATGGTGCAGGCCTACACCGATATCATGAACATGCAGGTGTAATGGACCAGCATTGACCCGGAAACCGCCGCCCGAGTCGTAAAAAAGTTCAGTGTGTCAGTTGTGGCCGGTCAAAGCGCCGCTCGAAGTAATCCAGCCAAGGCTCGGCCAAATCTCGAATTTGGGCATCATTGATCAGGATGCGCTGCATGATCCGCGTCTTTTCGCGCCGCGCCTCATGTGACAACTCTTCGCTACGCGCCAAGGCGCGCAACTGCTCAATCAGCACCGCGCAAGTCCCCTCAAAACGGGTGACCCCGTCCCAGTCCTGCACTTTGGCCGCTTCGAGCATCTTGCGACTACTGTCTTCGATCGCTTTGTAGTAGTCAATCAGCATATACGGCATGGTGGATCCCATTCGTTTTGCCCAGTTCGACTAGGCCGGCACCTGGCCGCCGATTTGCTTCCAGCCATCGGCCAGCGGCTCGATCACCCGGATCACATCTGCCAGTGCCGCATCGTCGTTACGCAGATTGGCATGGGTCAGACGCAGCACACAAAAACCATACAAACCATTGAGATTGGCGGCAATGGCGCCCCCCTGCTCGAGGTTGAGAGAAGGCTTGAGCCCCTCGTCAATGATGCGCACGGCGCGGACAATTTGCTCGCACTTGGTTGGGACGTCGCCCCGTTCCAGCGCCGCACGGGCCGTTCGAACGGACTGAAGCAGCGCTTCAAAAAGCATATTGACCAATTGATGGGGGTCTGCCTTGTCAACGCTGGTCTCCAGACCCACGCGTTTGTAAGCTGCAGCCGAGCGCGAACTGACTGAAGTAAACATGCTTCGTTCCATTGTGTTAGTTACTATACTTATCGGCCTTACGAAGCGCAACTCAAGCCCATTTGCGTCTGAAACAGCAACAAAAAAGCACTATTTTGTCGCAGCTCCGAATAAGGACTCAAGAACACCCCCCCGAAACACAAGAAAACGCTTAACGCAGCCCCCCTCCGACCCATCAGCCCGACGACTTATTCCACAGCGTCACTTGCTGCGACACATACTGGTTGAGCGCCGTCAGCCGCCCCATCTGGGCGTCAAGCGCGGAGTACTGTTTCTTCAGTCGCGTCTCCACATTGGTCGCCCGCGTATTGACCTTGTCCTGCTCCTTGCCATTGGCAATCAGCCGGTTTTGCAGCGAATTATTTTCCTGGGTGAGCATGCCGCTGGTGGTGTTCGCGATGCCGTTCGCCAGGGCGGCGAATTTCAGGGCGAAGCCATTGGTCAGAGGATTCTTGTTATCGACCGTAAAAAATTGCTTCAAAGCAGTCCCATTATTGGCGGCCGCCCCCAATTTGGCGCTATCGATCGTCAACGAACCATCTCGCTGAATTTGCACCCCTACATCCGACAAGCGCTGGTAGGCTCCGCCCCCGCCGCTGGTCGAGCCCAGCATATTGCGCAGCACACTCTGCAATCCGACGATCACCGCATCACCCTGGAACAAGCCCGCAGTTTTGGTAGCCGCATCGTATTTGGTCAGGTCCGTCAGGGACTGGTTCAAGGTGTTATACGCTGTGACAAAATCCTGCACGTTCTTCACCGCAGGGCTGGTGTCGTTGCTCACCGTCATGGTGATCGGCGCCTTGACTTCGCCTGGCGTGCCAAAGCCCGTGGTGGTGGTCGCGGCCAGATTGATCGTCACGCCAGGAATGTTGCCCGTCAGCGTATTCGTCGGCGAGGTCACAGCCAGGCCATTGATCCGGGCCTGGGCATTCGCACCATACTGTACCGGCAGACCGGTGGTCGCCATCCCATAGGTCGTAGCCGTCAAGGGGTTGAGTGTCGCGGGGTCAAAGGCCAGACGCGACAGCCCCAGATTATCGGTATTAGTACCGTCAGCATCCGCGACCAACACCCGAAAGCCAGCCGCCACGCCCGTACTGGAGGAGGTCAGCAATAAGCGATCGCTGGTGCCGTCATTGAATGACGTGGCCACCACACCGGCGTTGGCGGCATTGATCTTGGTGGCGATATCGCTCACTTTATCGGTGGCGCTGACGGCAATTGCCACATCGGCACTGCCGGTTGCCGGCGTGAAGGCGGCACCGCCAGTGCTCCATGTACCCAAGCGCAGGGTCATGGTGCCTGCACCGACGGCGGCGCCCGCCGTCAGCGGCGCTGAGGAGGTTGATTGTTTTTTGGCCAATGCATCCACATCCAGGCTGAAGGACGTCGGCTGGGCCACTGTGGTAGCCGAAATCGTGGCCGCATTGCTGTTGGATGAAGACGTCGAACGCCCACTCCAGGACGTAGTCACCGACATGGCATTGGCAGCAACGGTCAGCGCGGAAAACTGGGATTGAACCTGGCCAAAAGCCGAGATTTGACTTTGCACGCCCGAAGCTTTCGCCTTGAGTAGCGTCAGTGGCTGCTTCTCCAGCGCCACCAACTGCGAGATGATGCTGTTGGCATCGATTCCGCTGCCAATACCGAGTGATGAAATGGTAGCCATAAAAGCCTCCTGCTCAGTTCCCAATAGATGATTATCGCGCGTCAGCCCTGTTGATAAGCCCCAAAAAGACCGGGGTTTTCAAACGTCAAAAACGGCGACAGGTCAAAACCCGTCGCCGCCTCGAAAACTGCCGGCACCCCACGGCGCGCAGCAGTTCGTCGTTGCTGCCTATTAGCGCAGCAGGGCCAGCACACCTTGCGGCAACTGGTTGGCCTGCGCCACCATGGCGGTACCAGCTTGCTGCAGGATCTGCGAACGCGACAGGTTGGCCGTTTCCGAGGCGAAGTCAGCATCCTGAGTCCGCGAACGGGCCGCGCTGCTGTTCTCGATCGAGGTCTGCAGGTTGGCAATCGTGGTCTCGAAGCGTGACTGCAAGGCGCCGAACTGAGCGCGCTGGCCGCTCACTGCCGCAAGAGCGGAGTCCACCATGGTCAACGTACGGTTGGCCGCATCGACGGTGGAGACGTCCATGTTGTTGACCGACTGGAGCTGGGAGGAGGCCGTCGCAGTAAAGAAGTCCGTCGCCGTCGCGCCGCTCACACCAAAACTCTTGTTCGAGTCGAGCATCACCTGTCCCACAGCCGTGGCGCTGGCGCCTGCCGCGGTGGATACCCCGCCGATCGTCGCCGTGGCGCCACCGGTGTTGTTGGTGATGACGATATTGTTACCGTTGGCATTGGTCAGGGTAATACCGTCGCTTGTCGAGTTGAGCTTGGCGGTGACGCCAGTCAGCGAACTCTTGTCGTTGAAGGCACTGATAGCGCCAGCCAAGCCGTCTGCCGTGTTACCCGAGGTGGAGAAGGAAATCGCGGTCGCTGTCGAATTGTCACCCTGGACATTCAGCGAGAAATTGCCGGTGCCCAGTGCCGTCAGGTCAATTTCAGTGCGTGCGGTCGCCGTAACGCCGGTCGAACCCGCGACTGCGTTCACCGCAGCAGCAACCGTCTTGGCGCTACCGCTGGCAGCGTAACTCACCAAGGCACTGCCGGCCGCGCCGTTGACGGTAAAGCTGCCGGAAGCCGTAATGCGGCCTGCGGTGCCAGCGACGGCATTGGAGGCCACCGCGCCAGAGGTAGAACCCGCTGTCAAGTCACCCACGCCACCAGCAGTCGCAGCCACGGTTGCGCCGATACGGAAGTTGCCGTACTTGGTGGTGCTGAAGTTGGTGGTCGTGACGGTGATGGTCTGGTTGGCATTGGCGCCGACCTGGAAGGTGGCCGAGCTCAAGCTGCCGTCCAGAATGTTCTGGCCGTTGAACTGGGTGGTTTTGGCAATACGATCCAGCTCGGAGGTCAGCTGGCCAACCTCGGCGTTCAGTGCGGAGCGGTCACCGGCGGAGTTGGTGGCATTGGCCGACTGCACCGCCAGCTCACGCACACGCTGCAGAATGCCACTTGCGGCACCCAGTGCGCCTTCACCCGTTTGCGCCATGGAAATACCGTCGTTGGCGTTGCGGCTGGCTTGGTTCATGCCGCGAATTTGCGAGGTCATGCGCTCAGCGATGCTCAGGCCAGCGGCGTCGTCCTTGGCGCTGTTGATGCGCAGGCCGGAAGACAGGCGCTGCATGGAAGTCGCCAGAGAAGCCTGTGACTGTGACAGGTTCCGCTGCGCGGTCAGCGAATTGATATTGCTGTTAATGATAGCTGCCATTTTGGTAACTCCTGGTTAAAACCCAATAAATCCGGCAAAACGCCGATTTCAACACCAGCACTGCTGCTGGCTGCCAGAACCGGGGCACCCCCTCGGCGCCTTCCGGACCACAGACTCGCTAATGAGCCCGTTGGATATGTTTTCGGGTTCCCTGAGGAAAACTTTAGCGATTTAGCGAAAAGTCTTGCGATAGCACGCTCGCTCTGGGCCTAACGCACGAAAAACGCTCGCTTTGCCATTCATTAGGAAAAATCAAGGGCAAACCCCTATCAAGTTTGAGCAGGAGTCGGGGATTTGGCTGGTTTTTACCCCGTTTATCGCGGCAATGCGATTGGGTGGGCTCTCCACAATCTACCCATCGTTACTGATTGTCTTTGGGCAAGCAGGCTGTGCAATCGGCGACGAAGCCGCTTTGTATCTTTTAGGAGCTCCGCAATGGCCGCAATTATTAATAGCAACATCAATTCGCTTACCGCACAGCGAAACCTGAGTCAATCTCAGGCTTCTCTGGCCACCTCTATGCAGCGCCTGTCTTCCGGCCTGCGTATCAACAGCGCCAAGGACGACGCCGCCGGCCTGAGTATTGCCGAGCGCATGACCTCGCAAATTCGGGGGTCCACCCAGGCCGCCCGCAATGCCAATGACGGCATTTCCCTGGCGCAGGTGGCTGAAGGCGCCTTGGGCAGCGCATCCAACAGCCTGCAGCGCATCCGGGAACTGGCGGTGCAGTCGGCCAACGCCACCAACTCCGCCAGCGACCGCTCCGCTCTGAACGCCGAGGTGTCTCAGCTGACCTCCGAGCTGGATCGCATTGCCCAGTCGACACAGTTCAACGGCCAGAACATCCTGGACGGCAGCTTCACCTCGGCGGCGTTCCAGGTCGGCGCCAATGCCAACCAGACCATCACCGTCACGACCACCAACTTCAGCACCACCAAATACGGCAACTTCCGTGTTGGCGCGACCGTGGCACCCACCACCGGCGGTATTGGCGACTTGGTACCGGGCTCTGTCTCGGGCTCAGTGGCCTCCAGTGCCATCGCAGGCACCGCGGGCCGCATCACGGCTTCCGGCAGCTTTACCATCAACGGCGCGGCCGGCAGCTCCCTGGTCAGCTACGCAGCCAGCGGTAGCGCCAAGGCGACGGCTGCAGCGGTGAATGCGGTAGCAGGAACTACAGGCGTCACGGCCTCTGCGCGCACCCAAATTGACCTGACGGCACTGGGCACGGGCAATTTCTCGTTTGCGGTCCAGTCGGACAATGCAACGGCGACCACGATTGCTTTCTCCACCTCCGGCAATAACGCGGACGGTCTGGCGGCGGCCATCAGCGCCCTCAACGACAAGAGCTCGCTGACCGGTGTCATTGCAAAACTCAACTCGACGAGCGACGGCATTACCCTGACCAATGCCAGCGGCAGCAATATCGTCATCACCAACAACACCGGCAGCAGCACCGCGACGGTCGGCGGGGTATCCACCGCGGCGGGTGCCAGCGCCACGGCTGTGGGGCAGGTGATGCTCGACTCTGACAAGAGCTTTGGCGTGAGCGGCGCGACAGCGACGGACTTCTTTGCTACAACGGCATCGGCGCAGCTTCAGTCCGTGAGCAACATGGACGTCTCCACCGTCGAAGCGGCCAACCGAACGCTGGCGATGGTCGACTCCGCCATCTCCTCCATCGCCGGCCAACGCGCCAAGTATGGTGCGCTGCAGTCCCGCTTTGAGACCACGATCTCCAACCTGCAGACCAACTCTGAAAACCTGAGTGCGTCCAGGTCGCGGATTCAAGACGCCGACTTCGCCGCTGAAACGGCCAATCTGTCGCGTTCGCAGATCCTGCAGCAAGCTGGTACTGCCATGGTGGCGCAGGCCAACCAGTTGCCACAAGGCGTGCTGGCGCTATTGAAGTAAGAAGGGACGCGGTCGCACCCTCCTTTGATTGGGCCATCGGGCAAGCCAAGGGACGCTTTCAGGGCAGTGGACACGTTCACGAACACTAAAGTTCATGCTTTAGCGGCATGACATGTAAAAACTTCATTTAGCCCAATGGAATTGGCTCAGGTGTTATCTTTGAAGGCAACAGATGAGCACTCCGAGGGAGGACGACATATAACGCTGGATGGCCCAAGCGCAAAACGGCCTTGGATCGAGAAATCATTCATGGTAAAACCACGTTCGCAGAGGCAACCTGGACATGCGCGATATCAAGCCATCACAAATAGAAGGCAGGCAGGGCACGGAGAACTTCCTGCACGCGAAATCTGTCACGTCTTTCTGCCTACGGGGAAATAGTTGATGATTGATAACTGGGAAACCGTGGCGTGGAGCAATTTGCAACTGATTGATGTGCATGTGCGCCCCCACAAGGCTCACGCGCGCTAGCCCAACCTGGCAATCGCCCAACAAGAATCTCACGCGAACCCATGAAAGCCGTCATTCTCGCCGGTGGTCTCGGCACCCGGATTTCTGAGGAAACCCACCTCAAGCCCAAGCCCATGGTAGAGATTGGTGGCAAACCTATCCTCTGGCACATCCTCAAAATGTATTCCGCTCATGGGGTGAATGACTTCGTGATCTGCTGTGGCTACAAAGGCTATGTGATCAAAGAGTATTTCGCCAACTATTTTCTGCACATGTCGGACGTAACCTTTGACATGCAGAACAACCAGATGCAGGTGCATCAACGCCATGCCGAGCCCTGGCGCGTGACTCTGGTGGACACAGGTGAAGACACGCTCACCGGCGGGCGTCTCAAGCGGGTGCGCGACTACGTCAAAAACGAGGACGCTTTTTGCTTTACTTACGGCGATGGCGTCTCGGATGTGAATATTGCCCAAGGCATTGCCTTTCACCGTCAGCATGGCAAATGGGCCACCGTCACGGCAGTACAGCCGCCGGGTCGTTATGGTGCCTTGCAGATGAACGGCAGCCAAGTGGCGGGCTTCACCGAGAAGCCGCGCGGTGATGGCGGCCTGATCAATGGCGGGTTTTTTGTTCTGTCGCCACAGTGCATCGACCTTATCGCAGATGACCTCACGAGCTGGGAGGGCGAACCCATGACGCAACTGGCGGCCAATGGCCAACTGGAGGCTTTTGAACACCAGGGCTTCTGGCAACCCATGGACACCTTGCGCGAAAAGAACATGCTGGAAGATCTGTGGGCCACGGGTAGGGCACCCTGGAAGGTGTGGGCATGACATCCTTGCCCAGCCAGACATTCTGGCAGGGCAAACGCGTGCTGCTGACCGGCCATACCGGGTTCAAGGGGGGCTGGCTGTCTCTGTGGCTGGAAAAACTCGGTGCCGAAGTGACAGGTATCAGCCTGCCGCCTGCGACCTCCCCCAATCTTTTCACGCTCACCGGGCTGCACCATGGGAGCAGCCATTTCTGCGATATCCGTGAAGCCAGCACCTTGGCCCGTTTGGTGCGCCAAGCACAACCGCAGATTGTGCTGCATCTGGCGGCCCAGGCCTTGGTGCGTGCGAGCTACCGTGACCCGCTGGCCACCTGGAGCAGCAACGTCATGGGGACGGCCCATGTGCTGGACGCCTTGCGCGAACAGCCCGACATCCGGGTTGCGGTCATGGTCACGACCGACAAGGTCTATCAGAACCAGGCGTGGTGCTGGCCTTACCGCGAGGAAGACCCCTTGGGCGGTCACGATCCTTATAGCGCCAGCAAGGCTGCTTGCGAGCAGGTGATTGCCAGCTACCGCGACGCCTATCTGGCGGCGCAGGGTGTGGCAGTGGCAAGTGCGCGCGCGGGCAATGTGATCGGTGGCGGTGACTGGTCAGAAGACCGGTTGATTCCCGACGCTGTGCGAGCCTGGGCCTCTGATCAGGTCCTGGAGGTGCGTCGCCCCGAGGCGGTGCGCCCCTGGCAACATGTGCTGGAGCCGCTTGCCGGCTACCTGCGGCTGGCCGAACAGCTGTGGCATGAGCCTACCGCCGCCGGGGCCTTCAACTTCGGCCCGCAAACCAGCGAGGCAGTCACCGTGCGCACGGTGGTGGAACTGGCCCGTGCCGCCTACGGCCAGGGCGAGGTGCACTACGGCAACGGCACGGAAGGGCCGCACGAGTCGAGCTGGCTCGCCTTGGAAATCGCCAAAGCGCGTCAGGTGCTGGGCGTACAGCCGCGCTGGGACCTGACCGAGGCGGTACAACGCAGCCTGCGTTGGTACCGCGCGCAAGCCCAGGGCGCTGATTCGCGCGCCCTCTGCCTGCAGGACATTGCCGACTACGAAGGTGCGGCATGAGCCGCTTCACCGTGCTCGATCTGCCGCTGGCCGGACTCAAGCGCGTCACGCGCCAGCGCTGGGGCGATAAGCGCGGCTTTCTGACCCGCGTGTTTTGCGCCGAGGAACTGGCCGCCGCCGGCTGGCACCAGCCGGTGGCTCAGATCAACCACACTTACACCGCCTGCCAGGGCACGGTGCGCGGCCTGCATTACCAGATGCCGCCCCATGCGGAGATGAAACTCGTGAGCTGCCTGCACGGTGAGGTCTGGGACGTGGCGGTGGATCTGCGCGCGGGCTCACCCACTTTTTTGCAGTGGCATGCCGAGCGCCTGTCCGCCGACAACGGACACGCCCTGCTGATCCCAGAAGGCTTTGCGCATGGCTTTCAAGCCCTGAGCGACGAGGTGGAACTGCTCTATTGCCACTCCGCCGCCTATTCGGCAGCGGCGGAGCGGGGCCTGCATCCGCAAGACGCCGTGCTGGGCATTGCCTGGCCCTTGACGATCACGGAAATGTCGACCCGGGATGCCGCGCATCCCCAACTCGACGCGCATTTCACGGGGTTGGCGACATGAACTGCCGACTCTGCGGCGCACCGCTCACGCATCCTTTTCTGGATCTGGGCCACGCCCCCCCCTCCAACGCCTACCTGAGCGCGGCCGACCTGAGCCGCCCAGAGACTTACTACCCACTCAAGATCCAGGTCTGCAACCACTGCTGGCTGGTGCAGACCGAGGACTATGCGCAGGCCGACGCACTGTTCAGCCCTGACTACGCTTACTTTTCCAGCACCTCAAGTAGCTGGCTCGCGCATGCGGCCCGCTATGCAGCACAGGTGATGCGCGAATTCGCGCTCGGACCGGACTCGCTGGTCATCGAGGTGGCGTCGAATGACGGCTATCTGCTCAAGAACTTTGTGGCGGCCGGCATTCCTTGTCTGGGCATCGAGCCCACGGCCAGCACCGCGCAGGCGGCCGAGCAGCTGGGCATCCCAGTGCTGCGCGAATTTTTCGGCGAAGCCTTAGGGCGGCAACTGTCGGCCCAGGGCCAACAGGCTGATCTGATCGCGGGCAACAATGTCTACGCCCATGTGCCGGACATCAACGACTTCACGCGCGGCCTGAAGGCCGCGCTCAAGCCCGAGGGCGTGATCACGCTGGAGTTCCCGCACCTGATGCGCTTGCTCGAATCCACCCAGTTCGACACGGTGTACCACGAGCATTTTTCCTACCTCTCGCTGTTCACGGTCAGTCGCATCTTTGCTGCGGCCGGCTTGCGTATCTGGCATGTGGAAGAGTTGCCCACACACGGCGGCAGCTTGCGTGTGTATGGCTGCCATGCGGGTGCGACTCGTCCCACCGATTCGAGCGTGGCCGCGCTGCTGGCTGAGGAGGCGCGCCGCGGCCTGCAGGCCCTGACCACTTACCAAGGCTTTCAGGCCCGCGCGGACGCACTCAAGAATGAACTGCTGGCTTTCCTGATCGAGCAAAAGCGCGCGGGCAAGACCGTGGCCGCCTATGGCGCCGCCGCCAAAGGCAACACCCTGCTGAACTACGCAGGCGTCAAGCCAGATCTGCTGTCTTTCGTCTGCGATGCGGCTGCGGCCAAGCAGGGCAAGTACATGCCGGGCAGCCACATTCCCATCCTGCCGCCGGCGGCCCTGGAAAAACAGCGTCCCGACTATCTGTTGATCCTTCCCTGGAACATCGCCACGGAGGTCAAACAACAAAATGCCCAACTGGCTGAGCTCGGAATGAGATTCGTCACGGCGGTGCCGCAATTGGAAATCGCATGACCTCCCGCATCTACTACACCAAGCCCTCCATCACTGAGCTGGAAGTTCGGTATGCCACGGATGCCGCAGCCAATGGCTGGGGGGAGAAATGTTACGAGTACATCAACCGTTTTGAAGCAGCTTTCACAACCCATCTGGGCGTCAACTACGCCATTGCCACATCGAGTTGCACTGGCGCGCTTCACATGGGGATGGCTGCCTTGGGAATCGGTCCGGGCGATGAAGTCATCATGGCCGATACCAACTGGATCGCGACGGCTTCACCGATCGTTCATCTGGGGGCAAAACCTGTTTTTGTCGATATTCTTCCCGATTCCTGGTGCCTTGACCCCGTATTGGTTGAACAGGCCATTACGCCCCGCACCAAGGCAATCGTTGCGGTCCATTTGTATGGCAACCTTTGTGACATGGACGCACTGCTCGCCATTGGAAAAAAGCACAACATCCCGGTCATTGAGGACGCGGCTGAAGCCATTGGCTCGATCTACCATGGCAAACGAGCCGGTTCGATGGGCAAATTCGGCGCCTTCTCATTTCATGGCACCAAAACGCTCACAACCGGTGAAGGCGGCATGTTCGTCACCCAGGATCCAGCCCTGTATGAACGGGTTCTGACGCTGAGCAACCATGGCCGCGCCCGCACGCAGACACGCCAGTTCTGGCCTGATGAGTTGGGCTTCAAATACAAGATGTCCAACCTGCAGGCGGCCATCGGCTGCGCCCAGATCGAGCGTATCGACGAATTGATCGAGGGCAAGCAACGCGTTTTTCTGGCCTACCAGGAGCGCCTGAGCGACCTGCCCTTGCGCCTGAACCCGCAAGCGCCCGGCACAAGGAATGGCTACTGGATGCCCACGCTGGTGGCGAACGCAAGCGCGGCCTTCGACCGCGAGGCACTGCTGCAGTCCTTCAAGCAGGACCACATCGACGGGCGCGTGTTCTTCTGGCCCTTGAGCCAGTTGCCCATGTTCACGCCTTGCCTCGACCATCCCGTGGCTTACGGGATTCCCGAACTGGCGATCAATCTGCCCAGTTACCACGATCTGTCGGAAGCCGACATTGAACGCGTCGTTCGGCACGTGCGTGCCGCCTTCATCTGAGGTACCCCATGACCACACCGTTGCTCAGCCACGATCAGCGCCAGGCCTTCGCCGACACCGGCGTGCTGGTCCTGCCCGGCTTCTATGACCAGGCCCGGGACATCGAACCCATTCAGCGCGCCATTCATGGGGTGATTGGCCAAGTCATGCTCCGCCACGGCATCGAGGACCGGCGCCCACCCTATACCGCAGCGCAGTTTGATGCGGGCTTTCTGGAGCTGATTCGCATCAACCGGACCTTCGGCAATGAGGTCTACGATGCCGTCAAGCAGATCCCAGCCTTCGTGCGCTTGGTCGCACACCCGCGCCATGAACAACTTCTGCGTGAGTTGCGTCCGGGCAGCCAGCCCGGGATTGCAGCGGGCGGCTATGGCATCCGCATCGACAACCCGCGCGAGGACCGATTCCGCTCCCTATGGCATCAGGAGTACCCGTACCAGTTGCGCAGCCTCGATGGCGTGGTGTACTGGAGTCCGCTGGTGCCGGTGACCGAAGCGCTGGGGCCCGTGCAGGTATGCCCCGGATCGCACCGCGAAGGGCCCGTCCCCATTCTCACCAAAGACCCCAACGATCTCACCCGCAGCGGTGCCTACGCCCTGTTCCTGAAGGACGAGCCCTCGTTGCTGGCACGCTACCCGCAGCGCATTGCCCCGCTGACCCGCCCGACGGACCTGATCGTCCTCGACTTCCTCGTGCTGCACGCCTCCGGCTATAACGTCGGAGACCGCGCCCGCTGGTCCATGCAGATGCGCTACTTCAATTTCGCCGAGCCCACGGGGCGCTCATATGGATGGAAGGGCTCCTTTGCCACTGGTCAGGATTTCCGCGCCATCCATCCTGAGCTGTGCGCCGACTGAATCTCCTGGAGAAACTTTTCATGCATTGCAATGTCTGCCAAGCCCCGCTGGGTGAGCCCATCTACCAAGCGCACTCGGACCAAGCTCTGAGCACCATGAGTGAGCTCCATAGCAGCCGCTTGCGCGTTTGGGCCTGTGGTGCGTGCGGGCACCTCTGCGGCGAGCCCCTGCCCGACACCAAGGGCTACTACGAATCAGACTATCGGATTTTGCTGGACCACGACGATGAGGACCAGATCTACGAGGTGCAGGATGGGCGCATCACCTACCGCACCGACCACCAACTCAGCACCTTGCTCGACAAGCTGAAGCTACCGGCCGGAACCATTTTTCTGGACTACGGTTGCGCCAAGGGCGCCATGCCGAAGCGGCTTCTGGCGCACCATCCCGAGCTGCAGGTTCACCTGTTCGACGTCACCGAAACGTATCGCGCTCACTGGGATCGCCTCGTGCCGAGCGAACGCCAGGCGACCCACACCACACCAGAGCAATGGAACGGCCGCTTTGACGTGGTGACCTCGTTCTTTGCGCTGGAACACATCCCCACCCCTTGCGCCACTGTGGCGCATGTGGCGACCCTGCTCAAGGAGGGCGGCACGTTCTACGGCATCGTGCCGGACACGTTTGGCAACCCTGCCGATTTCGTCGTGCTCGACCATGTCAACCATTTCACAGCCGAATCGCTCCACCACCTGCTGAGCACACATGGTTTCTCGCAGATCAACATTGACGCCAGCGCGCACCGCGGTGCACTGGTGTTCACCGCGCGCAAGGGCCAAGCCGCAACGGCTCGCCCGGACCTGAGCGCCGTGCTGGCTCGCGCGCAGAAACTGGCACAGTACTGGGATCGCCTGGACGAATGCATCCACGCCGCCGAAGATGCCGCGGGGGACTCCCCTACTGCCATCTATGGCTCAGGCTTCTATGGCGCCTACATCGCCAGCCACCTTCGACACCTTGATCGCGTGCAGTGCTTTCTGGACCGCAACCCGTACCAACAAGGCAAGACCTTGTTTGGCAAACCGATTCTGGCGCCAGCAGAACTCCCCAGCGGAGTTCGCGCGCTCCACGTCGGTTTGAATCCCTTGATCGCAAGGGCCGCACTTGCCGAACAGACCTGGCTGTCCGGACGTGACGTGGATCTGATGTTCCTCGCCCCCAGCGCAGCTTGAGCGAGTCGGCGGCCAGAACAGAACAACATCATGCGTGTAGTGATTTCTCAGTCCATGTATTTCCCCTGGGTGGGCCTGCTCGAGCAGGTGCGCTTGGCCGATGTGTTTGTACACTACGATGATGTGCAATTCACACGCGGGTTCTACAATCGCGTGCAGGTCAAGAATCCGCAGGGTAGCCGCTGGATCAGCGTCCCCTTACGCGACCACCATCGTGGACAACGCATTGATGAAGTCATGATCGACGACCGCGTCGACTGGCGCTCCCAGCACCGTGAGATTCTTCGACAGTCCCTGCACACTGCCCCCTTTCTCCATGACATGCTGGCACTGGTTGATCAGGTCTTCGAGTTGCCTGCACAGACCCTGGCGGAGCTGTCCCGCTCGTCCATGCTGGCTCTATGCCGCTACTTTGGACTAGCCGAGCACTTACGTTTCGAATGTTCCTCGAAGATGGCAATCAATGGACGTAGCAGCCAGCGCCTCCACGACATCGTGCAGGCGCTCCAGGGTACGCAATACATTACCGGGCATGGCGCCCGGGAGTACCTGGAGCATGACATATTCGAGCGTTCCGGCATCGAGGTTCGCTATATGGACTATCAGTGCAGACCCTATCCGCAGACACACGGCGAGTTCACCCCCTATGTCTCGAGTCTCGACCTGGTTGCGAACTGCGGCAAGGAAGGGGTTTCGTTCATTGCCAGCAGCGCCGTGCCCTGGCGAGAGTTCATGGCCACCAACGCAAAGTTTTCGTGAGAAACAAACATGCAAGACTTAAACCTCGTCGCGTCAGAGTACAAGCCCAACTCGGCGACCGAGCTTGAGAACGATCTGATCCTGCACTGGTACCCGCAGCGCATGATCTCGCGCTTTGGCCATGCCGACTCGCTTCTGGAGTTGGGCCTGGGTCATGGCTTTACCGCCGAGTTGTTTGCCAAGGCGTGCAAGCGACACGTCATCGTTGATGGCGCGTCCACGGTGATCGAGCAGTTCCAGCAGACACATCCGAATTTTTCGGGTGACCTGGTACTGGACTACTTTGAAACCTACACCCCACAAGAATCCTTCGATGTGATCGTGATGGGCTTTGTTCTGGAGCACGTCAACGACCCTGACCAGATACTGGCCCGCTACCGATCGTTCTTGAAACCCGGCGGCAAGATGTATGTCGCCGTGCCCAATGCAAAATCCCTCAATCGTCGCATCGGGCTTGAATTGGGTTTGATCGACGATATTTACAGCCTGAATGCCAACGATATCGCCTTGGGGCATCAGCGCCAGTACTGCCTCGACACCTTGCGTGAAGCGCTGCAACGCGCGGGCTACAAGGTGACGTGCGAAGAGGGCATCTATCTCAAGCCTCTGCCGCTGGCCGTCCTCAAGACCTTGCCGGACTTCCGTGCCAATCTGGATGCCATGATGAAGGTCGGCGTGGACTTTCCTGATCTTTGCGTTGGTCTGCTCATGGAGGTAGTCCTTGAATGAGGTCGACAACAGCATGATCACGGTGTTGGTGACAGGTGTAGGGGCCATCATCGGCCAGGGGATCATCAAGAGCCTGCGTCAATCCCGCCACCCGGTGCGGGTGATTGGCATCGATCGCAATGAGCACTCTCCCGGCCCCGCCTTCTGTGACAAGTTCTTCAAGAAGCCCGCCTGCGCAGAGAGCCACCCGGACTACCTCGCGTTCTGGCAGTTGGTCACCGAGGCTGAACAAGTCGACTTGGTACTGCCTGGTCTGGAGGTGGATGTCGAATTTCTCGACCGGCACCGCGCGTTCTTTCAGCAGCTCGGTGTCGCGGTGGCACTGAACCGCGCCGAGTTGATTGCGCTGTCATCCGACAAATGGCTGTTGGGCCAAGCCCTGCAAGGCCATGGCCTGCCAACGATCCCTTCGTGCATGCCACAAACCTGGCATGCCGCCATCGAGGCCCTGGGCCCGCCCCCACTGTTGCTCAAGCCTCGCCAAGGCAATGGCTCCAGAGGCATCGTTCGACTGGAGAACGAAGCCGACTTTCTGTACTGGCGCACCAAATCGGGCGCCGGCTGGATGTTGCAACGCATTGTCGGCTCCGACCGGGAAGAGTACACCGTCGGCGTGTTCGGTTTTGGCGATGGACGGTCTCTGCAACCGATCACCTTTCGGCGCAAGTTGTCTGGCGCCGGGAACACCCTGGAAGCCGAAGTCGTCAATGATCCGGTCATAGAGGAGATGACCGCGATTCTCACGGCCACATTCAAACCGCTCGGCCCGACCAACTACCAGTTCCGCAAAGAAGGCGTCATCGCCTACCTGCTTGAAATCAATCCGCGCTTTTCAAGCAGCAACTCGCTCCGGGCGGCATTTGGTCACAACGAAGCAGAAATGTCCATTGATTACTTCCTGCAGGGACAAATCCCCCCCGCCCCCAAAATCCAGCAAGGCATTGCCTGGCGATACAGCGAAGACTTCGTAATCCATGCTCGCCATCCTGTCTGACATCCATGGCAACCTGCCAGCGCTAGAAGCCGTTCTGGACGATGCGCGTTCACGCGGCTGCAATCGCTTCATTTCGCTGGGCGATGTTGCCGGCTACCACGCTCAACCGGGTGAATGCATCGATCTGCTTCGGCAGCACGACGTCATCAACATCATGGGTAACCACGACAGCTACCTGAGCTCCGACGTGAACTGTCCGAGGTCGAAAGTGGTGGCCGACATCATTGACTATCAAAGAACGATCGTGACCACCAGCCAGCTTGAATGGCTTCGCAAGTCCCGGCCTTTCTACCGTGAAGACTCCAGCCTATATGTGCACGGCGGGCCGGATGACCCGCAAGACCAGTACCTCTACGCGGTAGGGGCGCACACGATTCCCGAAGACGTCGAGCGTCTTTTTTCTGGACATACCCATGTCCAGGTGCTGTTTGATTTCGGACGCAAGGTGTACTGCAATCCGGGATCCGTCGGACAGCCGCGCGACGGAGACCCCCGTGCCGCCTACGCCATCGTCGACGGGGAAAAAATTTCTCTGCATCGCGTCTCATATGACATCGACAAAACTGTCTTTGCGATGAAGAGCGCTGGCTTCGATTCCTATCATTACGAGAACCTGTACATCGGCGCGCAGATTGGTGGGCGCATCGATAAAATCAAAAGAACATCGAAAGGCGATCATTCAACATGAACCCAATTACTCGATTCGAGGCCGAGGTTAAAGGCAATATTGAGCGCCTCGGGGCCGCCAAGGAGTTGCCGGCCGAATCCTTGGCCTGGATGTTGAAGGTCGGCGCCGTGGGCGCCTACACCTACAACTTCAAATGGCTGGACCGCCCCATCATCCAGTATCCGCAGGACATGGTCGGAATGCAGGAGCTGATCTGGCAGATCAAGCCTGACCTCATCATTGAAACCGGCATCGCCCATGGTGGCTCACTCATCTTCAGCGCGTCCATGCTCGCCTTGCTGGACATGGCCGAAGCGATTGAAAACGGCACAACCATCAATCCCAAGGAATCCAAGCGCAAGGTATTGGGCCTCGACATCGACATCCGCGCGCACAACCGCGAAGCCATCGAGGCGCACCCCATGGCCTCGCGCATTCAAATGATTCAAGGCTCAAGCATCGCGCCAGAAGTCATCGCCCAAGTTAAAGCAGTGGCCGCCAAATACGCCCGTGTTCTGGTTTGCCTTGACAGCAACCACACGCATGAGCACGTGCTCGCCGAGTTGAAAGCCTATGCGCCCCTGACCAGCGTCAACAGCTACTGCGTGGTCTTCGACACCATTGTTGAAGACATGCCTGCCGATATGTGCAAGGACCGCCCATGGGGGCCAGGAAACAGTCCCAAAACCGCCGTGTGGGAATATTTAAAAACGCACAGCGAATTCGAAGTTGACAAACCTATCCAGCAAAAGCTACTGATTACCGTGGCCCCGGGCGGTTATTTGAAACGCATGCGTTAATGAAAATAAAAAAGCATCAGCCATGGACAAATACAGCATCAACCTCGTTTTATTTTCAAACCGAAACAATAGCCTGGCAAAACAAATCGCGACCGCCTGCATACATGCCTCATCGGAATTAAACGGAGTCTCATTTACCTTCGCCTATGGCGGCGATGACTCAGATTACTTCGCAGCAATCCAATCAGAATGCAAAAAAAATGGATCGGCCAAAGGTGACTTTCACTTAATCAACAACCCATCGGTTGATTTTCGAATTGATTCCGCACTGAAAATAGAAAAGGAATGGCTGGCATTTATTTCGGATGACGATCCATTCTCCATCAACTACCTCCGCTCACTTGCAGAAACAAGCTCGAGTACAAAAAAAGATGTCGCCATCATCAGCCCAACCTGCTACCCCGGCATCTCAAATGGATCGAAATTTCTAAGAGATTTATCTTCCATCGAGGATGATAAATCCAATGATCGATATGCCAAGCTCATATCAAGAAATGATCTGGGAGGCGTTTTGTTCTATGCGATGCACCGCAGAACAAATTTTCTTGAGTGGCGAAATTTCATAAAGAACAAGGAATTCACGCCAAGTTACGCAGATCAACTGATGGTTGCGTGGGCGATATTGAATGGCAAATTAGTAACCACCAATGAATTGACTTGCATCCTTCGCGATGAAGACAACTGGAGTGACGCCAACACATCCATCCAGTCGGATGCCAAAAACTACCCCCACAAGTCAATGGTTTTATTCCATGAATTGTGGTGGCTTGTCGACATGCAGCGCCTACTCTCAAAGAGCAAGGAATATACCCAGATCACCATCGAGTTCAAGAACTGGGTTGTTGGCATGCTCACGACCCTGGTGAACCTGATAAGAATAAGAGCCGACGCAATCCAAGCCCCCCTTGGCGCCTTCGAAACATCTACCGCAAGAGAGATCGAGGAGATCGTCGTACTCCTCAATGAAATTACGGACAAACAGATCATAGAAAAAGTCCTCTTGGAAATAACCACGCTCTCAGAATCGATTGCGTCACGTTATCAAAAAAATAGCGCCCAGGATTCTGATGAGAAGAAATACTCGCCATTGGTCAGCATCGTCATCCCCACCTTCAATCGCCCGCGAATGCTTCGCGATGCCATTGACTCCGTATGCAAACAAACATACAGCAACTGGGAAGCTATTGTTGTCAATGACGCCGGGGAAGATGTCAGCCCGACCATTGGCGAATTCAACCAACCTGCCAAATTACGCCTGATAAATCACGCCCAAAATAGTGGTCTTCCTGCAGCCAGAAATACAGCCATAAAAGCAGCGCACGGAGAAATAATTTGCTACCTTGATGACGATGATCTGTTCAAGCCGGATCACCTTGAATCGATCGTTCAAGCCTTTCAAGACCCGGCGGTCGATTTCGCATATGTCGACGCTGAATATGTATCCGAGCAACTGGATGGCAAGCGAAGAGTTGAACTTGGCCGTTCAGTTCATGCGCCCGATTACCCGCAATCTGTGCTGCTGGTCAAGAACTTCATCCCCGTCAATTGCTGGGCCCACAGACGTGGCAGCCTAGAGCAAGCCGGATATTTCGACGAGACGCTGAGAACACATGAAGATTGGGAGCTGCTCATCCGCCTATCCCAGAAATACTGGTTCAAACATATTCCCAAGACCACGGTCGAAGTCCGCCAGCGCGTCTCTGCGGACAACATGCTGAGAACCATCCGACTGCTGGATACTTTTGATCTGATCTACAAGCGATACCCGACCCGCGACGAAACGCTTCGGGATCAACGTCGGCAGATGCTGGCCTACGTGGCGAACAATGACCGTCTGATTTCACGCAACGGCGTCTTCCCGGAAGGTTGGCTTGAAGAAGAATACCTGCGCTCGAATCCCGATGTCGCGTCTCTCGTTGAGCAGCACGCTATTGATTCCGGCTACTCACACTACCTGGCATTTGGTCAGTTTGAAAACCGTCCATGCGTTTCTTTGGATAGTTTTTTCCAGAAGTTTCAATCACCCACAGACCAAGAGGAAAGTCACCTGGCTCTGAGTGACGTCCACACCTATTCGCTTTGGCTCGAGGCCGTCCGAATTCATTCAGACCACCCCCTCCTTGGAAAATTCAGCAGCTACAGCAGCCACGCTCCCATCACTGTTGCGATAGCCACACAAGGCGCCAAAGACCGACTGGAGAAAACCCGCCACTCCATCGACGCCCAGCTTCGCCTCGCCAAGCAAGTACTTATCCTCGCCGAGGGCGATTCCTTGCCCGTCCAATCAGACGAGCAAGCGTCCGATTGGACGCTGTTACTCAACGAGGGCGACACCCTTGAAGCCGATGCCTTGCTGCTGCTGGAGCACACCCTTGCCCGAATTGGCACGGATGCGACCCGGGTTGTGTATTTCGACCACGATGAAGTTGACGCCGCGGACGTCTCTCACACCCCGCACTTCAAACCCGACTTCAACCACGACCTGCTCCTCAGCTACCCCTACATGGGGCGCGCCTTGCTCGTCCGTAGCCGTTGGGCGCGCCCCTATCTGGCTGCAGCCGATGGCCAATTCAACCTGGCTTTGGCCTACCGATTGGCTTTGCAAGCCCATAGCGAGAGCGGGTCTGCAAGCTTCGTGCATCTGGCCGCGCTGATAGCGCATCTCCGGTCTGATGAACCGACCGTATTTGCCAACACCAGCGAAGCCTGGCAAGACCTCGCACAGATTTCGGCGTCCTATCTTGAGACCACCTCACCCGGCACACAGCTGATTGAAGGCCCGGCACCCGGCACATTCCACCTGCTGTACCCGCTTGCGCGCACACCGCTGGTGAGCATTGTCATTCCGACCCGCGACCAGCTCCCGTTCCTGAGCCGCTGCATTGAATCCCTGCTGGAGCAGACCAATTACCCGAATTTCGAGGTGCTGGTAGTCGACAACGACAGTCAGACGCGTGAAGCGCAGGAGTTTCTGGCCGGGCTGGCGCAATTGACACCTGACCGCATCCGGGTGCTGCATGCACCCGGTGCCTTCAACTTTTCCCGCATGAACAACCTCGCTGTCCAGGAGGCGCGCGGCGAGTTCATCCTGATGCTCAACAATGACACCGCCGCGCTACAGCCTGATTGGCTGACACACATGATGCGCAACGCCCTGCGCGACGACGTGGGCATTGTCGGAGCGCGCCTGCTGTACCCCGATGGACAGTTGCAGCACGCGGGCGTAATTCTTGGCCTGCGCGGCCCGGCGGAGCATCCCTTCCTGGGGCTGGATGCCAACGACCCGGGCTACCTCTGCCGCGCCCAGGTCCAGCAGGATTTTTCCGCTGTCACGGCGGCCTGTCTTTTGGTGCGCAAGTCGCTTTACCAGGAGCTGGGGGGGCTGGACGAGATCGCGTTCGGCGTCAGTTACAACGACGTGGATTTTTGCCTGCGTGTGGGGCAGACCGGCAAACGCATTGTCTGGACACCCCTGGCCACCTTGCTGCATGAAGGTAGCGCGAGCCAGAAGAACAGCATTGAAGCCAGCACCGAAGAGATGAAAGTGGCCCGTTTTACCCGGGAGCAGGCCAGCATGTACCAACGCTGGCCCAAGCTGATCGCCAACGATCCCGCCTACAACCCGAACCTGTCGCTGGCGGAACACGGCTACGAAATTGAAACCAATACCTTGCTGCGCTTTGACAAGCTACAAGGGCTGACCGAAAAACGGGTGCTGGCGTTTGCCGCCGATGATCACGGCTGCGGCCAATACCGCATCCTTCAGCCCCTGCAGGCCATGCGGGAAGCGGGCTTATGCACCGGCGGCGCCTCCCCCGAAATGTTGGGGCCCAACCTGGTGTTGCGCAGCGGCGCAGACACCCTGGTTTTCCAGCGCCCCAATGACGACATCAGCCTGGACATCCTCGAATCCCTGATCCCGCTCAAGGGCATCAAGAAGATTTACGAAGTGGATGACAACCTGTCGCGGGTGCCGCTGAAAAGCGCGCACCACCAGCTGATGCCGAAGAATCTGCGTAGCCGTATCACCAAGGCCATTGGCCTGTGTGACCGGCTGGTGGTATCCACCGAGGCACTCGCCCATGAGCTGGCGGGCAAGTGCAGCGACACACGCGTGATTCTCAACCGGCTTCCCCCGGCAATGTGGGGCAAAACGCCGCCATCCCGCCCGGCGGCCGCAAAGCGGCCGCCATCCAGCAAGCCCCGTGTCGGCTGGGCCGGCGGTGTGGGGCATCTTGGCGACCTCGAGATGATTGCCGAGGTGATCCGGGACTTGGCCGATCAGGTGGACTGGATTTTTTTCGGCATGTGTCCCGACTCCATCCGCCCTTATGTTCATGAATTTTATGAAGGGATACCAACGCTGGACTACCCGAAGGCGTTGATGGCCCAGGACTGGGACCTCGCGATCGCCCCGCTGGAGGCGAATCCCTTCAACGAGTGCAAATCCAATCTCAAACTGCTGGAATACGGCTGGTGTGGCGTGCCCGTGGTGTGCTCGGACATCACGCCGTACCAAGGGGATCTGCCCGCCACGCGGGTCAAAAACCGCTTCAAGGACTGGCGCAGCGCGATCCTGGAGCACATCGCCGATCTGGATGCCAGCCGGCGCATGGGCCTGGCGTTGCAAGAGAAGGTGGCCAAAGACTGGATGCTGACGGGTGACAACCTCCAGTCCTGGTATGCCGCGTGGACCGATTAAGCCGGCCGAAGCTTGCCAAACAGAAGTCTTGTAGGAATTTCCCCTACAAGACTTCGCCCAATCACCTACACCCGGCACAGGCATCTACCGATTCAAGTTTTTGCTGAGGCGATCAGAATTCACTCCATCGCGATCCCAAAGGGTTTCGCCCAACGAAGGAGCCGAACATGACCGACGAACAACTGACCGCTGAAATCCGCGAAGCCAACCTGACTTACCTCATGCTGGCCCAAAACCTGATTCGCAAGGACAAAGCCGAGGCCCTGTTTCGCCTGGGCATCTCCGAAGAGTCCGCCGATCTGATGGTCACGCTGTCGCCGGTGCAGATTTCCAAGATCGCCTCCAACAGCATGCTGTTGTGCCGCTTCCGCATGGACGACGACATGGTCTGGAGCCTGTTGACCAATCACTCCTCCCGCAAAGTCGACAACGAAGCCACCACCCGGCTGCACGCCAGCATCTTGATGGCCGGTCGCTTCGCAGAAGCCCTCTAAGGAGTCACCCATGGCCGGCAAAAGTGTTCTTGACGAATCCCGACAAATTGAGCGGGCCATTGCCCTGATCCGCCTGGGTGCACGGCTTCAGGTGCTGGAGAGCGAAACCAATCTCTCCTACGAGCGCCTGCTGCGTCTGTACAAGGAAGTCGCCGGCCGTTCGCCGCCGAAAGGGCAACTGCCGTTTTCCACCGACTGGTTTCTGACCTGGCAGCCCAACATCCACGCTTCGCTGTTCCTCAATACCTATGAGTACTTGGCGAAAGTCAGCGCCCTCGATGACATTGATGCGCTGATGAAGGCCTTCAAGCTCTACAGTGAGCAGGTCAATTCCCTCGGCATGGAGCCAATCCTGTCGCTGACCCGCGCCTGGCGCCTGGTGAAGTTTGTGGACAACACCATGCTGGCCATGACCCCCTGCTCCAAATGTGGCGGCCATTTTGTAACTGAACCTTACGAGAACTCGCGCAACTTCGTGTGCGGCCTGTGCGTGCCACCGGCACGCGCCGGCAAGAGCGCTGCTGCTGGCGGCATCCTGCTGCACTGACTGCACCCCGCAGGGGGAAAACGGCAAAAAGGGGCTCTTTGGAGCCCTTTTCTCATATTGAGGCGTCATCCGAATCCCCTAGAATGGGTCAGCGGGTTTCATCGTTACTCATTCACCAGGTTTGCAGCCTCCAACTTAGACACAGCACAAACATGACAGTCATCATCGGTTATGTCGTCGCCATGGGTTGCATTTTCGGCGTTTACGTCTTTCACGGCGGCAACATCAGCGTGATTCTGCACGCCCTGCCTTTTGAGTTGATCACGATTTTCGGCGGCGCCCTGGGTGCGTTTGCGGTGAACAACCAACCCAAGGTGCTCAAGGCCACCATCGCCCTGATCCCGCAGGCGCTCAAGAGCTCCATCTATACCAAGGCCAGGTATCTGGATCTCATGGCCTTGTTGTACGACATCCTGCAAAAAGCCCGCAAGGAAGGGCTGATGGCCATTGAGAAGGATGTCGAAGGCCCGCATGAGTCACCCATCTTCCAGAAATACCCGACGGTGGGCAATGACCACCACGTCGTGGAGTTCATGACCGATTACCTGCGCATGATGGTGTCGGGCAACCTCAACGCCCATGAAATCGAGTCGCTGATGGACAGCGAAATCGAGACCCACCATCAGGAAGCGCACGGCCCGATCGCGGCCATTGCCCGTCTGGCCGGCGCCCTGCCGGCTTTCGGCATCGTGGCCGCAGTGCTGGGCGTGGTCAACACCATGGGCTCGGTAGGGCAGCCTCCGGCCGTGCTGGGCGGAATGATTGCCTCGGCGCTGGTCGGCACCTTCCTGGGTATTTTGCTGGCCTATGGTGTGGTGGAACCGCTGGGCGGGCTGCTGGAGCAGAAAGCCGAAGATGGCTCCAAGGAACTGCAGTGCATCAAAACCACCCTGCTGGCCAGCATGCAGGGCTACAACCCGTCTACCGCCATTGAGTTTGGACGCAAGGTCCTTTTCTCCACCGAGCGCCCCACCTTTGTCGAACTCGAGAGTTATGTTCGCGGCAAAAAATAAACATTGGCGAGGCTGGTATGGCAGGTGACGCGAAAAAGCTTCAGCCGATCATCGTCAAGAAGGTCAAGAAAGGCGGGCACGCCGTCCATGGCGGCGCCTGGAAGATTGCCTACGCCGACTTCGTGACCGCCATGATGGCGTTTTTCCTGCTGATGTGGTTGCTCGGCTCCACCTCAGAAGGGGATAAAAAAGGCCTCTCCGAGTTTTTCAGCGCCCCGCTCAAAGTGGCCATGACCGGCGGCAGCGGTGCCGGCGCCAGCAACAGCATCCTGACGGGTGGCGGCGCCGACCTGACCCAAAAGGCCGGCCAATCGCAAACCGGTGACGCCATGGATCCGCGTCAAAAGAAAAAATCCACCGAGGCCTTGCGCGCCGAGCTGGCCAAGCAGGACGCCAAAAAGATGGCCTCACTCAGCGCCAAGATCAGCGCCGTGATCTCCAACAACCCCAAGCTGGCCGAATTCAGCTCTCAGATCCGGCTGCAAACCACGCCCGACGGCCTGCAGATCCAGATCGTGGACGACCAGAAGCGTCCCATGTTTGACAGCGGCAGCGCTGTCGTCAAACCCTATATGCGGGACATCCTGCGTGAGATTGGCGCCGCCCTCAATGGCGTGGACAACAAGATCAGCTTGGACGGCCACACCGACCAGGCCCCCTATGGCAGCGGCCAGCGCGGCTACAGCAACTGGGAGCTGTCCGCCGACCGGGCCAATGCCTCACGGCGGGAACTGGTGGCGGCCGGCATGCCCGATGACAAGCTGGCACGTGTGGTCGGAATGGCATCCAGTGTCCTGCTGGAGCCGGACAATCCGCTGAGCCCGACCAACCGAAGAATTAGTATCATTGTGATGACACGAGAAGCTGAGGAAAGACTGCTGGGCCCCGGACGAGCGCCGGTCATGCCCACGGCAACGGACCCAGCCGTTCCGGAAACAGAACAACGATAATCTTGCAAGCCAGATGAATCGCGGATACTTGCGATAATCTGAAACTGTGCCACTGAAAGGGTCACCAATGGCCAATGAACTTCGTTTTTTAGTTGTCGACGACTTTTCCACGATGCGACGCATCATTCGGAACCTGCTCAAGGAGAGCGGTTTCAGTGAGGCCGATGAAGCGGAAGATGGCGTCGTCGCCCTGCAAAAATTGCGCAACAGCAGTTTCGACTTCGTCGTCAGCGACATCAACATGCCCAACATGACGGGCTTCCAGTTGCTGGCAGAGATCAAGAAGGATGAAAAACTCAAGCATCTTCCGGTGCTCATGGTGACGGCCGAGGCGCGCAAGGAAGACATCGTCCTGGCGGCCCAGCAAGGTGCCGCCGGTTACATCGTCAAGCCGTTCACCAAGGCCACGCTGGAAGACAAGGTGATTCACATTCTCAAGAAGACAGGGCTGCGGACATGAGCAGCAGCGCCCCCCCCCAAGCCAGTTCAGATGCCTCCGTGCCTGACGTCCATCACCAGATCGGACAGTTGACGCGCCAGTTGCATGACACCTTGAATCAGCTGGGTCTGGCGGAAAAGCTTCAGGGTACGGCCGAGGAACTGCCGGATGCGAAAAGTCGGCTTTCTTACATCGCCCGCCTGACCGGCGAAGCGGCCGAGAAAGTACTCAACCGGGTCGACCAGGCCAAGAACCTGCAAGAGCGGATCATTGCCGAAACGCAACGCATCACCGCCTTGATGATCAAGGATCCGGTGGCCGCCGTGGCCAAGGGCCATGTGATGAATTACCTCGATGACGTCGCGCAGGCCAGTCAAGAGGTTGACCAGAAACTGACTGACATCATGATGGCGCAGGACTTTCATGATCTCACGGGGCAGGTCATCGCCCGCGTGGTCAATCTGGCCACCACCATTGAAGACCAACTGGTTCAACTCCTGATCCAGACGGCCCCGCCTGACGCCATTCACAAGACGCCAGCAAGCGGCGAGTACACACCGGCACTGTCCGGACCCGTGGTCAATGCCGAAGGCAACGCGGATGTGGTTACCAGCCAATCCCAGGTCGACGACCTGCTGGCCAGTTTAGGCTTCTGATTTTTCTCTTCCCGTTCGCCACTTTCCCGCGTTAGAAGTGACGGGCTAAACCCCCTCTTTTTGACCTTTAGTTGAGGGGCTGCTTGACGACAATGGCTGGAACATCTTAGTCCCGCCATCATGGAATCAAGCAGTCAGGATCGCAATTTACCCGCTTCAGAACGCAAGCTGCAAAAGGCCCGTGATGAAGGCCAGGTATCGCGTTCCCGCGACCTGTCCCATCTGGCGGTGCTCGGTACCGGGGCGATCGCCTTGACGACCTTGACACCCATGATGTTTGAGCGATTCAAGCTGGCCTTGAGTCAGCAGCTCTCCTTTAGCGTCAACTCGATTTCGCATCCCGACAACATGCTGGACCGACTGCACGACATGGCCATTCCCGGCCTGATCGCCTGCATCGTTTTTGCGGGCATGATCGCGGCTGCCGCCATCGTCAGTGCAGTCGCCACGGGCGGCTGGGTCGCCAGCCTCAAGCCGGTGATGCCGGACTTCAGCCGCGTCAACCCGCTCACCGGCCTGACGGGCATGTTCAGCAAGAAAAAACTGCTCGACATTCTGAAGATGGTGTTCATTACCATCATTCTGGTTGCGATCGCATCATCTTTCCTGAGCGCCAATCTGCACCAGATCGCCTCTCTCAGCCTGCAACCCTCGCCGAAAGCCATCATCGTGCTGATGGACTGGTTGACGCAGGGCCTGGGCTTGCTGCTTTTGGTCATCCTGGTGGTGGCCATGATGGACGTCCCGCTCGCGACCTTCCTGCACAAATCGGAACTGAAAATGTCCCAACAGGAGATGAAGGACGAACATAAAGAGTCCGAAGGCAACCCCCAGCTCAAGGGCAAGTTGCGCCAAAAACAAAGGGAAATGGCTCAGCGCGGCAGCATCCGTGCCGTCCCGAAGGCTGATTTCGTGGTGATGAACCCGACCCACTTTGCCGTGGCCATTCAGTACGACGAAAAAACCATGCCGGCGCCCCGTGTCATCTCCAAGGGCGCGGACTTGCTGGCCATGAAGATTCGCGACATTGCCAAAGCCAACACCATCCCGGTCATCCAGGCGCCCATGCTGGCCCGTGCCCTGTTCGCCAATGCCGAGCTGGATCAGGACATTCCGTCCAGTCTGTACACCGCCGTCGCGCAGGTTCTGGCCTACGTTTACCGGCTCAGGGCCGCCATGCGCGGTGACGGCCCGATGCCCGGCGACCTGCCCGAACCTTTTGTGCCACCCGAGCTTGATCCCCTGAGCAAGCAGACGGCGAAAGCGACCTGAACTCCATGAATACGCAACTCAAATCCGTGCAGCAATGGTTCGGCAACAATGCCGCGGTGATGCAGGGCATGGCGGCCCCCATCATGGTGGTGCTCATCCTGGCGATGATGGTGCTGCCCCTGCCGTCCTGGTTGCTGGATGTGTTTTTCACGCTCAACATTTCCGTGGCCCTGATGGTGATGATGGTGGCCGCCTACATGCTCAAGCCGCTGGACTTTGCCGTTTTCCCCTCCGTGCTGCTGCTCACCACGCTGATGCGACTGTCGCTGAACGTGGCCTCTACCCGGGTCGTGCTGCTCGAAGGCCACACCGGCGCGGGTGCCGCCGGCGCCGTGATCGAGGCATTCGGTCATTTCTTGATCGGTGGCAACTTTGCCGTCGGTCTGATCGTGTTTGCCATCCTGGTGGTGATCAACTTCGTGGTGGTGACCAAGGGTGCCGAGCGTATTGCGGAGGTCTCGGCCCGTTTTGCACTGGATGCGATGCCAGGCAAACAGATGGCGGTGGATGCCGACTTGAGCGCCGGCACCATTGATGAAAATGAGGCCAAGCGCCGCCGTGCCGAGGTGGCCGAAGAAGCCGACTTCTTTGGCTCGATGGATGGCGCCTCCAAGTTCGTGCGCGGTGATGCGGTCGCCGGCATCCTGATTCTTCTGATCAACATTTTTGGCGGCTTTGCGGTGGGCGTATTCCAGCACGGCTTGAGCGTCGGCCAGGCGGCTGACTCCTACATCCTGCTGGCCGTTGGTGACGCCCTGGTCGCCCAGATTCCCGGCCTGCTGATTTCGGTGGCCGCCGCCATGGTGGTGTCACGCGTGGGCAAGGAGCAGGACCTGGGCCGGCAGATCGCGCACCAGATGTTCCTGTCGCCGAAAGTGCTCGGCATTACCGCCACCATCATGGGCATTCTGGGCATCATCCCCGGCATGCCGCACATGGTGTTTCTCATCATCGCGGCCATCATTGGCTATACCGCCTGGGTCCTGGCCCATCAACCGCCACCGGCAGCGCCGGTGGTCGAGACGGCATCTGCAGCGTCGACTGACGGCGAAGCCTCCTGGGATGATTTGCAGCCGATCGATCAGCTCGGGCTGGAGCTCGGCTACCGCCTGATTTCGCTGGTTGACAAAACCCGCCAGGGCGACTTGCTCAACCGCATCAAGGGGGTGCGCCGCAAGTTTGCACAAGAGGTGGGCTTCCTGCCCCCGCCCGTGCATGTGCGCGACAACCTGGAGCTCAAACCCAGCGGCTACCGCATCACCTTGCGTGGCGTGGTCACAGGTGAGGGCGAGGCCTTCCCCGGCATGTTTCTGGCGATCAACCCCGGCGGCATCACCACGCCGCTGATTGGCACGGCAACGACCGATCCGGCGTTTGGTTTGCCCGCGCACTGGATCGACGAACGCCAGAAGGAAGCCGCGCAAATGGCCGGATTTACTGTTGTTGATTCCGAGACCGTGATGGCGACGCATTTGTCACACTTGATGCAAGTGCAGGCCGCGAAATTACTGAGCCGCACCGAGACCCAACAACTTGTCGATCACGTGAGCAGACTGGCCCCGAAATTGATTGAGGAAGTGATCCCCAAAATGGTTTCTATCGCCGTTTTCCAGAAAGTTTTGCAGTTGCTGCTGGAAGAGTCTGTGCACATCCGGGATATTCGAACCATCATCGAAACACTGGCCGAATTCGCCGGCTCGATCAGCGACCCGGCAGAGCTGGCGCGCCGCGTGCGCGTCGCCTTGTCGCCCGCCATCGTGCAACAGATTTATGGCCCGTCCCGCGAACTCAATGTAATTGCCATTGATCCGCCGCTCGAACGACTGCTGGTTCAGGCACTGGGCAATGCCAGCGGCCCGGCACTCGATCCCGGCGTGGCCGACATGCTGACACGCACGGCGGCCGAAGTGGCACTCAAGCAAGAAGAGGTCGGCCTGCCCGCCTGCTTGCTGGTACCCGATACGATTCGCAGCGCCATTGCCCGACTGGTTCGGCGCGTTGCCCCCCGACTGCAGGTTCTCGGACACAGCGAAATACCTGAAACCCACACCATCCGTATTGGCCCGATCCTCAGAGGCGCAACATCATGAATATCCAACGCTTTTACGCCCCTACCTCGCGCGAAGCCCTCGCCAAAGCGCGCCTTGCATTTGGCGAAGGCACGCTGATCCTCTCCAATCGCCCCACGGCAAACGGCGTGGAAATCGTCGCCACGGCGGAAGACGTGCTCGCCTCGGTCGAGCCGTCTGCTGCTGCCGCAGCCGCCACGGGCGATGCAGCCCTCGCGGTGCGCCGCCAATCGGCCAAGCCTGCCGCCAGCACCCAAGCCCTGGTGGAAGCAGATGCGGACCAACTGGCCATGAGCACGCTGTCTTTTCAGGACTATGTGCGGGAAAGAATGCTGCGCCGCCGGCACGAAGCATTGAAAGAGCAGAAGGCAGAGCCAGCGCCGGCCGTCCCGACGGCCACGTCGCAGAACTTCAACGACATCATCCAGGCGGCCCGCGCGGAAATGCCGGCCCCCGTGCCTGTGCGCGTCGCGCCGGCTGTCAAACCGCAGCCAGCCCCGGCGATGCCCGTCCAGGCCGTCTCCCAGGGCATCATGGACGAGTTGCATGCCATGAGCGAGCTGATTGAAGAGAAGTTCAACACACTGACCTGGTTGGGTCAGGCCCGCCAGCACCCGATTCAGTCAAACCTGATGCTCAAGCTCATCCGGGCTGGTTTTTCGCCCAGCCTGTCGCGCGCCATCCTGGAAAAAATGCCCGAACAGATCGGTGCCACCGAGGCCATGCGCTGGGTGATGGATGTACTGGAGCGGAACATCAAAACCGATGCCGATGCCCAGCCCCTGCACGAAGAAGGCGGCATTTACGCGCTGATCGGCGCCACCGGCGTGGGCAAAACCACCACCGCAGCCAAACTGGCCGGCCAGTGCGTCCAGCAGTATGGGCCCGGCAGTGTCGGTCTCATCACGCTGGACACCTATCGCATCGGCGCGCACGAGCAGCTGCGCACCTATGGTCGCATGCTGGGCGTGGTCGCCCACCTGGCCCATGACCAGGCCGCCCTGCAAGATCTGCTGGGACTGCTGGCCAGCAAGAAAATGATCCTGATCGACACGACCGGCATTGCCCCGCGCGATCCGCGCAAGCGCGGCATGCTCGAGGTCCTGGACCTGCCCAACGTCAACCGCCTGCTGGTGCTCAATGCCAGTGGCCATGGGGACACGCTGGATGATGTCGTCACCTCGTTCCGGTCCGCGGGGACGCAACAGGCCATCCTCTCCAAGATTGATGAAGCCGTCAAACTGGGCCCCGCGCTGGATGCCGCGATCCGCCATCAACTGCTGCTTCGGGGCGTGACGACGGGCCAGAAAGTGCCCGAAGACTGGGAATCCGCCGATGCCGCCAAGCTGGTGCGCCTGTCCATGCGGGCGCCGGCGAAATCGGCTTTTGATCCCAAGGCCTCCGATCTGAATTTCTTCTTCACCCAGCCGGCTCACTCGCAACCCGCACAAGGGCGGATTCATGCTTGACGATTTCCACCACCAGGGGGCCGGCTTGCGCAGCATCATGCCGGCGACCGCGCCACGCGTCATTGCCGTGACGAGCCATGGCGACCCCAGCAGCGAGTTGCCCTTGCTGTGGAGCTTGTGCGCCAGTTGGTCAGGTCTGGGCTATTCGGTCGCCGTGCTGGATGCCACCAGTTCCGAATCAGAAACCAATCCCGGATTAAAGCAGCTGCTGGAAGCCACCTACTGGCAAGCCGATGCGCAGGCGGAACAGACCTCCTGGGTCGTTCATCCTGCCGCCCAGGGGTTCGAACGCCTGTGCAATCAGAACGACGATGGAAAACTGCCTCTACAGTCCTTGGCCAGCCTGTTTCATCAGCACGATGTCATCGTCATCTTTGCGCCGGCCGCTTTTTTTGCCACCTTCTTTCCGGACAGTGGCATTCAGCCCTTGCTGGCCGTATCAACCAATGAAATATCCGTCCTGACCGCCTACCATGCGCTCAAGCAAATGTTGCTAAACGCCAGACTTCGGCCTACCATCATTTCCATTGTGAGTGACTTGACGCGTTCTGCCTCCACCCTCAGCATGAATAAAAGCCTGCAGGATTGTGCAATGACCTTCCTGGGTCATCAGCTCAATACCTTGACTGTGCATGTTCCGTCCGCCGATGCCGGTACGTCCGACGACACCAACAGCCTGGCCTTGCGCCTGCTGGAAAATGCCGTTCCTCTTTACCGCACCGCCACCGTTGAGTCGCACGCGAGGAGCCATTGATGTATACCGCCAAAGGCCAGCTTGACCGTGATGCCTTGATCCGACAGTATTCGCCCTTGGTGCGTCGACTGGCGCATCACATGATGGCCAAACTGCCGCCCAGCATCCAGGTGGATGACTTGATCCAGGTGGGTCTGATCGGCCTGACAGAAGCGCTGACCCGCTACGAAGCCAGTCAAGGGGTCCAGTTTGAGACCTTTGCCTCTCAGCGGATTCGGGGCGCCATGCTGGACGAGTTACGGGAAAACGACTGGATGTCCAGAGGCTCCCGAAAAAGTCAGAAAGAAATTGAAAGCGCCTTGCACCGGCTCGAGCATCGGCTGGGCCGCAGCCCGTCCGAGTCCGAGATTGCCGCAGAATTGGGCCTGAGCCTGCCTGACTATCAGAGCCTGCTGACCAAAGTTCAGGGCACCCAACTGGTTTATCTGGAAGACATGACGGGCGGTGGCGACGGGGATGACAGCTTTCTTGACCGTCACATGACGGATACCGATGTTGATCCCCTGGAACTCCTGCGCAATCAGCGGCTGCGGGAGTCACTGGTCGAAGCCATCAAGAAATTACCCGAACGCGAGCAGTACGTCATGAGCATGTACTACGAAAAAGACATGAACCTCAAGGAAATTGCCGCGGTCCTGGGCATTACCGAATCGCGTGTGTGCCAGTTGCACGGGCAATCGATTGCCCGTCTTCGCGCCAAAATGCGCGCGCACTGAAAAGCGAAAGGGCTGCAACTGCAGCCCTTTCGCTTTTCAGCTGATCTGATTCAAGCCGATAAACCTTTGAACGCCCCCGACTGCTTCGTCGCCCCGCCATAGAGGCTGGATGCGGAGGAATAGGTTGACTCGCGTGTGGCCGGCACCATGGCATGCAAGGCACGCTCAACCGAAACAGTGCGACGAATCAGGTTCTCCCGCTGAATCGCCATGAGGGCGGCCACTTTTTTCACCCGGGACGACAATTCCTTGTCGGACAGGACGGCTTGCGGGAAGGTTTCCAGCAGCCGGGAAAAATCCACCGAGGCTTGGCGCAAAGCGTTGCTTGCGGCTTCCAGCGCGGTAGGCTCACCACTTTCAACGGCGGCTGACATGGCATCACACTGAAGCTCGATGTGAGCAAGCGGCTGTTCAATATCGGTATGCAGCATGATGAAAGTCACGGGTTCGATAAAAGTCAGTTGCGGGTCCGGCTCAGCATTTCTTTGGCATTGGCCAACAGCTTGTCCGCAATGACTTCGGGATTCACAACATAAGTCCCCTGCTCAATGGCTGAGCGCACGGACTCCACTTTTTCCATATCGACATCGGCGGCTTCGTTGCTTTTGTCCAGCGCACGTGCACGTGACGACACAGTCACGGCAACGCCGGCGGAGCCCGTCTTCTTGGCGGGTGCCGCACCGGTACCCTGCTCCGCCTTGGCAGGCGCAGCAGGCAGCGGCATGACCGGTTTATCTGATGGTTGACCAATTTTCATCGTATTCTCCAAAACCACTATGAATGTAGCCTCGTACGATTACTATCGGCAGCATCTTGGCCGACTTTAGGTTTTTCTGGTGCAAGGACCACAACCGGGTGCCTATATTTCTATTTTCACTGTTCGGGCATCCAGTACCACGCCCGACATCACGCGGCCATTATCCATCCGGATCTTGACCAGTTGCCCTAACACCCCGGCCGACAGGGCTTGCCCATCGGAGGTGATCTGAAAGCCGGTACCCTGCGCCACGACGCGAACCTGCGTCCCGGCCTGGAACAACTGGGCCGGCCGAATCATATTCTGGCGCAACGCTTGCCCCGTGGTCAATGGCCGCGTGGCCACTTGGCCCAGCCATTGTTGCGGATCAATCACAATCGGGCTGACTTCTTCCGCCCAATCCACTTCCGCCTCCATCACGTCGGCTTCGTTCAGCGCCACACCAGATGCGACATCGCGCCGGACCACCCAAGCCCGACCGTAGGCTTTGACCGTCACGGGCAAAAAGACGTTCCACTTGGCCATGCCATCGGTGCAACGCAGACCCAGACGGGTTCTTCCCCACAGCCGCATGCCGGCGGGCATATAGGGCTCGACCCGGCCGCAGGCGGCCAGCCGCAGCCGACTGTCCAGCGCACCGACTGACACTTCCATGCGCAAGGGTGCCGCGTCGGCCACCTTGACACCGGCAACCGCTTGATCCAGCCAGCGCCTGGTCTCGCCCAGGAATTCCGGCTCGGGGGCCGCTTGCGCCCACACGCCTGACACGGCCGCACAGGCCAGTCCGACGCCCACAGCCGCCCGGGCCAGGCACATGCGCCAAGAATGCATCAGTTTGTCAGCCATGTCAGTCGTCCTTTCAGGTAACCATAGGTAAAACACCCTTCAGGTTTGTTCCTGCACTGCCGACTATACGTACGGACGTCCTGCATCAAGACCGCGAAATAAGGGGCCTTTCCCCCATCAATTCAGCCGCTCGGAAATTAAAGTTTTTCCCATAATTGCCACACGTCTCAGGCTCTGACCACCGCCAGGCGCGTCACAACCGAAAGTTGAGGTGATTCATGTTTGCACAAATGACCAACGCACTGGACTTCCATGGGAAGGCCCTGGTGCTGCGCGCTGAGCGCCAGCGCGTCATTGCCAGCAATATCGCCAACGTCGACACCCCCGGCTATGTCGCCCGCGATCTGAATTTCAAGCAAGCCATGGCCAGCGCCACCGAACCCGAGAAACTGGCAACCTCCACCAGCAAGCAAACCACCGCCGACAGCCGACACATCCCGCTGACGCCCCAAACCGGCGAGCTGGGCGGCAACCAGCGTTTGGGCTATGGGGTCCAGACCCAGGCCAGCCTGGACAACAACAGTGTCGACCTGGATCGCGAGCGCAGCAACTTTGTGGACAACTCGGTGCGTTACGAGTCGACCCTTCGTTTCATTAACGGCCACGCCAAGACAATCTTGAGCGCTATCCAAGGCCAGTAAGACATATTTCGGAACCCTCGGAGATTCACCATGTCCATGTTCTCAATTTTCGGCGTCTCTGGCAGCGCCATCAGCGCCCAGTCGCAGCGCCTCAACGTGGTGGCCAGTAACTTGGCCAATGCCGACGCCGTCGCCGGTCCGGATGGGCAAGCCTACAAAAGCCGTCAGGTGGTGTTCAAGTCCGTCATGATGGGATCGGAAGGCACCACGGGCGTGAAGGTCAGCGATATCCGTGAAAGCCAGCAGCCCAACCGCAAGGTGCACGACCCGAGTCACCCGATGGCCGATGCCGAAGGCTATGTCACCCACTCCAATGTCAACCCGGTCGAGGAGATGGTCAACATGATTTCGGCCTCGCGCTCGTACCAGAACAACGTCGAAGTCATGAACACGGCCAAGACCCTGCTGCTCAAAACCCTGCAAATGGGCCAGTAATTTTCCAAAGGACTTCCCATGACCACCAGCATCAATGCCACCAGTTCGACGACATCGACCGGCACCAGCAGCAAGACCGCTGCCGGCACCACCGATGCCACCGCCATGCAGGACCGGTTTCTGAAATTGCTCGTCGCCCAGATGAACAACCAGGACCCGATGAATCCAATGGACAACGCGCAGATGACCTCGCAGATGGCCCAGATCAACACGGTCAACGGCATCCAGCAACTCAACCAGACCCTCACCGGCATCGCTTCGCAATTCACCTCGATGCAGGTCCTGCAAGGCTCCTCCCTGGTAGGCCGCAGCGTACTGACCGCCGGCTCGACACTGACCCCCGACAGCACCGGCACGGCCGGTGGTGCCTTTGACCTGGCCGACCAGGCCAACACCGTCAAGGTGGAAATTCTCTCGTCGGGCGGTCAGGTCATTGACTCCCAGGACATGGGCGCCCTGTCATCGGGACGGCATTCATTCTCATGGAATGCCGCCAATTACCAGGGCAGCGGCAGTGTGAGCTTCCGCGTCACCGCCGCCAACGGCTCGCAAGCCGTGACCGCATCGCCGCTCACGCAAGACATCGTGACGTCGGTGGGCAGCTCCAACGGCAGCATGTCACTCCAGCTTCAAAGCGGTAAGTCGGTCAGCTATGCCGACGTTGCCGCCATTCAGTAACCCAACAAAAAACCACCGAAGGAAACCACCATGTCGTTCCAAACAGGTCTCTCCGGATTGGCCGCTTCGAGCCGCAGCCTGGATGTCATTGGCAACAATATCGCCAACTCCAACACGGTCGGCATGAAGGCCTCGCGCGCCGAATTCGCCGACGTGGTGGCAGCATCCATCGGCTTGTCCGGCAGCAACAATGCCGGACTGGGTGTGGCCGTTGAAACCGTGTCCCAGCAGTTCTCGCAGGGCAACGTCACCGTCACCGGCAATAACCTGGACATCGCCATCAATGGCCGTGGTTTTTTCCAGTTGCAAAAGTCCGATGGCACGATCGCCTACACCCGCGCCGGCGACTTCAAGCTGGACAACCAGGGCAATATCATCACCAATGCCGGCGACAAAGTGATGGGCTTCACCACCGACACCAAGGGTGTGCCAACCAGCGCCACGACCACTCCGCTGTCGCTGCCGACCAGCGCCCCCATTGCAGCCAAGCAGACCACCACCATCACCGCCGAGTTCAACCTGGATGCACGGGCCAGCACGGTCTACAACGCAGGCACGAACACGCCGCCTTACACCACCTACGGCACCGCCTTGACGGTCTATGACTCCCAAGGCGTCCCGATTCCATTCGGCGTCACCTTTACGCGCGCGGCTTCCACGGCCGCCGTGGTTGGTCCCCCGGCTGTCCCCGCTCTGGACAACTGGGATGTACGCAACTCCACAGGCACTGCCCTCGGTATTCAATTGTCGTTTGACGCTACCGGCAAGCTGTACGCACCGACAACCAACCCAACGGTCACCATCACACCAACGGCCCCGAGCATCGTTCCTGCATTCACGGCGTCGCTCGACATCAGCAAGGTGACCCAGTATGGCGCGGCCTTCGCCGTCTCCAACCTGTCGCAGGACGGTTACGCGCCAGGATCGCTCACCGACATCAGCATCGGGCAAAACGGCCTCATCACCGCCCGCTACTCCAACGGTCAAAGCCAGGGCGCCGGCATGGTGGCCCTGGCCGATTTCCGCAATGTGCAGGGTTTGTCGCCGGTCGGCGGCAACAACTGGGTGGAAACCTACACCTCCGGCCAGGCCATGCTGGGTCAGCCCAGCGTGGGCAAGTACGGCGCCACGCGCTCGGGCTCCCTGGAAGATTCGAACGTTGACCTGACTGCCGAGTTGGTGAACATGATGACGGCACAGCGTGCCTACCAGGCCAATGCGCAGACCATCAAGACCCAGGATCAGGTCATGCAGACGCTGGTCAACCTGCGTTGATGCGAACCACACCTCACTGAACTGAACAGGCCCCACCATGGATCGTGTCATTTACACCGCAATGACCGGCGCGAACGCAGCCGCCAATCGGCAAGCCGTTTTGGCCAACAACCTGGCCAACGTGTCGACCAACGGTTTTCGCGCCGAGCTCTCCGCCTACCGGGCCGTCCCGGTGCGCGGCGAAGGCGCGACCACCCGCGTTTACACACTGGAAGCCACCGCCGGCCACCTCGACACGCCCGGCCCGGCACAACGCACCGGCCGCGACCTCGATGCCATGACCCAAGGCAATGGCTGGTTTGCGGTTCAGGGACTGGATGGCACCGAAGCCTACACCCGCAACGGCTCTTTTGAAGTGTCGCCCGAGGGCAATCTGGTCACCGGCACCGGCCTGGCCGTCCTGTCCGACGGCGGTGCGCCGATCGCGATCCCGCCCGGCGCAGCAGTCAGCCTGGGTTTTGACGGCACCATCAGTGCCAAGGTGGGCAACCAGCCCAGCTCGGTCGTGGCCCGGCTCAAAATCGCCAACCCCACCGCCGAGGATCCGATCAAACGCGGCACCGACGGTTTGTTCCGTACCACCACCGGCGATCCGCTGCCCAACAACCCCGTGGCCCGCATGGCGGTGGGCGTGCTCGAAGGCTCCAATGTGAGTGCCGTGGAAACCATGGTGGGCATGATCCAGACCGCGCGCGAGTTCGAAGTGCAGATGCGACTGCTGCAAACCGCTGAATCCAACGACCGCTCGGCCGGCCAACTCCTGAGCCTGCAGGGCTAACAGACCTCCGGCTCGTGCCCAACCAATTTGCCTAGGAACGCATCATGATCAATTCTCTGTGGATCTCCAAAACCGGCATGGAAGCCCAGCAAATGCAGCTGGACGTCATTTCCAACAACCTGGCCAACGTCTCAACGACAGGCTTCAAACGCGCCAATGCCGTCTTCGAAGACCTGATGTACCAGAACCTGCGCCAGGTCGGCTCCAACAGCGCCGAGCAGGCGCAGTTGCCCTCCGGCCTGCAGGTCGGCCTGGGCGTGCGCACCGTGGCCACCAGCCGCTCCTTTGCCCAAGGCAGCCTGCAACAGTCCAGCAACAACCTGGACGTGGCGATTCAGGGCAATGGCTTCTTCCAGGTCACGATGCCGGACGGCACCATCAACTACACGCGCGACGGCTCCTTCCAGGTCAACTCCCAGGGGCAGCTGGTCACCGCCACCGGCCTGCCCATTGCCAACGGCATTACCGTGCCGGCCAATGCCAAAAGCGTGGCCATCGCCGGTGATGGCACGGTCACCGCCATGATTCCGGGCAATGTGACGCCCCAACCGATTGGCACCATCGCCCTGGCCAGCTTCATCAACCCGGCCGGCCTGGAGCCGCGCGGGCAAAATCTTTATGCCGAAAGCCCGGCCTCGGGCCAGCCGAATACGGGCACCCCGGGTGCCAACGGGCTGGGTGGCTTGATGCAGGGTTATCTGGAAACGTCCAACGTCAACGTGGTACAGGAACTGGTCACCATGATCCAGACCCAGCGCGCCTACGAGATGAACTCCAAGGCCGTCCAGACTTCGGATCAGATGCTGCAAAAACTGGCCCAACTCTGATGAATACCGCTCAATTCTTCATCGGCTGGGTGCCTGCCCTGCGGCGTTTGGGCCTGGTACTGGGCACCGCCCTGCTGTTCGCCGGCTGCGCCCCCATGCCCCAACCGGTCAAGGTCGACTTTGCCGAACCCAAGGTCGCGCCCCTGACCTCGGCCAATGCGGCCGTGCGGCCGACCACCGGCAGCCTGTTCCAAACTGGTGGCTATCGCCCGGGTTTTGAAGACCGGCGTGCCCGCATGGTGGGCGACACGGTCACGATCCAGATCGTCGAAAACCTCAGCGCGAGCCAGAAGTCCACCTCGACCGCCAACCGAACCAGCAGCATCACGGGTGGCATCACCGCATTTCCTGGATTTGACTTCCCTGGCACCGCGGCCGAGAACCGCACCAACATCGGCGCCAACTCGACCGGCGACTTTGCCGGCAAGGGCGGCACCGAAAGTGCCAACACATTTTCCGGCTCCATCACGGCTACCGTGGCCGAAGTGCTGCCCAACGGGCATCTGGTCGTGACGGGAGAAAAGCAGATCGGCGTGAACCAGAACGTGGACGTCCTGCGCTTTACCGGAACCATCGATCCGCGCTCGATTCTGCCGGGCAGCATCGTGAGCTCCAACCAGGTGGCCAACGTCCGGGTGGAGTCCAGAGGACGTGGTGCCCAAGCCGAAGCCCAAACAGTTGGCTGGTTAACACGGTTCTTTTTCAGCTTTTTCCCGCTGTGAACCCTTACAGAATCGAACTATCTGATAACGTCTATTTCGACCAGATTTTGATTCTCTTGAGTACAACATCATGACTTTCCGCTCCGCGCTTCCGCTAGCTGCCCAATTCCGGCAGATGGCCGCACTCCTGCTCGCCGCCTGCGTGCTGGCGAGCGGTGCAGCCAACGCGGGTCGGATCAAGGAAGTGGCGGCCATCGAGGGCGTGCGTACCAACCAGTTGACCGGCTTTGGCCTGGTCATCGGTTTGGACGGCACCGGCGACCAAACCACGCAGATGCCCTACACCACGCAGACCCTGAGCAACTATCTGCAACAGCTCGGCATCGCCTTGCCGGCCGATGCCCTCACCCGGCTGCAGCTCAAGAATGTGGCCGCCGTCATGGTGACGGCCCAACTGCCGGCTTTCGCCCGTCCGGGACAAAGCGTGGACGTCAATGTCTCGTCGCTGGGCAATGCCAAATCCCTCAAGGGCGGCACCCTGATTTCCACCCCGCTCAAGGGGGCCGATGGCGAAATTTATGCCCTCGCGCAGGGCAACCTCATCGTGGCGGGCGCCGGGGCTTCGGCTGGTGGCAGCAAGGTCCAGATCAACCACCTGAGTGCCGGGCGCGTTCCGAATGGCGCGCAGATCGAACGCGTCGTACCGACACCACTGCTCGAAGGCAACAGCTTCAAACTCGGTCTGGAAGCCTCCGATTTCCAGACCGCGCGCCGGGTGGCGCAGGCGATCAACCAGCGCTTTGGCAATGGCGTTGCCCGTGCCCTGGACGGCCGTACCGTGGACGTCAAGGCGCCCACCGATGCGGACGAAAGAATTTCCTTCATCGCTGAACTGGAAGAACTGCCGCTGGAATCCTCGATTCCTTCCGCCAAGGTCGTGATCAATTCGCGTACCGGCTCGATTGTGCTCAACCAGGCCGTCACGCTGGGGCCGTGTGCCATTGCCCACGGCAACTTGTCGGTGAGCATCAGCTCCACCCCCGTGATCAGCCAGCCCAACGCCCTGTCCAACGGGACAACCGTGGTGACGGAAAAGGCCAACATCCAGATCAAGCAGGAACCCGGCATCCTGATCCAGTTGCCCGCCTCGCCGCAGTTGTCGGATGTGGTGCGCGCCCTCAACGCCCTGGGCGCCACACCGCAGGACCTGCTGGCTATTTTGCAGGCCATCAAGGCCGCGGGCGCCCTGAACGCGGAGTTGGAGGTCATCTGACATGGCTCTCGAGCAAGTCTCCACCTCGAATGCACTGGCAGCGGATGCCCGTACACTCAACAGCCTCAAACTGCAGGCCGGCAAAAGTACGCCGGCAGCCATCAAGGAAGCGGCCAAGCAGTTCGAGTCGCTTTTCATGCGCGAGTTGCTCAAGAGCATGCGCGAGGCCACCATGAAGTCCGGGCTGCTGGACAGCCCCCAGGGCAACCTGGGTTCGGATTTGCTCGACCAGCAATATGCCGTCCAGATGTCGGGCCGGCCCGGCGGCTTGGCGGACATGATCGCACAGCAACTGTCACGCCAGATGGGGGTGGCCGATCCCGCCAGCACCCCGGGCGTTGGCAAATCCTCGGCCGTCACCCCGAATCCACTGCCCCCGGTTTCATCATCTGCCGCCCCCACCGTCAGCCAAAGCAGTTTTGTGCAACAGCACAATGCGGTCGCCAACCGGGTGGCCCAGGCCAGCGGCATTCCGGCCAGCTACATGCTGGGCCAGGCCGGCCATGAAACCGGCTGGGGTCGGCGTGAAATCACCGGGAAAGACGGCTCGCCGTCCTTCAACCTGTTTGGCATCAAGGCCGGTGCGGGCTGGAATGGCAAGGTCGCCGAGGTGAGCACGACCGAATACGTCAATGGCGTGGCGCAAAAAACCACGGCCAAGTTCCGCGCCTATGGCTCGTACGAGGAGTCGTTCCGCGACTACGCCCGCTTGATTTCCGAAAGCCCCCGCTACGCCCAAGCCCGTCAGCAGACCGGCTCGGCACAGGCCTATGCCAGCAGTCTGCAGCGCGCCGGTTATGCGACCGACCCTGACTATGCCGCCAAACTGAGCCGCGCCATCAACACGACGCTGCGCATGCAGCGCGCTCAAGCCTAACGGAAGCACGTCATGAGCAGTATCTTGAACATCGGCGTGCGGGCCTTGACGGCCAACCAGGGAGCGCTGAGCACCATTGGCAACAACATTGCCAACGCCAACACCCCTGGCTATTCCCGTCAATCCGTCGTCCTGCAAGACGTGGCCGGTCAATTCACGGGCAGTGGTTATTACGGCAAAGGTGTTGAGGTCCTGACCGTTCAACGTACCTACAGCGACTTCCTGACCAAGCAGGCGGCGCTGTCCAAATCGGTCGCCGCCGCAGACTCCACGCGCTACGACAACTTGAAGCAGCTGGAAAACGTGTTCCAGGGCGGGCCCGATGGTTTGGGCGCCTCCATCAGCAACATGTTCAATGCGTTTTCTGATATCACCAACTCGCCCACTGATTTGACCGCCCGCTCAGTGGTCTTGGCCCGTGCCGACGAAACAGCGGCGCGCTTTCGCGATGCCTTCACCCAACTCAATGACCTGCAATTGGGAACGGCGGGCCAGCTGAAGACTGACGTTGACGCCGTCAACACCTTGGCCTCGCAGATCGCTCGCGCCAATGACGACATTGCCCGCGCAAAAGGCGGCGGCCATAGCCCCAATGACTTGATGGATCAGCGCGATCAGATGATCAGTGAGCTGAACAAATACGTCCAGACCACCACCATCCCGGCGGATGATGGCAGCGTCAACGTGTTCCTGGCCAGCAGCCAGCCCCTCGTGCTGGGCACCACGGTCTCCCCCCTGACCCTGGACAAAAACAAAATCAACTCCGGCATCAAGGACCCCGTCCAAAGCCAGTTGGGGATTACGGTCGGCGGCGCCACGAATGTCATCGACCCTGCCATGCTGGGTGGGGGCGAGATCGCCGGCTTGTTGCGCTATCAGAACACCGACCTGGTGGACGCCGCCAATCTGCTGGGTCGTCTGGCATTGGCCATCGGCACCAAGTTGAATGAGCAACAGGCACTGGGGCTGGATCTCGACGGGCTGCAAGGCACCCCTCTGTTCAACAACCTGTCGCCGATTCCGGCCGCGATACCCGCCGGCACCAATACCGGCAACGCCACCCTCTCGGCGTCGGTGCATACCAATCCGACCGGCACCACCTCGTTTATTCCCTCAAATTACGATGTGTTGTTCACGTCAGCGACGGCCGGCACCGTCACCCGCCTGTCGGACAACAAACCGACCGCCTTCCAGTTCACACCGGGCGCCGCGGGCAGCAGCGGCACCTTCATGTTTTTCAACCCGGTCACCAGCGCCTACGACCTGCCGGCCATCGATGGTCTTGACTTGACCACTCCGCCGACCGCCGGCCCGACAAGTACGGTCCCTGCGACGGGCGACCACTTCCTGCTCAAGCCCTTTAGCGCCGCCGCCGGGTCCATCACCACGGGCTTCTCCTCACCTCGTGCACTGGCCATGTCCAGTCCGGTGATGGCCAATCCCGCCAGCACCAACAAAGGCACCCTGGCTTTGGCCGGCTTGACCGCCCAGCAGACCAACACAAACCTGACCCAACCGGTGACCCTGACCTTCAATGCGAATGGCACGTTCAACGTCACCGGCACGGGCACGGGCAACCCCGTCAATCAGCCTTACACACCTGGTCAGCCGATTTCATTCAACGGCTGGTCCTTGACGCTCAACGGAGCACCTCAAGCCGGTGACGTCTTCACGGTGCAAGCCATCGCGCCCCAATACCAGCCGCTAGATGCCGGCAATGCCAAAGCCATGCTGGACTTGCGCGATCTCAAGATGTTCGACCAAGGCGCTTTGACGGACGGCTTTGCCGGCCTCATGTCCACCGTCGGCATCCGTGTGCAAGGCGCCAAATCGGCCTCTACCGTTTCCACCGGCATTGCCACCAATGTGGAAAAGGACCGTGCCAGCGTGTCGGGCGTGAATCTGGACGAGGAAGCCGCAAAAATGCTGCAGTTCCAGCAGGCCTACCAGGCCGCTGGCAAGATGATGCAAGTGGCTCAGAATATTTTTGACACCCTGATGCAAAGTCTGGGACGTTGATCAAGTAACCCGCGAGGATTGAACCATGAGACTGGGTACTGCCAATACATATGACAACACGCTGGCCAACCTGACCACCCGACAGAGCGACCTGGCGGACCTGCAGGAAAAACTCTCGGCCGGCAAAAAAGTGGTGCGCGCGAGCGATGACCCCACTGGTGCAGCGCAAGCCGAGCGGGCCTTGACCCGTAGCGCCCGGATCGACACCGAGCAGCGCGTCCTGGCCGTTCAGAAAAACTCCATCAGCATGGCCGAGTCCACCCTGGGCGATGCCACGGGTCTGTTGCAGAGCATTCGCGATCTGGTCATCGGTGCCGGCAATGGCTCTTACAACAGCGTGAACCGCAGCAGCATTGCAGAGCAGATGCGGCAGCTTCGGGAAGAGCTGGCGTCCTATGCCAACAAACAGGACAGCAATGGCGTCCCCTTGTTTGGTGGTCTGGGCAGCCTCGGCGCGCCATTTTCCGACATTGTGGCCGGCAAGGGATTCAACGGCGTCACCTACAGTGGCCTGCCTGGCCAGAAGGCCAGCACCACGGTCTCCATCCCCAGCACCATGGATGGTCAAGCAACCTGGATGGATGTCCCCACCGGCAACGGCGTTTTCAAGGTCGGACTGGGTTCGTCCACCGCCATTCCGGCCACCACCAATACCGGCTCGGCGACCGCTGACATCGGACAGGTGATCACGCCCGCGGCCGTCACCGGCCACAACTACAGCATCAACTTCAGCGTCGCGGCAGGCGTCACGACCTACAACGTGTTTGACGACACGCTCGACCCTACACACGCTGCTGCACCGCTGCTCGCCAACCAGCCGTATGTGAGCACCCAGTCCATCCAGTTTGACGGCCTGTCTTTCACGCCTCACGGCACACCGGCCAATGGCGACGTCTTGAGCATCATGCCTCCCGTCCAGAATACCGGCTCGGTGACCACGGATGTCGGGCAGGTGATCACGCCCACGGCCATCACCGGCCACTACTACAGCGCCGTCTTTAACGTCACCGGCGGGGTGTCGACCTACAACGTGTTTGACGACACGCTCGACCCGAAACACGCCGCAGCACCGATGCTCGCCAACCAACCCTATACGGACGGCCAGTCCATCCAGTTTGGCGGCATGTCTTTCGCCACCCATGGCACACCGGTCAGCGGCGACACCTTGCGCATCTCGCCCAGCGTCAAGAGCAGTCTTTTCTCCGTGCTGGATGCGGCCATTGCCAGCATTGACGGCGCCGGCAACAGCGCGCCTCTCACCCAGGCCTTGGCTTATGCCACGACCGAGATCGACGCCGGCATGGCGCGGATCCAGGCGACACGTGGTTTTGCCGGTGATTTGCTCAATCGTGCCGACAACATCGACACCCAGCAGCAAGCCAAAACCGTTCAGTTGGCGGCTGATCGCTCACGCGCCGAAGACATGGACATGGTCAAGGGCATCTCCGAGTTCCAGAATCGCCAAACCGCTTACGATGCGGCCTTGCGGACCTACGCACAAGTGCAGAAACTGTCCTTGTTCAACTACCTCGGTTAAACCCCAACTCAGCCATGGCCCAAACTGTTCTTGGCAGCATTTCACTGGGCTACCAGTTTCTGTGGAACCCTTTGCGCCTGCCGGCAGCGGTTCGACTTTTCATTGACGCCGATCCCGCCCAACCAGTGGATGCGCCCCATCTCCTGGCCACCCTGCGTGAGCTGTGGTCAGAGCAGGCGCCAACGCTGCTGCTATCGGTTCAGTCTGCGCCGCTGCTCAAGGACATCCTGGCGCACGGCGGCGCGGATGACCCCTGGATTGAAGTGCCCAGCGCCTGGGTGGCAGACCCCGACATCACCGAACACCTGTTGCAGGCACACCAGCGCGGTGCCAAGCTGATTTGGCACGGCGAGCCCGGCCAGCGTCCCGACGCCAGCCTCGCGCCGTGTTTTCACAAGCTCATGCTCAGCCTGACGCCCGAAGAAGCCTTGCAAGGCCTGCGCGTGTCAGTGCACCTTGGCAATGACCGCCTGCCGGCCGCCGCCACGCCCCTGCAAAGCCCGGTGCTGCCCGGCCAGATTTACGAGGCCGTGGCCAATCGCACCTTGGTGCAACACTGCCTGGACCAGCAGTCCGCCTGGAGCGTCGTGGGCTGGCCGACCGAGGATGTGCTGCACGGCTACCGCAACCAGCTGATCCAGCCCAGCCAGCGCGCCATCCGGCGGCTGGTGCAAGCCATTGATGACGACGCCTCACTGGACGCCATCGAGAACGGTCTGACCGAAGAACCCGTGCTGGCCTACCGTTTCCTGCACTATGCCAACTCGGCCGGCCTGGGGCTGCGTGCCGAAATCGAATCGATTCGCCGCGGCCTGATGGTGCTGGGCTACGCCATGCTCAAAGCCTGGTTGCTGGAGCAATTGCCGAGCGCCAACACCGACATGGATCTGGACCCGATCCGGACCGCCATGGTGATCCGCGCCCGTCTGATGGAACGTTTGCTGGATGCCGGCGATGAAGACAACCTGCGGCGCGAGGTCTATCTGTGCGGCCTGCTGTCGCACATCGACCTGCTGCTGGGTGAGCCACTCGCCACCGTGCTGGCACGCCTTCCCTTGCCTGAGCGCCTCTACGCCGCACTCCTGCAACACGCCGGCCCCTATGCCCCCTACCTGGACATCGCCATCGCGCTGGAGTCCCCGCACACCCGCGCGACCCTGGCGCTTTGCAACGCCAGCGAAATCAGCATGGAAGATGTCAACCGCGCCCTGTTGCGGACCTTGGCGGCCACCCCGTCTCACACGCCCCACTGAGGGCCGGACAGCGCCGCTTGCGCCGCGCTCGGCCACACGCCAAATCACGGTAGAGTCGTGCCATGAATTGGCAAGAGTTCACCGCCCTGCTCGTGCTGGCCACGGCCATGACATTTACCCCGGGCCCCAATACCGCCTTGTCCACCGCATTGGCCGCCAACCTGGGGCTGCGGCCGGCCTTGCGCTTTGTCTGCGCCGTGCCGGTGGGCTGGGGTCTTCTGCTGGCTGTGTGCAGCCTTGGCCTGGGCGCTCTGGTAGTCGCCCTGCCGGCGCTGCGCTGGGGCATCAAATTGCTGGGCGTGGCTTATTTGCTGTGGCTGGCCTGGCAACTCGCGCACTCCGGGCAACTGGCGCAGGCCGATGGCCGGCGCCTGAACGTGACATTCTGGCAAGGGGTGGGGCTGCAGTTTGTCAACATTAAAGCTTGGCTGCTGGCGCTGGCGATTGTCAGCGGCTGGATTGCCGGCCATGCTGAACCCGTCCTGCGCTTCTGGACCGTGCTGCCCCTCATGCTGACTTTCGCGTTTGCCAGCAACCTGAGCTACGCGCTGGCGGGCGCCCTGCTGCGCCAGTGGCTGAGCCAGGGCGCACGGCTGGTGTGGTTCAACCGCGGCATGGCGGCTGTGCTGACCGGAACGGCTGCCTGGATGCTGACGGCGTGACAATACAACCCTCCTTTACGTGAAGACAACTGATGACGCTAGGGCTTGAACAATGAACTGGAAACTGGCCGCACGCGCGGAAAAAATGAATCCGTCGGTGCTGCGGGAACTGCTCAAGGTCACGGAACGACCCGGCATCATCAGCTTTGCCGGCGGCCTGCCCTCACCCAAGACCTTTCCGGTGGCCGAATTTGCCGCCGCCTGTGCCAAGGTCTTGCGCGACGATGCGTCCGCCGCCCTGCAATACGCCGCCAGCGAAGGCTATGGCCCGTTGCGCGACATGGTGGCGGCCTCGCTGCCATGGCCGGTCGACCCGGCGCAGGTACTGATCACCACCGGCTCCCAGCAGGGCCTCGATCTGGTGGCCAAGGTGATGATCGACCAGGGCAGCCGCATTTTGGTCGAAACACCTACCTACCTCGGCGCCTTGCAGGCCTTCGCGCCGATGGAGCCGCAGGTGCAAAGCGTGGCGAGTGATGACGAAGGGGTGGACATCGCCGCCCTGCGACAGGCCCAGAACGCAGGCGACCCGGCTCGCTTTTTTTACGTGCTGCCGAATTTCCAGAACCCGACCGGGCGCACCATGAGCGAGGCGCGGCGCGCGGCCTTGTCAGCCTGCGCCACGGACATGGGCCTGCCTTTGATCGAAGACAACCCCTACGGCGAGCTCTGGTTTGACAGCCCGCCGCCGGCGCCGCTGACGGCGCGCAACCCAGACGGCTGCCTCTACCTCGGCTCCTTCTCCAAGGTGCTGGCGCCCAGCCTGCGGCTCGGCTTCCTGGTGGCGCCCGCCGCCGTGTTCCCCAAGCTGCTGCAGGCCAAGCAGGCCGCCGACCTGCACAGCCCCGGCTTCAACCAGCGTGTGGTGGCCGAGGTGATGAAGGACGGTTTTCTGGACCGGCATGTGCCCCGCATTCGCGCCTTGTACAAAGCCCAGCGTGATGTCATGCTGGCCGCGCTCGCGCGGGAGATGCCGCCCGAGGTGAGCTGGAACCAGCCCGCTGGCGGCATGTTCCTGTGGGCGCGCCTGCCGCAAGGCATGGACGCCGCGGCGCTCTTGCCCCGGGCCGTTGATCAAGGCGTGGCCTTTGTGCCGGGGGCAGCGTTTTATGCTGACCACGCCGACCCGCGCACGCTGCGCCTGTCCTTCGTCACCGCCAGCGAACAGGAAATCCAGCACGGCGTGGCCGCTCTGGCCGCCGTCATCAAGGAGAACATGGCATGACCTTCAGCACGCAGCCCTCCAGCCGGAACCGACCGTTCAAGCAGGTCGATGTGTTCACTGACACGCCCTATCTGGGCAACCCGCTGGCCGTGGTGCTGGACGGCGCGGGCCTGAGCGATGACGAGATGCAGCGCTTCGCGCGCTGGACCAACTTGTCGGAAACCACTTTTGTGCTGCCGCCCACGCAAGCCGGCGCCGACTACCGGGTGCGCATCTTCACGCCCGGCGGCGAACTGCCGTTTGCCGGCCACCCGACGCTGGGCAGTTGCCATGCCTGGCTCGAAGCAGGGGGCCAGCCGAAGCAGGCCGACACCATCGTGCAGGAGTGCGCGGTCGGCCTCATCTCGATCCGGCGTGCCGGCCATCATCTCGCCTTTGCTGCACCGCCACTGACCCGCAGCACGCCCGAGCCGGCTTTGCTGGCACGCGTCGCAGCGGCCTTGGGCATCGAAGCGCAGCAGATCCGCGCGGCGCAGCTGCTCAACAACGGCCCGGTGTTTCTGGGCTTGCTGCTCGACAGTGCCGACACCGTGCTCGGCTTGGCGCCCGACCACCTAGCACTCAAGACCATGAACCAGAAAGTCGGCGTGGCGGCCGTGCTGCCGGCGCCCGAAGCGCCCGCGCTGATTGCGCGCTCCAACCGCGAAGCCCGCGCCTTTGCCGATCACGCCGCCGACCATGCGGCACTGGCTGCGCCCGATCTCGAAGTGCGCGGCTTTGTCGCCCCCTCGGGCATTCCTGAAGACCCGGTGACCGGCAGCCTCAACGCCAGCCTGGCGCAGTGGTTAATCGCCGACGGCCACATGCCCGAGCGCTACGTGGCCGCCCAGGGCACCTGCCTGGGCCGTGCCGGCCGGGTGCACCTCGAGCGCGATGCCAGCAGCCAAGTCTGGGTCGGTGGCCAGGCCGTCACCTGCATCGACGGCCAGGTTCTGCTCTGACACCAGCGCGACACCGCCGCCATTCGCTCCTGAATTGATAGCTTTGGTCGCTCGTGTGACAACGAGAAGCCGCCCGCCTTGGTGACAATCAGGGCATGGGAACCCTCTACCTCGTACGCCACGGCCAGGCCTCGTTTGGCGCGCAGGACTATGACCAGCTGAGCCCGCTGGGCGAGAAGCAAAGCCTGCGCCTGGGCCAGTACTGGCGCGAGCGCGGCGTGAACTTCGACGCCGTGCTCACCGGCACGCTGCGCCGCCACGCGCAGACCTGGGCCGGCATTGCGCAGGGGGCCGGCTATGGCAACGAGGTCCTGCAATGGCCGGGACTCAACGAGTACGACAGCGCGGCGGTGATTGCCGCCATCCACCCGAACCCGCTGGAAAAGCCCGATACGCCCGAGCTCTACCGCCATCATTTCCGCCTGCTGCGCGACGGCCTGACGCAATGGATGAACGGCGTCGTCAGCCCGCGCGGCATGCCGAGCTATCCGGATTTCCTGGCCGGCGTCACCAGCGCACTGGACCACATCCGCAAGCACTGCGACGGCAATGTGTTGATCGTCTCCAGCGGCGGGCCGATTGCCACCGCCGTCGGCCATGTGCTGGGCACCACGCCCGAGACCACGATTGAGCTCAACATGCGCATCCGCAACAGCGCCGTGACCGAATTCGTCTTCAACCCGAAACGCCACACCCTGTTGAGCTACAACACCCTGCCGCACCTGGACCCGCCGGAACTGGCGGATTGGGTGACCTACGCCTGAGCCGGCTCGCACACCGCGCGCAAGTCAGGCCCGCTTCGTGCTTGGCATGGGGCATGCCCTCGCCCATGAGCTACCGGCTCCTTGTCGCGCCACACAGCGCCGCGCGGCCGGAGGTGCAAGCGTTTTGCGAGTGGTTGAGGCACAGGCAGCGGGGGACAAGGACGGCGATTAGGGAAGCCGCATAGCTCAACGGCCGAACAGACGATGACGGCGCGTTTGGTTGCGACCAGGAGCAGGCCCCTCCATGAAGGAGCCCAATTGCTGTCACTAGACCATTTTGGGGATAGCCAAAGTACCGCAGTTACCTGAGAATGACACACCTTCGGCTGAAAGCGTGACAGCAACTTTTTCAAATTCAATATACCTGTACAAACACGCAGCGCAGTCGATCAAGCGAAGCACATGACTAAAAACATCTTTTTTGATTTTTCTGCGTCATGTTATCTGGCAGGGCGCCATGTTATTCCGCACTTTTGCGGGATATAACAAAGTTGGGCCAATGAAAATGAAGAGTAGTGTGCGAATCCTTTTGATAGCTTTGCTACTGATATCGGTCAGCATTCAGGCGGCTGATGACGGCTTTGTCATCAAGTCGGGCTTTCTGACAGGAACTCAGTATCGTTCCCTGAATGGTATTGATCGTCAGAAGTATGCGATGGGTCTAATTGACGGCATACTGCTTTCTCCATTCTTTGGTGCGGATAATAAAAGGCTCGCCTGGCTTGAGTTGTGTGCAACAGGGATGAATGGCGAGCAAATCGTTGCGATACTCGACAAGTACCTTCGAGAGAATCCCGCTCGATGGCACGAATCCATGAATACGCTCACGTATTTTTCAATGAAGCAAGAGTGTGGGCGCTAGCTAAGGAGTTATGTATGTTCACCTGTCAATTGCCGAGTTGCTCCAAACAATTCAAGCCGCAAGTGAAGCACGACAACACGCACGACACCTATACGGTAACTTGCCCTCACTGTCACTCGGTGCACGTGGCGACTCAAAAAAATTGGCACCCATCGGGCACTGCAGAGTTCAAGTTCAAACTAGAAGCATGATGTGGCCCAACCCATCATTCCAGAGGACGCTGCACGATAAAGCTGCGCATAGCCTCTGAATTCAAACAGTCAGACGGCCTATCAATTGGCGCGCCATGTTCTCTCAAAATGACCGCCTTGCATGTTTAGAAACCATACCGTAATCGTCCTTGGAGCCGGCGCGAGTAGCGAGTGTGGACTTCCTACTGGCGCCGACCTTCGGACGAGAATCGCGCGTCTCCTGGATATCCGCTTCAAGCACGGATACGAACAAGAGAGCGGTGATTACGACATCGTTCAAGCACTGCGACTCGCGGTACAGAAGGAGCGGCCCGGTGCCGGCGATATCAATCCCTATCTTCATGCGGGCTGGCGCATTCGCGACGCCATGCCGCAAGCAATTTCCATAGATAACTTCATCGATACCCATCAGGGCGACGTCCGCCTTGAGCTATGCGGGAAACTCGCCATCGTCAAAGCCATCTTGGAAGGCGAGAAATCGAGTCTCTTGTACTTCGATCCGATGGGGAGGCGGCGCCGACTGAACTTCGAAGCTCTCGATCAGACTTGGTATAACACCTTTATGCAGCTACTAGCCCAGAACTGCACAATAAAATCCCTTCCCGACAGGCTCTCTAAGGTGTCATTCGTAGTATTCAACTATGACCGATGCATCGAGCATTTTTTGTACCATTCAATTCAGAACGTTTACGGCGTCGGTGAGAGTGCCGCTGCGGATCTGATGAGTGGCACTACGATCCTCCATCCCTACGGTGTGGTTGGCAGCCTTCCTTGGAAAAGTGGGGATCAAACAATCGATTTTGGTGAGGAAGCTAGTGGCCGCCAGCTGTTAGAGCTTGCTAGCGGAATCAAGACATTCACTGAGGGCACGGATCCCTCATCAAGTGACATTCTGAAAATTCGTGATCACATCGCGCAGGCATCCACGATTCTTTTCCTTGGCTTTGCGTATCACGCACAGAATCTCGAGTTGCTTAACCCGTCCAGAAATCATCCTGATCCAGTCAGCGTCAGGTACTACGGCACAGCATTTGGAATGTCTGCGAGTGACTGCGAACTGATTCGCGAAGACTTGGTGAAGTTGGGCAGTGCTCGTCCTGACAGAATCGCACTTCGCAGCGACAAGAAGTGCTTGGATATTTTCAGAGAGTATTGGCGGGGCCTCGCCCTGGGGTGAAGAGTCATGAGAACGCTCAGCGTCATCCACCGTCTAACAACTGGTTAAGCGGGACCGGGGTCGATAAAGTGATCACTTCTATACGCCATAGTCCGCCTGCTGAACTCGATCGTTGAACGTCTGCTTTTGCAGACCGGCTACTTCCGCTCTGGGCAACAACCGACGTTACGTTTAGCCGCGACAAGCCATCAGCCAAAAAACCAACTCTCCCGCAGCCAGCCCGACGGCAAAACCGCCACCCAATCCACCGGCTGGCTGGTGTCGATCTGAATCGCACACGCCAGCTCATCCGCCTCCAGCGGCTCACGGCCCTTGAGCTGCGCCTCCAGCACCGCCACATCGGCCTCCGACGGATCTCCCCCTTTCGCAACCCGCTGCAGCACGCGCTGGCGCAACACCGCCACCGGCGCGTCCAGCGCCAGGATGCGGCAGGGCACACCGAGTTCTTGCGCCAGCGCCATGAAGGGGCGGCGCTGCGCCCGCTTCAGGCAGGTGGCGTCCACCAGCACCGGCTGGCCGGCGTGCAGCAGCTCGCGCGCCAACTCGGTCAGGCGCGCGTAGGTGCGTTGGCTTGCGTCTGCGGTGTAGATGCCGCCGGGCCGGTGATCCGCACTGCGTGCCAGCGCGGGCAGGCCGAACAGGCGTTTGCGCTCCACATCGCTCTTGAGGCGCACCAGGCCCAGCTGCTCGATCAGCGTTTGCGTCTGGCTGCTCTTGCCCGAGCCGGACACACCGGTGACCAGCCACAGGGCCAGCGCACGCGCTCGCATGAACTGGCCGGCCAGTTGCAGGTACTTCTCCACCTCGCGCTGCGCGGCGGCCTGGGCTTTTTGCACGTCCTCGCTGAGCGGCTGCGCCTGCAGTTGCGCCAGACGCAACGCCGCCACCTTGGCGCGCACCATGGCGCGGTAGCACTGGTAGTAGGGCAGCAGGAGCAGCGCGCTGTAGTCGCCGGTCTGCTCCAGGTAGGCGTTAAGCAGGCGCCACGCATAGTCGGCTCGTCCATGGGCGTGCAGGTCCATCAGCACAAAGGCGATGTCGGCCAGCACATCGGTCCAGCGCAAGGCCGGGTTGAACTCGATGGCGTCAAACAGCTGCGGCTGGCCGTCGATCAGCACCAGGTTGTTGAGGTGCAGATCGCCATGGCATTCACGCACCCAGCCTTGCGCGCGGCGCTGGTCCATCAGCGCGGCCAGTTGTTCGCCCTGCTGCGCGCTCCAGCGCTGCACGGCTTGCAGCGTGGCGGCCAGCGCGGTGCCGGCCACCACGACCTGCACGTCGGGGAAGTTGTGCGCCACCGCCTCGTGCATGGTCTCGGCCCGGCCCCACGGGCTGTCGGCGCCGGCCATGGCGGCGCTGGCATGAAACGCCGCCACGTGGCGCGCCAGCTGGTCGATGTGCGCGGGCAGCAAGGCGCCCTGCGCCACCAAGTGGCTCAGCAAGCCGTCTTGCGCGAACCGGCGCATGTGCACGGCCCAGTCCAGCACCGGAGTATCCGTACCCAACCCTTCCACGCCGACGATGCGCGGCGCCTGCAGCGTGCCGGTGACGGCCACCACCCCCAGGTAGATGCCGGGCGCGGTGCGGCGGTTGATGCGCAGCTCTTCCTCGCAGGCGGCGCGGCGCAGGGCCAGCGTGCTGTAGTCGAGGAAGTCCAGCGTCAGCGGTTTCTTGAACTTGTAGACATGCTCGCCGGCCAGCAGCACCCAGGAGATATGGGTCTCGATGCACTCGATGCCATTGGTCGCATGCGAGAAGGCCGCGGGCGTTTGCTGCAGTTGGGCGATGAGCGGGGTAGGCATGCGGGCGGCGGCGTGGGGTGAGACTGCGCTGATATTAGCGCTGCTAGCCAAGGGCGGGGCATTTGCGACGATGAGCACGAATGCCCACCGCGCGACGAAATGTCGACATTTCGTGGCCATTGTCGGCACGCCGCCGGCCAATATGTGCTGACGCGGCGGCTTGCTACTCCAGGCGCAGAATGCCCAGCTGCTCAGCGACGGTCTCGAAGGTGCCGGCGCCGGTTGGCATCTGCATCAAGGGCCGGGGCTGCTGGTCGAGCAGCCAGACACAGGGGTAGACCAGCGCGCGCACCCGCGCGTCCCCAATCTCGCGCTGGAACTCGGTATACGGCCAGCTGCTGTTGCCGATGCGCAGGTACAGGCGCCGGGCGGTGACCGACAAGCTGCTGCGCAGGTCGACCACCAGGTAGTCTTTGGCAAACGCTGGCGCCAGCACCGCGACGTTGCGCGCCAGGAAGGTTTCGTACTGGCGGCAGAACGGGCAGTCGTTGGCGCCCAGGTAGACATACAGGCGCTTGTTGTCCCGTCGCGCCCGTGCCAGTGCGGGGCTCAGATCGAACTCGACACGCTCCGGCATGCCCGTGGGCTGCACCACCAGCGGCGCGTAGTCGGACGGGATGCCGGCAGCCGCCGGCGCCGCAGCGCCAAGCCCGCAGACCAGCCAGACCAGGAGCGCGCGCAGCAGCGCCCGGGCTGCCGAGTGGACGGCCCGGTGCGCTGAGGGCGAAGTGCCTGCCATGGTGCTTTGGGGGTTGGTGCGCTACTTGAACATCCGCTGGCGCTCAAAGCGCAGGAACGCCAGCGCGGCGTTGCGCGGGTGGATGGTGTCGTACTGGTCCCATGCCGCGTACGCCGGCAGCGCGCTGGCCTCGACCACGTCGATCAGCGAAGTGCCCGCGTCGACCAGCGCGTGCGCTCTGGTCTCCAGCGCCAGCAGGTAGCTGGCCACGGGCTCGATCACCTCGGCCGCCGCCGCAGCCGGGCCGTGCCCCGGCACCACCTTGCTGAGCGACAGACCGCGCAGCTGGGACAAGGCCTGCTTCCAGCCATCCAGATCGCTGTCCTGGATGTCAGGCACCCGCTGCGCGTCGAGCAGGCCACCGGCGAACAGGACGCCGCTGCGCCGGTCGAACACCGCCACGTCGCCCGGCCCGCTGGAATGGCCGAAATACAGCACCTGCAGCGGCCGCCCGATTAAATCAATCTCATGCGTTGAATCGAATATCTGATCCGGCCGGTACAAACGCGTGCCGCGCATCGGCGTCTCGCCCACGTCCTGCTGCAAGCGCGTCAAACAGGTCTCGCAGCGCGCCAACATCAACTGGGCGGTGCGGCTGTGGGCGCGCACCGCAATGCCTTGCTCGAGAAACGCCTCACCGCCGAACAGGAACTCGGGGCGCGCGTGGGTGAGCAGCGCCAGGCGCACCGGCTTGTCCGTCACGCGGTGGATGGCGGCCAGCAGCGCTTTGCCATGGGCGTAGGAGGTGCCGGTGTCGATCACGATGACGCCGGTGTCGCCAACGATGAAGCCGGTGTTGCCGATGCGGCCCAAATTGTGCGCGTCAGCCGCGCCGCCGCTGCCCGGCAGCCAGTAGACCCCGGCGGCCAGCAGTTGGGCGCGCGGTGCACGGCTGTCGTCAAGAGCCGCGCAGCCGCCAAGCCAGCCCAGGCACATGGCCAGCAACCAGCCGCCGACGCGGCGTGGCCAAGCCACGCCACGCCGGCGCTGCGGCAGGGCCGTCATGGCAAGGTCTGCGCGGCCACAAAACGCAGGCCCTTCGAATCAAGCACCGTGGCCTGCAATTCGCCCCCGCCGCCGGGCAGGAAGTAGAAGTAGAACGTGGGGTTTTCGCTCATGGAGAAATCCACATCCGCCGTCAGCACCGGGCGGCCGGCGTAGCGGACCTCGACATTGCGCACATAGTGTGCCGGCGTGTAGAGCCGCGTCGCCTGGTCCATCGCCAGCCCGGAGTGGTTGGGGTGGTCGATCATCAGCTGCGCGCGCACCGGCTGCGTGCCTTTGACATCGCCCTCGACGCGAAAGCGCATCTGCCCCAGGGACACCTGCGCCGCCGCGTCATCGATGCCTGGTGGGGCGGAACAGCCCCCTGATGCCTTGATGAAACGGGTGACCATGAACAGCTCGCCCGCGCTGGTCTCGGCAATCGCGCGCACGTGGGAATAGGTGTCCACCCGTACCCGGGTCTCGATATCGGCCCGGCCGCTTTCCGGCGTGAACTGGAAGATGGCGGAGATCGGCGATGGGTTGGCATCGATGATCAGGTACAGCTTGCTGATGCGGCGCGCCGCATTGTTCGGCACGCCGGTGCGAATGGCCACCGGCACGACGGCGGCATCGATGGCGCGCGCAGGAATCTCCAGCGTCAAGAGCTCCGGCGGCGCCGCAGCGATGGTGCGGCCCTCGAACAGACTGGCGCGCACCTTGAGCCAGACCGGGCTGCGCTGGGGGTCGTCACCCGGCTGCAAGCTCTGCGCGGCGCCGGCCAGAGCCCAGAGCGGCCCCAGCACCCAAAGCAGCTTGCAGAGCCAAGCGCGCGACATCTCACCCTACCTCGGCCCGATGAAACAGGCTTTGGCGACCTTGGACTGCAGCGCCCGATAGCGCGCAATTTGCGGTTTCAGCGTTTCGTTGTCGCGCAGCTCACCGCCGCGCTCCCCGCCGATGGTGACGGCATTGACGATGGTCACCATGTTCACGTAGTCATCAAACGGCACCTCGCTGGCCAGGCGGTCCAGGGCGCAGGCGCATTTATTGACCATCTCGTAATGCGGCCCCGGATGGGCGCGCATGCATTCCTGCACGTAGAGCACCCGGTCAGCGGTCGGAAAGTCGTTGGCACCGGCCGCCCCGACGCAGAGCAGGCAGCCGGCGCCAAGGAGGGAATGAATGAATTTCATGGTGGGTCCGCCGTGGTGGGTTAACGCGCCGCGCCTGCTGGCGCGACACCGTCGAGCGTCATCTCTTCGCGCAACAGCGGCGCACCAGCATCGCCCGCCACTTGCGTCTGGATGCTGACCACGCCGCCGGGCACCTCGTCCGACAGCGTGAACACATAGCTCTTGCTGGCCAGCTTCTCAAACCTCGCGCGCAGCGGGTCGTCCAGATAGGGGGCGATGACGAACTCCTGGGCCGCGATGTTGCGGCCCAGGTAGCGCAGCGAGCGCTCGCGCATGGTTGCGCCCTGGAAGACCGCCATGCGGATACGTTTCCGAAAATAGTTCGGCTGGCCTTTGGTCAGGCGCTGCATTTCGCGGATGTCGCGCTCGAGGAAATACAGGATCACCGGGTTGCCCTGCGCCGATTCGATCTCAGGCAGCGTGATACGTCGCGCGCCGCCTAAAAACTCGGTGCTGGCGACGCAGCAGTCCGCGCTCGCCGGTGCGCGCCAATTGACGGCAACCCGGTCCTCAAAGCCCGCTTCGAGACTGCCGCTCTTGCGAAACGTGTACTCCAGCTTGGCCGGCGGATGCAGCGTGGCGAGGTGGTTCGTCATGAACAGGGCGCGTTCGGCCGGGGAAAACTCCGCCGCCGCCCAGACCAGCCCCGGCAGCAGGCTCAGCAGCGTAGCCAGGAGGATGCGATGTCGACGGATCATGGTGTTTGCGCTTCCGGGTGATGGCAAAAGCATGGGGAAAGCGTCATGGCGATGTGGTCCTTGCTTACTTTGGTTTCTGCACCACATCGGCGTCACCGAGCAGCGGGACGCCGAACTCTTCCAGGATGGCCTGGATCTCAGCCCGCTGGGATTGAATCAGCGCTTCGACCTGCTGCTTCCATTCGCGTTCGCCGTAGCGCACGCCCATGGCCATCTGGTAGTCAAACTGGACGCCGGGCTCGGACTTCAGCAGCACCACGTTCAGGTGCGGTGACTTCACGCGCTTGGAGAAGTAGCCGGCGATCGGTCCCCAGACGATGGCAACATCAATCTTTCCGTTGGCCAAATCGCGCTCGATGATTTCGCCCGGGTACTGCTGCGGGTCGGCAGTCATGATCTTGTAGGGCACGCCACGCTCCACCAGACCGTGCTTGCTGAGCCAAGCTGACGCCGGGGAGCGGTCGTAGACGCCGATGCGCAGGGTGTCCAACCGGGCCCGCTCAAGCCGCAGAAAATCGTCGCCCGACTTGACCTGATCGAGCCCGATGCCGTCGGGGAACACCATGGCGTAGGTCGAACGGTAATAGGGCTGCGTCACCGACACCTGGTCAAAGCCGGCCGGCACGCCCATCACGATGTCGCAGGGGTAGTCTGCCCCCGGCAGCTTGTAGCGCAGCGTGTTACGGATGAACGCCAGCCGCTGCGGGAACGAATAGTAGGTGACCGGCAAGCCCAGTGCCTTGCCGAAAACCTCGGCGATGCGATTTTCGATGCCGCCGCCCTGGGTGTCCGAGAACGGCAGATTGTTCGGGTCCTGGCAGACGCGCAGCGCCTTGCGCTCACCTTGCGGTGCCTGCGCCAAGGCGGGCAGCGCCGGAGCGAGCAAGCCGGCGACGACCAGCAGGGTGCCGATCCAGTTCATGGCATCGGCTCGACGCGGGCGCGGGTGATGGCGCCATCGGAGCGGCCCTTGAGGTAGGCGTACAGGTGGTCGATGTTGTCCATCACCTGCTGGCTTGTGCCAAAACTCTGCATGCCTTTGGCCAGTCGTCCATCACGCACGGTCGTGACGAAGTCCTCCTTCGTCAGCGTCTTCAGGCTGTTGAGCAGCGAGGGGCCGACCAGACCCTCCTGGTTGGCACCGTGGCAGCGGTCGCAGGCCGCGGCACGCCAGGTGCGAAAACCTTTCATGGTGTCTGGATCGACCTTGTAGCCATCCACGACCTTGTAGAGGTCGGACTGCGCGAAGGCGGAACTGGCAACGAACAGCAAGAGGCCCAACATGGATTCCCGAAGCATATGCATCAATCTCCATAAGACAAACAAAGAAAGGGGGATCGAGTCGCTCGACCCCATCCCCGGCATCCGTGACCAAAAGTCATCTCTCGGTCACGCTCGACGCCGTACCGTGCCGGCCACGATGCGCTGCCTTACTTGGGCAGCACGCCGGCGGCCTTGGCGGTGTGGGTCGCGATGGCATCCATCAAGGTTGGCGACAGGCAATCGTAAGGCTCAAGTTTGAGTTCGCGCAACCTTGTTCTCACAGCACCCATGTTGGCGGGGTCGGCGCCCGACTCGATGATGGACGACACGAAGGCCGCGAATTCGGGCGGCGCCCAGCCGGGTTCACTGGAGCGCTCGGTGTGGATGAAGTCGAGCCCATAGAACGGATGGTCCTTGTTCTCGATGCGGCCAAACATGTGGACACCGCACTCCTTGCAGGCATGGCGCTGAATGGTGGCCTTGGTATCGATGATCGCCAGTTTCTCGCCATGCGCCTTGATGCTGACGTTGTCGCGCGGCACGACTGCCACCTGCGAAAACAGTGCCCCTTTGGGTTTCCAGCACTTGGTGCAGCCGCAAACATGGTTATGGGCACACTGCCCTTTAATCGCCACCTCAACTGTGTTTTGCGCGCAGTTGCAACGCAGCACCCCGCCGGCAAAGTTGCTGGCGGCGGGCTTGAGCCCGTCGTCAACGGCCGGATGTATCTTGACACTACTCATGATCGTTTCTCCTTGTGTGTACTACGTCAGCCACCGACGCGGGCTGGGGCCGCGGCCAGCAACTTGAGGTTCTCAATCCCCAGCAAAACTATTCACAGAGACAGGCATTGCACCCATAGATGCCTCAGCCTCAGAACACCACGACCGAGCGAATGGATTTACCTTCCTGCATCAAGGTGAACGCATCGTTGATCTTTTCCAGCGGCATCACATGCGTGATCAAGTCGTCGACATTGATCTTGCCGTCCATGTACCAGTCGACAATCTTCGGGACATCGGTGCGACCTCTGGCGCCGCCAAAGGCGGACCCTTTCCAGACGCGCCCGGTGACCAGCTGAAAAGGCCGGGTTGCTATTTCCTGGCCCGCGCCTGCCACGCCGATGATGGTGCTGACGCCCCACCCTTTGTGGCAGCATTCCAGCGCTTGGCGCATCAACTTGACGTTACCGATGCACTCGAAGGTGTAATCAGCGCCGCCTTTGGTCAGGTTGACCAAATAGGGCACGATGCCCTCCTGCACTTCTTTCGGATTGACAAAATGGGTCATGCCCATTTTTTCGGCCAGCGCCTTGCGCGCCGGATTGAGGTCGACACCAACGATCATGTCGGCACCGGCCAAGCGGGCGCCCTGCACCACGTTCAAGCCGATCCCGCCCAGACCGAAGACCACGACCTTGGCGCCCGGCTGCACCTTGGCGGTATAGATGACCGCGCCAATGCCGGTGGTCACGCCGCAGCCGATGTAGCAGACCTTGTCAAACGGTGCGTCTTCACGGATCTTGGCCAGGGCGATTTCCGGCAACACCGTGTAGTTGGCAAAGGTGGACGTGCCCATGTAATGGAACAACTCCTTGCCGCCCTGACTGAAGCGGCTGGTTCCATCCGGCATCAGGCCCTTGCCCTGGGTGGTGCGAATCGCCTGGCATAGGTTCGTCTTCTGCGAAAGACAGTATTCGCATTGCCGGCATTCCGGCGTGTACAGCGGAATGACGTGGTCCCCGGGTTTGAGACTGGTCACGCCCTTGCCCACCTCAACCACGACCCCGGCCCCCTCGTGGCCGAGAATGGTCGGGAAGATGCCCTCGGGATCTTCGCCGGACAGCGTGTAAAGATCGGTATGGCACACCCCCGTGGCCTTGATCTCGACCAAAACTTCGCCGTCTCGCGGCCCCTGAAGCTGGACGGTTTCAATGCTCAGGGGAGCACCTGCCTTGTAGGCAACAGCTGCGCGCACATCCATTTGTCACTCCTGTCATGTTGGTGCCTTGAAGACCCACCGCAGACGCAATACCCACCTCGGGGTATTGCGTTGCAGGGGCGGGGCTTGGCTGCACCCCGTCAGATCAACTTGGCTACTGGCTTGCCGCCTGGGCGCTGTGGCGCTCAGTCGGGCAAGGTGAACAAGGTGAGCGAACCACCGAGTTCGGTGTACTGGTTCAACTCGCGGTAGCCGCCCACTGCCCCCAGGCCATCCGTGTCCTTGTCCAGACCAGCGGCCATGCCGATGCCAGCCCAACCGCCAATGCCGGAGAACACGCCGATGTACTGCTTGCCCTTGTGCTCATAGGCAAAGACGTTGCCGATGATCCCGGAGGGCGTCTTGAACTTGAACAGTTCCTTGTTGATGTCCCGGGCATCGACGCACTTCAGGTAGCCCTCCAGCGTGCCATAGCACGAGAGGCCCCCAGCGGTGTTGAGCGAGCCGCTCCAGACCGAGAACTTCTCAGCCTTGCTCTGCACGATCTTGCCGGTGCCGGCGTCCCAGGCGATAAAGTTGCCCATGCCGCCATGGCTGCCCGGGGCCGGGAACATCGACAGCGTGGCGCCGACATACGGCTGGCCTGCGGTGTACTCAACCTTGAACGGCTCGTAGTCCATGCAGACGTGGTTGGTCGGCACATAGAAGAGCTTGGTGTTCGGGTCGAATGAAGCGGGCTGCTGGTCTTTGGTGCCCAGTGCTGCGGGGCAAACCCCTTTGGTGTTGACATCCGGCCCGTTCTGCGCCGTGGAGTACTTGGACACCACCTGCGGCCGCCCGGTCCTCATGTCCACGTGGGTGGCCCAGTTGACCTTGGGATCGAATTTCTCGGCCACCAGAAGCGCGCCTGTGACCCGGTCGAGCGTGTAGCCAAAACCGTTGCGATCAAAGTGCACCAGTGCCTTGGTGGGTTTGCCCTTGACGGGGATGTCGGCCAGAATCATTTCGTTGACACCATCAAAATCCCACTCGTCATACGGGGTCATCTGATAGACCCACTTGGCCATGCCGGTGTCGACGTCGCGCGCAAAGATCGTCATCGACCATTTGTTGTCACCCGGGCGCTGTGCCGGGTTCCAGGTCGACGGATTGCCGGTGCCGTAGTACATCAGGTTCAGCGCCTTGTCATAGCTGTACCAGCCCCAGGTGGTGCCGCCGCCGATCTTCCATTGGTCGCCCTTCCAGGTCTTGAGCGACGAGTCCTTGCCGACCGGCTTCATGGCCCCGTCGGTCCACGTCATGGTCTTGTCGGGATCGATCAGCATCTCCGCATCGGGGCCGACGCTGTAGCCCTTCCAGGCCAGCTTGCCGTCGGACAGGTTGTAGGCGGCGATGAAACCACGCACCCCCCACTCACCCCCGCTGATGCCGGTGATGACCTTGTCCTTGAAGATGTGCGGTGCGTTGGTGTTGACAGCGCCCAGCTTGGGGTCGCCGTTCTTGACGCTCCACAGCACCTTGCCGTTCTTGGCATCGAGCGCGACCAGCGTGCTGTCGGCCTGCTGCAGGATGACCTTGCCCTCGCCATAAGCCAGGCCGCGGTAGACCGTGTCGCAGCACATCTGCGCGATCACCGAGGGGTCCTGCTTGGGCTCGTACTTCCACATGATCTTCTGCGTATCGAGGTCTATCGCGAAGACCTTGTTGGGGAACGGCGAATGCAGGTACATCTTGCCGTCGACCACCAGCGGCGAGCCTTCGTGCCCGCGCAGCACGCCGGTGGAGAAGGTCCACGCCACTTGCATCTTGCCCACGTTGCTCTTGTTGATCTGGTTGAGTCGGCTGTAGCGTTGGTTGTACATGTCGCCGGCCTGCATCGCCCAGTTCTTGGGGTTGGCAATGTTCTTTTCCACGTCGCTATTGGCCAGTGCCAAACCAGGTAGCGCGAGTAACACCATCCCCAGACACGACCAGACCGGCCGCAGGGATTGCCATGAAGAAAGTCGCATCGAAGTCTCCTTGTGTTGAAGTAACCGGTGTCTGGCCGCGTATGCCCTACAGACGCAATGCCTGCTACCCGACCTTGAGGACCCAGTCAGCGATCCACAGCAATTTCCGAACCAACTCTTTCGCCACCGCAGCGCAACACCGGCTTGGCCATGTCAGCGACGCTGACATCAAGCGCACCCCGGTCTGCGCGTGACAGAGGCGGGCGGCCTGTTCGGCGTGCTTGTAGCTGGGGATAACCCTGATAGGGAAATCAGGGGGAGGGGCCAGATGCTGAAGTGGCGTGCCAAGCGCCTGGCGCTTGGCGTGGCCGATCTGCGCCCGAGGAACCGCTTTTGAATCTGGCACACACTGTCAACGCCATGTGCCGTCAACGCAGATATGTGCCATAGGCCCGTCCTCATAGTTCATTGGTTGCCGCCTCGTGCGCTGAGCCCTCGGCACGGCAACTGCGTTAACACTCTGTCCCAAAGATGGCACATCGCGTCACGTCGACACAGCATCAAGGCCGCGAGTCCAGCAGAACGCAGCTGCGTTGGCCTGGCGTTGAGGTGCTTGCCGCCAGATTCAGCGGAATGTTTCGCTGGTTCTCCGGGAAACCACTATGGCGTCTTGCCGCCACAGGAAGAAAATTGTCTCCGCCTTTGCGGCGCGATCCTGCTTACGCTGACGCCGCATAGGCCGCATAGGCCGCATAGGCCGCATTTTTCCCTGCCGGCACTGTACGGGGCGCAAGGCAAAAATGCATCCGGGAAACCTTTCGCCGACGCTGGACATCATCAGCGCCAGCATCCATGCGGTCCCGCGCTGAGCGTCAAAAAGGGGGTTCAAAATGATGAGTCAAGACACCAGTCACCATGCGCACCGCGTTCTAGAGCAGGTGCGTAGCGGACTGCGCGAGCAGGAAAGCGATGTGGTGGCGCAGTCTTGGAGCCGTTGCATCAACGAGTACCGCCTGAACCCGGCCAAACCGCCCGAGCCGGTGATGATCGGGCGCAGCGAGCTGGAAGAACGCCGCGCGCAACTCGCGGATGTGATCGCCTGCGCCCGCCATGAGATGACGATTCTTTACCAGCAACTCGGTGACGTCGAGTCTGCCGTGGTGCTGACCGATACCGACGGCGTGATCGTGCACATGGTGTCCTCGCCCAAATTCGCCGCCGAGGTCGGCCCGCTGGGCCTGCGCGTGGGTGGCACCTGGAGCGAAAAGTCGGCCGGCACCAACGGCATGGGCACCTGCCTGGCCGCCGCCAGCCCGGTGTGGGTGCACCGCGATGAGCATTTCTACCCCCAGCTCACCCAACTCACCTGCTCGGCCGTGCCGGTCTACGACCCCATGGGCGAGATCATCGCGGTGCTCGACGTGAGCAGCCGTTCGAGCCTGATGCAACAGCACCTGCTCGTGATGCTGGGCATGACAGCGCGCATGATCGAGAACCGCCTGATTGATCGGCGCTTCAGCAAGGCGCATCCGCTGCACTTCCACAGCCGGCCGGAATTCGTCTTCACGCTGCATGAGGGCAAGCTGGCGGTCGACGCCAACGGACGCGTCCTGGCGGCCAACCGCAGTGCGCTGTTCCAGCTGGGCTTGACATCCATGGCCGATATCCGCTCACGGCGCGTTGAAGATCTGTTTGCGACCTCGCTGGATGACATGCTGGAACGCAGCGCCTTGTCGAGCTTCCATCCTGTGGTGACCTACCACGCCAACGCCACGTTGCGTTTCTTTGCCGTAGCGCAACGGCCGGCACCGGAGCCGCATGGCGCTGCATCGGCCTCCACATCGCGGGCGACTTCGCCCGCCGTGGAACCTGCGCCCGCCCGTCCCGGGCTCTCGCGCCCACAGGAAAGCCTCTTCAAGGATGTTCGCCTGCTGGCCCACCTGGACACGGCGCGCCGCGTCATCGCGCGGCAAACCCCGGTTCTTCTGTGCGGCGAAACCGGTGCCGGCAAGGAAGTCTTCGCCCGTGCGGTTCATGCTTCCAGCCCGTATGCCAATGGTGCCTTTGTGGCCATCAACTGCGCCTGCCTGCCCGAAACGCTGATCGAGTCTGAGTTGTTCGGCTACCGTGCCGGCGCCTTCACCGGCGCGCAGCGCGGGGGCCGGCGCGGCAAGATTCTGCAAGCTGATCGCGGCACCCTGTTCCTGGATGAAATCGCCGACATGCCGCTGGAACTTCAGGCACGGCTGCTGCGCGTGCTCGACGAGCGGCAGGTGACGCCGCTGGGCACGGACGACACCCATCCGGTGGACTTCCAACTCATCAGTGCCAGCCACCAGCACCTGCCCACGCTGGTACGCGAAAACCGCTTCCGCGAAGATCTGTACTACCGCCTGGCCGGCATCGAGCTGTTGATTCCGTCACTGCGCGAGCGAAGCGACAAAGGCGCGCTGATCCACGCGATATTGGCCGCCGAAGGTGGCCCCGAGGCCACGCTGTCCGCCGAGGCGCAACGCGCACTCATGGACTACACCTGGCCCGGCAACGTGCGTCAGCTTTGCCATGTGTTGCGCACGGCTTTGGCGCTGGCGGATGGCCAAGCCATCCGCCTTGAGCATCTATCTGCCTTGCAATTGGCTCCAGCGGCGATTCCCGCGCCGACCTCTACGCCCATGGCACCCAGCACCGCTGGCGTGGCGGCGCATCTTGCCAGCGATATGGCCGATGCGGCTGCCAGCGGGGTTCCAAGCGACGATACGGTTCTGCCGTCCACGCTCAACCTGCTCCAGACCCATGAGCGACAGTTGCTGCTGCAGCTGATCGAGCAACACCGCTGGAATGTCAGCCATGTCGCCAAGGCGCTCCATGTCAGCCGCAATACCCTCTACCGCAAGCTCCACAAACTCCACATTGATGTCTCGCACCCGGAGTGACCCACTTGCCAGGACGCGCAAGCCCAAGCGTTGCCGCCGTTGCCGCGCCTGATCAAGATCCACTGGTGCTGCTCGGCTTGATGTCCCCGTGCAACAAGGAGCGCATGCGCGCCAGATCGGCACTGTGAACGATATCAATCGGGAGGCCCACACCGTTGGCAATCGATTCGAAACGGTGCGCCAAGATACCCGTCTGGCTGAATTCAGTCAGATTTTCTGGGGGGTCGAGCACGCAAGACTTCACCAGCACCAAGTGCTCAGCGTTGAGCCTGCATGCCAAGTCGAGCGCGATGCTATCGGAGGTCAGGTCCCAAGCGTTGTCGGTGCTCGGCCCATCACGCAGCAGCTCGAGTGGCAGCCACAGCGCCGTGTGTCCTGCGCGCAGCACCTGCCGGATGCTGGCCTCGCTGGACGCCAGCTGCAACCGGGGTTCAAGCCCATGCGCGAGGTAGGCCATCTGCGCCATCGCCAGCACGGCCATGTTCCGCGCCGACAGGTTGTCAAAGTGCCAATGCGCCTGCGCGTGCCTGACCTCGTCGGAAAAGTTGCCGCCCCCGCACACGATGGTGACTCGGCCGCCGCCGAGTTGCGCCATCAACTCCAGCCATTGTGGCAAGAGCGGGTCTTTGTTCAGGCTGCCGCCGATCTTGACCACCCACATCAGTACGGCTCACTCTCGCGCCGCTTGGCCGCGAATATCCGCCTCATCCTTGACCCTTCAGCCCTGCCATGATGCTTTTCCACGTCATGGCACCCGACAGAGGAAACCAGGCTGTCCGCCCGAGCTGCTGCCGGTGCAAAGCAAAAGCGTCATGGTTGCGTCTTCAAATGCGCTCATGCGTACTTTTGCATCAAGATTCATGCCATCTCTGCGCCACCAGCCACAGCCCTTGTCAGGCTAGTTGGATCGTCAGATTCGCCACAGTGTGTGCCGTTTTCGGTGTCGGGACCCAGCACCCCCGGACCAGTGACGGCTCACGGTGTTGGGCCAGCCGCCGACTTGCCACTGCGCGGGCTCAGACCGGCGGTCTTAGTGCCTGGCAACCAGCATGGCGAGGTCGCGATCCAGTATCGCCGGATCGTCCGCATTGCGTTCGACCAACTGCCGCAGATGGGTGATGCTGTCGAGATCGATGCGGTCGCAATGCAGGCCGATGTGTTGCGCCTCCACATGCGCGACCGTGGCTTCCATCACGATCGTGACACCCGGCGCCAGCTCCAGCCGGAAATGGCATTTTTGCCCGGCTTGCGCCGTCCAGGCGCGGTCATGCTCCACCAGCGCCCCTTTGAGTGACACATCCAGCAGGCGGACCCGGTGGTCGCGCCCGAGCAGGGTGACATGGGCGGGGGCGTGAAAGTCAGAACGCCAGAATTGGCGACGTTCATGGGACGGATTCAAAATCGACTCCTGAGATGGGCAGATAGCCGCAGTATCAGCAGCCCAACAGCGCTTGTCAAACCGGGGCCTGCGCACACTATTTTTCAAGTGCGAACAGGTCCTAGATTTTGTGCACCAAAGTATCGGCTGGCAACTGGTCGAGTTCGCCCAGCAACTGGGCCAAGGCACGGCCGGCCGCTGCCACCACGGCACGCCCTTTGTCGGCTGTCGCCGCGGCCGCATTGCCGACGGCACCGGCCGCGTTGTAGTCCTGCATCTGCCAGCCCAGCTTGGCACTCTTGCCGTTGCCCAGGATGGCAAATTTCTCGGCGCGTTGCTGTGAGCTGGAGGCAAAGTTCTGTGCCTGCGCCATATCCACCTTCTCTGGCGCCAGCGCCAGCATCATGGAGGTCTCGATCTCGCCGGCATGGATGCCAAAACGATGCTCGTGCGCCGAGAACTGACCCTCCACGGCGTCGCCCTGTTCATTGAGCAAGGGCAGGTTGAACCAGCTCACGCTGTAGACCAGCATGTCCAGCCGTGCCCGCAGGTCACGCGCCACGATGTCCATCACACTGACGTGGCCGCCGTGCGAATTGAACAACACCAGCTTTTTGATACCGGCCCGGGCCACCGATTCGCCGATCTCGGTCCACAGGCGGATCACGGTCTCGGCCTTGAGGGTGAGCGTGCCGGCAAAGCGCTCGTGCTCCGGGCTCAGCCCCACGGCCTGCGTTGGCAGAAACAACACGGACAAATCAGCCCCCAGGTGGGGAAGAGACGCGGCCACGATGCCTTCGACCAAGGTGGTGTCCACCTTCAACGGCAGATGCGGCCCATGCTGCTCGATGGCGGCCACCGGCAACACAGCGATGGTGCGCGCCAGGTCCAGCTGCGCAAAGTCGCGGGTGCTCAGATCGGCCCAGAATCTCGATTTGGTTTTCATGTGCTTATCTTAGACGCCATGGCATCCGCCGTATGCCGCGCCTGGCGCTCGGCCAGCGCGCGGGCCGAGCGGGACACCGGCGCGCC
>OFPK01000004.1_pt1 | contig 133366 bp, 142 predicted proteins | sample 1542601 | NCBI WGS metagenome assembly OFPK01 (sample SAMN05503968, study PRJEB24370) | sediment metagenome | isolation source: lake sediment | place: USA: Lake Hill lake, St. Paul Island, Alaska | collected 2013 | reverse complement strand
CTTTGAGAAAGCGTCAGAAGCTTAGGTCGGTGTCCACGGAACCGGCAGCAGCCCAACTCTTTGAATTGGAAGTGAGGGATCTCGATTGGCACATCTTCTAGCGGCTGCAGAATTTCGGCGAGGAATAGCATCGCCTCTTCGTCTGAGTGGGCGACGACTTTACGTCTAAGTTGCAGGACTCGTTTCTTGAGCTTCTCCTCTTGCGCGGTAAGGCGTACGCCCAGCACTCTAAAGCCCAATACGGTAGACCCACGGCTGGGCTCAAGCGGCCTGCAGAATGAGATGATGGCAGTTGTTTCGTAGCAGCGTAGCCGGCGCAAGGATACGGCGTTGTATTTGGAGCCGTAGTCGCAGTCCTCAAGCAGAAACGTCACCGCAGATAACGCTTGTTGAAAGTCCCATGCGGAGTAGATGAGACGGAGCAATTGCGCATCGCTCAGTTGGACTGCACTGGCACCTGAGTGAGCGGAAGCGGTGTCGGGCGGCATTGGGTTCAGAGGCCTAACGCCGTGCATAAAGCACCGCGCAAGTGCGTAGCTCTTGCGCGGTCGAGTGAGCGAAGCGAACGGCTTTGATGCACATGTTAGATCCATTGCCACCATGATTGATCAGCCATCGGATTATCGAAGCGCGGTGACGTAGTGGGCGTTGATCCTCGCGGAATATTCAACGACGACCAGAAGTCTAGCGGGCGCATGATGGAAACTGTTGTGTGCCGACTGAGACGGGAGATAAATCTTGAATCGAACGATAACAATACAGACAACCCAGCATCCTCCGCCTCCGCCAAAACCCGACAGTCATCAGCATCCGGATGGTACGCCTGCAGCTCAGTGACTCTAACTTCGATACGTGCGGCATAAACAGGCTGGGTCTCCGGGAAAAGAGTTGTCCACTCTTCGTGAAAGTCAGCGCGTTCCTTGCTTCGAATGCGTTGATACTCCGTGCGCACGGTGGGAGAAATGAAAAGGCCGCCGTTGCAATACAAGAATATTCTAAAGAGCGCTATCCGCTGCTCGGCAAGATCGTCCGTGGGCTTGTCCAGCTTTGCCATTGCGTCTATCAAATACGTGTAGCACTGCGAATCTAAGCCGACATGCATCTGCTTCTTCATGGATCTAACTTTGATATATCCCGCAAAAGTGCGGAATAACATGGCGCCTTGCCAGATAACATGACGCAGAGAAATCGAAAAAGATGTTTGCAATCATTTAGTTAGCTTGATCGACTGCGTATTCACACAAGCATATTGAATTTGACAAAGTCGCCGTCACGCTTTCAGCTGAAGGTGTGCCATTCTCAGGTAACTGCAGTATTTTGGCTATCCCCAAAATGGTCGAATGACAGGAAGCGGGCAACTTCATGGAGGGCTGCTCCTGGCTGGTAGCGACAGTTTCCGCTGACTGGCGAGCAAGCCCCAGTTGCAGGACGAGCAACCTACCCGACCCGTCTTTCTTAGGCTTACGCCGCCAGCGTGTTGTCGCGCGCCAGCGCAATCGCCTCGGTCAGCACGGCCCGGTCACCGATGTGGTTGGACAGGATGAGCACCAGTTTGGCCAGCAGCATGTCGGCCTGCTCATCGCTGAGGTCGCGCTGGCTGTGGATGAGTTCGGCGTAGAACACGTCCTGGTCGGGGATATTCGGTAGGCGATTGAGTGCCATGGTGAGCCTCGTTTCTTATTGCAGCTTCAGGCAGCGGCGCAGCGCGGCCTGCACCTGGGCGGGGTCGAAGGCGCGCCAGCGCGCGGCGACGTGCTGGTCCGGGCGGATCAGGTACACCGTGCCGGGCTGGCCGTCGTAGCGCGCGGTCAGCACGCCTTGCTTGTCCATGATGTCCTTGCCCACTTCCAGTACCTGCGCGGTGATCTTGCCCACTGTCACCGGCTGGGCCGGGCCGAAGCTCAGCAGCACAAAGCCTTGGCCCAGCTGGTTGAGCAGCCAGGCGTCGCGCCCGCCGCGCTGGATGGGCGCGTCGGCGCAGTTGGTGCCGGGTCGCATGGCACCGGCAAACGCAGCGCTGTCGGGCGTGTTGAGCGACGACTGCACATAGGGCGTGGGTGTGGACAGGCGGCCGCTGTTGACCAGCGGGCGCGCAAAAGGCTCGCTGCGCGCCAGCTCCAGCACGGCATTGCGCAGGCGTAGCGAGCTGCGGCTCTTGGGTGTGATGAAGTCGGTGGCGCGTGTCGAGTGGGCGAGGTTGTCGTCGGCCGCAAAGGCGCGTTCTTCGTGGTACGTGTCCAGCAACGCCAGCGGGGCGTCGCCGTCGAGCACGGCCTTGAGTTTCCAGCTCAGGTTGTCGCAGTCCTGCACGCCGGTGTTGGCGCCGCGCGCGCCGAAGGGCGAGACCTGGTGCGCCGCGTCGCCGGCGAAGATGACGCGGCCGTGGCGGAACTGGTCGATGCGCCGGCAGGCGAACTGGTAGACCGAAACCCATTCCAGTTCAAATTCCACGTCCGGCCCCAGCATGGCCTGGATGCGCGGGAGCACCTTCTCGGGTTTTTTCTCTTCGTTGGGGTCGGCGTCCCAGCCGAGCTGGAAGTCGATGCGCCAGACGTTGTCGCACTGCTTGTGCAGCAGCACGCTCTGGTTGCGGTGAAACGGCGGGTCGAACCAGAACCACCTCTCCGTGGGGAAGGCGGCTTTCATCACCACGTCAGCGATGAGAAAACGGTCCTGGAAAAACTGGCCGGTGAAGTCGGCACCGATCAGGCGGCGCGTGTCGCTGTTGGCGCCATCGGCGGCCACCACCCAATCCGCTTCGAGCTTGAAGATGCCGTCCGGCGTTTCCACCGTCAGCGTGGCGGCCGCGCCGTGCTGCTCCACGGCCAGCAGCTTGTGCTTCCAGCGCAGGTCCACCAGCGGCGACGCCTGGCAGGCCTGCACCAGCCGCTCTTCCAGGTAGTACTGCTGGTAGTTGATCATGGCCGGCATCTTGTGCTGCGCTTCGGGCAGCAGGTCGAAGCTGTAGGCCAGCTCGTCGCGGAAGAAGACCTTGCCCACCTGCCACTGAATGCCCTTGGCGGCGAACTCTTCGCCCATGCCCAGGCGGTCCCAGATCTCCAGCGGGCGCTTGGCGTAGCAGACGGCGCGCGAGCCGATGCTCACGGTGTTGTTGTCGTCCAGGATCACCGAGGGCACGCCGCGGCAGGCCAGGTCCAGCGCCTGCGTCAGGCCAATGGGGCCGGCGCCGATGATGACCACCGGGTGGCGCTTGAGCGTGCCGCTGCGCTGCTCATCGCTGGGCGTGTAGGCGTACTCGGGGTAGGTGTAGGTGTGCAGCATGGGGGTGGCTCCGCAGCGTTCAGTCCAGCGCCTTGAATTCCTTGTCGTGCATCCAGGCCGCGTGCTTGGGCGCGCGTTTGGTCTGGCTCCACGCTTCCAGCATGTCCCACTTCACCGCGTCGAGCTTTTGGTACATGTCGGGCGTGCCGACGTCGGCGGCCAGTTCCAGGCGGTGGCCGTTGGGGTCGAAGAAGTAGATGCTCTTGAAGATGGTGTGGTCGGTCACGCCCACCACGGGGATGCCAGCGGCTTCCAGCCGGGCCTTGGTTTCTTCCAGCGTCTGGACGCTGTCGACCTTGAAGGCGATGTGCTGCACCCAGTTGGGGGTGTTCTCGTCGCGCCCCATGGCGGGCGAGTTGGGCAGCTCGAAGAAGGCCAGCACATTGCCCTGGCCGGCGTCCATGAAGATGTGCATGTAGGGGTCGGGCGCGTGGGTGGAGGGCACCTGGTCTTCGGCGATGGCCAGCACGAAGTTCATGTTGAGGTGCTTGGCGTACCACTGCACGGTTTCCTTGGCGTCCTTGCAGCGGTAGGCCACGTGGTGAATGCGGTCGATTTTCATGGTGGTACTCCTGGGGTGAGGGGGGTGTTTCCGCCCGCGGGCGTCAGCCATGGCTGGGCGTTGGGGAAACATGGTTATTTGCTATTGGCGAATTAATTTGTCTAAAAGGAATATTGAAATGGTAGCGGCAGAGTTTGTTATTGCCAAATGCATTTGTCTAGGTGAAAACCCTGAGGGCGCTCGCGGCGTCGTGCGGCGGCGGCACAATCGGCGCCTATGAGCACCCGCAAAGCCACCCGCACCCCATCCCCTGCTGCCGCCGCCGGCACCAAGCGCAGCGCCGTGGCCGCCGGCAAGAGCCGCAGTTCGCGCGGCATCCAGAGCGTGGAAGTGGGCGGCCAGCTGCTCAAGGCGCTGGCGCACACCGGGCGGCCGATGGCGCTCAAAGACCTGGCCCTGGCGGCCGCCATGACGCCGGCCAAAGCCCATCCCTATCTGGTGAGTTTCGGCAAGCTGGGGCTGATCGAACAGGACGCCGTCAGCGGCCACTACGGGCTGGGGCCGCTGGCCATGCAACTAGGCCTGATCAGCCTGCAGCAGGTGGACCCGGTGCGCCTGGCCATTACCGAGCTGCCGGCGCTGGCGCAGCGCGTGGGCTGCACGGTGTCGGCGGCAGTGTGGGGTGCAACCGGCCCGGTGATCATCCGCGTTGAGGACGGCCCCACGGCCGTCCATGTGGCCATGAAGCACGGCATGCTGGCCTCGCTGCGCCATACCGGCACCGGCAAGGTGTTCGCAGCCTACGGCGAACGCGCCGAGGTGGAAGCCGCGCTGACCCAGCAGGGCCTGGCCGGTGCCCTGAAGGACCCGGCCTTTGCCGCCGAGCTGGAGGAGATTCGCCGCAGCGGCATCAGCAAGGTGCGCGATGAATTGATCAGCGGCATCAGCGCGCTGGCGGTGCCGGTGTTCGACGGCTTCGGGCGCCTGGTGCTGGCGATAGCCGCCATCGCGCCCACGGCCATGCTGGACCTGCGCCCCCACAGCGCGCAGGCCAAGGCCCTGCGCGAGGCGGGCGCCAGCCTGTCGCGCCGCCTGGGCGCGGCAGCGCGCGGTTAGGGATCAACCGGCGCCAGCAGGTCGAAGTCGGCGTGGCCGCCATCTTCGTGCAGTTCGCCGACCCGGCCCTGTGCGAACGCCTGTTCGCCAAGATTCAGCGCTGTCTCAAGGCCCGGCGGCTCTTTCCTCCTGCAGGGCTACACGCCCCAAGACTCGTACCAGTACACCGAGACCCTGCTGTGCGAGGCCTTTGCCGACATCTAGCTGCTGACGCTGCGCGCTGACCAGGATGCCCGCTACCGGCCAGCACGGAGTCAATGGCCTTGAACTTGACATCACCTCCTGAGGCGTTTCGATTGGTCGGGTAAATGTTTAGCCACCCCGTTGACTTTGGACCCGGGATGGCGCAGAGTCAAACTGCAAAACTCGCTGCAGGCACTCAACGCGAAAGAGGACTCAACCATGGCGTTACTGGATATCGCCCGCGGCCCGGCATTGGCGGTGGCACTGGTCATCTTTGGATTGGGCGCCATGTGGCGCTTGGCGGGCGTGCTGCGCCGGCCGCGCATGCCGGATCTTTCCACACCACGACAAGGGGCGCCGTCCAATCTGGTCGGGGCGCTGCGCGGCATTCTGAGCGGCCTGCGGCCGCGCCGGGAATTCGGCCAGGGTTCGCTGATCACATCCCTCAACGGCTATGTCTTCCACCTGGGTTTGGTGCTGATCTTCTTTGGCTACGCGCCGCACATTGCCTTCATTCACCGCCTCACCGGCTTGTCGTGGCCGGCGCTGCCGGATGTGGTGATGTATGTCGCGGCCGCGGCCACCATCATCTCGCTGCTGCTGGCGCTGGTCATGCGCCTGAACGACCGGGTGCTGCGCAAGATTTCGAATGTCGATGACTATCTGACCTGGGCCATCACCTTCCTGCCCGTCATCACCGGCATGGCAGTGGTGGGCGAGCCCTCAAGCCTCATCCTGGCGCGTGACCACGTGATCTACCCCGGCCCGCTGGTGGTGCATCTGCTGACGCTGGAGTTGCTGCTGATCTGGTTCCCCTTCGGCAAGCTGATGCACGCCTTCTGGTTCTTTTTCTCGCGCGGCGCCACCGGCATGCGCTTCAGCCACCGGGGGGTGAAGGTATGAGCGCCGCACGGCCGCTCCGAAGGCGCTCGCTCCCCCTCGGGGGGACGGCCCGCAGGGCCAAGGGGGCTATATGAGCGCCGCAACAACCATCAGCCAAGACAAGCCGGCACAGCTTGGCGACGAGGCGCGCGCCGCTCTCGCCTTGCGCACCTTCATGGCCGAGGTGGGTGTCACCACCGCGCTGCACATGGAGGCCTGCGTGCGCTGCGGCCTGTGCGCCGAGGCCTGCCACTTTTATGTCACCACCGGCGACGCCAAGTACACACCGATTCACAAGCTCGAACCGTTTCGCCGCGCCTACTTGCGCGAAGCCAGTCCGCTGGCGCCGCTGGTGCGCGCGCTCGGTCTGGTCAAGCAGCCCAAGCTCGCCGAGCTGGCGCAGTGGCAGGAGCTGCTGTACGACTCCTGCACCCTGTGCGGCCGCTGTACCGTGGCCTGCCCGATGGGCATCGACATTGCCGAGCTGGTGAAGGAGGCGCGCCACGGCATGTTCAAGGCCGGGCTGGTGCCGGATCGGCTGGCGCTGATGGACCGCACGGCCCGGCTGTGGGGCAGCACCGCCACGCCCGGGGAGGACCTGCCGGACATTCTGGCCGAGGTATCGGCCGAACACGGCGTGGCCATTCCCTGCAACCTGGAGCGGGCCGACATCCTGGTCACCGCCGCGCCGGCCGAACTGGGCGAGCACACCAAGGCGCTGGCCGATGCGGCCAAAATCCTTAACCGCATCGGCGTCACATGGACCATGCACCAGGGCGGCTTCGACGCCTCCAACATCGGCTTCAACAACGGTGACCTGGAGTTGCAGGAGAAGCTGACGCGCTCACTGATCGATACCGCGCTCAAGATCGGCGCCAAGACCGTGCTGCTGCCCGAATGCGGCCACGCCTACGGCGCGGCGCGCTGGGAGGCGGCCAAATGGTATGGCGAGGCGCTGCCGGTGCGCATCATCCACATGACGGAGTTTCTGGACGAACTCATCACGTCCGGCCAGATCCGTGTGAAGCCGATTGGCGACACCGCCACCTTCCACGACCCGTGCCAGATCGTGCGCCGTGGCGGGCTGGAGGCGGCGGCACGGCGGGTGCTGGTGGCGCTGGGCTTCGAGCTGATTGAGCTGCAGGACCACGGCGTGACGGGCTACTGCTGCGGTGGTGGCGGTGGCGTGGTGTCGAACCCGCGCGCCGCGCCCTTGCGCCAGAAGGTGTTCGAACTCAAAAAGCAGCAAGTGGAAGCCACCGGTGCCCAGCGTTTTGTCACCAGTTGCGGCCAGTGCCGCATCACGCTGGAGATGGGCGCCAAGCAGGCCCAGTGGAACAAGCCCACCGAGAGCCTGCTGGAGCTGGTGGCCGACCACCTGGCGGATTGAGGGGCGACCGCTGGCCCGTTTATTTCTTGAGGAACAGGCGGATGAAGAAAACGGCCATGCCCAGCATGAACATGATGCCCAGAAAGCTCATCAAGCCGTAGTCGGTAAAGAACAGGTCATGAAACAGTTTCATCTCAACTCCTTGGCTGCGGTGTCAGCATCCGCTTGCATCGTGCCATGCCAGGAGCGGCAGCGGCTGATTTAAATCAAGAAGCAGGGTAGGTTGACGGTACGAGCTCACCCCAGATGCATGGCGTAGAAGCCGGCCGCCATGGCCAGTCCATGCACCAGGGACGCCACGATGGTCAACACAATGGCGGCGCGCAACTTTTCCGCTTGATGCGCATGCCGCCAGAGCAGCACGAACGCGGCAAGGGACAGGGGCCAGGAGACCAGCCCCCACGCGGCGGGCTCGGGCTGGTAGAACAGCCACACGCCGCCCGCCAGCCAGAGATGGGCCAAGGTGCTGATGAACAGGTACAGCAGTGCGGCACCGCGCGGACCCAGCAGGACGACGAGGGTACGCTTGCCGACCCGCGCATCCGACGCCGCATCCGGGAAGCCATTGATCAGCAAGATGTTGGCGACCAGCAGCGCGTAACTCACCGAAGTGACAACAGGGATGATGAAAAGACTGCCGCGCTGAACGGCATCGGCCCCGATGATGACCAGGCTCCAGACCAGTGCCACCACGAATTCGCCCATTTCGCGCTTCATGAGTGCGAGTGGCGGCGCCGAATAGGCCCAGGCCAGCAGCAGGCCGACGCCCCCCAGCACGATCACGTAGCCGGTGCTCTTGACGGCCAGCAACAGGCCGAACGCGACCAGGAAAAATGCCAGTGCCTTGAACAGATCGCGGGTTTGCGCCAGCGAGACGGTTTTGTCCTGGATCAGGCGCGAACCACCGGTAAAGGGGTGGATGGCCTGGGTGTTGGCGGCATCCGCACCATTCAAGGCATCGTGGTAATCATTCAGCACATTGCCGGCCGCATGGGCCAGGCAGGCCAGCAGCACGGTGGCCAGGCCGGTAGAAACCTTGGGGCCATGCCCGCAGGCGGCGGCAATCGCTATCCCCAGCAGGCAGGCGACGACGGTCACGCTCAAAAACCCCGGGCGCGTCATCTTGAACAAGGTGCGCAGGGACATCGTGGATGGATTGTTTGACATGAAAAACCGCTGGAAGATTAAAACGCGTCTGCTGCCAAGCCGGCAAACGCCGGCTTGGCAGCCATGAACACATGCCGCATTTGAACCCAAAGCCAAAAATGACCTGGGACCATATGAAAAAGCGATGCAAGGCCACGTGCTGGCATACGCCGAACCAATGGGCCTCTACCGGCGGCGCGCGTAGCCGCCCGGCGCTCAGGCATCGAGCTCCGGGTAGCGCCGGAAGATGCCATCCTCGTTGAATGGCCGGCGTCGTTCGCTGCTCAGGTAAGCCGACACGCGGCGATGCTGTGCCACGCGGTCGTGCAGCGCCAGGACCAGCGGGGTCTTCTTCAGGGCGCGCTTCGTCGCCCTGGGGAATGCATAGAGCAAACCTTCCACCAGCTGGAACAGCGACAGGTCGGGGTAGCTCAGCCGCGCGCCCACCAGATGCGTGTTGCCTTTGGGGTTGCGCGCCAGCACGGCTTCCAGCCAGCCGAGAAATTTCGGAATGCGCTGGGTGCGAAATTCTTTCGCGGCTATGAACGCTTCCTTCTTCTGCTCTTCGTAATACAGGCTTCCAGCCAGCGGGTGGTGCGTGTTATGCACCTCGTTCACCGCGTCGGCAATCGTGAGCTGGATCTGATGCGCCCACAGACGGTCTGCTTCGCTCGCGCCCACCAGCTTGAGGCGCGGCCCCAGGTACAAAAGGATGGCGGCGGTCTGTCCGATCACCTGCTTGCCGTCGACCAACACGGGGCAGGCAAACGGCGGCCGCACGACGGACGCGTCCTGCAGGTAGTGGAACAGGGCGGGCAGACCCTGCCCGTTTGAGGCGTCTCCACGCGCGACATCGATATAGGGCGCGCCGGCCGCTTCAAGCGCCAGACGGACAAATTCGCCGCGCCCCTGGATGCCGGGCCAGTAGTGGAGTTGGTAAGGCATGGTGTTATTGAATCCATCAAGAGGTGACCAAAGGGCTGCATCCGTGCCCTTGGCGCATTACACTGCCACGAACCCTTGATCGTCAACGCTTATGAGTACCTCTGCACCCTCCGCCTTCCCCGATGCCGCCGAAACGTGGAACCAGCGTTTTCGCACCGACGACTACATCTTCGGCACCGAGCCCAACGAATGGCTGCGCGAGCAGGCCCCGGTGTGGCAGCCCGGCCAGCGCGTGCTGTGCGTGGCCGACGGCGAGGGTCGCAACAGCGTGTGGCTGGCCCAGCAGGGCCTGCGTGTGGACGCCTATGACATTGCCGAGGTTGGCGTGGCCAAGGCGCGCCAGCTGGCGGCGGCCAGGGGTGTGAACGTCAACTACACATTGGCCGGCTGTGACAGCTTTGACTACGAGACGGCGGCCTACGACGGTGTGGCCGCCATCTTCGTGCAGTTTGCCGATCCCGCCATGCGCGAACGCCTGTTCGCCAACATCACGCGCTGCCTCAAGCCCGGCGGCATCTTCATTCTGCAGGGCTACACGCCCAAACAGCTGGAGTACAAAACCGGCGGCCCACCACAGGTGTCACACCTGTACACCGAGGTCATGCTGCGCGAGGCCTTGGCCGATTTCGAGGTGCTGACGCTGCGCGACTACGAGGCGGAGCTGAAGGAGGGCGACCGGCACACCGGCATGTCGGCCTTGATCGGGTTGGTGGCGCGCAAGCGCTGAACCTGGCCGGACAGGGAAGCCGCGCGAGGCTTCCCCTGACCTGTTGACGCTGATCGGGTTTATTGCCCGCTCAGCCGTTTGCCGAACGACACCGCGTAGGCCGGCGAGCGGAAACGCAGCACCGGGTCATCGGTCGGCGCAATGCCGTCGGCCATCACCATGGGGTCGAAATTGACCGGCTCGCAAGCAGCCCCTTTTTGCGGCATGGCGGCGCTGATGCTCAAGGTGCCGGCCTTGAACTCCTGACGGTCTTTCGGCCAGGGCAGGGTCGGGTTGTCTTGCGGATCGTTGGCCTGTCCGATGGCGACCATCATGTCCCAGCGCGCGGGGCCCTGCTGTGTGCGCTCCATCAGTGCCTTTTCGAGGAAGTTTGCGCCGGCGGTCTTCATCGCCTCCTCACTCAGTCGTTTTTCGCCGTCCTGCGGCACAAAGCGCCAACGCACTGGCGTGGCCTTGCCGCTCTTGTCGATGAACTTGAAGGTGTGGATGCCCCAGTAGGCGCTGTTGGCGTAGTTTGCAGGCGGATTGTTGTCGGCGAGGTATTGCGCCTGGGCCAGGTTATCCGGGTGGCTGGCCTTGAAGGCCTTGATCTTTTCCGGATCGGGCTTGCCGGTGGCCGGGTCGGGCTGCGTGGCGAGCATCAGGTCCAGAAAGGTCTTCGGATGGGCCGCCCCGAATACCGGGGTGTTGAGCATCGCCATGTGATGCAACTGCCCCTGGGGTAGCTGGAATTGCAGTGCCATGCCCCGGGCGCTTTTGGCGGTATCGGGTGCTTTGGGGTTGCCGCCGGAGAGCGAGAACCGGGCAATGACCGGTACGGCCTGGCCCGAGAACAGCGCCGAGCGCGAGTAGCGCGCGGCTTCCTTGCTGCCGACAAATTCACCCACGGCGCAGGTGCCCTTGGTGTGGTTGCGGCGCTCGCCTTTGGTGACGCCAAAAACGCCTTCGATGGCCTGCACCACTTGCGGGGCAGTGACTTCCGGCTCTGCCGCCCAGGCGGATGATGCGACTACAGCCAGCATGCCGGCGAGGGCGACGGGGAATTTTTTGCGACTCATGGGGGATTCCTTTTTTGTAACGATGGACTTGCTTAATTCTTTTCGAGCTGCTCGTAGACAGCCGTGGCAACGCGCGACAGTTCGTTCTTGGAGATGCCAGCCGACAGGGCATAGCCGAACTTGCCGTCGATCCAGTAGAAAACATTGACGGGACCTTCCTTGGCAAAGCGGAAGGCGGTGTCCTGGTTGCGGCCGATCTCGGTGCTGACATAGAGCGTGAGCCGCTGTCCGCTGGCATCGTGGTACATGAACTGGGCGACCGGGCCGATATTGCCGGGTAGCAGTCGGCCGCCGATCAACTCGTAACCCAGGGCGCCGAGCTTGGGCGGGCGCACCGGCGTGCCCAGACGTTTGGAGAGCCAGGTCACGAGCTGGTCTTCCTGGTCGGCGCCGACTTCCACCGGGCGTCGGACATCGGGGCTGAAGACGACGTGCGCGATCGCCGCCTGGCGGGGCAGCGGCGTGCGCAGGGCCAGGGATTCGTCCGCGTGGTAGCGTCCGTGCGCCCCCCAGCCGAGCGCGCCACCGACCACCGCAATCGCCACACTGGCGGCCATGCGCTGCAGCGACCAGCGCGACAACACGGAGGTTTGGCGCATGGCGGGCCTTGCTGCTTCGGCCTGCCTTCGCAGGGATTCGGGCAGCGGCTCAGTGAGCACCGGATCGAACAGCGCCTTCAACGCCAGCTTCTGTTCGCGGTAGGCGTTGACGCGTTCAGCCGCGTCCGCATGATCGGCCAGATAGGCTTCGATTTCGGCCCGCCGGGTCGCTGGCAGTTCGCCATCCAGGTAGGCGTGCAGATCGGCATCGGTCAAAGGCACTTGGTTCATCATCGTACAACTCGCAGCAGGGTGGCCGGTGGGTGGCCGTCCAGGATCAGGCGCAGGCGTTCGCGGCCGCGTGCGAGGCGCGACATCACCGTGCCCAGGGGGACGCCCAGGGTCTCGGCCACCTGGGCGTAACTCATCTCCTCCAGCGCCACGAGCAGCAGTACCGCACGCTGGTCTTCGGGTAACTGCGCGAGTGCCGAAGCCAGATCCTGCAGTTCCCGGCGGTCATCCTGCGTGGCGCGCGTGGGCACCTCGATGGCTTCGTCGTCGAAGGACGACATGCTCAGGGTGGGACGTCGCAATTGGTCGATGCGCAGGTTGTGCATGATGGACAGCAGCCAGACCGCCAGATCGCTGCCGGGGCGCCACTGCCCTATACGGGACCAGGCGCGTTCCAGCGTGTCCTGCACCAGATCATCGGCGGCGGCGCGCTCGCCGGCCAACGCCCGCGCGTAACGGCGCAAGCGTGGCAGCACGGCGAGGATCGCGCTGCGCTCCATGGGCGGTCAGGGCTTGGCGCTGCGCCAGAGGTTGTTGACGCCTTCACCGGTTTTGTCACCCGGCTTCTGGTCCTTGACCCAATAGTAGAGCGGCTTGCCCTTGACGGCCCACTGCTTTTTGCCGTCATCGCGGGTGATGATGCTGTAGTCGCCGGAGGCCGATTCGCCCTCCATCACGAACAGCGGGGGCCAGTTGGCGGCGCAGGGGCCGTTGCAGGCGCTCTTGCCGGCACCGGCCGCGTCCTTGTCGAAGGTGTAGAGGGTCATGCCGTTGGGACCGGTCAGGACGCCGTCGCTCACTTTGGTCGGCGTTGCCGTGCTGCCGCCCAGGCTGGAGCAGGCGGCCAGAATCGTGGACAGAAGCAAGAGCAGAAAGGTTTTCTTGATGGTCATGGGAATCTCCTTGGCGTGGTTGAAGGGGCTTCAACCGGGTATACGAGGGACGCGCTGCGTTTATTCCCATTCGACAAAAAAATACTTCTGCGCAGGGGGCGACCCATCATGCGCTCAACCTGGATCTGCAGGCGGTCTTTTCAGGACGGCGTGGTCGCCATCTTCAAACAGCTGGAGCCTCATTCATCCGTATTTCTACGGACGACATCGCCCATCCTGAGTCTTAGTCTGAACAGCTCTTGCCACACTTCAATTTCTTAGGGTGACACATGAACGAAACGCTTGAATACCGCCCCTTGGCCAAGATGGCCATTGCTGCCTCGGGTTGTTACCTCTTCGAGGCGTTCAACCCGCCAGCGGTGACCGTCGACTCGGAGGCGACGCTTGTCATGACGGATCTGTCGCAGATACCTTCTGCCACCATCAATGCCGAAGCGACGTTAGAGGATGCCAATCACTCCATGTTGGTGCGTGGGGTCAGGTTGCTGATTGTGGTTGGCGAGGATAAGCAAATCGCCGGCGTGGTCACCACCACGGATATTCTGGGCGAGAAGCCCGTGCTGGTGGCCCAAAAGCGCCAATCCAGGCGTGCTGAACTGCGTGTTGCTGACGTGATGGTGCCGGTTGACAAGGTGGAGACCCTGGCGATTGAAGACGTGAGGAAAGCTTGCGTTGGCGACATCGTCGCCACCTTGAAATCGGACGGGAGAGCCCACGCCATCGTCGTGGGTCGGGGGCAAGACGGCAAACAATATCTTCTGGGCATATTTTCTGCGTCCCAGATCGCGCGCCAACTTGGCGTGCAAATCCAAACGCACGAAGTGGCCAAAACGTTTGCCGAAATAGAGGCCGTTATCGCCGCTGCCTGATGCCTGGCGGACAAGCAGGAGTTCAGTGTCCATGCTTGGCCGGCGGACCTGATAGTCACCATGCAACTGAGCACCAAGAATTCTGGATCAGAGTTTCCGCGAGTGAAGCCGGCCACTGCCAAGACCGCTGACATCGCATCCGCCTCTGTTCCTGCCACGCTCACCGCGTTGCATGTGAATCCCGAAACAGGTCTCACGCTTGCTGAGGTGGATACCCGTCGGAAGGCGCATGGCTACAACGAAGTAGTCGAACAAAAAGGCCACCCGGTCCTTATGTTTCTCGGCAAGTTCTGGGGCGTATCCGCGTGGATGCTCGAATTGATTATGGTTTTGTCGGCCATCCTCGGGAAATACTCGGATCTGCTGGTGGTGAGTGCGCTACTGGTTGTCAATGCCGTGTTGAGCTTTATGCAGGAGCGCCGGGCCGCCGGCGTTGTCGCCGCGTTGCGGCGACGCTTGCAGGTCAGTGCTCGCGTTCTGCGCGAGGCGATTTGGCAGGTCATTCCCGCCCGGGAGCTGGTCCCGGGCGACATCATCCGCGTGCGCCCCGGCGACATCATTCCGGCGGACGTGAAACTTCTCTCCGGCTTGCTGAACATAGACCAGTCCGCCCTCACCGGCGAGTCGAAGGATGTGGACATGGCGCCCTCCAACGTACTCCCGGCTGGATCGCTCGTGCGCCGTGGTGAGGGCAACGGCGTGGTTATCCTGACCGGGACGCAAACCTACTTTGGCCGCACCACGGAACTCGTACAGAAAGCGCGTCCGAAACTCCACATCGAAGCGGTGGTCGCCAAGGTTGTGCGCTGGCTGTTCGTCATTGTCGGCACGCTGATCAGCGTGGTGGTCGTTCTTTCGCTGATGCGCCAAGTGCCGTTGATAGAAATGATTCCACTCATGCTTGTCCTGTTGATGAGTGCCGTGCCAGTCGCCCTTCCTGTGATGTTCACTGTCAGCATGGCTGTCGGGGCGAAGGAGTTGGCAAAGCACGGTGTGCTGGTGACGCGTCTCAGTGCCACAGAGGATGCCGCAACGATGAACGTGCTCTGCGTGGACAAGACGGGCACGATCACGATGAACCAACTGGCAGTCACCGGCGTGATTCCATTGGAGGAGGCGACAGAATCCGATGTGCTGTTTGCCGCCGCCCTCGCATCGCAAGAGTCGAACCAGGATCCGATAGACCTCGCCTTCCTTGCAGCAGCAAAAGAGCGGCACGTTTTTGATAACTCAGCTGCAGTCACGCCCATTTCCTTTGCGCCGTTCGATGCGAAAAACCGACGAACGGAAGCCGTGGTTGAACAGAGCGGCCAGCGGCTACGGGTGATGAAAGGCGCCGTGCGAACCGTCGCCGAAGCCTGCGGGCTTGAGCCGTTGGCGATAGAAGCGCTGGAAGCGCGGGTCGGCGAGTCGGCACGCAAGGGCTATCGCACGCTGGCGGTGGCACGCGGCCCTGAGGCAGCGACACCCGCATTGCTTGGATTGGTAAGCTTGATGGACCCGCTCCGCCCGGACGCCAGGCAACTCATCGCTGCACTGCGCGACCTCGGCGTGTCGGTCAAGATGCTCACGGGTGATTCACTGGCGATCGCGCGCGAGATCGCGCAAGGGGTGGGGTTGCCCAATATTCAGCGTGTGTCGGATCTGAAGGCCACGAGTGCGCGGGCCGGCAACGAGGCGGTTGACTTGCTGGCGGGTGCCGATGGCTTTGCCGAAGTGTATCCAGAAGACAAATACATCGTGGTACAGCACCTGCAAGCCGCGGGGCATGTGACTGGCATGACGGGAGACGGGGTCAACGATGCGCCCGCTCTGCGCCAGGCCGAAGTGGGCATTGCCGTCAGCACCGCGACCGACGTCGCCAAAGGTGCGGCAAGCGTCGTCCTGACCGAACCGGGACTGACGAACATCGTGGCCTTGGTCAAACAGGGGCGGACGATCTACCAACGCATCCTGACGTGGATCATCAACAAGATCAGCCGCACGATCCTGAAGGCGGCGTTTGTGTCCATCGCATTCGTGGTGACCGGCAAGTTCGTCGTCTCGGCCTTTGCCATGCTGCTGTTGGTGTTTATGACGGACTTCGCGAAGATCGCCCTTGCCACCGACCACGTTCGACCCTCCAATAAACCGGAGACGTGGAACATAGAGGGTTTCATCACCGTCTCGGTGGTGCTGGGCCTCGCGATGGTCGCGGAGGCACTCCTGCTCTTGTGGTTAGGCTGGTCGCGTCTTGGTTTGGCAAGCAACGATGACGCCCTCCATACCTTCAGCTTTTTGACGCTCCTCTACATGGCCGTTTTTTCCATTGTCTCCGCCCGGGAACGTCGCTGGTTCTGGACAACGACGCCCAGTAAGACCCTCGTGATGGCAGTGGTGGCGGTTGCACTTATGGGCACCGTCCTGACGTTCGTTGGTCTCCCGGGACTCATGCCATTACCCTGGTGGCAGACACTGACGATCTTCGCTTACGCGATGGTGTCGTGCCTGGTTGTGAACGACGCCGTGAAGGTTGCGATGGTTAAATGGCGTGTTCCTGCGGCGTTGGCCTAGGGCCTGTTCACACTCATTTCACAAGATGCGTTGCGGATCAAAAAGGCCATGCGCGGCGTTGCGAAGCCTTGCCGGGGGCTAACCCCGGCTGCGTTTCGCGCCTTGTGCATGGCCTTTTTGGCCGCAACCCGGAGGGAAAGTGGGTAAAACCGCGCCACTCGTTGTTTCACTCCTAGCCCAGGCGAGCAGCCTGGGCGTCGTCGCGCGCCTAGATTGGCGCGGTTTTACCCACTTTCGCACTTGTGAAATGAGTGTGAACAGGCCCTGGCCCAGGATCGTGCGACCGCTTGGGGGAAATACTCAACCGTCCGAAGTCAGCCGCAATCAGCCGTTCGCGCTCACGCGTGCCAGAACTTCAGTGGCGGGAATTGCATCCAGCCCGCGCCAAGCCACCATCTGATCCGGCCGGATCAGCACCAGCGGGGCCTCATACAAGTCACGTAGCTGCGCTGACGCATGTCTCACCACCTTCAAGTCCAGCCCGGCCTGCTGCGCGGCGCGCTCGAAGCCACTGGCATCCGGCGCATCCTCGCCCAGCACCAGCAGCGTCCACTCGAAGTTGAAACTGTCATAGATAGAGCGGCCATCTTCCAGCCAGGCGTGGGGCGGTCGCCCACCCGGGCAGGCGGTGGGGACGTAGTGGTTGGGCTGGTCGGGTGGCGGCGTGCTGCCGTCGGGCACGATGATCGGTGAGCCGTCGTAACGGCCGCCGAAGGTGATGCCGGGGATGTTGAATTCGCGCCGCGCATGGCCGTTCAGATAGTCCGATGCGGTGGCCCTGGCCTGTGCGCCGGCGGGTGTGTCGTCTTCCAGTTCAGGCACGGCGTCAAACAGGCCGATCGAATCGGCCAGCTGGCGCGCGTACGTGGTGTTGCGCACGGCCAGCGGCTTGCGCTCCAGCGCATAACTGTCCAGCAGCGCCGCTGGTGCCTGGCCCTTGATGACGCTGGCCAGCTTCCAGCCCAGGTTGACGGCATCTTCCACCGCCGTGTTGTAGCCCAAGCCGCCTGTGGGCGTGAACAGGTGCACCGCATCGCCGCCGAGGAAGACGCGGCCGCGCTGGAACGATTCGGCTACCAGGGCGTGGCCAGCGAGCCAGGTGGCCATGGAGAGGATTTCAATTTCCAGGTCCTGCCCGTAGGCCTGGGCGAACAGGCGCCGCGCGTCGGCCTCGGTCAGTGCTTCGGTGGCGGCGTCGTCAGCCATCTGGATGTGGAAGGCAAATTCGCTCACACCATCGACCGACATGATGAAGGCGCGCAGCTGCGGGTTGACCACCACGTACATCCAGGCCCGGTCGTTGGGGTTGCGGGCGTAGAAGTCGGGTGCCTTCAGGTACACCGCCAGCATCTTGCCGCCCATGAAGTTGCGCTTGAAGCCGGTGGCGCCACCCCAGGCGATGCCGAGCTGGCCGCGCACAAAGCTGCGTGCGCCGTCGGCGCCCATCAGGTAGGCTGCCTGCACCTGAACGGGTTCATCGCCTGCTACCGGCTGCACCACGGCTTCGATGCCTTTGCCGGTGTCGCTGAAAGATGTCAGTTGCCAGCCGTAGCGAATATCGACCGAGGGCCATTGCTGGGCATGTGCACGCAGGCTGACCTCGACATACTTTTGCGAGATGCGGTGCGGCAGTTCGGCCGCGCTCCACGAGCCCGACAGGTTCTTGATCACCTGCGGCGCCGCCGCCGCCGTGGGCAGGCGCAGGCGCGCCAGCTCGGTGCCAGAAAAGCGCGTCAGGTAGGCGATGTCGGTGGGGTGGTCGCTCGGCAAGCCCTTGGTGCGGATTTCGTTGGCAAAGCCGAGCCGGCGGAAGTGCTCCATGGTGCGCGCCTGGGTGGCGTTGGCCTGCGGGTTGAAGGCGGTGCCGGGCTTGGGGTCCACCAGCAGGCAGCGGATGCCACGCCGCCCCAGTTCGTTGGCCAGCATCAGGCCACAGGGGCCGCCACCGGCGATCAGCACGTCGGTTGTCTGTGTTGCGCTCATGGCCTCAGTCTACGCCCAGACAGTCGACGCGCGACCGCTCGCGCGGCACTGTCCTTAGGTGTCAGCCCAGGGGGATACCCTGGGCCGCGTCGGCTTAAACCACGGTCAGGGTGACCTCGATGTTGCCGCGGGTGGCGTTGGAGTAGGGGCACACGGCATGGGCCTTCTCGACCAGCGCCTGCGCTGCTGCGCGCTCCATGCCGGGAATGCTGACGGCGAGCTGGACCTCGATGCCGAAACCGGCCGGGATCTGCCCGATGCCGACGGTGGCGTCGATGCTGGTGTCTGCTGGCAGGGCGATTTTCTGTTGCCCGGCGACAAACTTCATGGCGCCGATGAAGCAGGCGCTGTAGCCCGCTGCGAACAGCTGCTCGGGATTGACACCCCCGCCGGCACCGCCCATTTCCTTGGGGACGGCCAGCTTCAGGTCCAGCAGGCCGTCGGAGGTGCGGGTGATGCCGTCACGCCCGCCGGTGGATTTGGCGTGTGCGCGGTAGATCACTTTTTCGATTTTGGTAGTCATGGCGATTCCTTTGGAGTTAGCTCGCTTGGCGAGGTGGGGGTGAAAACGTGTGGGGTCTCAGGCGTTGGTAATGCGTTGGCGCAAGGCATGCACCTGCTTGGTGAGCGCGATCAATTCAGGGACGGGGCAGCCAGTGGCCTGCACCATGCAGGCGGGCACCTTGGCCGCCCTGTCTTTGAGCTTTCGGCCCTTGGCGGTCAGCGTGACCTCGACCCGGCGCTCGTCTTCGCTTGAACGTTGCCGCTTCAACAAGCCGGCAAGTTCCATGCGTTTGAGCAGCGGCGTGAGGGTGCCGGAGTCCAGGCTCAGGCGCTGGCCCAGGTCCGATACGGCCAGGCCATCCTGCTCCCACAGCACCAACATCACCAGGTACTGCGGGTAGGTGAGATGCAGCCCGTCGAGCAGCGGCTTGTACAGCTTGGTCATGGCCAGCGATGTGGAATACAGCGCGAAGCACAGCTGGTTGTCCAGCAGCAGGGCGGGATTGAGGTCGGTGTCAGGGTTTTGCGTTGCCATGGGTTGAAGTATAGCTAGCAATTGAATTGTGCACAATATAAATTACAAATGTCTAAATCGCCCAGCGAGGACTAAGGTCTGCGTGTCGTTGGGTTCAGTTCACGCCGAAACGGCCGGTCCACTTCTGCTCGTAGTTCATGCGGGCAAAGTGTTCGGCCATGAAGTCGATGAAGGTGCGCACCTTGGCCGACAGGTGCTTGCGGCTGGGGTAAGCCAGGTTGATGGTCAGGTGCGGCAGGTCCCAGTCGTCCAGTACCGGCACCAGGCGGCCGGCCACCATGTCCTCGTACAGGATGTAGGTGGGCTGCACCAGGATGCCCAGACCGTCGAGCGCGGCAGCGCGCAGGATCTGGCCGTCGTTCGACTCCAGCAGGCCCTTGACCGACAGCGTGCTGACCATGCCGTCGCGCGTGAAGCGCAGCTCGTTGGGGTTGTTGGCGTGGGTGTAGATCAGCAGCTTGTGCTTCTGCAGGTCTTCCAGCGTCTTGGGCCGGCCATACTGCGCCAGGTAGCGTGGCGAGGCGGCCAGGATGCGCCGCGTTTCGCCCAGGCGGCGAATGGTGATGTTGGAGTCGGGTTCGTACTCGCGCGTGCGGATGGCGACATCGATGTTGTTGTCGATGATGTCCATGTAGCGGTTGGCGGCTTCCACGTGCACGGTGACGTTGGGATAACGCTGCGAGTATTCGCGGATCAAGGGCGCCACATGGTGCATGGCAAACGACAGCGACGCCGTGATGCGCAACATGCCGGTGGGGTTGAGCGCGGTGGCGTTGACGGCTTCTTCGGCGTCCTTGAGGTCGGTCAACACCGCCTTGGCGCGGTGGAGGAACTCCTGCCCGGTGTCGGTGAGGTACAGGCGGCGCGTGTTGCGCTCCACCAGCCGGGCGCCCAGGCGTTCTTCCAGTGACGACAAATGCCGGCTGGCAGCAGCATTGGACAAGTCCAGTGCTTCCGCGGCGCGGCTCAAGCTGCCGGTTTCGGCCACCTGTACGAAAAGTTCGAGTTCGGTCCAACGGTCCACGTATGTCTCCAGCCACTTGCAATGTGGCCAATCTTCCCGTTCGGGGGTTGGCCTTTATGGCCCGATCATACAAAGCTGCAAAACGATCAGCCCAGGCGCTGGCCCGGACGCAGCACACGGTGCGCCTAGGCATTTCGCTTTGACTTTGTTGTGCGGACTCAGGCCAGTGCCTGCTTGACGCGCTGCGGTGTCAGCGGCAGGTCGCGCAGGCGCCGGCCGGTGGCCTGGTTGAAGGCGTTGGCGATGGCGGCCACGGTCGGGCCCTGCGAGCCTTCGCCGACACCGAGCGGGCGCTCGTCCGGCCGGTTGATGAGTTCGACCTGCAGCACAGGCACTTCGGGGAAGCGCAGGATCGGGTAGTCACCCCAGTGGCGCGTCAGCTTGCGATGGCTGTCGTTCTTCATGGCCTCGTGCAGGGTCCAGCTTGTGGACTGGACGATGCCGCCTTCGATCTGGTTGCGCAGGCCGTCGGGGTTGATCACCAGCCCGGCGTCCACCGCCGACCAGGCACGCTCGACCCGGATGGTGCCGGCGCGGGTGTCCACCGCCACATCGACGATGACGGCGCAGTACACCGCCAGGTTCTTGTACTTGGCAAAGCCGAGGCCGCGGCCCTTGAGCACGCCACCCGTGGCTTGGGGCTGACCACTCAAGGGGGCCGGTTGCCACTGGGCCATGCTGGCGGTGCGCTCCAGCACAGCACGGGCACGCGGGTCGCTCAGGTGGCGCAGGCGGAACTCCACCGGATCGGTGCCGGCGGCCTGCGCCAGTTCGTCCATGAAGGATTCGAGCGCGAACACATTGGCATAGGCGCCCAGGGTGCGCAACGCCGAGGTGCGGATCGGCATGTCCTGCAGCAGGTGGTTGCTCACCTTTTGCTGCGGGAACACGTACAGCGGGATGGCGTTGCGGTCGCTGCCGCCCGAGGGTTGGGCGATGTTGCGCGACGGGCCGGCTGGCAAGGGGTTCTGCAGGTGCCAGGCCGCCAGCAGGTTGACGCCGTCGGGATCGTACGGTCGCGTGCTGTGGGTGTAGCTCCACAACTCGTGGTTCCAGTCGATCACGCGGCCAGCGGCGTCGAGCGAGGCCTTGAGCTTGATGACCATGGGCGAGCCCAGCGGCTCCCAGCGGAATTCGTCTTCGCGCATCCACTGCAGCTTTACGGGCACGCCGGGCAGGGCGCGCGCCAGCAGCGCGGCATCGAGCGCAACGTCGTCAGCACCGTTGTGGCCATAGCAGCCCGAACCTTCGCGGTGCGCCACCGTGATGTTGGCGGGCGGTATGCGCAGCGCCTTGGCGAGGTCGCCGCGCAAGGGGAAGACGCCTTGCGAGTGGCACCACACCTGCAGCTTGTCGTCGTTCCACTGGGCCACGGCGCAAGACGGACCGATGGAGGCATGGGCCTGGTAGGGCCGGGTGTATTCGACTTCCAGCGTGCGTGCCACGGGGATGGCGGCCGCTGCGGCATCCTTTTTGTCGCTCACCACGGTGTCGGTGGCGCGCTGTTTTTTCATGTAGGCAAACAGGGCTGCCCCGCTGGGCGGCAGATCGCCCGGCTCCTGCCAGCGGGCACTGGTTTGCAGCGCCAGAGCGGCGGCAATGGCCTGCTCTTCGCGTTGGGCGGCAACCGCCAGGAAGTTGCCGTCGCGCACAACGGCCAGCACGCCCGGCATGCCCTTGATCGCGGCTTCATCGACGCTGACCAGCTTGGCCCGGGGCGCGCTGGGGCGCACCACCCGGCCATAGACCATATTGGGCAGACGCATGTCCTGCACATAGGCCACGCCGCCGGTAACCTTGGCCGGAATGTCGCGCCGCTTGAGGCTCTGGCCGATCAGGCGGTGCTGGCTGCTGGGCTTGGGTGCGGTCTTGGCCGTGGCTTCACGCTGGAGCAGGGCGTCGCTGGTGAGTTCCCAGTAGCTGCTGGTCGCGCCGCCGGCGGCCGTGATGCGGCCGTCGCTCACACTCAAATCAGAAACGGGCACGGCCAGTTTGGCGGCCGCCGCCTGCAGCAGCAGGCCGCGCGCTTCGGCACAGGCAAAGCGCAGGGCGGTGCCGCTGTCCTGAATCGACAGGCTGCCGGAAGTCACGCCTTCGTTCGGCGTGAGCGCGGTGTTGCCGGAGATGACTTCCAGGCGCTTGAGGTCCACATCCAGTTCGTCCGCGACGATTTGCGTCAGCGCCGTCAGGATGCCCTGGCCGAGCTCGATCTTGCCGGTGAACATGGTGACGCTGCCGTTGGCGTTGATGCGCAGCCAGCCGTCGAGCATGCGGTTGCTGTTGAGACTGCCGGGCAGCACCGGGCGCGCCGGCGCCTGGGCGGAGCTGGGAGCCAGCGGCGCCAGGCTGAAGGCGACGGTCAGCGAGGCGGACTGGAGGAGCTGGCGGCGCGACAGGCCTTGAGTCGAAGTTTTCATGCCAGCTCCTTGGCGGCGCGCTGGATGGCACGCAGGATGCGGGTGTGGGTGCCGCAGCGGCACAGGTTGTTGGCCATGGCTTCGCGGATCTCGGCCTCGTTGGGGTTGCGTACGCGGTCAAGCAAGGCCTTGGCCGTCATGATCATGCCGGAGATGCAGTAGCCGCACTGGGCCGCCTGCTCCTCGATGAAGGCCTTTTGCAGCACATGCAGTTTGTCGGTGCTGCCCAGGCCTTCGAGCGTGGTGATCTTGCCCTTGGTAGCCTGGGACGCCGGATAGACGCAGGAGCGAATCGCCTGGCCATCGAGCAGCACGGTGCAGGCGCCGCACTGGGCGACGCCGCAGCCGTATTTGGCACTGTTGATGCCCAGATCATTGCGCAGCACATACAGCAGGGGCGTGTCAGGGGCCGCAGCGCTGGTGTGGCGCCCGCCGTTGACGGTCAGGGAAACGGTCATGTCTTGCTCCTCATGGTTTTCTTTCTTCAAGGCTGACTCAGACTATTCCTTTTGAAAAATGACGTCAATCAAGGATTTCGCTAGGCCAAGCATCCCTCGGTTTGTTCCGCTGGGCGAAAAACATATTTACGGCAGCCACCTATCAAAAGAGAGCGGTCTTGCTTACAGTTTTGACCATTCGTCGGACCAGAAGGAGACAAGTCGTGCGCAACCTCAACCAAGACACCATTACCCAGGCCGTGATCGAACGGTTTTCCAAGACGCCTGACCCGCGTCTGAAGGAAATCATGACCAGTCTGGTGCAGCATCTGCATGCTTTTGCGCGCGAGGTCAAGCTGACTGAAGAAGAATGGTTCAAGGGCATCCAGTTCCTGACCGACACCGGCCACATGTGCAGCGAGACGCGCCAGGAGTTCATCCTGCTCTCGGACACGCTGGGTCTGTCCATGCTGACGGTGGCCATGAACAACGACAAGCCGGCCGGCTGCACCGAGCCGACCGTGTTCGGCCCCTTCTTTCTGGAGCAGGCGCCCGAGTACAAGCTGGGCGATGACGTGGCCAACGGCGCCTCCGGCGAGCCCTGCATGGTCAGTGGCACGGTTAAGGGGCTGGACGGCAAGCCGGTGCCCAATGCGCTGATCAACGTCTGGCAGGCTGACGCCGAGGGCAACTACGACGTGCAGTACGAAAACCTGGCGCATCCGCAGGCGCGCGGCATTCTGCATGCCGACGACCAGGGGCGCTTTTATTTCAAGACCATCCTGGCCGAGGCCTATCCGATTCCCAGCGACGGCCCGGTGGGCGCCATGCTCAAGGCCACCAACAACCACCCGTGGCGCCCGGCCCACCTGCATTTCATGATCGAGGCGCCAGGTTACGAGCGCCTCATCACCCACGTGTTTCGCGACCATGACCAGTACCTCGACTCCGACGTCGTGTTCGGCGTGCGCTCGACCCTGATCGCCGATTGGGTCAAGGAAGCGGACGGTACGTACAGCCTGAAGTACGACTTCGTGCTCAATCCGACACGATGACCCGCGAGAGAGGGGCGGCTCCCCCCCTGCTGGAGTTGCGAGGTATTACCAAACGCTTTCCCGGCGTGCTGGCGCTTGATGACGTGTCGCTGACCCTGCACGGGGGCGAGGTGCACATGTTGATGGGTGAGAACGGCGCCGGCAAGTCCACGCTGATGAAGGTGCTGTGCGGCGCCTACACAGCCGATGCCGGCCAGATATTGGCGGACGGGCAGCCGGTGCGGGTGCGCCACGCGGCTGATGCCCGCGCCCTGGGCGTGGCGGTGATCTTCCAGGAATACTCGCTGGTGCCGCACCTGAGCATTGCGCAAAACATTTTTCTCGGGCGCGAGCCGCTCAACAAGCTGGGCTTGATCGACCATACGCGTATGCACGAACAGGCGCGCGCCGTGCTGGCCCGGCTCAATCTCGACCTGGATACACGGCGCGAAGTGCAGGGCCTGGGCGTGGCGCAGCAGCAGATGGTGGAGATCGCCAAGGCGCTGTCGCAGAACGCCCGCGTACTGGTGCTCGACGAGCCGACCGCCGCGCTGTCGGACCGCGAGACGCAGCGCCTGTTCGAGGTCATTGGCGAACTGCGCCGGCAGGGCGTGGCCATGGTCTACATCTCGCACCGCATGGACGAGGTGTTCAGCCTCGGTGACCGCGTGACGGTATTGCGCGATGGCAAGTACGTGGCCACCATGTTGGCCGGGGACGCCACACCCGACGAGCTGGTGACACTGATGGTGGGGCGCAAGGTGGACATGAGTTACCACCGGGGCGATCGTCCGGCGCCAGGCGAGTGCCTGCTGGAGGTACGCGGGGTGTCGGCCGTCAACGGCATCCGGGACGTCTCGCTCAAGGTCCATGCCGGTGAGATCGTGGGCCTGAGCGGTTTGGTGGGTTCGGGGCGCACCGAGGTGGCGCGCGCCATCTTCGGCGCCGACAAGCTCACCAGCGGCGAGGTGAAGTTCGCCGGCCAGTTGCTGCACAGCTCGCCCACCCATGCGCGCAAGCTCGGGCTGGGCCTGATCCCCGAGAGCCGCAAGCAGCAGGGCCTGGCGCTGATGCGCACGGTCTGCGACAACCTCCTGTTGGCGGGTCTCAAACGTTTGTTTCCCTACAGCATGTACCAGCCGGGCAAGGGCTATGCGGAGGGGCGTCGGCGCATTGCGCAATTGCGCATTGCCACGCCCGGTCCACACACGCCGGTGCAGTCGCTCTCCGGCGGCAATCAGCAGAAGGTGGTGATCGGCAAATGGCTGGTGGCGGGCACGCGCCTGTTCATCTTCGACGAGCCGACGCGTGGCATCGACGTCGGGGCCAAGGAAGAAATTTTCCGCCAGATTGATGCGTTGGTGCATCAGGGCTGTGCGGTACTGATGATCAGTTCCGAGCTTGGCGAGGTGGCGCGTGTCTGTGACCGGGCCTATGTGATGAAGGAGCGCACCCTGGCGGGCGAATTGGCGCGCGAGCAATTGTCGGAGGCCAACTTGTTGAAGCTGGCGATGCACCATGGTTGAGGCTATGAATTCTGTCGCCAGTGGGGCGCGCGCGCGCATGGGCGCGACGTCGGGAGCGGCCTGGCTGCTGGTCGGGCTGTGTGCCGTGTTCTCGGTCATGGCGCCGAGCTTTCTCAGTGGTGCCAATCTGATCAATGTGCTGCTGCAGGGGACCATTCTGTTGCTGCTGGCGCTGCCGATGACGCTGATCATCCTGACCGAAGGGCTGGACCTTTCCATGGGGGCCGTGTTGTCGCTGTGCACCGTGGTGCTGGCGGTGGTGCAGATCGACAGTGGCTCGATCGTCCTGGGGTTGGCGGCTGCACTGGTGGTGGCTATTGCCTTTGGGCTGCTCAACGGCCTGCTGGTGGCGGCGTTCGACCTGCCGCCTTTTGTGGTGACGCTGGGCACGCTGGGCGCGGCCCAGGGGCTGGCCCTGGTGGCGGCCGAAGGGCGTGCCACCATGGGTGTGGCTGAGGGGCTGCGCTGGTTCTGGGAAGGCGGCTGGCTGGGCCTGCCCGTGCCGCTGTGGCTGGCGGCATTCACCTGGGCCGTGATCCATGTGCTGCTGTACCACACCCGCTTCGGTGCGCGCGTGTTCGCGCTCGGCGGCAACCGTGAAGCGCTGCGCTTCGGCGGTATCACGGTGAAGTGGTCGCTGCTGTGGGTCTACGCCCTGGGCGGCGTGTGCGTGGGCTTGGCCTCGTTGCTGCTCACCGCCCGCCTCAATGGGGGTCATCCCACGGCGGCGATTGGTCTGGAGTTTGATGCCATCGCGGCCGTGGCCGTGGGTGGTACGGCATTCGAGCGTGGCAAGGGAGGTTTGACCGGTACGGTGCTGGGTGTGCTGGCGGTGGGGGTGATGCGCAACGGGCTTAACCTGATGTCCATGCCTTCGTCGGTGCAGGTGGCCGCCGTGGGCGTGGTGGTGATCATTGCGCTGTGGATTGATGCGGCCAGGGGGAAAGCATGAGCCGCCGGGCCGTTCCCAAGGCGACAACGAAGTTGCGGCGCAGACTCACAACTGCGCGCAGCGCTTGTGATGTCGGAGCCAATATCGCAGCGCGCCGCGCGGAGGTTACCCAATGAACACGTTGGCACAAAAAACCGGCCTCGCCATGCCGCACCTGTCACCCGAGCAGCGCGCCGTGCTGCTGCGCCTGGCCGTGCTGGGGCTGCTGGGTCTGGCGCTGTCGCTGGCGGCACCGGCTTTCCTGACGACCGGCAACCTGCTTAACGTGTTGCGCCAGGCCAGCCTGATGTTCCTGCTGGCGTCGGGGCTGACGCTGGTGATTCTGTGCGGTGGGCTGGATCTGTCCATCGGTGCCAATGTGGCGCTGTCGGCCTGTCTGGCGGCTGTGACGATCAAGGGCACAGGTTCCATCTTGTTTGGCTGCGCCGTCGGAGCGGGCTGCGGTTTGCTGATCGGCCTGCTCAACGGCTTGATGGTCACCGCTTTGCGCATACCGCCTTTTATTGCCACCTACGGCATGTTGTGGATTCTGCATGGCGTGACCTACTGGTACATGAACGGCGAAACCATCCACGGCTTCCCGCCTGAATTCCGCATGCTTGGCAGCGGCTACCTGGCCGCCGTGCCGGTGCCGGTCTACCTGATGCTGGGCGTGCTGCTGGCCGGCACGGTGCTGACGCAGTACACCACCTGGGGCCAGGAGATTTACGCCACCGGGGCCAACACCGAGTCGGCGGCCTTGTCCGGTGTGCCGGTCCATGCGCGCCGTCTGGCGGTCTACGCGCTCAGCGGGCTGATGGCCGGGTTGGCCTCGCTGGTGTTTCTGGCGCGCCTGAATTCGGCCGAAGGGGACATGGGCGAGTCCCTGACCCTGCAGGCGATCGCGGCCGTGCTGATTGGTGGTACCTCGCTGTTTGGCGGTACCGGCACGCTGGTCGGCACCTTGATTGGTGCGCTGATTCTCACGGTGGTGCTCAACGGCATGAACCAGCTGGGGATCAGCGCGAACTGGCAGCCCTTCATCACCGGCGTGATCGTGATTCTTTCCGTGCTCTCGGACGCCCTGGCGCGCAAGCGCCAGGGTGGCTGAGTTTTTTCAATGTCATTTCAATTCGACAGGAGACACAGCATGAACTTCAAGCCTACTCAACGGGCCGTCGCCCTTTTCCTCGCAGCCAGCGCCGTGTCCTTCGGTGCGGCGGCCCAATCCGGCGAAAAGATTGCCGTCTTTACCAAGAACCAGACCAACCCGTTTTTCCAGGTGGTGCGGCTGGGGGCGGACAGCGCGGCCAAGCAAATGGGGGCGGTGGTCACCCATTACGTGCCGACCAAGCCTGACAGCATTCCCGAACAGCTGTCGCAGATCGATGATGTGGTCATCAAGAAACCCAATGCGATCGTCTTCACGCCGGTGGACTACAAGGCCATGGGCGCCGGCGTACAGAAGATGAATGCCGCCGGCATTCCGGTGGTCAACATCACCGACCGTTCCGAGAGCGGCAAGTTTGTGAGCTTCGTTGGTGCGAGCGACTATGAGCTCGGGCTGGTGACGGCGCGCCACCTGCTCAAGACCATGGGTGGCAAGGGCAATGTTGTCATCCTCGATGGCGTCAAGGGTTCCGTCGTCTCGGCTGACCGGAACCGTGGCTTTACCGATGCGCTCAAGGAGTACCCGCAGGTCAAGCTGCTGGCTGCCCAGCCCGGCAACTTCCAACGTCTGCAGGGTCTGCAGGTGATGGAAAACCTGATGCAGACCCACCCGCAGATTGACGGTGTGCTGGCCGCCAATGACGCCATGGCGGCAGGCGCCATCGAGGCGCTGGAAGGTGCCAACCGCAAGGCGCTGGTGGTCGGCATCAATGGCACCAAGGAAGCGGTAGATGCGATCAAGGCCGGCAAGATGCTGGCGACGGGTGACTACAACGGCTTCCTGCAGGGCTGTGTTGGCACCATGGCGGCGATTCGCGAACTGCGCAAATTGCCGGTGCCCAAGGAAGTGGTGTTCAAGGCAGGCGTGATCGACAAGTCCAACTACCAGGCGGCCGATATTCCGGCCGACAAGCGCGTTTGCCCCAAATGGGAAGACGCCATCAAAGGTTAAGCACAAGGGCGCTCCATGATTTTCACTTTCATCCTCATCGACAAGCCCGATCACGGCGACATGCGCCAGCGCATGCGGCCCGAGCACAAGGCCTATCTGGGCGCGGTGGCTGACCGCATGGCCTTTGCCGGCCCCTTCACCAAGGACGACGGCCAGACCATGCTGGGCAGCCTGCTGGCGATTGATTTCGAGTCGCGCGACGCCGCACACGCCTGGCTGGCCAATGAGCCATTCACCAAGGCGGGCCTGTATGCCAGCACCACGGTTCACGCTTTCGTGAATCTGTGGCCGCAAAAGGCCGGCTTCCCGCCGGCGATTTGAAGTCAAGGTACACGCATGATCCGACACATCGTGATGTGGAACGTCCGTGGCGACACGCCGGCGGAGAAGGCGCGCGGCATTGAACAGTTGCAGCGCAGTTTTGAGAGTTTGCGCGGGCGCATTCCGGGCTTGCTTCACCTCGAGATCGGCGTCGATGTGAGCCGGATCGATTACGCCTGCGATGTGGTGCTGTATTCGGAGTTCGAAGACCAGGCGGCACTGGACGTCTACAGCAACCATCCCGAACACCAGCGCGTGAAAAACGAACTGGCCGATGTGCGCACGGCCCGGCACCAGGTGGATTACCTGGTGTCCGACTTCTAACTATTTCCAGAACCAGGAGCTATCCAATGAAAGACGACATGAAAGACGAACTGCTGATCCGCCAGATGGTGGAGCGCTGGGCAGTGTGGCGCGATGCCGGCGACTGGGAGCGCTTTGCCACCGTCTGGCACCCGGAGGGCGTGATGATGGCGACCTGGTTCCAGGGACCGTTCGCCGATTTCATCCGCGTCACGCAAGAGGGCTGGGCCAAGGGCGTCAGCATCCTGCACTTCCTCGGCGGCTCGGCGGTTGAGGTGGCGGGTGACCGCGCCATTGCCCAGACCAAGATGACGATCTCGCAGCGCGGCATGGTCGAAGGTGCTGACGGCCCGGTGCTGTGCGATGTGGTGTGCACCGGTCGCTTCTACGACTTCGTGACGCGGCACAACGGCGAGTGGAAGCTGCTGCACCGCCAGCCGATCTACGAGAAGGACCGCATCGACCCGGTGGACTCCACGGCGGTGCTCAAGCTTGACCAGCAGGCTCTGGCCACCTTCCCCGAGGGTTACCGCCATCTGGCCTACATCCAGACCCGCATCGGCTACACGGTCAAGATGGACATGCCCATGCTCAAGGGGCCGGTGGTGGACGAACTTTACAAGCGCGGCGCACGCTGGCTGGCTGGCGGCGCGTTGGAACGCTGAAAACGCCCGCCCCGAGGAGACACTTATGAATCAGAAGAACAAGGAATGCCACGTGCCGGTATCCACCGGGCGGCGGAAAATCGTGCGCGCCTTGCCGGCAATGGGCCTGCTCGGTCTGTCACCCTGGGCCGTCGCCCAGGGCGGTTTCCCGAACCGGCCGCTCAAGGTGATCGTGCCGCAGCCGCCGGGCGGCGGCTTCGACTTCGTGGCGCGCGCTCTGGGTGAGCGCTTGGGCAAGCTGCTGGGCCAAAGCGTGGTGGTGGAAAACCGCCCCGGTTCCGGCACGCTGGTGGGCACGGATCTGGCGGCCAAGGCGGCGCCCGATGGCTACACGCTGCTGATGGGGTCAGTCTCCAATATCGCGCTCAACATGGGCCTGTACAGCAGCCTGCCCTATGACAGCCTGCGTGACTTCGAGCCGGTGGGCCTGGCGGTGAGTTACAGCTACACGCTGATGGCGCGCAAGGACCTGCCCTTCAATTCGCTCAAGGACGTGGTGGCCTATGCCAAGGCCAATCCGGGCAAGCTGACCTACGCCTCGGCCGGCAACGGCTCGGGCCAGCATGTATTGGCCGCTGCCTTGTGGCACCTGGCCGGCGTGAACGTGGTGCACGTGCCTTACCGTGGCGCCCAGGCTGCCTACCAGGACTTGCTGGGGGGCCGGGTTGATGTGTTCTTCGATCTCTCGTCCACGGCGCGGGTGCAGGTGGATGCTGGCAACGTCAAGGCGTTGGCGGTATCGGGTGCCGAGCGTAACCCCATGCACCCTGATGTGCCGACCATCAATGAAACCGGCGTGGCCCAGCTCGATCTGGAGTCCTGGTTCGGCTACTTCGCGCCGGCCAAGACGCCGCCTGATATTCTGGAGCGGCTTCGCACCGATCTGGCGCGCGTGATGGCCATGCCTGATCTGCAGGAGACCTTCCGCAAGGCCGGCGGCAAGCCAATGAGTTTGAGCATGGCCGACACGCATGCCCTGGTCAAGCGCGATGTGGAGCGCTGGTCCAAACTAGTGCGTACCATAGGCATCAAGGCCGAATGAGCCACCGCATAATTCACGTCAACCTGAAAGAAAAAATCCATGAAAATCGACCAAGCCTCCCTCGACCAGTTGTTCTTCAACGCCCGCACAGCCAATGGTTTTCTCGACAAGCCGGTGCCGCTGTCACTGCTGCAGGAGGTGTATGACATCGCCAAAATGGGCGCGACGTCGATGAACTGCCAGCCCACGCGCTATGTCTTCCTCAACAGTCCCGAGTCGCGCGCGCGCCTGATCCCGGCTTTGTCGCCTGGCAACGTGGACAAGACCAAGACCGCGCCGGTGACCGTGATCGTCGCCACCGACACCCAGTTTTACGAACACATGCCGCTGGTTTTTCCAAATAACGCCGGTGCCAAGGCCCTGTTTGAAGGCAATGCCACGCTGGCGCAGGGCACCGCCACCCGCAACGGCACGCTGGGCAGCGCCTATTTCATGATCGCCGCGCGCGCCGTGGGCCTGGACTGCGGACCCATGAGCGGTGTGGACCTGGCCAAGGTGAATGCCGAGTTCTTCCCCGACGGTCGCCTCACGGCCAATTTCCTGATCAACCTGGGCTATGGCGACAACAGCAAGCTGTTCCAGCGCAATCCGCGTCTGACATTCGAGCAAGCCTGCAGCGTGCTGTAAGCACGCGACAGGCTTTGTCGCGTCATTGACGCTCACCCTAGTTCAACCCTCCCCGTCAAAGGGGAGGGCTCGAAAGATACTTCGTCTTGACACTTCCAATCATCACGGACCCGTATTTCTATCTGGTGGCCGTTCCTGCGGTGCTCTTGTTGGGCATCAGCAAGAGCGGCTTTGGTACTGGCTTTGGCGCCCTGGCGGTGCCGATGATGGCGCTGGCCGTCACCGTACCGCAGGCGGCGGCCATCATGATGCCGCTACTGTTGGTGCTGGATGTGCTGGGCATCCGGGCGCTGCGCAAGGAACTGGACAGGAAGCTGCTGCGTTTTCTGTTGCCCTTCGGTCTGCTGGGCACCGTGATTGGCGCCCTGCTGTTCAAGGTGCTGGATTCGCATACCGTGGCGGGCATCGTCGGCGTGTTCACGCTGCTGGCGGTGGCCCAGCGTCTGCTCTTTCCGCCGCGCGCCGACAGTGTGCCGCCGCCCCGCTGGCTGGGGGCGATTCTGACGACGGCCTCGGGTTTTACCAGCTTTGTGGCGCATGCCGGCAGCCCGCCCATCAGTGCCTATGTGATTCCGTTGCGTTTGTCACCCGTGGTGTTTGCCGCGACCATGTCCTTCTTTTTCTTCTTCATCAATCTGGCCAAGTGGATTCCCTACGCCTGGCTGGGCTTGCTGGATACGCGCAACATGGTCACCTCGCTGGTGCTGCTGCCCTTGACGCCCATCGGCGTGTGGATCGGCGTGCGCCTGGCCCGGCGCATCAGCCCGGCGCTGTTTTACCGGCTGGTGTATGTCGGCTTGTTCCTGACCGGTTGCAAGCTGGTTTGGGACGGTTTCTTCTGACGTCTTGAGTCGTCGCGTTGGACCCGGGGCACTCGGCGTATCCGCGCTCAGTCAGCCTTGGCGCCGGTTTCCCGCACCACGCGGGCCCACTTGGCGAGTTCCGCGTGCAAATAGTCCTGCGCCTCGCGCGTGCTGCCGCCCATGACCTCAAAACCTGCCGTGGCCAAGCGGGCCTGGAAGTCGGGTTGGCGCTGGATGGCGGCAATCTCGCGGTTCAAGCGCTGGATGATGGCCTCGGGTGTCTTGGCGGGGGCAAACACCCCGACCCAGGTGTAGTCCTCAAAGCCGGCAAAGCCGGACTCGGCCACGGTGGGTACATCGGGAATAGCGGCCACGCGCTTGCTGCTGGTGACGGCCAGGCCACGCACCTTGCCGGCCTTGACCAGTTCCACCGCGGCCGGCAGGGCCACGCTGGCCAGCTCGATCTGACCGCCCATGGCGGCATTGAGCGCCGGGCCGGCACCCTGGAACGGCACGTGCGTCACGTTCACCTTGCCCAGCACCTTGAACAGGTATTCGGCACTCAACTGCGGTGTGGTGCCGGCGCCGGCAGAGCCGTAGTTGTACTTGCCGCTTTGCGCGTCGTTCATCACTTCCTTGAGGTTGCTGCCTTTGAGCTTGGGCGTGGCCACGATCAGATTCGGGCTGGACGCCACCAGGCTGGCGAGCACCAGATCCTTTTCGGCATCGAAAGTTTGTGTGCGTGCCATGGCCGGGTTGACGGCGTAGGAGCTGGTGTTGATGAGCAGGGTGTAGCCGTCCGCTTCGGCTTTGGCCACCAGGCCTGAGGCGATGCTGCCGCCGGCACCGGCCCGGTTCTCCACCACGATGCTCTGGCCCAGGGCCTCCCCCAGCTTCTGCCCGAGCAAGCGACCGATGATGTCAGCCGGTCCGCCGGGGGCGAAGGCGACCACGAACTTGACCGGTTTGTTGGGCCAGGCGGCTTGGGCCCACAGCGCCTGCGGTGTGGCGACAGCGGCACCGAGTCCCAGCAAGGCGTAACGGCGTTGGATCATGTCAGGGTTCCTTGGGTGAGAGGGCAGGAGAGGCGCATCGCGTGGTGCTTAGCGGGTGTAATCCAGCACGTAACGCGCCATTTCTTCGCGCGTGCAGATCCAGACATCGGGTGTCTGTTTCACGATGGTCATGATCTCGTCATAGACCCAGGCACCGGACGGCCGGCCCAGCACATGGGTGTGCGCCGTGATATCGAGCATCAGCGGCGCTGTTTCGCGATCGCGCAGGGCGGCAAAGGTGTCGTGGAAGGTGTCGAGCATGTGGCGCGGCCCCTGGCCGTAGCGGATGCAGATCGGCAGGTCGTTGACGTCCATGGTCAGGGGAATGCCGACGATGCGCCTGTCCCCGAAGTTCATCACATAGGGCCGGTCGTCGTCGTTGACGTCGCCGTGGTGGGTGTAGCCGGCCTCGGCCAGCAACTGCGAACTGATCGGGCTGCCGGTGCCGCGCGGGCTGATCCAGCCGCTGGGCGTGACGCCGGCGGTGCGCACCAGCAGGTCGTGGTTGCGTTGCAGGTTGGCACGTTCACCGGCTTCGTCGAAATAGACCGGAATCACGTCCATGCCCCAGGAATGGTTGACGATCTCATGGCCAAGGTCGGCGATGCGCTTGACGGTGGCCGGGGCGCGTTCGCAGATGACGCCGTTGACCATGACGCTGGTCTTGATCTGGTGGCGTTCGGCGATGTCGAGCAGGCGGTGGATGCCGCGCACCAGGCCAAAGCTGGCCCAGGAGTGGGCATTGGTGTCGAAGTAGCCGGGTTTCAGCACATTGCCCATGGGGCCGATGCCGGGCGCCTGGCCGTCTGACCAGGCCTCGTAGGCGATGTTGAAGATGACGGCGACGCGTTTGCCGCCGGGCCAGCGGAAACGGTCATCAAGGCGGGTGATCACGGGTTGCATGGCGTTCATGGTGGTTTGGAAAATGGTGGTTGATTGCATGCTATCGATTAACATCAAATTGATGAACCCCAGTCAAACCCTTAGCTGCCCGCGGGCCCGCTTGGGGAGGATGCTGAGGCATGACAAAAAACGAGGAGACCCCCATGCGCAACATTACCCAAGACAACGTGACCGAAGCGGTCAAGCAGAGTTTTGACAAGATCGACGATCCCCGGCTCAAGTTCCTGATCGAGCGCCTGGTGAGCTATGTGCACGGCTATGCCAGGGAAACCCAGCTCACCCACGCCGAGTGGCAGGCGGCGCTGGCCTTTCTGCTGCGTTCGGGCGAGATCAGCAGCCCCTCGCGCAGCGAGTTCACTTTGCTGTCGGACGTGCTGGGCCTGTCCTCGCTGGTTGACCTGCTGGCTTCCAGGCCGGCGGCGACCGAGGGCAGCGTGCTGGGCCCGTTCCATACGCGCGGCTCGCCCTGGGTGGAGAGCGGCGCCAGCCTGATCAAGAACAACGCGGGCCAGCCGGTGCTGCTGCGCGGCAAGGTCACCGACACGCAGGGCCAGCCGATCACTGGTGCCACCGTGGACTTCTGGCAGAACGCCGACAACGGCCTGTACTGGCAGATCGACGACACGCAGCCGCAAGACAACCTGCGCTGCCAGATGAAGGTGTTGCCGGACGGCCGCTTCGAGCTGCTCACCGTTCACCCCACGCCCTATATGGTGCCAGTCGACGGCCCGGTGGGTGGCCTGCTCCAGGTGGCGCATCGCGATGCCTGGCGCCCGGCGCACTTCCACATCATCGTTGAAGCACCGGGCTACCGCACCCTGGTGACCGAGTTGTTCGACAAGGCTGACCCGTACGTGAACCAGGACGCCGTGTTCGGCGTGCGTGAGTCGCTGGTGCTGGACTTCAAGCCGGAGAGCGACCCGGCCGTGCAGGCGAAGTACCAACTCTCGGGCCCCTACCAGGTGGTGGAGTTTCCGGTGGTGTTGGCGGCGGAGGCGAAGTAACAGTGCTAGAAGGGGCCGCCGGCCTTGGCGGCGAGTAATTCGTTATCTAATTGTTTACGTTTTGGGGCAGTTCAGGAAAACGACAAGAGCCTTCTCCCATGCTTCCTGTACGTTGAAGTCCGCCTTTACGGAGCCCGATGGACTCCCGCCAGTAAATGCGTTTATTCCATGTTGAACCATATACGCTGGATAGTAGTTTGGAGGGCCTACGGTCTTAATCTCAGCGCACATGGCTCGCAATGCATCTGGGCTGTTAATTATCGACATGATGCTGCTTTGAAGTGCATTTGTTTCGTTCTTTGAGAAAGAACCAACATGATTCATTCTTAAGACGGTAACAGCTTGGCGCGCAGATAGATCAGTTACACGTAGTTGATCTACGCGTCCATACAAGCCCGCTAGAGCATCTAGCTTGGCTGCACGCACATAGTCCTTTTTATTCATGCAGTCCTGAACGCCAGGGTAAATGTTGGCAGGTGTGTTTTGACTCGTAATATTTGTGATGTCAACGCATTGAACCGGTGCAAGTGCTTGAAGATTACCTTGTGACTGATAGTTTGTGATTTGCGGTCGCTGACCTGTTGCGCAGCTTGCTAGCAAGACTGAAATCGTGGACACAACTAATCTCATTTATAACGCTCCCATCTCATTCGTATACCGAAAAACCTGCAGTCTAATCTGGCCCGCCTTCATAGCTGTGGACCAGATACGTGCTCATTTCTCGTCCGCAATCGTGTTCGATAGAATGCCGATGCCCTCGATCTCGATCTCGCAGATGTCGCCCGGCGCCATAAACACCGGCGGCGTGCGCGCATAGCCCACACCCGCTGGCGTGCCGGTGATGATGACGTCACCCGGCTCCAGCGTCATGCATTCGGTGATGATGCACAGGGCCTCGACCACATCCCACAGGAACAGCCCGGTGTTGGAATCCTGCATGACCTGGCCGTTCAGGCGTGACTGGATGCGCAGGCCGGCGGCACCGGGCGGCAATTCATCGGCCGTCACCAGCCAGGGGCCGAAGGGGCCGCTGCCGTCGAAGTTCTTGCCGATGGTCCACTGGTTGGTCTTGCGCTGGTAGTCGCGGATGCTGCCGTCGTTGAAGCAGGAATAGCCGGCCACGCAGTCGAGTGCGTTGGCTTTCGTCAGGTGACGCGCCTTTTTGCCGATGACGACGGCGAGCTCGGCTTCGTAGTCGAGCTTGGTGGAGGCTTGGGGGCGGATGATGGGCGCGTTGTGGCCGATCATCGAGGTGGCGCCGCGCAGGAAGAAGCTCGGGTACTCGGGGCGGGCGTGGCCGCCTTCCTTGGCATGGTCGGCGTAGTTGAGGCCCAGGCAGACGATCTTGCCGGGGCGCGGCACCACGGGCAGGAAATGTACGCCAGCCAGCGGTTTGACCACCGCGGCCGGCGCCTTGGCAGCAGCTTGCTTCGCTGCATCGAGGCCGCCGGGCTGGGCGATCAGGGCGCCCATGTCGTGCGGCAACGCGGGCGCGGCCAGCGACAGGTCAACGAACTCCTTGGCGTCGGCGCTTTTGAGCACACCGATTTTGGCCTGGCCCTGTTCTTCGAAACTGATCAATCTCATGTGGTTTTCCTGGAGGGGTGAAATGGAGTGAATGGGGTTTGAATCGTGTGGTGTTTATTCGACCTTGGCGCCGGTGCGCTTGACGACATCGGCCCATTTGCTCACCTCGTCGCGCAGGAAGCTGCCGAATTCGGCCGAGGTGTTGCGGGTCGACTCCATGCCCAGGCCGACAAATTTTTCTTTTGAGTCTGGCAGTTCCATCGCCTTGTTGATCTCGGCGTTGATGCGGTCCACCAGCGCCTGCGGCGTGCCGGCCGGCAGGAAGAAGCCGACCCAGGTGTAGTCGTCGAAGTCGGTGTAGCCGAATTCAGTGACTGAGGGCACATCGGGCAACAGCGCCGAGCGCTTGGCGCTGGTGACGGCAATGGCGCGCAGCTTGCCGGCCTTGATCTGCGGCACGGCTGGCGGCATCGAGGTCGACGACATCTGTGTGTGGCCGGCCATCACGGCGTTGATGGCCTGCGCCGGCTGGTAGGGCACGTGGGTGATGTCCACCTTGGCTGCCATCTTGAGGCGCTCCATCGAGAGGTGGGTGGTGGTGCCGATGCCGGAGGAGGCGTAGCTCAGCTTTTCCTTGCGCGCCAGATCGATCAGTTCTTTCAAGTCCTTGGCCGGCGTGGCCGGGTTGACGGTGATGATGTTGGGCGTGCGGGGCCCGAGCGCCAGCGGTACGAAATCCTTGAGGGCATCGTAGCCGGCGTTGGGGTAAAGCGAAGGGTTGACGGCGTAGGCCACGCTGTGCACCAGGATCGTGTAGCCATCGGGTGCGGCGCGCTTGACCAAGCCGGTGGCGATATTGCCACCGGCGCCCGGCTTGTTGTCCACCACGAAGGAGCCGCCCGTCATCTCGCCGAGTTTTTGCGCTACCACGCGGGCGATGACGTCGGTGAAGGCGCCGGGACCGAAGCCGACAATGATGTTGACCGGCTTGGCCTTGGGCCAGTCAGCGGTTTGCGCCGAGGCTTGCGGGGCCGTTAGTAGGCCGAAGACGGCCAGCAGGGCCGCGATGCCACGAACCGAAACGTTTGCTGTCATGGGTTTCTCCTAGGGGCCTATGGCAGGGCGCGCGCGCAAGCGGCGGGTGTTGAGCCTCACACCGGAGGAAATGCATGAATGCCAAAGGTTGGGCAACCATATCGATAAAAATACAAACAATCGATTGGTGCTTGCCCTAGTGCTTCTGGCCTGGCTGTCGGGCGTCGGCCTGCTGCGCGCGCTCCTGCGCCATCTGCTCCTCCAGTTGCCGCCGTCCCTGCTTGATGACGGCAATCAGCTTGCTCTGGTCTTTGTAATGCGGGTGCATTTTTTCGAACAGCTCGAGGTTGTGCAGGCGAAAGCGCCGCGCCGTCTGCCGTACTTCGGCCGGGTCGTGGCCCAGCAGTTCGAGCACGCTGCGTGCACTGCGCAGGCTGGACTCGAACACTTCACGTTCGACCAGCATCACGCCGTGGTCACGCAGTTCGTGCCAGTGCGTGACATCGCGCGCCCGCGCCACGATCTGCAGTTGCGGAAAGTGTTCACGCGCCAAGTCGACGATTTTGAGCGACTGCTCCTTGCCGTCGACTGCCACCACCAGAATCCGGGCGCTGCCGGCACCCGCGATACGCAGCAGGTCGAGCCGGGTGGCGTCACCGTAGAACACGCGGTAGCCGAAGCTGCGCGCGGCCGCGATCATGTCGGCATCGTGATCCAGGATGGTGCAGGGGATGCCCTGTGCCAGCATGACGCGCGCGATGATCTGGCCGTAGCGGCCGAAGCCGGCGATGAGTACCGGGGCGTCCTGTGGCTCCGAGATCTCCGCCAAGGTCGGGGCATTGGCAGAGGCCAAACGCGGCAGCCAATAACGGTCCAGCCACACCAGCAGCAGCGGGCTGAGCAGCATGGACAGCGCGACCGAGCCGATCAGCAGCGAGGCGGTCTGCGGCAGCAGCACCTTGGCGCCGGTGGCGGCCTGGAACACCACAAAGGCAAACTCGCCGCCTTGCGCGAGCAGCAAGGTCAGCACCGGGCGTTCCTGGGCGGGGACCCGCATGAGCACCGTCATGCTGTAGATCACCACCGCCTTGATCGCCAGAAAGCCGAGCACGATGGCCGCCATCAGTCCCGGCGAGCGACGCAGCACATCGAAGTCGATGCTCATGCCGACCGCAATGAAGAACAGGCCGAGCAGCAGGCCCTTGAAGGGTTCGATGTCGGTTTCCAGCTCGCGCCGGTATTCGCTCTCGGCCAGCAGCACGCCGGCCAGAAAAGCGCCCAGTGCCATGGAGAGACCTGCCTTCTGCATGAGCATGGCAATGCTGGCCACCAGCAGCAGCGAGGCTGCAGTAAAGATCTCGGGGGCTTTGCTGCGGGCGATCCAGCGCAGCAGCGGCCGCAACAGCAAGCGGCCACCGAGCACGACGCAGCCGATCACCAGAATGATTTTGAGCGCCGCCCACAACCGACCGGCCGCGGAGACGTCTGCGGCGGCAAACAGTCCGCCGTCACTGCCCAGCAGCGGCAGCAGCGCCAGGATCGGGATGGCCGCCACGTCCTGAAACAGCAGGATCGAAAAGCCGGCCTGGCCGCCGGAGGTGGGCAGAAGGTTGCGCTCACCCATGACCTGCAAGGCGATGGCGGTGGACGACAGCGCCAGCCCCAGGGCGGCGACCAGCGCCGTTTCCCAGTCGCCCAGCAGTTCAGGAAACACCTTGCCGAGGGCAAAGAGGGCCAGGAACAAGGCGCCGCTGCAGGCCAGGACCTGGGCGCTGCCCCAGCCGAAGATGGGGCGGCGCAGGCTCCACAGGCGGCGCGGTTCGAGTTCCAGGCCGATCAGGAACAGCATCAGCACCACGCCGAATTCGGCGAAGTGCAGGATGTCCTCCACATGGGTGACCAGTCCCAGACCCCAGGGGCCAATGGCGATGCCGGCCCCGAGGTAGCCGATGATGGCGCCCAGGCCAAGGTACTTGCTCAAGGGGACGGCAAAGACCGCCGCGCCAAGGTAGATCAAAGTGCTGCTGAGCCAGCCTGGGGTGTGTTCCATGACCCTACGCTAACATAGGGTTCGGTCAGACTTCAAGGAGCACGAGATGCCAGTGGTCGTGGTTGCCAATCCCAAGGGGGGCGTCGGAAAGTCCACCCTGTCCACCAATGTGGCGGGCTACTATGCCAGCCAGGGCCATAGCGTGATGCTGGGCGATGCCGATCGCCAGCAGTCCTCACGCCTGTGGCTGGGCTTGCGGCCGGCGGCGGCACGGCCGATCGCCACCTGGGATGTGGGTGAGGGCCGGCAGGCCAAACCACCCAAGGGCACGACGCATGTGGTGCTGGACACGCCGGGCGGACTGGCGGGCGAACCCATGAAGGAGCTGATGAAGCATGCCGACAAGGTCATCGTGCCGCTGCAGCCCAGCGTGTTTGACATCTTCGCCACCCGCGCTTTTCTCGACCAGCTCGCGCAGCACCGCCATGCGAGCAAGATGCAGGTCGGCATCGTGGGCATGCGGGTGGACTCCCGCACCATCGCGGCCGACAAGCTGCGCGAATTTGTCGATAGCCTGGGTCTGCCGGTGCTGGGTTATTTGCGTGACACGCAGAACTACATCCACCTCGCGGCGCGTGGCCTGACCTTGTTTGACGTCGCTCCTAGCCGGGTTGAAAAGGATCTGGCACAGTGGGAAGCCATCACCCGCTGGCTGGACCAGTGAGGGGCCACTTGTCGCTGGCTTGACAAGCTGCATGGGGCGGCGGGCTACAGTGAGCGCATGAAAACATTCCAAACCCTGCAGGAGTTCCCGGCCTTGGTGGGCCAGGAGGTCGCGCTCAGCGACTGGCTCGTCATCACGCAGGAGCAGGTCAACCAGTTTGCCCAGGCTACCGGCGACCACCAGTGGATCCATGTCGACGTGGAGAAGGCCAAGGCCGGTCCCTTCGGGGGCCCGATCGCGCACGGTTTTCTGACGCTGGCGCTGTTGCCGAAGTTCTTTGAGACGACGATGGAGATCATCGGGTCGCGCATGGGCGTGAACTACGGCCTGAACCGCGTGCGCTTCATGGCGCCGGTGCCGGTGGGCAGCCGCTTGCGTGCACGTATGAAGCTGCTGCAGTGCGAGCCGATCGACAACGACGGCATGCAGATGACCTGGGAAGTCACGATCGAGCGCGAGGGTGCGCCCAAGCCGGTGTGCGTGGCCGAGTCGATCGCCCGGCGTTATCCGTAGTCACGACTCGGACCGAAAGCCGTTCTGGCGCCAGGCCTCGAACACCGTCACGGCCACGGCATTGGACAGGTTGAGGCTGCGCTGACCCGCGCGCATGGGCAGCTTGAGCATTTGCGCCGGGCCAAAGGAGGCGCGCACGGCGTCTGACAGGCCGCGGGTCTCGGCCCCGAACACCAGCCAGTCACCCGGCGCAAAGTGCGCCTCATGCACCAGTCGGGTCGCGCGCGTGGTGAAGGCAAACATCCGCTCCGGGTTCGGTTGCTCGTCGGCCAGAAAGGCCTGCCAGTCGGCATGGCGCTTGACTTGGGCGTACTCGTGGTAGTCCAGTCCGGCGCGGCGCATGTGCTTGTCGTCCATCGAAAAGCCCAAGGGCTCGATCAGGTGCAGGGTGCAGCCGGTGTTGGCTGCCAGACGGATGACGTTGCCCGTGTTGGGCGGGATTTCGGGTTCGACCAGGACGATATGGAACATGCCGCTATTGTCGCCCTGACCGGCGTGGGACTTTATTCATTTCCAGTGCGTGCCAGCACCAGGCCCGTGATGTGGGCGACGCCGGCCGCGCGCAGGGCCTGGGCCGCAGCGAAGAGCGAGGCGCCGCTGGTCATCACGTCATCCAGCAGTACCACCCGTTTGTTCTGCAGTTGACCCTGCTGCAGCGGCTCGACGGCAAACGCGGCGCGCACGTTGCGCAACCGCTGGGCGCGCTTGAGGGAGCTTTGTGCCGGGGTGTGACGGATGCGCAGCAGCAGGCCGGGCGCCGTCTTGGCGGGTGCGAGGTGGCGGGCCAGCTCCAGTGCCTGGTTGAAGCCGCGTTCCTGCAGGCGTTGCGGGGACAACGGCATGGGGAGCAGCAGGTCGGCCTGTTCCAGCGCGGGCTCCACCCAGGGCGTACTGCGCAGCAACAGGGCAAAGGTGGCGGACCAGCCCGGGGTGTCGCCAAATTTGTAGCGGCCGATCAGCCCTGCCCAGGGGAAGGTGTAGGACACTGCGGCCAAGCAGGCGTCGAGCGGGGGTGGTGACTTCAGGCAGGCGCCACATTGCGTCACGCCCGCCGGCACCGGCAAGGCGCAGGTCTGGCAGCGCGGCAGCGGCTGGGCAAAGCGCGCCACGCAGGTTTCGCAGACAGGCCGGGACGGCCAGGCGTGGCAAACGGCACACTGGCTCGGCAACTGCTCGGATACCCGTTGGATCAGTGCGCGAAACATGGGCTCAATATACTCGTGACGCTGCAGCTTTTTATCTTATGACCCCTGAACGTCCCCCCACCATCGATCCCCAGGCGGCCAGCCGCTGGCAGCAGCATCCCGCCGTGGCGTCGCCCTGGCTGCATGAAGAAGTGGGCCGGCGCATGCAGGAGCGGCTGGACTGGATCAAGCGCCAACCCCAGAACTGGGTAAATTGGGAGCCGCTGCGCGGCGGTCTGCAGGCCCATGCGCTGCTGGCTCAGCGTTACCCGGATGCGCCGTGTTTTGTGGTGGAGTCCCATGCAGCCCGGGCGCAAACGGCCATGCAAACGATAGTCAAACCTTGGTGGCAACCAGGACGGTGGCGCTCGGCGTCGCCGCGTCTGCAGCCCCCGCCCGCAAGCGGGGCGCACATGCTGTGGGCCAATATGGCTTTGCACATGAGCGCCGATCCGCAGGCGCTGATCGGGCACTGGCACCGCGCCTTGGCGGTGGACGGTTTTCTGATGTTCTCCAGTCTCGGGCCCGACACCTTGCGTGAGTTGCGCAAGGTATACCAAGCCCTGGGCTGGCCGGCGCCGGCCCATGAGTTCACCGACATGCATGACTGGGGTGACATGCTGGTACAGGCCGGTTTCGCTGAACCGGTGATGGACATGGAGCGCATCGAGTTGACGTTTGAGACGCCGCAGCGCTTGCTGCAGGAGTTGCGCGAATTGGGGCGCAACCTGCACCCCGGCCGTTTTTCCGGGCTGCGCGGACGGGCTTGGCACCGGGCCTTGCTGGATGCACTGGCCGGGAATTTGGCCGATTCAGGTCAGGGCGGGCGACTGAAGCTGACCTTCGAGGTCATCTACGGCCATGCGTTCAAGCCGCAGCCGCGTATTGCCATGGCCCCGGAAACGGTCTTTTCCTTGGAAGACATGCGCCTCAATTTGCGCCGTGGCAAAGGCGACAATGTGCCGCTTTGACTCGGGGTTTCCGCGAGTTTGGGAGGCTAGGTGGCTCAGCTACAATAAGCGCCAATTGAATTAAGGCATTCAGTGAGTTATTGCTGCGTCTGTCCTGAAATAGGCGTTGTACGGATGAGTGCATGTAGATGGATGACATGCAGGGCCGGAATATTCAATTGCTGGCAAGTGAGGCTGGCTGAATGCAGAGACATTCATCAGCAAGATTCGGAAGGCGCTGCAGAAAGCTTGATGGTTTGTATGCGGTCGCTGAGATAGTCTTGGACAAATTGAGGCAATGAAGAAGTGAACATGATGAAGAACATTTTTAATAAATTGGCTTCACTGCTGCTTGCAGCAAGTGCATGGGCTAGTACGGCGGCATTCACGGCAGCGCAAGCAGTCAACGATTTGCCCGGTGGTCCGGCGGTCAATCAGCTCAACCTGCACCCCCCGGCAACAAAGATTGCTGAAGAAATACACTGGCTGCACTGGTTCATGTTGATCCTGTGCACCGTGATTTTTGTCGGCGTGTTCGGCGTCATGTTTTATTCCATCTGGAAGCACCGCAAGTCGGTGGGGCACAAGCCGGCCACTTTCCATGAGTCTGTTGCGGTTGAGATCGCCTGGACCGTGGTGCCTTTCATCATCGTGATCCTGATGGCACTGCCCGCCACCAAGGCTGTGGTGGCCATGAAGGACACCAGCAATGCCGATCTGACGATCAAGGCCACTGGCTATCAGTGGAAGTGGGGCTACGACTACCTCAAGGGTGAAGGCGAAGGCATTGGCTTCATCTCCACCCTGGATGCGACACACCGCGCCATGTCCGAGTCTGGCCATCCGCCGCCCACCGACGACTACCTGCTGAAGGTGGACAACCCCCTGGTGGTGCCGGTGGGCAAGAAGGTGCGCATCATTACCACCGCCAATGACGTGATTCACGCCTGGATGGTGCCGGCGTTCGGCGTCAAGCAAGATGCCATCCCCGGTTTCGTGCGCGACACCTGGTTCCGCGCCGAGAAGACCGGTGATTTCTACGGTCAGTGTGCCGAGCTGTGCGGCAAGGAACACGCTTACATGCCTATCCATGTGAAGGTGCTGTCTGCCGAGGACTACTCCAAATGGGTTGACGGCGAGAAGAAGAAGCTGGCTGCCAAGGCGGATGATCCGAGCAAGGTCTGGACGCTGGACGATCTGGCCAAGCGCGGCGAGAAGGTTTACGCTGCCAACTGCGCGGCCTGCCACCAGGCCAACGGCAAGGGCGCTGGCCCGATCAAGCCGCTGGACGGCGCTGCTGTGGTACTGGACGAAGACAAGAGCAAGCAGATTGCTGTGCTGCTTAATGGCCAGAACAACGGCACCATGCCTTCCTGGAAGCAACTCAGCGACACCGAAATTGCCGCTGTGGTGACCTTCACCAAGAATAACTGGTCCAACAAGACGGGGCAGCTGGTTCAGCCGGCTGACGTCAAGGCTGCTCGCAAGTAATCAGTCGTCAAACGTATAAAAAGTATTGAGAAGGAAATCAGGATGAGTGCCGTTCTAGACCATCACGATCACGCCCATGACGACCACCACCACGCCCCCACGGGCTGGCGTCGCTGGGTCTTTGCGACCAACCACAAGGACATCGGTACGCTGTACCTGCTGTTCAGCTTCACCATGCTGATGCTCGGCGGCGTTCTTGCGCTGCTGATCCGTGCCGAGCTGTTCCAGCCGGGCCTGCAGATTGTGAATCCTGAGCTGTTCAACCAGCTCACCACCATGCACGGCGTGATCATGGTGTTCGGCGCCATCATGCCGGCCTTCGTTGGTTTTGCGAACTGGATGATTCCGCTGCAGATCGGCGCCTCCGACATGGCGTTTGCCCGTATGAACAACTTCAGCTTCTGGCTGTTGATTCCCGCCGGTCTGATGGTGGCGGGCTCGTTCTTCATGCCCGGTGGCGCGCCTGCTGCCGGCTGGACCTTCTATGCGCCGCTGACCCTGCAGATGGGCCCGTCGATGGATGCCGGTATTTTTGCCCTGCACATCATGGGTGCGAGCTCGATCATGGGTTCGATCAACATCATCGTGACGGTGCTGAACATGCGCGCGCCCGGCATGACACTGATGAAGATGCCGATGTTCTGCTGGACCTGGCTCATTACGGCCTACCTGCTGATCGCCGTGATGCCGGTGCTGGCTGGCGCTATCACCATGACGCTGACGGACCGCCACTTCGGTACCTCCTTCTTCAACCCCGCGGGGGGTGGTGACCCGGTCATGTTCCAGCACATCTTCTGGTTCTTCGGTCACCCCGAGGTGTACATCATGATCTTGCCGGCATTCGGCATCATCAGCCAGATCGTGCCGGCCTTTGCCCGCAAGAAACTGTTCGGTTACGCCTCCATGGTGTACGCCACGGCTTCCATTGCCATCCTGTCTTTCATCGTGTGGGCTCACCACATGTTCACCACCGGCATGCCGGTGACGGGTCAGCTGTACTTCATGTATGCGACGATGCTGATCGCCGTTCCGACCGCTGTGAAGATCTTCAACTGGCTGGCCACCATGTGGCGCGGCTCCATGACCTTTGAAACCCCGATGCTGTTTGCCATCGGTTTCATCTTCGTGTTCACCATGGGTGGTTTCACGGGTCTGATCCCGGCCGTGGCACCGATCGACATCCAGATCCAGGACACCTATTACATCGTGGCGCACTTCCACTATGTGCTGGTGGCGGGTTCCTTGTTCACCCTGTTTGCCGGCTTCTACTACTGGTCGCCGAAGTGGACTGGCGTGATGTACAACGAAGGCCGCGGCAAGCTGCACTTCTGGTGGTCGCTGATCTCGTTCAACGTCACCTTCTTCCCGATGCACTTCCTGGGTCTGGCCGGCATGCCGCGTCGCTATGCCGACTACCCTATGCAGTTCGCTGACTTCAATGCGATTGCTTCCGTCGGTGCGTTCTTCTTCGGTTTTGCACAGGTGTATTTCTTCTTCTTCATCGTCCTGCCGGTCATGCGAGGCAAGGGCGTCAAAGCGGCACAAAAACCGTGGGAAGCTGCTGAAGGTCTGGAGTGGGAAGTCCCGTCGCCGGCCCCCTTCCACACCTTTGAAAATCCGCCCAAGCTGGACGCTACCGCGACCCGCGTGATTGGTTGATTGAAGTTAAGTTAAGTCAGAGTTGCACCATGACACCTGAAGAACAAAAGAAAACCAACTTCAAAACCGCACTGATTCTGGTGTCGGTGGTCGCCGTGTTTTTCTTCGGTTTCATGGCCAAGATGGCCTTGCTTGGCAAGTAAGAAGCACGACATGAGCCTGCGACGCGAAAACGTCAGGATGGTGGGCAAGCTGGCCGTGGTTGCGGCTGGCATGTTCGGCTTCGGTTATGCGCTGGTCCCGATTTACAAGGCGATCTGCGAGATGACGGGCGTCAATGTCCTGGCGATTGGTGAACGCGAAGTGTTCGGTGCCCGGGCCACGGTGCCGGCCAACACGCAGGTGGATTTGAGCCGCACGATCACGGTGGAATTCGATGCGAATTCGCGTGGGCCGTGGGAGTTCAAGCCCGCACAGCGTTCGCTGCAGGTTCATCCGGGCGAGTTGGCCACGGTCATGTACGAGTTTCAAAATGTGCAAAACCGCCGCATGTCAGCGCAGGCCATCCCGAGCTATGCGCCGCGTCAGGCCTCCGCACATTTCAATAAATTGGAATGCTTCTGCTTTAACCAATACACACTCGACCCTGGCGAGAAGAAAAACTGGCCAGTGGCGTTTGTGATCGATCCCAAAATTTCCAAGGATGTCACGACCATCACACTGTCGTATACCTTCTTTGAAGTCGGTGGCAAGACGCCGGCAGCCCCTGTTGCAGCGGCCATGAAAGCGGGCGTCGGTGTATGAGCGGTGAAGCCGGGAATAAACCAGTCGTCCCGCAGGGCTCTTTCTGGCGTACGGTCAAGGTCGTTTCTTGGTCCTTTCTGGGGATTCGCAAGCACAGTGCGTCCCAGGAAGATGTGGCCAAGCTGAATCCGTTTCACATCATTGCCGTGGGCATTGTGGCGGTGCTGTTTTTTGTGGCAAGTTTGATTGCGTTGGTGAACTGGGTTGTGGCCAAGTAAGGCCGCACCATGCACTGAAAAAAGTTGAGAAGAGAACCGGAAGGAATGGAGCAAAAATGAGTTCGACAACACACGGCGGTACCCCGTATTATTTCGTACCTGGCCCGTCACGCCATCCGGCCATGGCGGCATTGGGCCTGTTTTTCGTCTTTTTTGGCGCCAGCCAGTGGATCAACGGCGCTGACTGGGGCAAGTACTGCCTGTACTTCGGCCTGCTGTGGTGGCTGGGCGTGTTGTACCAGTGGTTCCGCGATGCCGTCGCCGAGAGCGAAGGCGGCCAATACGGCCATAAGGTTGACCTGTCCTTCCGCTGGAGCATGACCTGGTTCATCTTCTCCGAAGTGATGTTCTTCGGCGCCTTTTTCACGGCGCTGTGGTGGGCTCGGGCGCACTCACTGCCGGCTTTGGGCAGTCTTGACAATGCCTTGCTCTGGCCTGAGTTCAAGGCCGTGTGGCCCAGTCTGGCTGCAGGTGTCACCGGTTCGCCCGCTGGCATTGTGGAGCCGTTCCAGACCATGACACCGTTCTGGCTGCCGACCATCAACACCGCACTGCTGCTGAGTTCCGGCGTGACCTTGACCATTGCCCACCACGCGCTGCGTGATGGCAACCGCGGCAAGACCATCGCTTTCATGTGGCTCACCGTGTTGTTGGGCGTGGTGTTCCTGTTTGTGCAGGGCTATGAGTACTACCATGCCTACCATGAGATGAATCTGAAGCTCACGTCTGGCGTGTACGGTTCGACCTTCTTCATGCTGACTGGCTTTCACGGCTTCCACGTGTTTGTCGGCATGTTGATGTTGTTGTTCATCACCCTGCGCCTGCAAAAAGGTCACTTCACGGCAGAGCGTCATTTCGGCTTCGAAGGCGCAGCCTGGTACTGGCACTTTGTGGACGTGGTGTGGCTGGGCCTGTACATCCTCGTCTACTGGCTGTAAACGACGGCTACTGCGCGGGCGCATTGCGTCGTTGGGCGGTGCTCGCAATTCTCACGTACCTTGAAGTACGTTCCGGTTGCAGCGCTCCGTCAGCCTAGCACTGCATCCCGCTCGCTACGCCGTAGGGTGAGGCAGCAAAAACAAAAGCCGCTCAACGCGGCTTTTGTTTTTGTTGAAGACATTGGTTTATTTGCCGGCTTGAATGCCGGTGGGCTGAATGTAGCCCAATTTCCAGGCGATCAGGATGCTGGCGAACAGCACGATGGAAAAGCCGACGCGCAGGGCCAGCGCCCAGGCCATGTTGCTGGATTTGGCTTTGCCGCCCCGACCGTCTTTCATCATGAAGAACAGGGCGCTGCCCAGACTGGCAAGGATGGCCAGAAACGCAAGAGCAATGAGGTATTTCATGGACGGGATTATCGCGTGAGTCAACGCCTGAAGTTCTGGTTGATCACCTTTCTGGCCCTGCTGGCTGCAGGGGTCACGTTCTCGCTCGGCCGCTGGCAGCTCGCGCGTGCCGCTGAGAAGGAGCATTTGCACGCCAGCATCGAGGAGCGCAGCCAGCAGCCCGTGCTGGATGGTGCAACGCTGCTGGGTCAGATCCAGAGCGAGGCGCTGATCCATCGTGGCATTGTGGCCCGCGGACAATGGATCGCCGACAAGACGGTGTTCCTGGACAACCGGCAGATGAATGCCAAGGCGGGGCTGTATGTCGTCACACCGCTGAAAATCGAGGGCGGTGCCTCGGTGGTGCTGGTGCAGCGCGGTTGGGTGCCACGCAATTTCCAGGATCGCACGCGGCTTCCCCGCATCGAAACGCCGGCCGGTGTGGTCGAGGTGCGCGGCCGGATTGCCCCCCCGCCGTCCAAGTTATATGAGCTCGGTCACGTGCAGGCCGGCGCGATCCGGCAAAATCTCGACTTGGCCCAGTTCAGCGCGGAAACCGGTTTGCCGCTGGTGGCCGTTTCCATCCAGCAACAGGGGGCGCCAAGCGAGGGGCTCTTGCGGGAGTGGCCCGAGGTCAGTGCCGGTGTCGACAAGCACTACGGCTACGCATTTCAATGGTTTGGGCTCAGCGCCCTGATTGCAATACTTTATGTCTGGTTCCAAATTGTTAGACGATTCATCCCGCAACGTGGCCACTGATGGCGCCAGGCTCGAGCAGCCGCTCGGACTGACCATCCATTCAATCCCTGCACCAGAGCAGGCGATCGTCGACGAAACGCGCCGCATCCGCCGCGGACGCTGGAAAATGCTCGCAGTCATGCTGGTGTGTGCCGCGCCGGTGGTTGCCTCGTATTTCACCTATTACGTGATTCGGCCTGAAGGTCGGCGTAATTTTGGCGAATTGATCGATCCGCAGCGTCCCGTGCCGGATCAGCTTGGCGTCAACCTTGAGGGGCAGGCGAGCAATCTTCGTGCGCTCAAGGGCCAATGGCTGCTGGTGGCGGTGGGCAGCGGCCAATGCGCAGACGCGTGCGTGCAGCAGCTCTACCTGCAGCGCCAGTTGCGCGAAAGCCTGGGCAAGGACAAGGACCGGCTGGACCGGGTCTGGCTGGTGACGGATGAGCTGGCGGTGCCGTCGGGCCTGCTGCCCGGATTGAAGGAGGCCACCGTGCTGCGGGTGCCGCAGGCGCAACTGGCGCAGTGGTTGGAGCCAGCCGCCGGACAGCAATTGGCGGATCACCTCTACCTCGTGGACCCGCTGGGCAACTGGATGATGCGCTTTCCGGCCAAGCTCGATGTCTCGACCGCCAGCAAGGCGAAAAAGGATATGGAGCGCTTGTTGCGTGCCTCCTCCTCATGGGATGAGGCGGGGCGCTAGACCAGCATGAACGCCTCGGCTCTTTACGATCTCACACCGGCGCTGCGCCTCATGCTCATGGGCGCGCTGATCGCGCTCGGGCCACTGGCCTGGGTATGGCTGCGTAACCGCCAGGGGGCGCCGGCACGTCGCTGGCAGGCGCTGACGCTGCTGACCTTGTTCCTCACGTTCGACCTGGTGCTGTTTGGTTCGTTCACGCGCCTGACCGATTCCGGTCTGGGTTGCCCGGACTGGCCCGGTTGTTATGGCAATGCCAGTCCGGTCGGCGCGAGTGCCGAAATTGCGGCCGCGCAAAGCGCCATGCCGACCGGCCCCGTGACGCATGGCAAGGCCTGGGTGGAGATGATCCACCGTTACCTGGCGACCAGTGTGGGGGTGCTTATTCTGGTGTTGGCGCTGGCCAGCTGGCTGGGGCGTACGCGCCAAGCTGATGGCGCCCGCATCAGTCCGTGGTGGCCCACATTCACCTTGCTGTGGGTCTGTATCCAGGGCGCCTTTGGTGCCCTGACGGTGACCATGAAGCTGTTTCCGCTCATCGTGACCCTACACCTGATCGGCGGGCTGGTCTTGCTGGCCTTGCTGTGTGTCCAGGCCGTGCGCTATACATCTGCGCCGGTGCAAGTCAGTTTGCCGCTGCGCCGCCTGCTGGGCGTGACCTTCGCGCTGCTGGTCGTGCAGGTCGCCCTGGGCGGCTGGGTCAGTACCAACTATGCGGTGCTGGCCTGCTCTGAGTTTCCGATGTGCCAGAACAGCTGGTGGCCCGACATGAATTTTGCCCAGGGCTTTGAGCTTTGGCGCGCACTGGGTTTCACGGCGGATGGCCAGCACATCAGCTTCAGTGCTCTGACCGCGATCCACTACGTTCACCGCCTCATGGCCTACGTCGTCCTGCTGTTGCTGGGCTGGCTCGCCTGGCGCATGCGCGATGTGCCCGCCTGGCGCCAGCCAGCGCGTTGGCTCGCCGTGCTGACCCTGCTTCAATTCGTCACCGGCCTCAGCAATGTGGTGCTGGATTGGCCGCTGCTGGCCGCCGTTTTGCACACCGGTGGCGCTGCCGCCCTGGTGGTCGTGCTGACCTGGGCGCAAGCCCTGGTCTGGGTCCGCCCTGCGGCGGCGGATGCTTCCTCTCTTCCTGTTTCGAGACTCGCTGCATGAGTTCCATCTCCACTACGCTCCCGCCTTCCGTGTTCAGCCAGTTTTATGCGCTGACCAAGCCCCGTGTCGTTCAGCTCATTGTGTTCTGTGCCCTCATCGGCATGGTGCTGGCGGTGCCGGGCGTGCCTGGTTGGGCGGAACTTAAAACCGGTTTCATCGCCTGCGTCGGCATCTGGCTGGTGGCCGGTGCGGCTGCTGCCTTCAACTGCATCGTGGAAAAAGGCATTGACGCCAAGATGAAGCGCACCGCTTGGCGCCCAACCGCCAAAGGCGAGTTGGGCGATACCCAGACTCTGCTGTTTTCAGCCGTGCTGTGCGTGGCCGGCTCGGTGCTGCTGTACGTGTGGGTCAACCCGCTGACCATGTGGCTGACCTTTGCTACCTTTGTCGGCTACGCGGTGATCTACACCGTCATCCTCAAGCCGCTGACGCCGCAAAACATCGTGATCGGTGGCGCCTCGGGCGCCATGCCGCCGGTGCTGGGCTGGGCCGCCATGACCGGTGATGTCGGACCGGAGGCGTTGATCCTCTTTCTCATCATCTTCCTGTGGACGCCGCCGCACTTCTGGGCGCTGGCACTGTATCGCGTGGAGGACTACCGCAAGTCGGGCCTACCCATGCTGCCGGTGACCCACGGCAACGAATTCACCCGGCTGCAGATCCTGCTCTACACCCTGGTGCTGTTTGCGGCCTGTCTCATGCCCTTCATATATCGCATGAGTTCCTGGATCTATCTGACGGCGGCCGTGGTGCTGAGCATCGGTTTTTGTCTCTACGGCTACCGTCTGTGGCGCGAGTACTCGGATGAACTCGCGCGCAAGACCTTCCGCTTCTCCCTGATTCACCTGAGCGTCTTGTTTGCCGCGCTGCTGGTGGACCACTACATACTCTGATCATCATGATGAAACGAACTGCACTGAGATGGATGGCGGCCGGTGTTTTGCTGGCAAGCGGTGCCGGTATGCTGGCTGGCTGCTCGGGCGACAAACCGAAGTTCTCCGCGATCGATATCACCGGTGCCGACTACGCCAAGGACTTCCAGCTCACCGACCACAACGGCCAGCCGCGCAGCCTGCAGGATTTTCGCGGCAAGGTGGTGGTGATGTTCTTCGGCTACACCCAATGCCCGGATGTCTGCCCTACCTCCATGACCGAGCTGGTAGAAGTCAAGAAGCTACTGGGGCCGGACGGCGACAAGCTGCAAGGGCTGTTCGTCACGGTGGATCCCGCGCGTGATACGCCGGAGATGCTGAAAGCCTATATGGCGAATTTCGATCCCAGCTTTCTGGCACTCTACGCCGATTCGCCCGAGAAGCTCGCAGCGGTGGCCAAGGACTACAAGGTCTACTACAAGAAGGTCGAAGGCAAGACCCCGACCAGCTACACCATGGACCACTCGGCGGGCAGCTACATCTATGACACCGATGGCCGGCTGCGGCTCTATACCCGCTATGGCAGCGGGGCGCCGGCGATGGCGTCGGATATCAAGCTGCTGTTGCAGAAGTAATCGGTTCCTGGGTTTGCACCGGGGGCGTTGTGGGTATCGGGTTGTGCGCCCGACAGCGCAGTGACTTTCTTTTGCTTCGCTGTATGGACCGCAGACCCCGGCCAGCAGCCCCCTCAGTGCGGTGGCAAGAAAGAGATCACTCCGCCTTGATCCCCCGCTCACGGATGACCTTACCCAGCACGGCATAGTCCGCACGCATGCGGTTGGCCAAACCGTCAGCCGATGTGCCCGCCACTTGCCAACCCTGCTGGAACAGCTTTTGCCGTACCTCGGGGCTGCGTGCAATCTCACTGATCAGCTGGGACAGTTTGGCGATCACCGGCTTGGGGAGCGAAGCCGGGCCGGCTACGCCGTTCCAGATTTCAAGTTGGAAATCCTTGACCCCAGCTTCGGCCAGGCTCGGGACCTCGGGCACCAGGGTGCTGCGACCGGCGGAGGTGACGCCCAGCACCTTGATCTTGCCGGCGCGGGCCTGCGCCATGGCCAGGCCCGGCGGCAGCATGGACAGCTGGATCTGGCCGCCGACCATGGCCGTTACCACCTGCGGGTAGCCGGGGTAGGGCACATGCACCGGGTCCATGCCAACCCGGGCCTTGAGCAGTTCCATGCCGATGTGGCCCACGGTGCCCACGCCCGGCGAGCCGTAGCTCCAGGTGGTGCCCGACTGGCGTGCCGCAGCCAGGAACTCGGCGGCGGTGCGGCCCGGAGCAGAGGTCGGTGTGGCCAGCACCAGCGGCGCGGTGCCGATCAGGCTGATCGGGGCCAGGTCCTTGGCCGGGTCGTACGGGGTTTTGGGGTTGAGCAGTTTGGCAATCGTGAGGTTGCCGTTGATCATCACGCCGATGGTGTGGCTATCGGTCGCCTTGGCCACTTGGTCGGCGGCGATGTTGCCGCCAGCCCCGGGTTTGTTTTCCACGATCACCGGCTGGCCCAGCGCGCGGGACAAGGGTTCGGCCAAGGTGCGTGCCACCAGATCGGGCGAGGTACCGGCTGGGAAGCCGACCAGGATTTTCACGGGTTTGCTCGGCCAAGCCGCTGCGTCCGGCGCGACCTTTTGTGCCATGGCCGTTGTCGCCAGGGCGCCCAGCGCCATCAAAAGGAGGGTACGGCGTACCGGTGTGAGCATGTGCTTCATGTGGATTCCCCAATGAAAAAGGCCCCTGACTTTCGACAAGTCAGGGGCCCGAAGTCGTGATGAAAGTCAGGCGTATTGTGCCAGTGCCGTCTTCATCTTCTTCATGGCAGCCACTTCGATCTGGCGAATGCGCTCGGCGCTCACGCCGTACTCGGCCGCCAGTTCGTGCAGCGTCATGCCGCCCGAGCTGTCGTCATTGACCTTGAGCCAACGTTCTTCCACGATCCGGCGGCTGCGCGGGTCGAGCACCTCCAGTGCCGCCGCCAAGCCATCGCTGGCCAGCACGTCGCGCTGGTGTGCCTCAATCATGGCGGTCGGCTCGTGCGAGGCATCAGCCAAGTAGGCGATCGGGCCAAAGGCGTCTTCACCATCATCGGACGGGCTCGGATCCAGCAGCACATCGCCGCCCGACATCCGGGTTTCCATCTCGATGACTTCCTCGCGCTTCACATTGAGCTCGCGTGCCATCACATCAATCTCGTGCTCGCTCAGGGTGTCGCGGTGCGTACCGGTATCGGCAGCAGCCGCATCGGCTTTGAAGCCCTGCTTCATGGAGCGCAGGTTGAAGAACAGCTTGCGCTGGGCCTTGGTGGTGGCCACCTTGACCATGCGCCAGTTTTTCAGGATGTATTCGTGAATCTCGGCCTTGATCCAGTGCATTGCGTAGCTCACCAAGCGCACGCCCTGGTCGGGGTCGAAGCGTTTGACGGCCTTCATCAGGCCTACATTGCCTTCCTGGATCAGGTCGCCGTGTGGCAGGCCATAACCCAGGTACTGACGGGAGATGGACACCACCAGTCGCAAGTGAGAAAGCACTAACTTCCCAGCGGCATCAAGATCATTGGTATCGCGGAACTTGCGCGCAAACTCCTGCTCTTCTTCCAGTGTGAGCATGGGCAGGCGGTTGGCGGCCGTGATGTAGGCATCCAGGTTACCCAGCGGAGGCACCAGAGACCAAGGGTTGGCCACTGCGAGCGCAGCACCAGAAACTCCAGTTTGAGTAGTCATACCAGAACTCCTTTCGTCATATTTCTAATGTTAGCACTCTCTTCGATAGAGTGCTAAGAAATAAGTTCAACGGAAGCCGAAGCATCTTTGTCGGCTTTTCAAAACGGCTGAGATTACGGAATTCAGGTTGCCAATAAATCGATTTGAGTGACATAATCGATTGCATCGAATTAAAATCATAATTAAGTCATGGCCGAAGAGTTTAAAAACAAACCGTATCTCACGCCAAATGAAGTCGCCCAATGGATGATGGTTTCTCCGATCACGGTTCGTGGTTGGGCGCAAAAAGGATTGCTGCAGGCCGAGGTCACGCCTGGCGGGCATCGCCGGTTCCGCAGGGAAGAGGTCGAGCGTTTTGCCCGTCAGTGGAATCCGGTTGGCAACAAAGGTCCGCTGCGGATTCTGATCGTGGATGACGACAAGGCGGTCGTTGGTTTTCTCAAAGAGCTGCTCGAAGGTGGCGAGCATCAAACCGTGGTGGAAACCGCGTATGACGGCTTTGATGCCGGGCGCAAGCTGCATACTTTTTTGCCTGATATCGTCCTGTTGGACCTCATGATGCCGGGCATCAAGGGGACAGAAGTTTGTCGGCAAATCAAACAACTCCCAGGCCCGGCCGAGGTGCGTGTCATCGCCATGACGGGCTATCTCAGTCCGGAGAATGAGGCCGAGCTGCTGGCAGCCGGTGCGGAGTGCTGTTTTTCCAAGCCGATTGACACGGCGCGCTTGCTCAAGCAAATCGGGCTGGAGGAATAGCCACTGAGTTGGATGGCGCCGCTTGAGCAAAATTCAAAGTACGGCGCACTGAACCGGGACCACAGGCCAAACAAATGGACGACGTGAAATTCAACATGCCGGCCAGCGCGGGCGACAAGCGCCTGCTACGCCAACAGGTCGTGCTTGTCGCCGTATTTTCCGCCTTGACGCTCATGGCCATGATGCTGCCGTTGGAGGGGGTGCGTCTTCCGCCCCTGCATTACCTGCCTCTGCATACGCTGCTGGAGTTCATCTCCATACTGGCGGCCTTCCTTGTTTTTGCCACGGTATGGCATACACCGGCGAAAGAGATCTCGGCTTCCTTGCTCTTGATTGCCGTCGCCCTCTTTGCTGCGGGCTGGCTGGATTTCGTACATGCCTTGTCTTTCAAGGGCATGCCTGACCTGATCACACCGGCCTCGGCGGAAAAGGCGATCGCCTTCTGGCTGATGGCGCGGCTGCTTGTTGCCGTGACCCTATTGGGCGTCAGTTTTCGCCCTCAACTCCGGCCGCCATCCACGTGGGGCCGTCGTGGCATTCTGGCCGCTTTCACCCTCGTCAATCTGGCGGTGATATGGGGCGTGATTTTCCATGAGGCCCAGCTGCCTTCCACTTATATTGAAGGCGTGGGCCTGACACCGTTCAAAATTGGATTTGAATGGCTGATCACGGCACTGCTGGCGTTCGCCGCCTGGCGATACTACCGACAAGCCCGGCAGTCAGATGATGCATTTTTCCCATTGATTTTTGGTGCCGCTGCGGTCGCAGCAATGAGTGAGCTTTTCCTGTCACGCTACGAGGTTGTCAGTGATGTCCTGAACTTGCTCGGTCATTTGTACAAGTTCGTGAGCTTTAGCCTCATCTATCAGGCTATGTTCATGGTCAGCGTGCGCAAGCCCTACCAGAAGCTGGACGCCCAGACACAAACACTTATCAAAACCAATGAGACCTTGCGCATCCAGTCGCAGGCCTTGGAGTCGACGACCACGCCGGTCTGCGTCACCGATCTGCGGGGCCATGTGCTTTGGCACAACCGCGCTGCGCACGCCATGTACTCGCTCATATTTCCTGAATCCGAAAATGAGCTGTCCCTGTTTTCCAGGCCCATGACGCCCAATTCGAAGATGGCGGACAACATTCGTGCAACGGTCCAGGTCGGCAAGATCTGGCGTGGGCTGGTTCAGGTCAAGAATGCGCAGGGCCAGGACATCATCATGGATCGGACGGTCACGCCTTTGCGCAATAACGAAGGTGCGATTGAAGGCTATGTCGCTGTCGCGGAGAACGTGACAGAAAGCCTGCAGGCGCAAGCACGTCATAAACGGGTATTGGATACAGCCCTCGACGGTTTCTGGATCACCGACACCCAGGGCCGCCTGCTGGAGGTCAACGGGGCCTATGCCAGGATGTCCGGTTACACGGTTGAAGAACTGCAGGGCATGAACATCAGCCAGCTGGAAACGATTGAGCGCCAGGACGATGTGCAGGCGCATCTCGCCCAAATCATGCGGCTGGGACACGACAAGTTTGAAACCCGGCATCGTCACAAGCAGGGGCATGAATTCGCGGTGGAAATTTCCGTGACCTACGATCCGGAATCAAAGCGTTTTTTTGTTTTCACGCGCGACCGGTCGGAGCGCGAGCAGTCGGCTGCCGTCAAGCAAGATCTCGAACTGCAATTGCAGCAGTCCCAGAAAATTCAGGCATTGGGGCAGTTGACAGGAGGTATTGCGCACGACTTCAACAACATCCTGGCCGCCATTCTGGGTTATTCCAATCTGGCTTTGACCCGCCTTGTGCCCGACAAGCAAAGCAAGCTGGCTTCCTATCTGCGGGAGGTGATCACGGCGAGTGAGCGGGCGCGCGACCTGATCGCCAAGATGCTGACTTTCACACGCACGCAGCCCAGCGCCAGTGTCGGCGTCATCTCACCTGCGGCCGTGGTGCATGAGGTGGTGGCCATGATGCGGCCATCGATCCCCTCCAGCATCCAGATCAGGAGCCGTATCGACGATGAGCAGTACATCCGCATGGACCCGGGCGAACTGAACCAGGTACTGGTCAATCTCATCATCAATGCACGGGATGCGATTGAGGGGCACGGCATGATCGATATCTGGGTCCACCAGGTGGAGGTCAACGGTCAGATTTGTGCGGCAAGCCATCAGCGCCTGTCTGGGACCTATCTCGCGCTTGATGTGTCAGACAACGGCAGCGGCATCGCCCCCGAGCACAAGCCACGCCTGTTCGATCCCTTCTTCACCACCAAAGATGTGGGCAAGGGAACAGGCCTGGGCTTGTCCATGGTGCAAGGTATATTGCGCCGCTCCGGCGGCTATGTCGTGGTTGAATCACAGCCCGGCAGGGGCAGTCGTTTCCAGTTGCTGTTTCCCCTTGTATCGCCGCCCGGGAGTGCATCTGTAACGCCGGCGGGCCCGCTCGATGGACTTTCCGGTTCCGGGCAAAGCATCTGGGTGCTGGATGATGAACCCGCAGTGGCCCACTATTTTGGAGAACTGCTCGAGGATGCAGGCTATCGGGTCAGGCTGTTCAACGAACCCGCACAGGTCTTGGCGGCTTTTGAGGCTGACAAGAACGATGTCGATCTTCTCTTGACAGATCAAACCATGCCCGGTTTGAGCGGTGTCGCGCTGGCCAAGCTGTTGCAAAGACAAAGAGCCGACCTGCCGATCATTCTTTGCACCGGCTACGGTGATGACATTGACCGCTCCGAACTCCTGCGTCACAGCATTCGTCGGCTCTTCAGCAAACCGGTGAATGCCAATGAGTTGCTCAAAGCGTTGGCGGAAGAGCTTGGGCAAAAGGAAAAACGCTAATATTTCGCATTGCAAAAACATTGCAAACGATCTTTAGTGTTTAAGCGTCTAAATCGATCAAAACGATTGACACGCTGCTTTCGATTCGATATTCTTGCTTCCAGGTAATATCGCCAACGATCAAACAAAGCCGCGGTCATGAATCAGCCAATTGCAGCCCAAGGTGCTAGGTGATGGATTTTGATCATCACACCAAGTCTGCGGCAGGCTTTCATCGGCGCTGGATGTGCTTGCCGGAAACCAAACGCCGTTGGCTCGAGCGTGTCGTGGCCTTAAACGCCAGCATGCTTTGGGCACGACATGGTGCGATCAACCAGCGGGCTGATGCGGCACGTTGCATCAACTGCTTGGCGAAGTTGGAAGTGGCTTCGACCATTGGTTGACAGCACAAGCCAGCCGAGAAATTCAACAAAGCGCAACGTCATGCTCGAAACCACGCCAAGTCGAACCTTTCAAAGTCATGAACGCGCATGGTCAGTCCGTGATGCGGTATTGAGTGATCAGGAGTTTGCGCAATTCAGCGGCCTGATTTATCGGATTGCAGGCATCAGCATGTCAGCGGCCAAGAAGCCATTGATCGTGAGCCGTCTGGCCAAGCGCCTTCAGCACCATCAACTCACGCGCTACCAGGACTATTTTCGCTTGATCACATCCGCCCAGGGGCAGGATGAACTGCAAGTGGCGGTGGATTCCCTGACCACCAACGAAACCCATTTCTTCAGAGAGCCGCGGCATTTCGATTACTTGCGCAAGCACATCATTCCATCGCGGCAGGCGGGTCGTGGACTGCGCGTCTGGAGTGCCGCCTGCTCCAGCGGGGAAGAACCTTACAGCATCGCCATGGTACTGGATGAGATGTTGGGTGAAGAGCCCTGGGACATTGTGGCCTCAGACCTCAGCAGCCGCATTCTGGAAAAAGCCCGCAGCGGTCTCTTCCCGATTGCGCGCCTGCCGGAAATTCCCAAACCCTACCTGAACCGCTATTGCCTCAAGGGCGTTGGCGAGTACGACGGAACCTTGTTGATCGAAAAGTCCTTGCGCAACCGGGTCGGCTTCATCTCCCATAACCTGATGCAGGAACCGCCCCGGCTGGAGCCTTTCGACGTCATCTTCCTGCGCAATGTGATGATTTATTTCGACCAGGAAACCAAGCGCCAGGTGGTGTCACGACTGTTGCCGCTGTTGCGGCCTGGCGGCTATTTTCTGATTGGGCACTCCGAAAGCCTGAATGGCGTGATCGACGATCTGCGTTTGGTCATGCCCGCTGTTTACCGCAAGCCCGACTGATGCAACAGCCTGACCCCATCATCGAAGTCTTTTTGCATCAGGGCGAGGTCTATTTTGGGGACCGGAATACGCGCATCCGCACGGTACTCGGTTCGTGCGTGACCATCACGATGTGGCACCCGGATTTGCTGATCGGGGGCATGTGCCATTACATGCTGCCCAGCCGGCGCGAGCGTGGCCAGAAGCTTCACAGTCGAGTGAAGAAGTCACCCATTGGTTTCTCGTCACGCCGTACGAGTGGACAAAAACCACTCGATGGAAAGTATGCAGACGAAGCACTGGAGTTGATGTTCTCTGAAATCCAGCGAAGCGGTACACGCGCCGCTGAGTACCAGGTCAAGCTGTTTGGCGGCGGCAACATGTTTCCTACGGCGAACGAGTTGCGTGAGCAACACGTCGGGCTGAAAAACGTCGAGGCAGGCCGCGAGTTGCTGGCTCGCCATGGCATGAGAATCAACGCCGAACATCTGGGCGGCATTGGCCACCGCAACCTGATCTTCGACATCGGGAGTGGTGATGTCTGGATGAAGCATCAGACACAGGCGTCATCCCCGTGCGAGAACGGCAACGGAAGGGAAATATGCCTTCCCGCGTGAAAGTTCTGATCGTCGACGATTCTGCCGTGGTCCGCCAGGTGCTGGCTGAGGTGCTGACGCAGGCATCCGGCATCGAAGTGATCGGCGTTGCATCCGATCCCATTTTTGCCATGGAGCGCATGCGCGTACGGTGGCCCGACGTCATTGTTCTGGACGTGGAGATGCCGCGCATGGACGGCATCACCTTCCTGAAGAAAATCATGGCGGAACGGCCAACCCCGGTGGTGATCTGCTCCACGCTGACCGAAAAAGGTGCCGAAACCACCATGCAGGCCCTGGCCGCTGGGGCCACCAGCATCGTCCCGAAACCCAGAATGGGCCTCAAGCGCTTTTTGCAGGACAACGCGGACGATCTGGTCAGCGCCGTCAGGGCGGCGGCACAAGCCAATGTTCGGCGACTGGTGCCGACCGCCAGCATGCCGTCCGTAGCGCCCAAACTGTCAGCAGACGTCATCCTGTCGGCGTCCACCCAGGCCATGGCGCAAACCACCGACCGCGTGGTGGCCATCGGTACTTCCACCGGTGGCACACAGGCGCTCGAAGCTGTGCTGACCACCCTGCCGCGCGTGTGCCCGGGCATTGTCATCGTCCAGCACATGCCGGAAAAATTCACGGAGGCGTTTGCCAACCGGCTTGACGGTTTATGCAAGATCGAGGTGCGCGAAGCCAAAGGAGGTGACCGGGTCATGCCTGGTCGGGCCCTGATCGCCCCCGGCGGGCGCCACATGTTGCTCAAGCGCAGCGGAGCACAGTATCACGTGGATGTCATTGATGGTCCGCTGGTGAGCCGCCACCGTCCCTCGGTCGATGTGCTGTTCCGTTCCGTCGCCAAGTGCGCCGGCAAGAATGCGCTGGGCATCATCATGACTGGCATGGGCGACGATGGCGCGCACGGACTCAAGGAGTTGCATGACCTGGGAGCCCGCACGTTGGCGCAGGACGAAGCCAGTTGCGTCGTCTACGGCATGCCCAAGGAGGCGGTGAAGCTGGGCGCGGTAGACCGGGTGTTGCCCCTTGGCGAAATCCATCTGGAAATCCTCAGAACCATGCACGGTTCATGAGCAAGGCATGGCCATGACCAACATTTTTCTTAACCCCCTGTTCCTGGTGCCGATGAGTCTGAATGCAATCTTGCCCCGACATTCGAATTTCCCTGTGGCGTTCTTGGTGGGCGAACCCAAGACGATGCCGCTTCCGGGGGCAATGTCATTAATGCGAAACATCCATAAACGACTATGGCAATTCAAAAAACTGAGCAAATGGGAGCCTACGAAATGACAGCAGACAGCAAGACATGCAGCAAATGGGTAATTGCCCCGGCTCTCCTGTCAGGTGTGGCCGGACTGCTGGCCGTGCTGACATCGTCCGCTGGCGCCGGGCTGCCAGTCACGGCCCTGGCCGCCATGGTCGTGCTGGTTGCCGTCGTTGCTGCCTGGTGGGCCGTACGTCAATGCAGGGCATCCCAGCTTCGGCTTGAGAACGCCGTGCGCGCCGAATGCATCGACGGTCTGGAGCAACTGTGCCGCGGCGTGCTGCCGGTCTGGTCGGGCCAAGTCGAAATCGCCCGCACGCAGACGGAGACTGCCATCAACGACCTGGCCATGCGCTTTGGCAACCTGTCGCAGCGCCTGGAGGCCGCAGTCTCGACCTCCCAGAACTCAACCGGTACCGATGGCAGCCAGAACGTCGTGGGCATACTCCATAACAGCAGCAGCAGCCTCAACTCCATCATCAGTTCGCTGCGCTCCACCCTCCAGGAAAAAGAATCCTTGTTGCAGGAGGTGCATGCGCTCTCCAGCTTTACCGAGCAACTCAAGGAGATGGCGGGCAACGTGGGCAGCATTGCCCACCAGACCAACCTGCTGGCCATCAACGCCGCCATTGAGGCCGCGCGCGCCGGTGAAGTCGGACGTGGCTTTGCCGTCGTCGCCAGTGAAGTGCGAAAGCTGTCGCAATCGTCCGCCGAAACCGGCAAGAAAATCACCGACACGGTTGAGGCCGTCAACAGCGCCATTGCCCACACACTGGCGGTGTCGCGTCATTACGCCAAGCAGGATGAGGCCATGACCGCCACATCCGAGAAGACCATCGAGAAGGTACTGAGCCAGTTCCATGACACCGCCAGCGGACTGAATGAATCCGCCGATGTGATGCGCCGGGAAAGCCAGCTCATCCAGGCTGAAATATCCGACGTTCTGGTGGCCCTGCAATTCCAGGATCGCATCAGCCAGGTATTGAGCCATGTCCGCAACGATCTGGACAAACTCAACCAGACACTGGACGCCAGCGAGCAGCAACTCACCCAAGGTGTCATGCCCGCGCCGCTGGACGCCCAGGCCTGGCTCGATGCACTGACAAGTACCTACACCATGCCCGAGCAGCACGCCGTGCATGGCGGCGGACAGTCTGCCGCACCCACACAAACCAGTTCAAACGAAATCACTTTTTTCTAGGAGATACCCATGTCAAAAACCATTCTGATCGTCGATGACTCGGCCTCTTTGCGTCAGGTTGTCAGCATTGCCCTCAAGGGCGCCGGCTACGGCGTGATTGAAGCCTGTGATGGCAAGGATGCACTGACCAAGCTCAACGGTCAAAAAATCCACCTCATCATCAGTGACGTCAACATGCCCAATATGGATGGCATCACCTTCGTCACCGAAGCCAAGAAACTGCCGGCCTACAAATTCACCCCCATCATCATGCTGACGACCGAAGCCGGCGAAGCCAAGAAGCAGGCGGGCCAGGCGGCGGGCGCCAGGGCTTGGGTCGTCAAGCCCTTCCAGCCAGCGCAGATGCTGGCTGCCGTGTCCAAGCTGATCCTGCCCTGAACGGCAGCGAAGCCATCCCGGAGAAACCATGAGCGTCACCTTGACACAAAAAGCCAACGAACCCTGCCGCTTCGCGGTCGAGGGCGAGATGACGATCTACACCGCCCTTGAATTGAAAGCCCCGCTGCTGGCCACCCTTAGCCAATGCGCAGACCTGGAAATCGACCTGGCTGGCGTCAGCGAAATCGATTCCGCTGGCCTGCAGTTGCTGGTCATGATCAAGCAGGAGGCCAAGACGCAGGACAAAAACCTGAGGATTTCCGGTCACAGCCCCGCCGTCCTTGAAATTTTCGACCTGTGCAAGCTCGAAGGTTTCTTTGGCGCACCGGTCCTGATCCTCTCGCAGGAGTAAGCACATGAATCTTGACGACGCACTACAAACATTTTTTGTTGAAAGCCGGGAGCTGCTGGACAACATGGAGGAAGCGCTGCTCCGCATCGAGCAGTCGCCGGACGATGCCGACACCATCAACGCCATCTTTCGAGCTGCCCACACCATCAAGGGCTCGGCCGGCCTGTTCGGACTCGACGACATTGTTGCCTTCACCCATGTCGCCGAAAGCGTGCTGGACAAGGTCCGTAACGGCGAGTTGCGCGTCGATGCCGACATGGCGGCGGCGCTGTTGGCCAGCGGCGACCATATCCGGGAGTTGGTGGACGCCGTGGCCAGTGGCGATGAACTGCCAACCGTGATCCGGCAACAAGGCGGGGCCCTGATCAGCCGCCTCAACGCCTGGCTCGGCGGCGAAGCAGAGGAAACGCGACAAGACGGCAAGGTGCCGGTGGCGTACGAGCTGCCCCATACAGCCCAGGGTGGTGGCGAAGTGGAAACCGATCTCTGGCACATCTCGCTACGTTTCGGCCGCGATGTGCTGAGAAACGGCATGGACCCGCTATCTTTCATCCGCTACCTGAGCACGCTGGGGGACATTGAGCAGATCGTTACCCTGCTCAACCAGATCCCGCCGGCCAGTGAGATGGATCCGGAAAGCTGCCACCTCGGCTTCGAGATCAGTTTCAAGAGCAATGCCGACAAGGCAACGATTGAGAACGTGTTCGAATTCGTGCGCGAAGACAGCGTCATCCGTATCCTGCCGCCGCGCAGCAAAATCAGCGAATACCTGCAGGTCATTGCCGACTTGCCCGTGGAAGACATGCGGGTGGGCGAAATCCTGGTGCGCTGCGGCACGCTCACGGCGACCGAGCTGGAAATTGCCTTGCGCATGCAGCAAGAGGAGTCCGTCTCCGAATCTGAATCCGCGCTGCGCCCGATTGGCGAGGTGATGATGGACGCACAAATGGTGCAGCCCACCGTGATGCAGGCGGCGCTGGACAAGCAAAAGCAGATCAAGGAAGCCAAGAGCAATGAAGCGCGCCTGATCCGGGTCGATGCCGACAAGCTGGACCAGCTCATCAACTTGGTGGGCGAGCTCATCATTGCGGGTGCCGGCGCCAGCCTGATCGCCCAGCGCGCCGGTGTTTCCGACCTGCAGGAGTCCATGGCCACCGTGTCACGGCTGGTGGAAGAAGTGCGCGACAACGCCCTGAACCTGCGCATGGTGCAGATCGGCGCCACCTTCAACCGCTTCCAGCGCGTGGTGCGCGATGTCAGCAAGGAGCTGGGCAAGGACATTGACTTGGTCATCAGCGGCGCCGACACCGAGTTGGACAAAACCGTGGTGGAGAAGATCGGCGACCCCCTGACCCATCTGGTGCGCAACTCGATGGACCATGGCATCGAAGCGGTTGAAGTTCGACTGGCCCGCGGCAAGCCGGCCAAGGGTAGCTTGCACCTCAACGCCTTCCATGATGCCGGCAGCATCGTGATCGAGGTATCCGACGACGGTGGGGGGCTGAACAAGGAAAAAATCCTCAAGAAAGCCATCGAACGCGGCCTGGTCGAAGAAGGCGCCACCTTGAACGACAAGGACATCTACAACCTCATCTTCGAGCCTGGCTTTTCCACCGCCGATGCGATCAGCAACCTGTCCGGGCGCGGTGTCGGCATGGACGTGGTACGCCGCAACATCACCGCCTTGCGCGGAACCGTGAATCTGGACAGTGTCGAAGGCCAGGGCAGCACGATACGCATCCGCCTGCCGCTCACCCTGGCCATCATCGACGGCTTCCTGGTCGGTGTCGGTAATGCGGCCTACGTCATTCCGCTGGACATGGTGGTCGAGTGCATCGAGCTTGGCGCTGAGGATCGCGACAGCGGCGACCAAGGCTACCTCAACCTGCGTGGTGAGGTGCTGCCCTACTGCCGCCTGCGCGAACACTTCGAGATTGAAGGCAACACGGTGCGTCGCGAAAACGTCGTCGTCGTGCGCTATGGCGAGCACAAGGTCGGCTTGGTGGTGGACAAGCTGATGGGCGAGTTCCAGACCGTCATCAAGCCACTGGGCAAGGTCTTCAACCAGATCCGGGGTATCGGCGGCTTCACCATTCTGGGCAGCGGCGAGGTGGCATTAATACTCGATGTGCCAGGTTTGATGAAACAGGTCATGGACCATTCAGCCCATCCAGCGGGTAACGCCAGTCTGATGCAAGCGTGATTAAGAGAAGTTGATGAATCGAAACAAAAACGGCACCGATTCCATTGCCCGCACCGACGGCACGGGTTCAAGCAAATTTATTTTTTTCAAAGGGTAATCAAATGTTCAAGAATATGAAAATTGGCATACGCCTCGGGCTGGGCTTCGGCCTGGTACTGCTGCTGCTGTCGGTGATCGCCTTCATTGGCGTCACCCGGCTGGCGGAGATGAATGGGTCGATCGAGAAGATCGTCAAGGACCGTTATCCCAAAGTACAGAAGGCTTACGAGCTGGAAGGCCTGGTGAGCGAGAACGCCCGCGCCATCCGCAACATCGTGCTGCTCACCGATGACGAAGGCATGAAGCGGGAAAAAGACCGGGTTGACAACAACCGCAAAAAAATCGCCGAGATCTTTGCTTGGTTCGACAAGAACATCAACACCGAAGAAGGGCGCAAGATCATCAAGAGCATGGACGACGCCCGACTGCGCTATGTGCAGCCCACGGACAAGGTCATCCAGCTCGGGTTGCAAAATAAAACCGAAGAGTCCACCAAAATTCTGATGGGCGAGGTTCGTCCGCTCCAAACCGCCTACCTGAACGCCATCCACGACATGATCGTCTTCCAGAGCGGCACCATGGACAAGGCCGCGACCGCGGCAGATGAGACCTACAACACGGCGCGCAGCCTGATGATGATTCTCGGCATTGCAGCCGCTGTACTCGGTGTCGGCATCGCCTTCTTGGTGACTCGTAGCATCACCAAGCCGCTGAATGAAGCCGTGGGTGTTGCCAACCAACTGGCTGACGGTGACATGACCGCCAAGATCGAGGTCGATTCCAAGGACGAAACCGGCCAACTGCTCCAGGCCATGAAAACCATGGTGGGCAAGCTGTCGCAGATCATCGGCGAGGTGCGTGGCTCGGCCGACGCCCTCTCCAGCGCGTCCGAAGAAGTGTCCGCCACCGCGCAGTCGATCTCGCAAGCCACCTCCGAACAGGCCGCCAGCGTGGAAGAGACCAGCGCCTCGATCGAGCAGATGAGCGCCTCCATCAACCAGAACACCGACAACGCCAAGGTCACCGACGGCATGTCCTCTCAGGCCGCCAAACAGGCCAACGAGGGTGGCCAAGCCGTCAAGGACACCGTGGCGGCCATGAAGAGCATTGCCGGCAAGATCGGCATCATTGACGACATCGCCTACCAGACCAATCTGCTGGCGCTCAATGCCGCCATCGAAGCGGCCCGCGCCGGTGAGCACGGTAAGGGCTTTGCCGTGGTGGCCGCCGAGGTGCGCAAACTCGCCGAACGCAGCCAGGTGGCTGCGCAGGAGATCAGTGAGTTGGCCTCAGGCAGCGTGGACAAGGCCGAGACCGCCGGCAAACTGCTCGATGTGATGGTGCCCTCCATCACCAAGACCTCCGACCTGGTGCAGGAGATCGCCGCCGCATCGGCCGAGCAGTCCAGCGGTGTGGGACAGATCAACACCGCGATGGAGCAACTCAACCAGATCACGCAGCAGAATGCCAGCGCCTCGGAAGAACTTGCTGCCACCGCCGAAGAGATGAGCGGGCAGGCCATGCAGTTACAGGAAATAATGGCATTCTTCAAGGTCGATGCCAATGCCATGCCGGCGACGCAGGCATTTGCCACGACCAAGGTGACTCCCAAGAAAATCGCAAGCACTCAGTCACAGCAAAAGGCAGCGCCTGCTGAAACCGGCTTTGTCAAGTTCTAAGGAGGCGGCCATGAGCGCAATTGTGCAAACCGGCGACAAGCGGCCGGCTGCGTCAGGCGCAGTAACCCCGCCGGACCAGCAGCAGTACCTGACCTTCATGCTCGGTGGTGAGACCTATGCCATGGGCATTCTGGTCATCAAGGAGATCATCGAATACGGCAGTCTCACTGAAGTGCCGCGGATGCCCTCGTTCATCCGTGGCGTCATCAACCTGCGCGGCGCCGTGGTTCCGGTGGTCGATCTGAGCGCCCGCTTTGGCAAGCAGGCGACCAAGGTGACACGGCGCACCTGCATCGTCATCATCGAGATCACAACCGGCCATGAAACACAGGATGTCGGCGTGATGGTGGATGCGGTCAATGCTGTGCTGGAAATCCCGTCGCAGGAGATTGAGCCACCGCCGTCCTTCGGTGCCAATATCCGCGCTGATTTCATCAGCGGCATGGGCAAGGTCAATGGCAAGTTTGTCATCATCCTCAATGTTCAGCATGTGTTGTCCATTGATGAAATGGGCGCCCTGGCGGGTCTGGCAAACACGGATTCGGCCGCTTCCTGACAGAGGCGCTTGCCTGTTCGTGCGGGTGGGCGCGGTGCAGTTCGCAGCGCAAACGCTGTTCTCCGTCCCGATCCCAGGGGACATCACCGCTTTGTTGAAAAACGAAAACCGGGTCGTTAAGCGCCCCGGTTTTTTTATCTGCCATATACTGTATGTATGAACAGTATACTGGTGTCGAGTATCCCGGCTCCATTGGCGCCGGTCGACCTGCATCTTCCTGCGCTGGTAGGGAGCGTACGGGCTGGATTCCTGTCACCCGCCGAGGATCTGGGCGAGCAACACATCGATTTGGCCCGGGTGTTGATCAGCCACCCGCATGCGACCTACCTGGTGCGTGCCCGGGGTGACTCCATGACGGAGGCGGGCATTTTTGACAACGACATCCTGGTGGTCAACCGGGCGCTCAAGCCACGGCACCAGCACATCGTCGTCGCCGTCGTGGATGGCGAGTTCACGGTCAAGACCCTGTATCAGCGGAGTGGCCGTATCAGGCTGCGTGCCGCTAACCCGGCTTTTGCCGACATCGTGCCGCAGGATGGTCAGACCCTGGAAATCTGGGGTGTGGTCACCAGTGCCATCAAACAATTTGTGCAGTGAGCCCGACAGCATGTACGCCCTGGTCGATGGCAACAACTTCTACGTCTCTTGCGAGCGGGTGTTTCAGCCTCGTCTGAATGGCCGCCCCGTGGTGGTACTCAGCAACAACGACGGCTGCGCCATTTCACGCAGCAACGAGGCCAAGGCGCTGGGCATCCGGATGGGGGCGCCCTGGTTCGAAATCCGGCATATGGAACAGAGTCACGGTCTGGCGGCGTTCTCGGCCAACTTTGCCCTTTATGGCGACATGTCCGACCGCATGATGAGCTTGGTGGCCGACATGGGGCCGCAACAGGAAATCTACTCCATCGATGAATGCTTTGTGGACCTGACAGGCGTGCATGGCGATCTGCTGGCGCGCGGGCACCAGATCCGTTCCCGCATCCTCCAGTGGATTGGTATCCCGTGTGGCGTCGGTATCGGACCCACCAAAACCCTGGCCAAGCTGGCCAACCATGTGGCCAAGACGGCCGAGCGCACGCCCGGCCGTTATCCGGCGCATCTGGCCCAAGTGTGCAACTTCGCCGCACTGCGACCAGACGAGTTGAATGCAGTTCTGGCGGTGACTGAAGTCGCTGAGGTCTGGGGGGTGGGCAGACGGCTCGGAGCCCAGTTGAAGGCGTTCGGCATCCACTCCGCGCTGGACTTGACCCGCCTGAATGCGGCCACCGTGCGGAGCCGCTGGTCCGTGACACTGGAGCGCACGGTGCGCGAACTGCAGGGCACGCCGTGCCTGGGGGTGGGAGAGGGCGGGGCTGAGCAGCAGCAGATTGCCTACACCCGCTCCTTCGGCCAGCCGGTGACTGACTTGCCGGATCTGGCGCAAGCCGTCACGGTGTTTGCCAGCCGTGCCGTGGAGAAACTGCGCCGGCAAGACAGTGTGGCGGGGCAGGTGATGGTGTTCATTCGCACCAGTCCGTTCCGGGACGCGCCGCCGTATTCACGCTCGATTACGGTGCCGCTGCGCCGGCCCAGCGCCGACACGGCGGTGATTGTGCGCGCCGCCCTGGCCGGCTTGCAGGCCATTTACAAACCCGGCTTCAAGCTGGCCAAGGCCGGGGTGTTGCTGCTTGATTTGCAGGCTGATACGGTGCAACAGGCCGAGCTGGCACTGGAAGGTGATGAGGCCCGGGATCGCGGCAAGCTCATGACCGCGCTGGATACCTTGAACCAGCGCTATGGCCGCGGCACGGTGTTCATGGCCAGTGCGGGTGCGGGGCCGGAACAACGGCGGTGGTCCATGAAGCAGGAACGCCGCTCGCCGCGCTACACCACGTGTTGGGAGGAGCTGCCGATCGCACGGGCCTGAGAGGCGGGGCGGGCAGGAACGAGCCCCTCGTCGCCGTGGCCTGCGCGGCAGCGTTCAAACTGGCGCCGGCGCTGCCAGGTCGAGTGCGAACGCATCCATGGCCAGCATGCTGTGCATCACCTCGCGGCTGATGTAGGCCGGCCGCGCATCAGCACCGGCGGCGCCGAGTGCGAAAAACAGCGGCAGGAAGTGGTCTTCCGACGGGTGCGCGCGTTGGGCGTGCGGCGCCAGGCTGCGGTAGTCCAGCAGGGCCGGGATGTCGCCCCGCGTCAAGGCGGCTTCCACCCAGCGGCTGAATTCGATGACGTAGGGCGCGGGCTCCCGCTCGCCGTCAAAAAACTCGCCCAGGTTATGCGTCATGCTGCCCGAGCCCATGATGAGCACATCGCGTTCGCGCAGGCCTTGCAGCGCCTGCCCGAGCTGGAAGACTTCGGCCGGTCCCCAGTGCACCGGCAGGGCCACCTGCACCACCGGTACATCGGCTTGCGGGAACATGTGCAGCAGGGGCACCCAGGTGCCATGGTCGAACGGGCGCTGGCTGTCCAGGCCGGCCTCGATACCGGCGGCCTGCAGCAGATCCACCACCTCTTGCGCCAGGGTGGGGTTGCCCGGGGCCGGGTATTGCAACTCATAGAGCTCTGGCGGAAAACCACCGAAGTCATGGTAGGTCTGGGGTGCCGGGCTGGCCATCACCAGCGGTGTGCGCGCCATCCAGTGCGGCGACATCACCACAATGCTGCGCGGCTTGGGGCTCTGCTTGGCCCAGCGCCGCAGCGCCGGCCCGGTTGCGCCGGGCTGCGTGGCAAACAGCGGGGCACCGTGCGAGACAAAAAGAGTGGGCAGGCGGCTCATGATGTTTCCTCTCCGGGTTTGAGCCATAGGCGAGCCGGTACGTGGCTTTGGAGTTTTTCGACCGCCAGTTCAATCAGCTCGGGGTGGACTTCGTGCCCGATGAAGGGCCGCACATCGGCGGTGAAATCAGCGCCCAGATCCTTCAGCCGATGGGCCGCGTGCACGGCGTGGCTGTAGGGCATCACGGTATCGCCCTTGCCGTGCAGCAGATGAATCGTGGTGCCCTCATGCAGGGGGCGGTGTGGCAGGCTGGCAAAACGCCCGCCGATGGCGATGACGCGGGCCGCGACCGGGTCCGGGCGGACGGCCGATTCCAGCGCCATGATGGCGCCCTGCGAGAAGCCGATCAAGGCCGTGGCGGCCGCGCCCAGGCCGGCCTGGGCCTGCCAATAGGCCACGCAGGCTTCAAAGGACGGCAGGGCCGCGGCGACGCGCTCCACCCGGTTCTCTTCGGTGATGTCGGCCACCGAGAACCACTGGAAGCCCTGCGGGGATATATCTGACGGCTGCGGCGCGGTGACCGAGACCACCATGGCCTGCGGGAAAGCCGCCGCCAACCGTTGCCCCAGGGGGAGCAGGGCGTGGGCGTCAGCGCCCACGCCGTGAAATAGCAGAATCAGTTGAGCGGCCGCTTCGGCCGGTTTCTGAACCATCAGGGCGTTCTGGTGCATGGTAGTTTCCTTGGGCTGGCCGGGATGTCCCCGGGATGGATAAACTTTATTCGTTTAATATGAATTGATAAATACTGTTTTATTTTATTTATTGGTGCATTAAATGCAACAATATCCACTTGAATTTGACGGAGAACGCCAAACAACGCCATGGACCAGTTCAAGGAAATCGAGTCATTCGTGGCGGTGGCCCAGCTCGGCAGCTTTGTCAAAGCCGCCGACAAACTGGCCATCTCCAAGGCCATGGTCTCGCGCAACGTCAGCGAGCTGGAGGCGCGCCTGGGCGTGCGCCTGATGCAGCGCACCACGCGCCGCCTGTCCTTGAGCGATGCGGGGGCCGAGTACCTGCAACGCTGTGTGCAAATCCTCGGCGAGCTCAATGATGCCAATGCCGCCATCAGTGCCAAGGCGGTGGAGGCGCAGGGCAAGCTCAAGGTGACGGCGCCACTCACCTTCGGCGTTCGCCACATGGCGCCTTTATGGGGCGAGTTCCTGAAGATCCATCCCAAGGTGGAGTTGGAGGTCAATCTCAATGACCGGGTGGTGGACCTGATCGAAGAGGGCTACGACCTGGCGGTGCGCATCGGCCAACTGAGCAGCTCCTCGCTGATTGCCCGGCGCATTGCGACTACGCGGCTGATCTTGTGTGCCTCCCCGCGCTACCTGCAACGCGCGGCACCGATTCGTGAGCTGGCCGATATTGAACGCCATGACGTCATCGCTTACACCTATCTCGCCACCGGTGACTTGTGGACCTTCAACGGCCCCACGGGGCCCAAAACCATCCAGATCCATCCCAAGCTGCGCAGCAACAGCGGCGATACCTGTCGTGCCGCCGCGCTGGCGGACCAGGGCATTGTGTTTCAACCCGGTTTTTTGGTGGGGGATGATTTGAAGCAGGGCCGTCTGGTGGAAATCCTGCCGCCTTACGCCGGCCCGCAGATGGACATCAGCGTGGTGTATCCCAGCCGTCTCCATCTCTCGCACAAGGTGCGCGCCATGGTGGAATTTCTCAGCAACGCCTTTGCCGTGCCGGACCGGCGTTGAACGCAGCGGGACGCCAAGGACATCCAGATCGCGACCCTGGTGGCGCGGGCTGAACTGCTGCACGCCGGCCGCGTCGCGACCGGCAGGAAATCGGCGCGCTGCGCGGAATGAAATAAGTTGGCCGTCTGGTTGACAATAGCGGGTTGACCCAACATTGACCTTCATGACGACCAGTACCACCCCAGACGCACCTGCCCAATCCAGCGAGCCCAAGCAAACCCCAGCGCCAGCCACCCGAGCGGAGCGCATGGGCGCTGTGCAGCCGGTGCTTGAAAAACTGTTTGAGCTGTACCCCCATCTGTTTGGGGCCGAGTTCCTGCCGCTCAAGCTCGGCATCTTTCAGGAGTTGCTGGCCCAGCACCCCGAGCTGTTCAAACGCGACAGCCTCAAGGCCGCGCTGGGCGTGCATACGCGTTCCACGCGTTACCTGCAATGCGTGGCCGCCGCCAAACAGCGGCACGACCTGCAAGGCGCGGCGGTGGAGAGCGTGGCCCCGGAGCATGTTCATCTGGCCCTGGTGGAGTTGTTTCGCCGGCGTCAGGCCCGCACCCAGGACGACCTGCGGCCCAAATTGCGCGCGCAGTTGATCGCCGTGTACGAGGCCTCCGGCCTGAGCCGCCAGGACTACCTGGCAAAGGTTCTGACCAACGATGCGCAGACCAATGCTTTGCTGGAAGAAGCGCTGGCCGAGTACGACGAGAAGCTGGCCCGGCAGGAGGCCCTGCTGCGGGCCTTTGAGGCCAGCGGCAAGACGCCCGAAGCGTTTGCCGACATGTACGGTCTGCCCCTGCGCGACGTCATGGCCGCGCTGGCCCGCCAGCGCCGGACGCCAAGCCCCGCCACCCAGGCGTGAGACGGCGCGGCGGCGTGCCGTCGTGGCCGCTAGCGTAAGCGGAGCACTTGATCGGTTTCGCCTGGGCGAATCTCGACCAGTGCGTCCAGCGCTTGGACCATGGCCGGATAACTGGCGTAGCCATGGTCTTTGGTGTCAAAGGTCGGGTCCAGCCGTTTGATCATGTGCCAGATCGACTCCTTGCTGACCCAGGCATCACCAGTGGCCTCCGCCAGCAGGCGAATGGCGCGCCTGAAGATATCGGCGGCCGGATCGGTGGGCGCCAGCGCATCCGCGGGCGCTGATTCAGCGGCGGTGGCCATTTCAACCAGGTTTTCGTAATAGCGAAACGCATGGCAACTCTTGGCCCAATGCCGGTTGGTCGACTTGCGGGTGCCCACCCCGATCAGCGTGCGGCCCGCGGCCTTGATCTTCTGCGAGAGCGGCATGAAATCACTGTCGCCACCAACGATCACGACGGTGCCGATGTGGCCGAAACGGCTGATGTCTTCCACCGCATCGAGACACAGCTTGATGTCCGCCCCGTTCTTGGCCGAGGCACCCGGCGAAAAGAGTTGAATCAGTTCCACCGCGCCTTGCAACAGGGCATCGCGGTAGCGCCCGAAATACTGCCAGTTGCAGTAGGCGCGGTTGATGGCAATCGGCCCAAAGGACGCGGCCAGCTCGACAATCGCCTGCACGTCGACCAGCGGCTCCTGCGCCTTGAAACGCCCGTCCGGCTTGTTGTAGGAGCCCTCACCCAGACGCGCCTCAGACAGACTGGCATGCAGATTCTCAAAATCCCAGTAGAGCGCGACGGACTTGTTTTCTTCAGGGGCACTTCGGTTCATGGTGTTCTCTCGGCGATGACGGGCATTTCGATGCTAACCGCTGGCGCCGCAGAAAAGGGGCTGGCCGGTGCGAGAATCACGGCATGCCAGTCCCGCCATCGCCCCCCAGCCAAGCTCCAACGCAGCCGCGCAACCCCTTGCACGGCCTGACGCTGGAATCCATCGTCACCGCGCTGGCCGCGCATTACGGCTGGGACGGCCTGGCCGAACGCATCCCGGTGCGCTGCTTCACCCACGAGCCCAGCGTCAACTCCAGCCTCAAGTTCCTGCGCAAGACGCCCTGGGCGCGCGAGAAGGTGGAGGGCTTGTACCTGTTCATGCTGCGCGATGTCCGGCGTGCGCAGGGCGGGGCGGATTCGGCGAAAAGAAGTTAAGGGCAACTGGCGTTCAGATGTGCCGTTCGTGCAAACCCGGCCAACCGTCTACTTGAGACTTGTTGCTGACGTTCAACTTGGCTTTGGGGCAGCAGTGGATGACGATAAGCTGGGTAAGGTTTCATGGCCGTCCATGCGCGGTTTTCAAGATGAGAAAATGCAAACATGAGCGCCCCACACATGACAAGAATCAACCCCTCTTTCCCCATCGACTTTTTGCCACTGGCCGGTACGCCACGTGACTGCGAGGACTGTGGCAAGGCCGAGCGCGTGGGGTTCCAGTTTGATTACGCGTACCAACCCATCGTTGATGTGGATCGCCGGGTCGTATTTGCGCATGAAGCCTTGGTGCGCGGACCCAACGGCGAAGGTGCGATGACCGTGCTGTCACAGGTCAACGAACAGAACCGCTACCGCTTCGATCAGGCTTGCCGAGTCAAGGCCATCAAAGGCGCAAGTCAACTGGGTATCCAGGAGCACATCTCCATCAACTTCCTGCCCAATGCCATCTACAAGCCAGAGTTGTGCATACGCACAACCCTGGAGGCCGCGAGGGTGCACAATTTTCCGTTGGAACGCATCATCTTCGAGGTGACCGAAGGTGAGCGGATCGAAGACGGCCCCTGGTTTGCCGAGATATTGCGTGAGTACAAGCGCTGTGGCTTCAAGACCGCCATCGACGACTTTGGGGCGGGTTATGCAGGAATGAGGTTGCTGGCGGACTTCCAGCCCGACATCATTAAAATCGACATGGACCTGATCAGGAATGTTGACACCAACGTTGCGCGTCAGGCCATCGTGCGCAGCTTGGTGCGCCTTTGCGACGAGATGAACATCCAGGTCATTGCCGAAGGTATCGAAACCCCGGCGGAGCGAGATTGCCTCTACGACGCTGGCATCCACCTGATGCAAGGTTACCTGTTCGCGAAGCCGGCCTTTCAATCCGTTGCTTCGGTGGACGCCTCGGTATTCGCCATCCCGTAGTTCTCAGCTGCCGCGCGGCAACACCCACCAGTACACCGCCGCCATGGCCAGCAGTAGCAGCATGCCGGCATAGACCGGCCAGCGCGAGGGCTTTTCGGCGTAGGGGTCGGTGAGCGAACGCTCGGCATTGCCGGGCAGTTGCGCCAAGGCCGTCAGCGAGGTGCCAAACGGGATGTTGATGCAGGCTCGGGCGTTGATGGCCCAGCCATTGGCATCCAGGATGGGCCCCAGGTTGCGGCTGCGCAACTTGAACCAGGCCAGCAGCACCGCCGGCCCCGAGACCACCAGCATCAGGCCCACCAGCGCCAGCGGCATCTGCCACCAGTGCAGGGAAAACAGGCCAGTCATGACCGAGGCCAGCGCGGTGCCGATGGCGCCGACCGCCAAGCCGATGGCTGCAAAGATGCCGGCGAACTTGCCGACATCGAAGGGCGGTGGTGCGGGCGGGGCAGTTGCCGGTTTGGTGCTTGCCGCCGCGACACCTTTTTTCGTGGTGTCGATCACGCTGGCGGCCAGCTTGTCGTCTGACTCCTTGGCTTTGCTGGCCGCAACCTTTTGCAGTTGCGAGGCAATCATCTTGGCCAACTGCTTGTAGGGCGACCAGAAGGCCTGGCGCAGGCTGATCGGGTGCTCCACGATCTTGACAATGGTGGCGTCCCAGTCGCGGCCCTGGCGGTCGTAGAACACGCCGTTGCGCCCGACCATGAGCTGGTCGGAATCGCCGGCGGTGAAGGCGGCGGCAATGCTCATTTTTTCGTCGCCACGCGCACAGTCGCAATAGACCAGGCAGATGCGCGCCAGCGAGGCCAGCGCCGCGTGTTTGCCGGCGTCGGTCACGGCGACACACAAGTCGCAGGAGCGGCCGTCCAGGTAGAGCGTGCCGACCTGGAAGGTGGCTTTGCCCTGGCCGGTGTAGAAGTCTTTGAAGGCGACGAAGTTGTTGGCCAGCGCCAGCAGGTCACGCACATAGCGCGAGAGTTTTTCCAGTTCGCGCACCCCTTCGCCCTGCAGTTGCGGGTCGGGTTTGGCCGCGAGCCAGTCGGTGTAGCGGGCAAAGCTGTCTTTCAGGGCTTGCCAGTCGGCCGCGCTCAAGACTTCACGCTGGCCCAGCAAGGGCGTGACTACCGCATCGCGCAGGGCCGCGATGCGCGTGACCCAAGCTGGGTTGACGCCGCTGACCAGGGGCAGGGTGGCTTGCGCTGTGATGCGTGCCAGTGGCAACTGGGCAATGGCATCGGCATCGACCTGCAAGGCCTGGGGGGCCAGGGCCTTGAGGGCATCGTCCGAGGCATTGAGGGCATCGCCGGCACGGCCGTCGAAAGCGGCGAGCTGGCAACGCACAAAGAAGTCCTCTACCTTGTCGGCCACGGCCGTCAGGGTTGCGTAGGCGGCGTCTGTGGCCTCGGCCAGTGGTTTGGCTTGCGCGCCAGCGCTTTCCCAGGCCGCCAAGGCGCGGGCGGCGTAGCCGGCCTGCGCGGCACTGGTTTCTTCGACAGTCAGGATGTCACGGTCGGACTTGCCGAGTTCGGCGGCCACGGTGCGGGCGGCCTCCATGATCAGTTGACCTTCGGCATCGTCGGTGCGGATGGCGGCAATCGGCACGCCAGCCAACTTTTGGGCCAGCACGTCTGCGTCAACCAGTCGCGCTTGCGCCCACTGCACGGCCCGGATCAGCTCGGGCGCGCGCACATGGCCGTCAGCATCGTCATCGACGAAACTCAGGGTGCGCGAGTCGAACTCGATGCCCCTGACCGGGCAAGACAGCGCCACCCACAATTTCTGGTCCAGCTCGCCAATGGCCAGCAGATCGGTTGCCGTGTCCAGGCGAACCTGGTCAAAGCCGCCAGCGCGGAAAAAACGCCAATGGTGTGCAGTCGTGTCCATCGTCACTCCCGGTTCGAAATGTTGCTGAACGATGTTAACCGCAGGGGACCGCTGCCCGGCGTCGGTCCCCTGCGAGATGCGGGTTTTTCAGGGGCGCGCCAGCTGGGTCAGGCTGCGCACATCGGCGGTGTTGCCCAGTTTCCAGCAAGCGGCAATCAGTTCGCTGGTCTTGCCGGCGCCGATCACCTCGTCCGACATGTTGCGGAATTTGGCTTCCAGCATGGCGTCGGTCATCGGGTTTTGCAGCGAGCCGATGGCGTGCTCCACGAACACGTGCACGCGGCGGCCGTCCTTCAGCACGGCGGTGACGTCGGCGCTGGCCTCGTCGATGCTGTCGTCCACCGTGGCCACCACCTTGCGGCGCAGCGCCACCATGTCGGGGCGGTTGACGATGTCGTCGGCATATTCCGGTTCACCAGCGCGGCCGAAAATCAGGCCACAGGCGCAGCCGTGGTAGACGCTGAACTTGCCTTGCAGGCCGTCGGCCGGCTCTTTCTTGCCGGTGAGCTCCAGCACCAGCGAGTGCACCTTGAGTTCAATGCGCTCGACCTGATCCGCCGTGACGCCCTGGGCGCGCAGCTGGCTGCAGGCGTCGATGCTGGGGTGGATCACGATGCCGCAGGCAAAGGGCTTGTAGCTGTTGAAGGAAATCTCGAAGCGCTGGCCGAGTTCATGGGTGATCTCGCTCCAGTCGTACTTGGTGGAGATGGTCTGGATCATGCCGCGCGGCGCCTCCAGCGCCTTGGGACTGGCGGTGAAACCCTGGCTGGCCAGGAGGGCCGACATCAGGCCGGCACGCGCCGCGCCACCGGGATGGAATGGTTTGGTCATGGTGCCGAACTGCTCGCGCATGCCCACCGGTTGGGAAGCGGCAATGCCCAGCGCCATGGCGGTTTTCTGCGTGTCCAGACCGAGCAGGCGCGCGCAGCCGGCCGCGGCGCCCAGCGTGCCGGTGGAGCCGGTGATGTGCCAGCCGCGGTCGTAGTGCTCGGGGTACATCACGTTGCCGACGCGGCAGGAAACGTCGATGCCCAGCACCAGCGCGTCGATGACGGCGCGGCCCGACAGACCCTTGTGTTCGGCCAGCGCCAGCACGGCAGACGCCACCGGGCCGGCCGGGTGGATGATGGTTTTCAGGTGCGTGTCATCAAAGTCGAAGGTGTGCGAGGTGATGCCGTTGATCAGCGCGGCGCTGGCCATGTCCACCTTCTCGCTGCGCCCCAGCACCGAAGCTTGGGGCGCGGGCTGCAGCATCTGCACGGCGGCCAATGCGGCGTTGGCTGAGTCGTGGTGGGCGGCGCCGACGGCGCAGCCCAGCCAGTTCATGAAGGTACGGTGGGCTTCGTGGTCGACAGCGTCGCTCCAGCCGCGCGAAGGGTGGTTGGCCACGTACTGGGCCAGGATTTGTGTAACGGCGGGAGCGTTGTGGTCAGCGGTGACCTGGGTATTGCGGGCCATGAAGGTCTTTCTCTTTCTATCTTCGGTTGGAGTTGTGAATTCAGTTGTCGAGCTGGATGTTGCGTTCGCGGGCGAGCTGGGTCCAGCGCGCGATGTCGGCGCGGATGTACTGGCCGAACTGTTCGGCGGTCATCGGCATGGGCTCCACCGCCTCGACCGAGAGTTTCTCGCGCAGGTCCGGGGCATGCAGCACGCTGTTGAGCGTTTCGTTGAGATGTTTCACGATAGGAGCCGGGATGCCGGCCGGACCGACCACGCCGTACCACTGCATGGCGTCAAAGCCCTTGTAGCCAGACTCGTCCAGCGTCGGCACATCCTTGAACTGCGGGTGGCGTTTCAGCCCAGTCACCGCCAGTGGCCGCACGCGGCCCGAACGGATATGCGGGATGGCCGCCGCCAGGCCCGGGAACATGGCCTGCGTCTGGCCGCCAATCAGGTCGGTGAAGGCCGGCGCAATGCCGCGGTAGGGGATGTGCACCATGAAGGAGTTGATCTGTTGCTTGAACAGCTCCATGGTCAGGTGCGTCAGGGAGCCGGCGCCGGCCGAGCCGTAACTCACCTTGCCGGGATTCTTGCGGATGTAGTCGACGAACTCCTTCACCGTGGTCACCGGCAGCGCGGCATTGACCACCAGTACATTGGGCGTGCCGCCGATCATGCCGATCGGTGTGAAGTCACGCACGGCGTCGTAGGGCAGCTTGCGCGTGGCCGGACTGGTGCCGTGGGTGGCGACATAACCCTGCATCAGCGTGTAGCCGTCGGGCGCGGCCTTGGCGGTGTTCTGGCTGGCGATGACGCCGCCGCCACCGCCCTGGTTGTCAACGATGATGCTCTGGCCCAGCACCTTGCCCCAGCGCTCGGTGACGGTGCGGCCCACCATGTCGCTGCCGCCGCCGGCCGACACGGGCACGATGTAGCGGATGGGTTTGTTCGGGTAGCTGGTCTGTGCCAGGGTGGGGCCGGCCGAAGCCAGCCACACGGCAGGGGCAGCGCCCAGCAGCGTGCGGCGTTTCATACAGGTTGTCTCCTCAAGGGGTTTTTATTTTTTGGTGCTGGGTGTTACCAGCGAATACCGAGTTTTCCGAACAGCTTGCTCAGCACAAACAGCGGGCCAACCCACAGGTACTGGATGTCTTCGAAAAAAGAGGGTTTCTTGCCTTCAAGCTTGTGGCCGATGAACTGGAAGACCCAGGCCACGACGAAGATGCCGGCGCACAGGATCAGGCGCTGTTCGCCCATGGCATGCACCAGGCCCAGCACGACGGCCGAGCCCGCCAGCATGGTGATGAAAAACACCAACGACAGCTGAGCGTAGTACACCATGCTGGCCGCAATGAAGGCATAGGCCAGCAGCGGGTGCAGGCTGAACATCAGGCCGACCAGGCTGAGCATGATCAGCGGAATGGCGATGAAATGAATCAGCTCGTTGGTCGGGTGCGTATGGCTTTCGCCATAGTGGCTCAGCAATTGATCTACCCGGCGCCGGGCCGGCGCGCTGTCTGGCGTTGCAGTGTCCACGCTTGTCTCCTTGTATTTTGGGGTCATTCTCCCACCGCTGCCGCCGGCGTGCCATCCGTAGAACTACGGGCGCACGGCGAGGGCCGCGCACTGCTATATTGCCCGGCATGACTACCCATGCACCGCGTCAGCCGCAGTTCATCCAGTTGCACCAGCCGGACCCGGATGCGGTGCGCCTCGAACTGGCCGCGGGGCTGCTGGCGTCCGTGGCCTTTACTTCGCCCAAGTACCTGTACGACGCACTGGGCTCACGCCTGTTCGAGGCCATTACCGAGTTGCCCGAGTACTACCCCACGCGCACCGAAGCCGCCCTGCTGGCCGAACATGGCGCGGCCATCGCGGCGCTGATACCTCATGGGGCTACGCTGGTGGACTTGGGGGCGGGCAACTGCGAAAAAGCGGCCGGGCTGTTCGGACTGCTGCAGCCAGCGCGTTACGTGGCGGTCGACATCTCGGTGGACTTTCTGCGCAATGCGCTGCAGTGCCTGCAGCGGCAATACCCGGCGCTCGACATGCTGGGCGTGGGGCTGGATTTCTCCAGCACGCTGGCGCTGCCGCCGCAGGTGGGCGCGGGGCCGAACGTGCTGTTCTACCCCGGCTCGAGCATCGGCAACTTCACGCCATCCGAAGCGCTTCACTTTTTGCGCCAGGCGCGCGTTGCGGCCCAGGGCGGTGGCCTGTTGATCGGTGTCGATCTGGTCAAGCCGCTAGACATTCTGGAACCCGCTTATGACGACGCGCTGGGTGTGACGGCGGCTTTCAACAAGAACCTGCTGCTGCACATCAACCGGCTGATCGGTAGCGATTTCCGGGTGCAGGACTGGGCGCACCAGGCCTTCTTCAACGCGCAAAAATCACGCATCGAGATGCACCTGCAAGCCGTCCGTGAGGTCGCGGTGCGTTGGCCCGGTGGCGAGCGGCACTTCGCCGTGGGCGAGCGCATCCACACCGAAAATTCCTACAAATACCAGGTGCCCGCTTTCGAAGCCCTGTTGCATGAAGCCGGGTTCACACAGACCCAGGTCTGGCAGGACGCGCAGGGCTGGTTTTCCATGTTCTGGGCCAGCGCCTAGCAGCGTTTGATCTCCTCTCGAATGAGCCAACCTCTTGTCATCATCGTCAGCCCGGCGCTGGCCTCGGCCAACAACGGCAACTGGCAGACCGCTTGGCGTTGGGCACGCCTGCTCAAGGGCCACTACCGCACCCGCATCGTGCAGGACTGGCAGGCGGGCCAGGCCGATGGCGCCGTGGCCATGCTGGCGCTGCATGCGCGCCGCTCGGCGAAACCGATCCAAGCCTGGGCGGCAGCTCATCCCGGCGGTGGCCTAGGCGTCGTGCTGACCGGAACCGACCTGTACCGCGATATTGACGTCGATGCGTCCGCGCAGCGTTCGCTGGCACTGGCGCAGCAACTGGTGGTGTTGCAGGACCTGGGGCCGCAGCGTTTGCCGGCCGCGTACCGTGACAAGACGCGCGTGATCTTCCAGTCCACCACCGCACGCCAGCCGCTGGCCAAAAGTCCGCGCCAATTGCGTGCCGTGATGGTGGGGCATTTGCGCGAAGAGAAATCGCCTGAAACCTTGATGCAGGCCGCGCGCCTGCTGCGCGAACGTACGGACATCCGCATCGACCATATCGGTGCTGCGCTGGACCCGGTCTTGGGCGAACAGGCGCGGCAGACCGCAGCCGAGTGCCCGAACTACCGCTGGCTCGGCGGCCTGGACCACGAGACCGCGCGCCGGCGCATCCAGCGCGCCCATGTGCTGGTGCACTGCAGCCGCATGGAAGGCGGTGCCCATGTGCTGATGGAGGCCATTTGCAGCGGCACGCCGGTGCTGGCCTCGTGCATTGATGGCAATGTCGGCATGCTGGGCGCGGACTACGCGGGGTATTTCCCTTGGGGTGATGCGGCGGCGCTCAGTGCGCTGCTGGGGCGCTGTCGGGACGACGCCAGCTTTTTTTCGACCTTACGGGCACAATGTAGTCTTCGCGCGCCGCTGTTCGAACCAGCGGCTGAACGCGCAGCCCTGTTGGCGCTGCTGCATGACCTGACGACCACACCATGAATGCCATGACATCCCCCAAGTCCGAACCCCGCCTCACCTCGTTGTCGCATGGCGGCGGCTGCGGTTGCAAAATTGCGCCCGGCGTGCTGTCGGAAATCCTCAAGAGCGGCAGCGGCATGCCGGTGCCGGCCGAGTTGCTGGTCGGCATCGAGACCGCCGATGACGCGGCGGTCTACCAGCTCAACGATGAGCAGGCCCTGATTGCCACCACCGATTTCTTCATGCCCATCGTCGACGATCCGTTTGACTTCGGTCGCATCGCCGCTACCAACGCCATCTCCGACGTCTACGCCATGGGCGGCAAGCCCATCATGGCGCTGGCCCTGGTGGGCATGCCGATCAGCGTGTTGTCCACCGACACCATCGGCAAGATCCTGGCCGGTGGCCAGGCGGTGTGCAAGGCGGCGGGCATCCCGATTGCCGGTGGCCACACCATCGATTCGGTCGAGCCGATCTACGGCTTGGTGGCCATGGGCCTGGTGCATCCGAAACGGGTCAAGCGCAATGCCGACGCCCGTGTCGGTGACCGCCTGATCCTGGGCAAGCCGCTGGGCGTGGGCGTGCTGTCGGCCGCACTCAAGAAAGAGCAGCTCGATGCCGCCGGCTACGCCCGCATGATCGCCACCACCACCCAACTCAACACGCCCGGCCCCGAGTTGGCGGCACTGGACGGCGTGCATGCGCTGACCGACGTCACCGGCTTTGGCCTGGCGGGCCATGCGCTGGAACTGGCGCGCGGCGCCAAGTGCACGGTGCAGATCGACTGGGCGCGCGTGCCCTTGCTCGAGGGCGTACGCGACTTGGCGGCGCAGGGCATGGTCACCGGCGCCTCGGGTCGCAACTGGGCCGGCTATGGCGAGTCCGTGACCTTGCCTGTCAGCTTTGAGTCTGTCGATCAGGCCCTATTGACTGACCCGCAGACCAGCGGTGGCCTGCTGGTGTCTTGCTCACCGCAGTCCGTCGATGAGGTGCTGGCGATTTTCAAGCAACACGGCTTCGAGGCGGCCGCTGAGATCGGCGAGATCACGGCTGCGGGAAATTCGCCACTGGTAGTGCGTTAGTCAGCGATGCCGGCTAAAGAGAACAGAGGTGGCGCGAATCGACCTCGGCTAGGAGCTGGGTACGTGTCACCGATGTTTGCCTGGATTCGCTCATTCGCGCCCATGCCTCTGAGCGTGGGGCGGCGCGAGATCGCGCTGGCATGCCTGGGGGCGGGGCTCGGGCTGTTTGGCACTGAATGGCTGGCAAGCCAGGTGCTGGGTGAAATCAATCCGTGGTTCATTGCCCCCATGGGCGCTTCAGCCGTGCTGCTGTTTGCGGTACCCGCCAGCCCGCTGGCGCAGCCCTGGTCCATCACCGGGGGCAACCTGGTGTCGGCGTTGATCGGGGTCAGTTGTTTCCTGTGGCTGGGTCCTACCGGTGGCGCGGCGGCACTGGCGGGGGCGCTGGCGATTGGTGCCATGTTTGCGCTGCGCTGTCTGCACCCGCCCGGTGGCGCGGTTGCCTTGACGGCGGTCCTGGGCGGGCCGGCGGTCCACAAGCTGGGTTACAGCTTCGTGGTGTGGCCGGTCGCCGCCAACTCCTTCTTTTTGCTGCTGCTGGCCCTGGTGTTCAATAACCTCATGCAGCGGCGCTACCCGCATCAGTCGGCGTTGCAAGCGCGTCCGCACCGCACCACCGATCTGCTGCCGAGCGCTCGCCTGGGCTACACCAAAGAGGATCTTGACGCCGCGCTGTCGAGCCGCGGTGAACTGCTGGATATTGGCCGGGATGATCTGGAAGAAATCCTGACGCAAGCCCAACTACACGCCAATCGCCGTAAATGGGGGACGGTGCACTGCAAGGACATCATGTCGCGCGACGTGGTGCACGTCGGGCCACGGGACTCCGTTGACGAAGCCTGGAGCCGCCTGGCGCGGCACAAGGTCAAGGCGCTTCCTGTCATCACGGCGGACGGACAGCTGGCGGGCATCCTGTCACTGCATGATTTTTTCATTGGCCAAAGTGCCCCTGTTCCCAACCGGCTGCCTGTGATGAGTACGGCGCGTTATGTGGAAGAGATCATGACGCGCAAGGTGCGGTTTGCCAGGCCCGAGCAAGCCATGGTGGATCTGGTCGGACTGTTCTCCGATGGCGGGCTGCACCACATGCCCGTGATTGATGATCAGAACCGCGTGGTCGGAATGATCACTCAGTCGGACCTGGTGGCCGCCTTGTTCAAGACCGCTTCACCCACCTGATTTTTGCGCTGATCATCGTGGCGGGCGATGCCCGATCACCAGGCTCAGAAAACCCGGCTCCCGGCGCAGCAGATTTTTCTTCTCCATCGCGGCCACGCAGCGGTACAGCGCCTCGTGTGTCACCCCCAGCTCGGCGGCGATCGATTTCAGGCCGGCGTCCAGTGCCAGCTGGCCGTGCGTGCCTTCGGTTTCCAGCAGATGGACCAGCCGGTCCTGCACCTTGTGCAGTGACAGGCGCTCGCATTGCAGCCGCAGCCGTTTGACTTCGCGGTTGAGCATGCTGATCCAGCGGCTGGCGAAGGCCGGGTCCTGGTTCAGGGCGGTGCGAATGGAGCGCACCGGGATGCGCGTGATGTCGGACGGGGCCATCACCCTGCCATCGCAGTGGTAGCGCTCCGACTGCAGGCTGGCCTCACCCACGAAGCCATGCCGCGTGCGCTGCAGGATGACCGACTCGCCATGCAGCCCGAGCCGTTCCAGCACCACCTCGCCGCTGCCGATGAAGAACATGTGTTGCGGCTTGTGCCCAGTTTCGAACAGATGGCTGCCCCTGGCGTAGCTGGCGCTTTCGCAGTCTGGGTGCAGCGCCGGCGGGAGCAGGGTGCTCAAGGCGGGGGGGAGTGCAGAAACTTCTGTTGCCATATGATTTTAATCATACCGGTTGAGTGCCCGAATCGTGAATACTGGCGCCATCACCGCTATCAAGGATTGCATGCGTACGTCTCTTTTCCAATTCGGCCAGCGCATGCCTGGCTATGACATCCCGGTTCTGAACGAGCGCTCGGTGCGGGCCAGCGCCGGCATCCTGTTCCTGCTGGCCATGGTCGCGTTTATGAACGCCTGGCTGCTGGGCAATTTCCAGCCCACGCGGGTGTTCGTGATCGCCTTTCTGGTTGACTTCACGATTCGCCTCTTCGTCAATCCACTGTATGCCCCTAGCCTGATCGTCGGCCAATGGATGGTGCGCCGGCAGCAGCCGGAATGGGTCGGCGCGCCGCAAAAACGTTTTGCCTGGGCTATCGGCTTCGTGCTGGCGCTCACCATGCTGTACCTGGTGGTGATTCAGCGGGTGATCGGCCCGGTCAACTTGGTGGTTTGCGCGGCCTGTCTGACCCTGCTGTTTTTTGAATCGGCCTTCGGCATCTGCCTGGGCTGCAAGCTCTACAACCTGTTCGGCAACACGCCGGCGCAACTGTGTCCCGGTGGCGTGTGCGAGGCGTCGGCTGAGCGCGGCATGGGGGTGAGCCCAGCACAGGCCGTCATCGTGGCGCTATTTGCGCTGGGCGTCTGGGCCGCGGCGCACTGGGTCTATGCCCCCAGCGAGCCGCCGGCCGTGGTGGTGCCGGCTACAGCACCTGCGCCCGTGGTCGATCCGGCCGAAGCCGAGCGCTGCAAAGTGCCGGAGTTCGCCAAGGCCCTGGGGCACGAAGAAAAGTGGAAGCTGCACAACAACTGCAAGTAATGGTTTTCGCCCGTCATGCGGCCGCCGCTTAGTCGGCCGTATTCAGCAGCGCCCCGCTGTAGGCCAGCCCGGCCGCCACACCCCCAAAGCGGTCGCCCTTGATCAGGGTGGCCTGGGAAAAAGTGGCTTGCAGCGCGCTCACCAGCGGGGTGAAGGCGGATGAGCCGCCGGTCAGGTACACCGCGTGGATGTCTTTGACGCCGGATTCCGCCACGCATTGCTGCGCGCAGGCGACGATCCGGCTGACCTGCTGCGCCAGCGCCTGGCGCATGCCCTCGGGCGACAGCAGGGCCACCAGGGTGGGCTCGACACAGTCCAGATCAATCTCGGCTGCGGCATCGTGGGTGGAGCAGGCAATCTTGGCCACTTCCACCTGTGACAGGATGCGGTGGCCGTGCCGGTTTTTCAGCACATGGAGCAGGCGCTTGTACAGCGTGGGGTCGGCATAGGAATAGCGCAGTTCGCTGGCGTGGTGCAGGCTTTTGCGCGAGTAGGCATGGTGAATCAGGTGCCAGGTGGAGAGATCAAAAAAGATGCCGGAGGGCACTTCCCGCCCGGACGGGCCGATGTGGCCAAAGCCCAGCAAGGGCATGACAAAGGCCAGATCGAGCAGGCGGTCAAAGTCGGTGCCGCCGATGTGGGTGCCGGTGGTGGCCAGTACGTCGCCGGAGCGGTCCAACTGGTGCTGCCGGTCCGGCCCGAGCTGGATGACGGTGAAGTCGGAGGTGCCGCCACCAATGTCCACCACCAGCGCGGTGGTGTCGCCGGTGACGCGTTTTTCAAAGTCGAAGGCGGCCGCGATCGGCTCCAGCTGAAAGCGGACCTGCGTGAAGCCGGCGGCCTGCGCCGCACGCGCCAGCGTGGCCTGCGCCAGGGCATCACGCTGCGGGTCGTCATCGACAAAATGCACCGGGCGCCCCAGCATGGCGGCATGAATCTCGTGACCCAGATGGGTTTGCGCCCGCGTTTTGAGTTCTTTGAAAAACATCACCACGATGTCAAAGAAGCTGATGAGCTTGCCGTTGACCACCGTCTGCTCGTCCATCAATTGGCTGCCCAGCAGGCTTTTGATGGAGCGCATCAGCCGCCCCTCGGTGCCCTGCAGGTAGGCCTGCATGGCGAGCGCACCGTAGTCGGTGTGACCATCCTCACTGGAGAAGAACAGCGCGGTGGGCATGGCGGTGTTGCCACCATCAAGCGGAATGGAGCACAGCTGACCGTCGGCTTGCACGATGGCCGCGGCCGAGTTGGAGGTGCCGAAATCAATACCGAGCATCATCCTCGCCGCGCTCCCAGAACAGCGCGCAGAAAGGCACTGATGTCGGCGATTTCCTGCGGGTGCACGCTGTGCGGCATGGGGTAGGTCTGCCATTGCACCGGGTAGCCCAGGCCGGCCAGGGCTTGCTGCGACGCCTGGGCCCGCGACAGCGGCACCACCGGGTCGGCCGTGCCGTGCGCCATGAAGATCGGTGTCTGCTGGTTGGCGCTGTGGCGCTCCATGGCCAACTGGTCGGCCAGCGGCAGGTAGCCCGACAGGGCCACGATGCCGGCCAGACGCGCGCTGTGCCGCAAGCCCGTGTGCAGCACCATGGCACAACCCTGTGAGAAGCCGGCCAGCACGATGTTCTCCGGCGCTATGCCGCGCGCCAGTTCATGCGCGATCAGACGTTCAATCGCCAGCGCGGATTGCCGGATGCCCATCGCGTCTTCGCGCCGCACCAGATCCGTGCCGAGGATGTCGTACCAGGCCGGCATCACATAGCCGTTGTTGATTGTGACCGGTAGGCTGGGCGCGTGCGGGAACACGAAGCGAATCGGCGGGCAATCCTGCAAGTCGAGCTGCGGCACGAGCGGGGCAAAGTCATGGCCGTCCGCGCCCAGACCGTGCAACCAGATGACGGCAGCGGTGGGGTGGGCGCCGGTTTCAATTTCGAGGCGTTCAAGAAGTGTGTGTGTCATGGGAATATCCGAGGGCGCCCGCACGAAGGGGCGGGCGATGCAAGCGGGTGGGCCGCTGAGGTTCAGGTCAGCAGTGCCTGGGCGAATTCGCGGGCGTTGAAAGTTTCGAGGTCTTCGAGCTTTTCGCCGACGCCGATGAAATACACCGGCACCGGCCGCTCGCGCGCAATCGCCGCCAGCACGCCACCCTTGGCGGTGCCGTCGAGCTTGGTGACGATCAGGCCGGTCAGGCCGAGCGCATCGTCGAAGGCACGCACCTGGGCCAGTGCATTCTGGCCGGTGTTGCCGTCAATCACCAGCAGCACTTCGTGCGGGGCTGAACGGTTGACCCCCACGCTTGCCACTTCGGGGGCTGTCTCGCCTGGGGGCGGCCCGCCGGCGACACTGGCATCGGCCTTCCCGATGATGCGCTTGATCTTTTTGAGCTCATCCATCAGGTGCAGCTGCGTCGGCAGGCGCCCGGCGGTGTCGACCAGCACCACGTCGCGGCCACGCGCCTTGCCGGCAATGACCGCGTCGAAGCAGACCGAGGCCGGGTCGCCACCTTCCTGGCTGATGATCTCCACCGTGTTGCGGTCGGCCCAGACGCCGAGCTGCTCGCGCGCGGCGGCGCGGAAGGTGTCGGCCGCGGCCAGCAGCACCGATACGCCTTCGTTGGCGAGGCGGCGCGTGAGCTTGCCGATGGTGGTGGTCTTGCCGGCGCCGTTGACGCCGGCCACCATGATAACGGTGGGGCGGTGCTCGCCGATGACCAGTGGTTTTTCCAGCGGTGCCAGCAGCTCGGTCAGCGCTTCGACCAGCAGGCCCTTGACGGCGGCCGGCTCGGTGGTCTTGCTGTCCTTGACGCGACGCTTGAGGTCGGTCAGCAGATGCTCGGTGGCTTTGACGCCGGTGTCGGCCATCAGCAGGGCGGATTCGAGTTCCTCGTACAGCTGGTCGTCGATCTGCGTGCCGGTGAAGACGGCACTCAGGCTGGAGCCGGTCTTGCGCAGACCCGACTTGAGCTTGTCAAGCCAGGAGCGGCGCTCGGGCGGCACCGCCGGGGTGGGTTCAGGGCTGGGCACAGCCGCCGCAACAGGCGCGGATGTGCTGGCGGCCGCAGGGGCAACAGGGGATTTTTTCTTGAAAAAGCTGAACATTACGGTCGTTCTTAGAATGGCATCATTCTATGAAACGTCTACTCCCTCTTTTTTGCCTGCTTCTGGGCGCCTCCTTTAGCTCCCTGACGAGTGCTCAAACCGGCACTCCGAGCGGTACCCAAGCCGAACAATTCACCCTGGCCAACGGCATGATGCTCATCGTCAAGCCCGACCGGCGTGCCCCGACCGCGGTGCACATGCTGTGGGTGCGCGTGGGGTCGATGGACGAGGTCGATGGCACCTCGGGCGTGGCCCACGTGCTGGAACACATGATGTTCAAGGGCACGCCCACGCTCAAGCCCGGTGAGTTCTCGCGCCGTGTCGCCGCCCTGGGCGGGCGCGAAAACGCCTTCACCGCGCAGGATTACACCGGCTACTACCAGCAGATCCCGGCCACGCGTCTGGCCGACGTGATGAAGCTGGAGTCGGACCGCTTTGCCCACAACCAGTGGTCCGACGTGGAGTTCCGCAAGGAGCTGGAGGTGGTCAAGGAAGAACGCCGCATGCGCACCGAAGACAATCCGCGCGCGCTGCTGTTTGAGGCGCTGAATGCCGCCACCTTTGTCGCTTCGCCCTACCGCCGCCCGGTGGTGGGCTGGATGAGCGATCTCGATGCCATGACGCCTGACGATGCGCGCCAGTTCTTCCGGCGCTGGTACACCCCGGCCAATGCGGCGGTGGTGGTGGCCGGTGACGTGGACGTGCAGCAGGTGCGCCGGCTGGCCGAGCGCTACTACGGCCATATTCCGGTGCACGCCGTGCCTGCGCGCAAGCCGCTGACCGAGCCGGAGCAGGTGGGTGTGCGGCGCATCGAGGTCAAGGCACCGGCCGAGCAGGCCTACCTCACCTTGGCCTTCAAGGTGCCCGGCCTGCAGTCGCTCGACGCACCGGGCCCGCTGGACGACGATGCACTGGCGCTGACCGTGCTGGCGGCGGTGCTCGACGGCTACAGCGGCGCGCGGCTCGACCGTGCGCTGACCCAGGGACCGGATCGCGTCGCCGACAGTGCCGGCGCTTCCAATGGGTTGATGGGGCGCGGCCCGCAACTCTTCATGCTCGACGGCGTGCCGGCGCCCGGCAAGACGGCTGTGCAAGTGGAAGCGGCCTTGCGCGAGCAGGTGGCGCGGGTGGCGCGCGAAGGCGTCTCGGCGGCGGAGCTGGAACGCGTCAAGACGCAATGGGTGGCCAGCGAGGTCTACAAGCGCGACTCGCTGATGTACCAGGCCCGTGAGCTCGGCAGCTACTGGGTGCAAGGCTTGCCGCTGGACGCGAGCGAGCGCTTGCTGGCACGACTGCGTACGGTCACGGCCGAGCAGGTGCGCTCGGTGGCGCAGCGCTATTTCGCCGACGACCAGCTCACCGCGGCGCAGCTCTTGCCGCAGCCACTCGACCCCAACCGCCCGCGACGCACGCCGTCTGCGGGCAGCCGGCATTGAGGACGGCATGATGATGACTATCAACAACGTCGCTATTCGCGCCCTGTGGTTCGGAGCCGTCGCCATGGCTTCCTTGTCTGGCGCCTGGGCGGGCATTCCGATCCAGCACTGGAAGCAGGCCAACGGCGTGGCGGTCTACCTGGTGGAGAGTGCTGCCGTGCCCATGGTGGATGTGCAGATCGATGTCGATGCCGGGGGCCGGCGTGACCCGGCCGAGCAGGCGGGGCTGGCCAGTGTGACGGCGGGCATGACGTCCAAGGGCGTGCGGGCACAAGGGGCGGAGCCTGCGTTGGACGAGAACGCGCTGAGCGAAGCCTGGGCTGATCTGGGCGCCTCCTTTGGCGCCAATGCCGGCAACGACCGCATGAGTTTCTCACTGCGCTCGCTGACCTACTCCGATCTGTTGTCCAAGGCGGTGGCACTGGCCGCGCGCCAGCTGGCCGAGCCGGCTTTCCCGCCGGACGTGTGGGAGCGAGAGCGTGCGCGCCTGGGCGCGGCGCTGCGCGAGGCCAACACCCGGCCGGCCACGATTGCCGGGCGCGCCTTTGCGCAAGCGGTCTATGGCCCGCACCCGTATGGCTACGAGATGACCGAGGAGACGCTGGCGCGCATCAGCGTGGCGGACATGCAGGCGCTGTATGCGCGCCAGATTGCGCCGTGCCGCGCCAAGGTCAGCATTGTCGGCGCCGTGACGCGGGCGCAGGCCGATGCACTGGTGAGCCAGTTGTTTGCGCGGCTGCCGGCGACGACATGTGAAGCGCTGCCTGCCGTGGCCGAGGTGGCGCCGCTGACCGTCGCCGCGGAGCAGCGCATCCCCTTCGACTCGGCCCAGGCCCATGTGTTCATCGGCCAGCCCGGCTTCAAGCGTGACGACCCGGATTACTTTGCGCTCACGGTGGGCAACTACATCCTGGGTGGTGGCGGTTTCGTCTCGCGTTTGACCACCGAGGTGCGTGAGAAACGGGGCTTGAGCTACAGCGTCTACAGTTACTTTTCGCCCGGCCTGCACGCCGGCGCCTACGCCGTGGGCTTGCAGACGCGCCCCGACCAGGCCGCGCAAGCGGTGCAGGTGGCGCGCGAGGTGGTGCGCCGCTTTGTGGCCGAGGGGCCGACCGCGGCCGAACTCAAGGCCGCCAAAGACAATCTGATTGGCGGCTTTGCCCTGCGCATTGACAGCAACCGCAAGCTGCTCGACAACGTGGCCAACATGGCCTGGCACCAGTTGCCACTAGACTACCTGGATACCTGGAGCCAACAGGTCGAGCGTGTCACCGTGACCGATATCAAAGCCGCTTTTGCGCGCAAGTTGCAACCCGAGCGGATGGTGACCGTGGTGGTTGGAGGAAAACCATGAAAAAACCTGTAGCCCCAAAGAAATCAAACCTTGTCGAGAAACGACCGACCCACGCCGCCGCGGGCGAAGTGCGCATCATCGGCGGCCAATGGAAGCGCACCAAGCTGCCGGTGGCCGACAAGCCCGGTCTGCGCCCCACGCCCGACCGCGTGCGCGAAACTCTCTTTAACTGGCTCGGTCAGGATCTGACCGGCTGGCGCTGCGCCGATGTCTTTGCCGGCACCGGCGCTTTAGGCTTCGAGGCCGCTTCGCGCGGGGCGACTGAGGTGCGCCTGGTAGAGCATGACGCTGCACTGGTGGCGCAGCTCAAGAAGCAGCAGGACCAGCTCAAGGCACACACTGTGCAGGTCGCGCGCGGCGACGGCATCGCCGCGCTCAAACAGTTGCCGCCAGCCAGCATGAACCTGATTTTTATCGACCCGCCTTTTGATGCCGACCTGTTTGACGCCGCGGTGCAAGCCGCCGCCCGCGCGCTGGCGCCCGACGGCTACATCTACCTCGAAGCGCCGAGTGCCTGGGGCGAAGAACAACTCGCACCGCTGGGCCTGACGCTGTACCGCCACCTTAAGGCCGGCGCCGTGCACGCCCATCTGCTACAGCGCAGCGTCTGATGTCCGCCCTGCGCAACATCCGCATGCTCACGCGCTACAGCGCCTGGGCCAATGTGCGGCTGTTTGACGCACTGGCCGCCTTGCCAGGGGGCGAGGCCACTGCCGCGCGTGCCACCATTTTTGGCAACATGGTCAACACCCTCAACCACGACTACGTCGTGGACCTGATCTGGCAGGCGCACCTGCAAGGCAAACCGCACGGCTTCACGAAGCGCATCACCGACACCGAGCCGGCGCTGGATGCGCTGCGAAGCGCGCAGGCCGCCAGCGACGCCTGGTACATCGACTATGCCGACGGGCTCACGGACAAATTGCACGATGAAGTGGTGTCGTTCAAGTTCGTCGATGGTGGTGCTGGCGCCATGACGCGCGGCGACATGCTGCTGCACATCGTCAACCACAAGACCTACCACCGCGGTGTGGTGGCCGACCTGCTGTACCAGGCCGGCAGCAAGCCGCCGGTGATGGACTTGCCGGTGTTCCTGCGTGATGTGCCATTCAAGTTGTGAGATTGCCCGGGTGTGTGCGTTGATTTGCTTGCGATTTGGCAATGCCGGGTGAAATTTTGTGGCGTAAGCTTCATTAAATAGCCAGTTAACGGCGCCAGGGGATGCGCTCACCGTGAATGTCGGGCCAGGTGAGACATCGCATCCCCCGCAAAGAGAATGGGTATGCCTCAATTACCTCGGAGAAACACCATGAATCCCGTAGTCCACTTTGAGATGCCGTACGACGATCAGACACGCATGGCCCGGTTCTATGAACAGGCGTTCGGCTGGCGGACCCAGGCGCTCGGTGCGGAGATGGACAACTACGTTCTGGCAACCACCAGCGAGACAGGGGAAGCCGGCGCCAGGCAGCCGGGTGCCATCGATGGCGGCTTCTTCCCCAAGACGCCCGGCTCGCCCGCGCAACATCCCTCCATCGTCATCGCGGTGGACGATATGCAGGCGTCGCTCGAACGGGTACGGCAAGCGGGTGGCACCGTGCTCGGTGAGCCGATGGAGCTGTCCGGTGTTGGCCAATACGTCTCGTTCATCGACACCGAAGGCAATCGCGTGAGCATGCTTCAACCGATACCACGCAACTGACTCGCGCCGAAGGCCGCGTGAGGCGAGCCGTTCTCTATTTCAAAATCTGTTTCAATGGCTTGAATTCACCCCCGCAGGAGAAACCATGTCCACTGTCGCCAACATCGTGATGGCGCTCGTCGCGCTGCTTCACCTCTACTTTCTCGTGCTGGAGATGTTTCTGTGGGACAAACCAGCGGGGCTCAAGGCCTTCGGCCAGACCCTGGAGGCGGCAAAGGCGTCCAAAGTCCTGGCGGCCAATCAAGGGCTGTACAACGGCTTTCTGGCCGCCGGCCTGATCTGGGGCCTGAGCCTGGGCGACGCTGGCAGTAGTATCAAGGTGTTCTTCCTTGCTTGCGTGCTGGTCGCCGGCCTGTACGGTGCGGCGACCGCGAGCCGGAAGATTCTTTTGGTTCAGGCGCTCCCCGCCGCGCTCGGGCTGGCGCTGCTTCTGTTGTCATGATTGTTGGCGCTGCCGCACCATCCCACACCGCAGACCATGCCCATTCCCGCTGAATACCAGCGCGCTTCCCTGGACTTCGAGCGGTTCATGCTCGACGCGCGCGACATCTCGGGCCTGACGACGACCAATATGGCCTGGAACATGGTGGTGGGGGTGCTGCACACCTTCCGCCGTCGCCTGTCGGTCAAAGATGCGCTGCGCTTCGCCAATGTGCTGCCGCCGGTGCTGCGTGCCATCTTCGTGGCCGACTGGAACACAGAAGAGCCACAACTTGCCTTTGGCGACCGCGTGACGATGACGCGCGAAGTGCAGGCGCTGCGCGCGGCGCACAACTTCGCGCCCGACACGGCGATCCGTGACGTGGCACAGGCACTGCGGCGCCATGTGGACGAGGCTGAGCTGGAGCGCGTGCTGCAGACCTTGCCCGAGGGCGCGCGCGACTACTGGACGGTCTAGGGGCGCTCAGGCCTGGTCTTCCCGTGCCGGTTGCCAAGAACGCCGGTGGCGGCCGCTTGCATGAGACGGCGAAACGAAGGGCATTCCATGTGGCTTGGTGCCGGGCATTCGACGGCATGCCGCAGGCCGTTGCGCATGGCGCGTAATTTTTTGATCATGCGGTCAATCTGATCCGCTTTGGCCGCCAGCATCTGGCGGTCAATATGGGCTTGCCCATCCGGCGCAAACATGGACGCGATCTCGTCGAGGGAAAAACCGGCGGCCTGTCCGAGGGCGATCAGTGAGAGCTGTTCCAGCACGCCCGGGTCGAACCGACGGCGCAGCCCCTGCCGTCCCACGGACGCGATCAGTCCCTTTTCTTCATAGAACCGCAGCGCCGAAGCCGGCACGCCGGACCGTCTGGCCACTTCTGCAATATCCATACTCGAAAAATCCTCTTGACTTCAAGTCGACTTGAAGTTGCACATTAGCGTAACTGCAACATTCCGTCAACTTAAGGAGGACGATTTATGACCCCACTGATTGAAACTTTCTCTCGCGTGATTCTGATCGGCATGGGTGCGACGATGGTGATGGACCTTTGGCTCCTGGTACTGAAAAGGCTGAAAGTTCCAACGCTCAACTTTGCTTTGCTCGGCCGCTGGGTCGGGCATATCCCTCGCGGCACGTGGGCGCACGATGGCATTGCGAATGCGTCGCCCATCAAGGGGGAACTGATGCTGGGATGGCTGTTGCACTACGCGACCGGTCTTGCCTTCGCCGCGCTGCTCGTCGCTGCATTCGGCCTGGATTGGGCGCGAAGTCCGACGTTGGGCCCGGCGCTTGCCATCGGCATCGGCACCGTCGTGCTGCCTCTGTTTGTCATGCAGCCCGCCATGGGGGCGGGAATCGCTTCGTCCAGAACGAAAACGCCCCTCCTGAATTGCCTGCGCAACCTGCTCAACCACACCGTCTTCGGCGCCGGCCTGTACGTGGCAGCGCTGGCAACAGCATGTCTCATGTAAGCAAGACATCACGGCAAGGCAAACCCAAACCCCAACCCACGTTCAACAGGAGATCAAAGAAATGAAACAAGTCGCAGTCATCTTTCACAGCGCTCAGGGACATACCGAGTGCATCGCAAAACACGTCGTCGCGGGCGTGCAGCGTGTGGCCGGTATTGAAGGGCGCCTTCTGAAGGCAGAGGACCTCGCCAGCGCGCCGGAGAAACTGCTCGGTTTCGACGGATTCATCTGGGGGTCCCCCACCTATCTGGGCGGCGTCTCCGGCGTGTTCAAGTCCTTCATGGACTCGACAGGTGGCCTCTGGCGCAAACAGCAACTCAAAGGAAAGCTGGCCTCGGGGTTCACGGTCTCGTCCCTGCCTTCCGGGGACAAACAGACGACCTTGCTGTCCATGCTGGTCTTCTCCATGCAGCACGGGATGATGTGGGTGGGCAATCCCATACTCCCCGAGCAGCACAGTGGCATCCCTTATGAAGAGGCGGCGAATCGCCTCGGGTCCTGGACGGGGATGATGGCTCAGGCGGGGCATTCTGCCCCTGCAAGTTCCTTTCCCCCAGGGGATATCAAGACAGCAAAGTTGTTCGGCCAGAACTTCGCTGCGACGCTGATGCGGATGTCTGCCTCAACGGCAGAGATCGCCAGCGCGTCCTAGTTTCTTTCCATCATCAGTTCAGGGGCATATGCCCCCTGTATTTCGGAGCATCATCATGTTTCCCAGTCGATTCGAGCCCTTTCTGTTTGGTTGGATTCTTTCGGGGCTGATGTCCTTTGTCGTGTCCGGCGTGGCCACATTCCGTGTGACAGGCCCGGTCGTGGGCTTCCTCGGCCTCTGGGTCGGGGCCTGGCTTAGCGCCTGGCTCATCGCATTTCCGATCGTGTTGCTGGTCGCGCCGGTTGCGCGCCGGATCGTGCGCAGCATGCTGAAACCTGAAGGCGCGGCGAGCCAGTGACGACAGGGCGCACTGCGCCGTTGGCGTGAGCGATGTCGTTATTGCTCAGGCCTGCAGCAGGCCCCGCATCTCGATGAATTGCACCACCTTGTCCACTCACGCGAGCGTCTTGAGATTGGTCATCACAAACGGTTTGAGGCCTTGCACCCTGGTGTGCGCATGCGTCGCGTGTCGGCGTCTATGACGTAGATCGTCAGGTCGCTGAGTTCGTGACTGCTTGGGGGAAATTGAAAAGCGGCTCTAGACGGAGGGGGGGCAGTTTGAGCCATGCCCTTGACGGGCGGGCAGCTTTTCGGAAAGCAGCCATGCGAGGCCGTGTGGCGTCCGGTATTACGCCGTCAACACATCCGCCAGCCTGAACTGCCCGATTCGGTAGATTTGCTGCAGGCACTCGTGTTGTTCCGCTTCCCGGCTGTTGCTCAAGCGCTGTTGGAACAGCGCGATGATGCTTTCCCGGCTATGACCACGGACGGCGACGATGAAGGGGAAACCGAATTTTTCGTTGTAGCTGGTGTTGAGGCGCTGCAACTTGGCAAATTCTTCCGGCGTGCACAGGTTAAGGCCCGCGCCGCTTTGCTCCCGCGTTGACTCTTCGGTGAGTTCACCGCGGATGGCCGCCTTGCCCGCCAGTTCCGGGTGCGCCCGGATCAGCTTCAGTTGCGCATCCGCACCGGCGGCTTCAATTTCAGCCACCATGGCGGCCAGGAGCTCGGCTTCTGAGGCGAAGGGGCGCTTGCCAGCCACCCGCTCGGCCACCCAGGGGGAATTCTCGAAAATCCCCCCCAGCAGCCGGGTAAAGGCGGCGGCATCGAGTGCATTGAGTTGCTGCAATGTGATCTTCTGGCTCATTGACCGCTCCGGTACGATTGTGTGGTGACCCAATGGTTCGCGATGTCGATGCGGCGGCAGACCCAGACCTTGTCGTGCGATTGCACGTAATCCAAAAAGCGTTGCAGCGCACGGAAGCGGCCAGGCCGCCCAAGCAGCCGGCAATGCATGCCGACCGACAGCATCTTGGGCCGATCCAGCCCCTGCGGGTCGCCTTCCTCGTACAAGACGTCAAAGCTGTCCTTCAGGTACTGAAAGAACTGCTCGCCGGTATTGAAACCCTGCGCTGTCGCAAAGCGCATGTCGTTGGTATCCAGCGTGTAGGGCACGACCAGATGCGGCTTGTTTTCACCGGACGCGGTTGGCACCTCGGTCCAGAACGGCAGGTCGTCGCCGTAGTAGTCCGAGTCATAGACAAAGCCCCCCTGCTCAACCAGCAGCCGGCGGGTGTTGGGTGAATCACGGCCGGTGTACCAGCCCAGCGGCGCCTGGCCGGTCAGCTCACGCAGGAGATCGGTGCCGATGCGCATGTGTTCGCGCTCGGTGGCCTCATCCAGATTTTGGTAATGAATCCAGCGCCAGCCATGGCAGGCGATCTCGTGACCGAGATCGACGAAGGCCTGGGTGACATCGGGGTTTCGCTGTAAGGCCATCGAGACGCCGAAAATCGTCATCGGCAGGCCACGCTGTTCAAACTCGCGCAGGATGCGCCAGACCCCGGCACGCGAGCCATACTCGTAGATCGACTCCATCGACATGTGCCTGGCCTCATAGGCGGCAGCGCCAATGATTTCCGAGAGAAACTGTTCGGAAGCCTTGTCGCCGTGCAGCACGCAGTTCTCGCCCCCCTCCTCGTAGTTGAGAACGAACTGCACCGCGATGCGCGCCCCGCCCGGCCAGCGGGCATGGGGTACGTCACGGCCATAGCCGATCAGGTCGCGTGGATAGGTCGGGTTGCCCTGGGGCCGGGTCATGCGCATCTCTCCATGAAAACTTTATTCGGAACCGTGGCTGTTGGCGGCCGCTTCGCCGGCGGCTTCCGCATTCGACTTCACGCCGTTGAAGAACACGTTCAGCAAGACGGCGGCGATCGATGCCAGCAGGATGCCGCTTTCGATCAGCGGATGCAGGTCATGCGGCATCCACTGCTTGAAGTTCGGAGCCACCAGCGGAATCATGCCGAAACCGATCGAGATCGCCACGACAAAGAGGTTGTTGCGGTTCTTGGTGTAGTCCACGCCCGCCAGAATGCGGATGCCGGTGGCGGCCACCATGCCGAACATCACCAGGCCGGCGCCGCCGAGCACGAAGAGCGGCACCGCTTCGACCAGCGCCGAGAGCTTGGGCAGCAGGCCCATGATGACCAGAATTACGCCAGCGGCCACGCAGACGAAGCGACTGCGCACGCCGGTGACACCGACCAGGCCGACGTTTTGCGAAAAGCTGGTGTAAGGGAAGGTGTTGAAGATGCCGCCGATCAGCGTGCCCAGGCCATCGACACGCAGGCCGCGCGCCAGGTCGGGCTGCGTCACCTTGCGCCCGGTGATGTCGCCCAGCGCCAGGAACATGCCGGTGGACTCGATCATCACCACGATCATCACCAGCGTCATGGTCAGGATCATGATCGGATCAAAGGTGGGCATGCCGAACTGGAAGGGCAGCACCACATCGAACCAGTTGGCCTTGGCGACCTTGTCGAAATTCATCTTGCCCATCAAGGCGGCAACCACCGCACCGGCCACAATGCCCAGCAAGACGGCAATGTTGCCGAAAAAGCCTTTGGCATAGCGCGCAATCAGCAGGATGGTGAGCAGCACAAAGGCCGACATGCCGATGCTGAACAGCGGCGCGTAGGCCGGGTTGGGTACCGACGGCGCAAGGCCTAAGCCCTTGGGTACAGGTGGTAGCGCGCTGCCGGCGGCTGCTGCGGCCGCCGTTACATCCTTGAGCCATTGCGCGTGTTCGGGGTTGACGATGGACGGCGCCGTGGGGCCGAACGGGTTGCCGAAAATCCAGTTGATACCCACGCGCATGAGCGAAATGCCGATGACGGTGATCACCGTGCCGGTGACGACCGGGGGGAAGAAGCGCAGCATGCGGCTGACAAAAGGCGCGATCAGCACCGAGACCGCACCGGCACCGATGATGGCACCGAAGATCGCTTGCGCGCCGGCCATGCCGGGGTTGGCATTGGCCATGGCGACCATCGGGCCGACGGCGGCGAAGGTCACCCCCATCATCACCGGCAGGCGGATGCCGAACCACTGTGTGAGCCCCAGCGACTGGATCAGGGTCACGATGCCGCAACAAAACAGATCGGCAGAAATCAGCATCGCCACCTGCTCCGGCGACAGCTTGAGCGCGCGGCCGATGATCAGCGGCACCGCCACGGCGCCCGCATACATGACCAGCACGTGCTGCAGCCCAAGGGCGGTCAGCCTGCCGGCCGGCAGTTTCTCGTCGACCGGATGGACTCCGGCGCTTATCGTTGCACTCATGGTTGTCTCCTTCGTGGTTGTACGTCTCAGTTCCGGATCAGCGCGCTGCGCAAGTCAAAGCGCTTTTCTTCCTCTATCGTCGAACGATGGGCACAGCCTTGCAGATGGCGGGCCATGCTTTTCAGGGCGCCGGTCTTGTCGCCGGCTTCGAGTTTTGAAAGGATGTCCAGGTGATCGTCGAAGGAGCAGACGTTCTGCCCCGGTGCCTCGACACTGGCGATCAGCAAGGTGGTGCGTGACACCAGCCGGCGCAGCATGTCGGTCAGAAGTGAGTTGCCCGACAAGCGCGCCAGCTCCACATGGAAGTCGGCCGACAGCCGGATCCAGATGGAACGGTCGCCTTTCTCCCAGGCTTCACGTTCGCGCCGCACCATGTCCTTGAGACGCGCCAGCACTTCCGGTGACTCTCGCTCCGACACTTTCTGGATCACCAGCCGCTCCAGCGCCTGGCGCAGCTCGAACATTTCCCCCGCCTCCTGCGGCGACGGGCTGGCAATGAAGGCGCCGCGGTTCGGCTCCAGTTCCACCAAACCATCGCTGGCCAGCTGTGCCAGCACCTTGCGCACGTTGTGACGGGCCAGGCCATAGATTTCACACAGCACCTGTTCGGTCAGCTTGGTTTGCGGCGGCAAACGGTGCTCCATCACCGCATCGTAGATGTCGGCGTACATCCGGCCTTCGTCGCTTTCAGTGGCGCCGGCGGGTCCGGCGGTCTTGTGTTTGACCATCTTGCTTGGCAGGGGACCGCCCGCGCGGGGTGGTCGCTTCAGGGTTATGAGGTCTTGACTATTATCCGGACCTCGATAATATTGTCAACAATCTGAAATTAATTTGTTAATAATTTGAGGTCAAGCCACCATGGGACGACTCACCACGCACGTACTCGATACAGCGCACGGCAAGCCAGGCCGAGATGTCAAAGTCAGTCTTTACAAAATTGTCGACAATGTGAGAAGTGCCTTGGCATCCACCAAGACCAATGCCGACGGCCGTTGCGACCAGCCGCTGCTGGAAGGCGCCGCGCTGCAGCCGGGTGTTTACGAGCTGGACTTCGATGTCGGCGCGTACTTCGATGGCCTGGGGGTGACGCAAACCCAACCGCCGTTTCTGGGCGTGGTGAGCTTGCGCTTTGGCGTGGCCGATGCCAGCCAGCACTATCATGTGCCGCTGGTGGTGACCCCTTGGAGCTACTCGACCTACCGGGGGTCTTGACGGATTTTTTGAGCGCCGCAGCGGTCAAGCCCTGACGGGGCGCGGCACAAAAACCCTCTGCAGCATCCGCCGTGGCGGAGGGGCTTTCGGGACTTGATGATGGAAACACTGCTTCCCTATGTTCTCGACTGGGCCAATCTGCTGCTGCGCTGGCTGCATGTGATCGTGGCAATCGCATGGATTGGTTCGTCGTTCTATTTCGTCTGGCTGGACAACAGCCTGCTGCGCCCGGATGACCCGGAGCTGATCAACAAAGGCGTCAGCGGCGAATTGTGGGCCGTGCATGGCGGCGGCTTCTACAACCCGCAAAAGTACCTGCTGGCGCCCAAGAAGCTGCCGGAGCACCTGCACTGGTTCTACTGGGAGTCGTACAGCACCTGGCTGTCCGGCTTTGGCCTGTTCACGGTGCTCTACCTCTTTAATGCCAACACCTTTCTGGTTGACCGCAACGTCTTCGTGATGACGCCGACGGTCGCGGTGATCGCGGCGCTGGCGTTTCTGGCCGTCGGCTGGCTGGTCTATGACGCCATCTGCCGGCTCTTTGGCGCGCGCGAGGGCGGCGACCGTACCGTGGCCATCCTCGTGGTGCTGTATGTCGTGCTGGCCACCTGGCTGGCCTGCCACCTGTTCTCCGGCCGTGCCGCCTTCCTGCTCATCGGCGCCATGATCGCGACCATCATGAGCGCCAATGTGTTCTTCTGGATCATTCCGGGACAGCGCAAGGTGGTGGCGTCGATGAAGGCCGGCGAAACGCCGGACCCGATCCACGGCAAACGCGGCAAGCAGCGCAGCGTGCACAACACCTATTTCACGCTGCCGGTGCTGTTCACCATGCTGTCCAACCACTACAGCATGACCTATACCCATGCGCACAATTGGGCGGTGCTGCTGCTGATCATGCTGGCCAGCGTGCTGATCCGCCAGTTCTTTATCCTCAAGCACAAGGGGGTGTGGAACTGGACCTACCCGGTCGCAGGGCTTGCGGTTCTGCTGGGCGTGGCGATCTGGCTGGCGCCCAAGCCGTCGTCTACAGCGGCAGCGGCTGGCGTGGCAGCGCCCGTACTGGCAGATATCCAAGCCATCATCGAGCAGCGCTGCGTCATGTGCCACAACGCGCAGATGGCCAGCAAGAACATCCGGCTGGATTCCGTGGCGGCCATCCAGACGAATGCGCAGCTGATTCACCAGCAGGCGGTCGTCGCCAAAACCATGCCGATGAACAACGCCACTGGCATGCTTGAGGCCGAGCGCATGACGCTGGCACGCTGGTTTGAAACCGGCGCCAAACAATAAGCACCCATTCACGAGGTTCCCCATGGCCATCATTCAACTCGACCCCAACGCGCCCGACTTCACCCGCCGCTACATGAACCTGGCCGACCCACGGCTGGGCGCGCAGGCCCTCTTCTGCACCGATGACTTCTTCGCGCCGATGGCGCGCATGCTCAACCCGGAACCGGCCGAATTCATTCCCGGTAAATACGATGAGCACGGCAAATGGATGGACGGCTGGGAAAGCCGCCGCAAGCGCGTCAACGGCCATGACTACGCCATCGTGCGCCTGGCGCGGCGTGGCGTAATCCATGGCATCGATCTCGACACCAGCCATTTCACCGGCAACTACCCGCCGGCGGCTTCGCTGGAAGGCTGCGACTGCGAGGGCGATCCCGGCGACGCCACGACGTGGCGCGAGATTCTGCCCTCGGTCAATCTGCAGGGCAACAGCCACCACTACCATGCGCTGGCTGGCGACAAGCCATATACCCATGTCCGCTTGCACATTTACCCGGACGGCGGCATCGCCCGCCTGCGCCTCTATGGCCAGCCGCAACGCGACTGGGCCGGCGCGAGCCGCAGCGAACTGATCGACCTGGCCAGCGTGGAAAACGGCGGCTATGTGGTGGCCAGCAACAACCAGCACTTCGGCCTGGCCAGCAACATGTTGATGCCGGGACGCGGCGTCAACATGGGCGACGGCTGGGAAACCCGGCGCCGCCGCGAACCCGGCAATGACTGGTGTGTGATCGCGCTCGGCCAAGCGGGCTCGATCGAGAAGATCGAAGTCGACACCTGCCACTTCAAGGGCAACTACCCGGACCGCTGCTCGATCCAGGCGGCTTTCGTTGAAGGCGGCACCGACACCTCGCTGATCACGCAAAGCATGTTCTGGCCCTTGTTGTTGCCCGAGCAGAAACTGCAGATGGATCTGCAGCATTATTTCGAGAAGGAAATTGCCAAGCTCGGGGCGATCACCCACATCCGCTACAACATGCACCCGGACGGCGGCACCTCGCGCCTGCGCCTGTGGGGCAAGCTGGCCTGAGGGGACATGCCATGACACCGCTTTCCATCCAGCCGCTCACGCGCGAGGCTTTTGCACCGTTCGGTGAAGTCATCATGCTTGAAGGCGCCAAGCACTACCCGATCAATGCCGGCACCACCGAGCGTTTTCATGCGCTGGCCGGCGTCGATGCCGCCGAGCAGGGCGGCCAGCCCATCATCAGCCTGTTCCGCGGCCAGCCGCGCTCCTTGCCGCTGCCCATTACCGTGATGGAGCGCCATCCGCTGGGCAGCCAGGCCTTCATCCCCGTCACGCAGACGGCTGATGACGAATACCTGGTGGTGGTCGCGCCAGCGGGCGAGTTCGATGCTGGCCGGATGCAGGCGTTTCTGGCGCGCGGTTTCCAGGGGGTGAGTTATGCGCGCGGTGTCTGGCACCATCCGCTGATTGCCCTGTACAAGGTCAGCGATTTCCTGATCGTGGACCGCATCGGGCCGGGCAACAACTGCGACGAAATTGCGCTGGATGGACACCTTACGTTGACGGCGCAAGCATGCATTGCCGCACGCAATGACCGTCTTTGATCAGGACTAAATAAGTGAGCGATTGACGACGCCAAGAGTTGATTTGGCACCATTTTTGCTTGACCCATTCTGTGCCAACACTCATCAACTGGAGTCTCCATGAACAAGCGATTTTTTCTTAAGATCACGGCAGCCTGTGCCACCATTTTGGCCACGGGCGGCGCATTCGCTCAGAACACGCCGATCAAATTCCAGCTCGACTGGCGTTTTGAAGGCCCGGCCGCGCTGTTCCTGACGCCCGCGGCCAAAGGCTATTTCAAAGATGCGAAGCTGGATGTCACGATTGATGCGGGCAACGGCTCGGGCGGCACCGTCACGCGCGTGGCCTCCGGCATCTATGACATGGGCTTCGCCGACATGGCGGCCTTGATGGAATTTCATGCCAACAACCCGGACGCGCCCAACAAGCCGGTTGCCGTCATGATGGTCTACAACAACACACCGGCCTCGGTCATGGTGCTCAAGAAGTCGGGCATCAAGACGATTGCCGACCTGAGCGACAAGAAATTTGGCGCGCCAGTCTTTGATGCGGGGCGCCGGGCGTTCCCGATTTTTGCCAAAGCCAACAAGATCACCGGCGTGCAATGGACCGCCATGGATCCACCGCTGCGTGAAACCATGCTGGTACGCGGCGATGTGGATGCCATCACCGGCTTTACCTTCACTTCATTGCTGAATCTGGAAGCGCGAGGCGTCAAGGCCGCGGATGTCGTCGTGTTCCCCTACCCCGATTACGGCGTCAAGCTCTACGGCAACGTCATCATTGCCTCGCCCAAGATCATCAAGGAAAACCCGGCCGCGGTGAAAGCCTTCCTGCAAGCCTTTGCCAAAGGCATGAAGGAGGTGATCGCCAAGCCCGACGCTGTCATCGAATACGTGCGCCAGCGCGATGGCATCATCAACGTCGACCTTGAGACCCGCCGCCTGAAACTGGCGCTTGACACCGTGATCAACAGTCCCGACGCGCGTGCCGAAGGCTTCGGTCAGATCAAGGGACCGCGCCTGACCCTGATGGCGTCCCAGGTGTCAGACGCCTTCAACACCAAGACCCGTGTCAACGCGGATGCGGTCTGGAACGGGTCGTTCCTGCCGAGCGCCGCAGAGCTCAATATCCTGCCGGCAAAGAAGTAATCCGGCACCGTGTCACGCTTGTGTTGATCGCGCGGCCAGCCCTCCACAAAAGGTCTGGCCGTTATTTTGAGTTAGAAAAAAAATATGCCAGCCCCTGAAACCTGTTTCGTTGATTTCCGTGATGTCTGGCTGGCCTATAACGAAGAGCTGCTGGCCCAGAACCACTTTTCCGTGGAGGCCATTGATCTGAAGGTCCAGCAAGGCGAGTTCATCGCCATTGTCGGTCCCTCAGGCTGCGGCAAGTCCACCTTCATGAAGCTGACCACCGGTCTGAAGATGCCGTCCAGAGGCCACATCCTGATCGATAACCAGCCCGTGACCGGGCCCTTGAAAATTTCCGGCATGGCGTTTCAAGCGCCGTCTTTGTTGCCCTGGCGCACGACCGTGGACAACGTGCTGCTGCCGCTGGAAATTGTCGAGCCCTACCGCAGCCACTTCAAATCCAAACGCAAGGAATATGAAGAGCGCGCCCGCAAATTGCTGCAAAAAGTCGGACTGGCCGGCTACGAAGACAAGTTCCCCTGGCAACTCTCGGGCGGCATGCAGCAACGGGCCAGCATCTGCCGCGCACTGATCCACGAACCCAAGATGCTGCTGCTGGATGAGCCGTTCGGCGCCCTGGATGCCTTTACCCGCGAAGAGCTGTGGTGCATCTTGCGCGACCTGTGGACCGAGCAGAAATTCAATGTCATCCTGGTGACGCACGACTTGCGCGAATCGGTTTTTCTGGCGGACACGGTCTATGTCATGAGCAAGAGCCCGGGGCGCTTTGTGGTCAAGAAGGAGATCGAGTTGCCGCGTCCGCGCGACCTGGAGATCACCTACACCAAGGAATTCACCGACATCGTGCATGAATTGCGCGGCCATATCGGCGCCATGCGCATGACCGGCGCCGCCATCAACCCATAAGGTCCTGTGATGAACAAGAAACAAATCGAGCGCTGGTCGCCCTGGGTCCTGCTGGTGGTCGTGATCGCCGTGTGGCAGGCTATCTGCGTCGGCTTCAGTGTCTCGGAATTCATTTTTCCGAGTCCGTGGCGTATCTGGACCCAGACCTGGGAATTCAAATGGATCATCGCTGCGCACGCGTGGCGGACCTATTGGGTGACGATGGCCGGCTTTGGCATTGCCATCATCGTGGGCGTGCTGCTGGGCTTCATCATTGGCAGCTCACGCCTGGCCTATGCGGCCATGTACCCGCTGATGACGGGTTTCAATGCACTGCCCAAGGCCGCCTTCGTGCCGATTCTGGTGGTGTGGTTCGGCATCGGCGTGGGGCCGGCCATCCTCACCGCCTTCCTGATCTCGTTTTTCCCGATCATGGTGAACATTGCGACCGGCCTGGCCACGCTGGAGCCAGAACTCGAGGACGTGCTGCGCGTGCTGGGCGCCAAACGCTGGGACGTCCTCATCAAGGTCGGCCTGCCGCGCTCGATGCCTTACTTTTATGGCTCGCTCAAAGTGGCCATCACGTTGGCTTTTGTCGGCACCACCGTGTCCGAAATGACCGCCGCCAATGAGGGGATTGGCTATCTGCTGATCTCTGCGGGTTCGGCCATGCAGATGGGCCTGGCATTCAGTGGCCTGATGGTGGTCGGCGCCATGGCGATGGTGATGTACGAGCTATTCAGTTATGTCGAGAAGAACACCACGGCCTGGGCACACCGGGGCTCGCAAGGCGACTAGGGCCTTTTCACCCCGTTCGCACTTGTAAAAATAGTGTGAACAGGCCGTAGCCGTCAAGGACTGGTGGCGGTATTGAGCATGCCTTTGGTTTCGATAAAGGAAACCACTTCGTTCAAACCGGTGAGCGTCTTCAGGTTGGTCATCACAAAGGGCTTGAGCCCTTGCGCGGTGGTGCGCATGCGCCGCGTGTCGGCGTCCATGACGTCGAGGTTGGCGCCGACGTAAGGCGCCAGATCCGTTTTGTTGATGACAAACAGATCGCTTTTGGTGATGCCAGGGCCGCCCTTGCGCGGGATCTTTTCGCCGGCGGCAACATCAATCACGTAGATCGTCAGGTCGCTCAGCTCCGGGCTGAAAGTGGCGGCCAGGTTGTCGCCGCCGGATTCGATGAACACGATGTCGGCATTGGGGAAGTCGACCAGCATGCGGTCGATGGCCTCCAGGTTGATCGAGGCGTCCTCACGGATGGCGGTGTGCGGGCAGCCACCGGTTTCCACCCCCATGATGCGCTCGGCCGGCAGCGCGCCACTGACGGTGAGCAGGCGCTGGTCTTCCTTGGTGTAGATGTCGTTGGTAATGGCCACCAAGTCGTATTGGTCACGCATGGCCTTGCACAGCATTTCCAGCAGCGTGGTCTTGCCCGATCCCACGGGGCCGCCGATGCCCACGCGCAGCGGGGGCAGCTTCTTGGTGCGATTCGGGATGTGGTGCAGGTTCATAGGTTCAGGAGCGGAAGAGTCGTGAGTATTGGGTTTCATGCTGGCTCGACAGTATGGCCAGCATGGGGGAAAAGGCTTGCCGTTCTTCATCAGGCAGCTGGCAGGCCTGTTCGACAGCGGCGGGAATCTCGGCCGCCAGTTGCGCCAGGATGCGCTGGCCGGCGCTTTGGCCCAGCGGCACCGATTTGATGGCCGATTGCGTCATGTTCTCGGCCCAGCCGAAGGCATAGGCCAGCACGCAGTCGCGCACGCTGGCTTGGGTGCTGGATGCGGCCAACGCGAAGGCGAGGGGGTAACTCGGCTCCAGCGCGGCGCAGGCCTGCAACTGGGCCGTATCAATACCATCATGGTTGCGCAGCCACTCCAGCAGCGAGCGGCCCATCTGCACCGTCTGCAAACGCAGCTCATGCGTTTCGCGCGTTTGCAGCACCCAGTCGTTGAGCGCGCGCAGGCGGGCAAAGTCGCCAAGCCGCCAGGCGGGAATAGCCTGCGCCAGTACCGCCAGGTCGGCGCGTGCCAGCGTCAGGTGAAGTTGATCCACCAGCCAGGCCGCCGCTTCTTTTTCTGTAGCAACCAGTGAATGATCGACGGCGGCCTCCAGCCCTTCCGAGTAGGAGAAGCCGCCCACCGGCAAGGCCGGCGAGGCCAGCCAGATCAGCTGCAGCAGGCTGGCCGCCGGAAGGGGGCTGTCAGTGTTCATGCCCATGGTCATGTCCGTGCGCGTGAGCATCGTGCCCATGGTCATGTCCGTGATCGTGTGAATGGCCGTGACCATGCGCATGGCCGCCCGAGGCATAGGCGCCACCTTCAGGCTCGAACGTTGCATTGACTGTCACGACGGTCAGGTGCATGGCGCGCAGCATGTCGGCCAGCACATGGTCCGGTTCGATCTTCAGGTGGTCCGGCTGCAACTCGATCGGCACATGCCGGTTGCCCAGGTGGTAGGCCGCGCGCGTCAGGTCAAACGGCGTGCCGTGTTGCGGGCACGTGGTGATGAGCAGCACGGCTTGTGGTGCCGCAATGACGCGGATCAGCGAGCCATCTTCGGCCACCAGCACATCACCACCGCGCACCAGCGTGCCGCGCGGCAGGAAGATGCCGAGTTCGCGGCCTTGTGAGTCGGTGGTGGCAAAGCGGCTTTTCTGGCGCACATCCCAGTCGAGTTCGACCGTGCTGGCGCGCTTGAGCAGCGCGGGCGCCAGGCCCTGGCCGCCGGAGAGGAGTTTGGAGACTTGCAGCATCAGAAGAGGAAGTAGCGTTGCGTCATGGGCAGGCTGACTGCCGGCTCACACGTGAGCAGATTACCGTCGGCACGCACGACGTAAGTCTGGGCATCGACTTCCATGCGCGGCGCGTAGTCGTTGTGGATCATGTCTTTCTTGCCTATGCCGCGGATGTTCTTGACGGCAGCGAGTTGCTTGGCCAAGCCAAAGCGCTTGCCGATGCCAGCGGCCAGGCCGGCTTGCGAGACAAAGGTCAGCGAGGTCTTGGCGATGGCGCCGCCAAAGGCGCCGAACATCGGGCGGTAGTGCACCGGCTGCGGTGTCGGGATGCTGGCATTGGGGTCGCCCATGGCGGCCATGGCGATGAAGCCGCCCTTCAAGATGAGCGCCGGCTTGATACCGAAGAAGGCCGGCTTGAACACCACCAGGTCGGCCCACTTGCCGACCTCGATGCTGCCCACTTCATGGCTGATGCCGTGGGCGATGGCCGGGTTGATGGTGTACTTGGCCAGGTAGCGCTTGACGCGGAAGTTGTCGTGGCGATCCGAATCACCGGGCAGCTTGCCGCGCTGCAGCTTCATCTTGTGCGCGGTCTGCCAAGTGCGGATGATGACCTCGCCCACGCGGCCCATGGCCTGGGAGTCGGAGCTGAACATGCTGATGGCACCCAGGTCGTGCAGGATGTCTTCGGCTGCAATGGTTTCCTTGCGGATGCGGCTCTCGGCAAAGGCCAGGTCCTCCGCAATGGCCGGGTCGAGGTGGTGGCACACCATCAACATGTCCACGTGCTCGTCCAGTGTGTTGATGGTGTAGGGCCGGGTCGGGTTGGTGGAGGACGGCAGCACATTGGCTTCGCCCACCACTTTCAAGATGTCGGGTGCGTGGCCGCCACCCGCGCCTTCGGTGTGGAAGGTGTGGATGGTGCGGCCCTTGAAGGCGGCCACCGTGTCTTCCACGAAACCGCTCTCATTGAGTGTGTCGGTGTGGATCGCCACCTGGGTGTCGGTTTCCTCCGCCACGTTCAGGCAGTTGTCGATGGCGGCCGGCGTGGTGCCCCAGTCTTCGTGCAGCTTGAGGCCGATGGCGCCGGCGTTGATTTGTTCGTGCAAGGCGCCCGGCAGTGCGGCATTGCCTTTGCCGAGAAAGCCCAGGTTCATGGGGAAGGCGTCAGCGGCCTGCAGCATGCGCTCCAGGTTCCACGGCCCCGGTGTGCAGGTGGTGGCGAAGGTGCCGGTGGCCGGCCCGGTGCCGCCGCCCAGCATGGTGGTGACGCCGCTGCACAGCGCTTCCTCGATCTGCTGCGGTGCGATGAAATGGATGTGGGTGTCGATGCCGCCGGCGGTGACGATGTTGCCTTCGCAGCTGATGATCTCGGTGCCGGGGCCGATGATCATGTCCACCCCGCTTTGCGTGTCGGGGTTGCCGGCCTTGCCGATGGCGGCGATACGCCCGCCCTTCAAGCCAATGTCGGCCTTGACGATGCCCCAGTGGTCGAGGATGAGCGCGTTGGTCAGCACCGTGTCCATTGCCCCTTCGTTGCGGCTGCGCTGGCTCTGCGCCATGCCGTCGCGGATGGTTTTGCCGCCGCCGAATTTCACTTCTTCGCCATAGCCGACGGGGTTCCCGGCGGCGTCTGTCCGGCCTTCACCGGCGCGCAGCGTGTAGTCCTGCTCGACCTCGATGATCAGCTCGGTATCGGCCAGGCGCACGCGGTCGCCTAACGTGGGACCGAACATCTCGGCATAGGCGCGTCTTCCTATGGTGGCCATGATCAGAGTTTTCCTTGAATGAGGCCGCGAAAGCCGAAGACCAAGCGGTCGCCGGCGTAATCCACCAGTTCTACCGTGCGCTGCTGGCCGGGCTCAAAGCGCACCGCCAAGCCGGAAGCGATGTTCAGCCGCATGCCGCGTGCAGCAGTGCGGTCGAAACCCAAGGCACCATTGGTCTCGGCAAAGTGGTAGTGCGAGCCGACCTGGATCGGGCGGTCGCCGGTATTGCGCACCACCAGGGTTATGGTGCGGCGTCCCGGGTTGAGCACATGGTCGGCGCCATCGGTAAAGAGTTCGCCGGGAATCATGCGATTGGCACCATCAATGCGACACCCAGCAAGGCGACAGCTGCGCCACTGGCGTGGGTCCACGCGCGATGCCGTGGTAGCAGCAAGCGCCCCAGCCCCATGCCGGCAAGATGCAGCATGACCGTGCTGCACAACATGCCGGCCATGACCAGCCAGGCCGATGCTGCACCTTGTAATTCCACGCCGTGGGCGGCACCATGAAAAATGGCAAAGCCGCCAACAAGACCGGCGGCAACCCCATCCGGCAGACGCAGGCGAAGCGCCAGCAAAAGACCGATGACCAGCAGTGAGGCCGCAATCATGTGTTCAATCCAAGTTTGCAACGGTGAACTCACCATGCCACTCAGCCCGAGCAGGGCGCCGACGCACAACATGCCCGCAAAGGCGAGCGGTGCCAGCCAGAAGCGGCGTGAAGTGAGGACGCTCCACAGGCCGACTGCCAGCATGGCGGCCAGGTGGTCCAGCCCGGTGAAGGGATGAAGCAGGCCTGCCAGCAGGCTGTTCGCATGGTGCGCCGCGGCATCGTTGCCAGTGTGTGCCCAGACAAAAGCGGGGGCTGCGAGAAAAACGGCAGACAGCAGCCCGCGCACAATGCGATGCTTGTTTTTTTCTGCCATGTCACTGGCGTGATCAAGATGTTTCATGGACGTTTCTCCTTCATTTCAACGCTGTAGAGCTGATCAGTGGGCGCGCTCATCACCAGTTGGTAGCGCTGCCGTGCTGAGGTGCCGGCATTCATGGCGGCCAGCATGGGCGCGGCCGACGCCGGGATGCGGTAGCTGAGGCTGCCGCCCTTGTCCTTGGTACGGATGTCGACGATGGCGAGAAAGCTGGCATCGCTTGATTTGGGCAAGACGTTCAGGTTGCGTTGACCAGCGGACGCCGAAGTGGCAATCGCCACACCATCAGCCACACAGGCGCAGGGGGCCTGGGCGCCCTCGGTCACCACCACCTCCAGTTCGCGCCGCCTGGCGTTCAAACGCTGGAGGGCATCTTCGCCAATGCGGATGCCCAGTGCGATGTGTGAACCGAAGCCACCGTGTACCACGGTACCCCATTCGATCCAGTCGTCCGCTGCAACGGCGGGGGTGTCGTGCGGCTTCGCTTGAGCCGCAGCAGACAAGCCGATGGCGCCCAGCGTCAAGAACAAGCCGGCGGGCAAGAACATGCGCTTCATCTTCATATCGCGTGGCGCCGGTTCATACGATCGGCTGGTGCACCGTGACAAGCTTGGTGCCGTCCGGAAAAGTGGCTTCCACCTGGATGTCAGGAATCATCTCGGCAATGCCGTCCATGACATCGGCGCGCGTCAGGATGGTGCGGCCCTCGCTCATGAGTTGCGCCACCGTTTTGCCGTCGCGTGCCCCTTCCATCACGGCGGCGCTGATCAGCGCCACGGCTTCCGGGTAATTGAGCTTGAGTCCACGCGCCTTGCGGCGCTCGGCCAGCAGGGCGGCGGTGAAGATCAGCAGCTTGTCTTTTTCGCGCGGGGTGAGTTCCATGGCCTTGTGATGCGAGTGTTGCCACCAGTCATGCAATACCCGTGCCGCATTGCCCGCCTAGGCGGACGGGACTTTGTCGAGGCGGCGGCGCGGGCGTGCATGAAAATGGTGCGCGGGTCCGTGTGTTGTGCACCAAGATGTTACGCCTTCTGCCATGGGGCCGGACAGCTTTGCCGCCCCGGCTGAGGGGCGACGAAGCTGCCGGCGGGGCTAGCTGGTGACGCTGGCGGGGTTGGGGATGCCCGCAATCGGGCATTCCTCCGTGCCGACCATGGGGCGCGTGATAGCCTCCACCTGCTTTTGCGTGCCTTGCGGGTCCTTGATCCAGTTGGCATAGAAGTCGTAGGGGCAGGTGGCTACGCCCTTGTCGCCCTCACCGGAGTTGATCTTGCCGGTGTAGCCGCGGTGCAGCAGCTTGAACAGGTGGTTTTCCGACTGTGCGTTCTTGCGGAAGTCGCGGATCAGATGCTTGCTCAGGGCCGCGTACTGCACGCCGTTGTCCTCTTCGCCGCATTCGCCCAGCGTGCGGCCGTCAAAGCCGATGATGGCCGAGTGGCCGAAGTAGGAATAGACGCCGTCCCAGCCGGCGGCGTTGGCCACCGCCACATAGGTGTTGTTGGCCCAGGCCATCGCCTTGGCCATCAGCACCTGCTGGTCTTTCGCCGGGTACATATAGCCCTGGCAGCGCACGATCAGCTCGGCGCCCTTCATGGCGCAGTCGCGCCAGATCTCGGGGTAGTTGCCGTCGTCGCAGATGATCAGGCTGACCTTCAGGCCCTTGGGGCCGTCGGACACATAGGTGGTGTCACCCGGGTACCAGCCCTCGATCGGCGTCCACGGCATGATCTTGCGGTACTTCTGCACGATCTCGCCCTGGTCGTTCATCAGGATCAGGGTGTTGTAGGGCACTTTCTTCGGGTGCTGCTCGTGCCGTTCGCCGGTGAGCGAGAACACGCCCCAGACCTTGGCCTTGCGGCAGGCGGCGGCAAAGATCTCGGTCTCGGCGCCGGGGATGGTGGCGGCGGTCTCCATCATCTCGCCGGCGTCGTACATGATGCCGTGGGTGCTGTACTCGGGGAAGATCACCAGGTCCAGGCCGGGCAGGCCGGTCTTCATGCCCACCACCATGTCGGCGATCTTGCGCGCGTTGTCCAGCACCTCGGCCTTGGTGTGCAGGCGCGGCATCTTGTAGTTGACGACGGCAACGCCGACGGTGTCGTTGCTGCTGGAAATATCGCCGTGGTTCATTTTCTTTTCTCCTTGGGAGTTTGGGATTCGTTGATCTGCTATGGGTGAGGTGAATGGAGCTTGTTCTTCTCCACCCCCTATCCCCCCAGCCCCCTTCCCACCCTCGCCAGGGCGGGAAGGGGGAGCCCGATTTGGTGGTTTGTGGATGGATAGGCTTCTACGGCGCCAATGTCGCGACCGTGGTTGGTGTATCCAGACTTCAGGCCAGCGGTCGTAAAGAGCGCGACGGAATGTGTGTGCCCCCGACTGGCCGCTGCGCGCCAGCAAGCGAGTCCATTACGACGGCCGTATCCCCGAACTCTCAACGTGAAGATGCAGACCGCAACGTTCGCATCGTAGAAGCCTCGTCGGCGCGACGAAATCAAATCGGGCTCCCCTTTCCGCCCCGGCGGGGGTGGAAAGGGGCGGATAAGAGCTGCACTCATAAAAAACACATCAGCAAAAGAAGCAAAGAGTTCAGTGACTGATCATCCAGGGCCGCTTCGACGGGAAAGTCTTGGCGCCGTTGGCGGCGGTGACGGTGGCGCCTCGTTTGCTGCTGGTCGAGCAACAACCGCAGCCGGCCGGGTGCTTCAGGCGCCCGTAGCTGCCGTCGCGCGACGAACGCGGCGCGTGCGCCGCGCGCTCGTTGGTCTCGAAGGCGTGGCGCGTCTCGCTGCTGACGCAGGCCAGGCGCGGCGCGCTGACGAACACGCGTGTGGCGGCCGTGCCGCAGTCCGGGCAGGCACACGGCTCGTTGCGCTGTGCCAGGCTGCGCAAGGCATCGAAGCCACCGCAGTCCGGACAGGCGTAGTCATAGGTCGGCATGGGCGTTCTCCCGTCTTACTTGACGTCGGGCGAGATCGGCATCTGGATGCTGCCGTCGAGCATCTTGATCGGCCCGGCCGCCGTGGGGTTGATGTCGAAGTCGAAGATCTCGGTTGGCAGCCACAGTGTGGCGCAGGCGTTGGGCACGTCGACCACGCCGCTGATGTGGCCCTGCACCGGCGCCGTGCCCAGGATGGAGTAGGCCTGGGCGCCGCTGTAGCCGAACTTCTTCAGGTACTCGATGGCGTTCAGGCAGGCCTGGCGGTAGGCGACGTTGACGTCCAGGTAGTGTTGCTTGCCTTGCTCGTCGACCGAGATGCCTTCGAAGATCAGGTAGTCCTTGTAGTTGGGCGTCATCGGGCTGGGTTTGAACACCGGGTTCTTGATGCCGTACTTGGCCATGCCGCCCTTGATCAGGTTGACGCGCATGTGCACCCAGCCGGCCATCTCGATGGCGCCGCAGAAGGTGATCTCGCCATCGCCCTGGCTGAAGTGCAGGTCGCCCACGGAGAGGCCGGCACCGTCCACATAGACCGGGAAAAACACCTTGGAGCCGCGTGACAGGTCCTTGATGTCGCAGTTGCCACCGTGTTCGCGCGGCGGCACGGTGCGTGCGCCCTCGGCGGCAGCCTTGGCCTTGGCTTCACCGCTGAGCTTGCCCATGTGGGCGGTGGCGGCAAACGGCGGGTTGGCCAGACCCGGCACGCGGGTCGGGTCGGTGTCGAGCAGTTCCTGCTCGCGCGTGTTCCAGGCGTCGAGCATCTTCTTGTCCGGTAGGCAGCCGATCAGGCCGGGGTGGATCAGGCCGGCGTATTCGACACCCGGCACGTGGCGGCTCTTGGTGAACATGCCGTTGAAGTCCCAGATCGACTTCTGCGCCAGCGGGAAGTGGTCGGTCAGGAAGCCGCCGCCGTTCTTCTTGCTGAAGAAGCCGTTGAAGCCCCACGGGCTCTCGTCCTTGGCGCCGATGTCCAGCAGGTCGACCACCAGCAGGTCGCCGGGTTCGGCGCCGTGCACGCCCACCGGGCCGGACAGGAAGTGCACGATGGAGAGGTCGATGTCGCGCACGTCGTCGGCGCTGTCGTTGTTCTTGATGAAGCCGCCGGTCCAGTCGTAGGTCTCCAGGATGAAGTCGTCGCCCGGTTTGACCCAGCAGGCCATCGGCACATCCGGGTGCCAGCGGTTGTGGACCTGTTCGTTCTGGTAAGCGGATTGCTTGAGATCAACTTTGATGAGGGTTTCAGCCATGGTGATGCTCCTTGAGGACGTTGGACAAAAAAATGAGGGGTTCAGACAGAGAGGTAGGACTTGATGCGGTTGACATCGGTCTGGGCGCGTAGCGTTTCGTGCACCAGTCGGCCGCCTTCGATCACGAACAGCCGGTCGGCCACGTCCATGGCAAACGACAGCACCTGCTCGGAGACGACGATGGTGATTTCGCGCAGCTTGCGAATCTCGTTCAGCGCCTTGGCGATGTCCTTGATGATGGACGGCTGGATGCCTTCGGTCGGCTCATCGAGCAGCAGCACTTTGGGCTCGGTCACCAGCGCGCGGGCAATCGCCAGCTGCTGCTGTTGCCCGCCCGACAGGTTGCCGCCCTTGCGCCGGCGCATGTCCCACAGCACCGGGAACAGCGCGTAGATCTCTTCCGGGATCTGCTTGGTTTTCGAGTTCTCCAGGCCGGTCTGGATGTTCTCCTCGACGGTCAGCGTCGGGAAGATCATGCGACCCTGTGGCACGTAGGCAATGCCCTTGGCGACGCGCCGGTAGCTTTCGTCGTGTGAGACATCCTGGCCGGCGACTTCGATCTGGCCGGACTTGAGCGGCAGCACGCCCATCAGGCCCTTGAACAGCGTGGTCTTGCCCATGCCGTTGCGGCCCATGATGGCGATGGTTTCGTTCTTGCGGCCCTCGAAAGAGATGCCGTGCAAGGCTTCGCTCTGGCCGTAGGCCACGAACATGTCATTGACTTTGAGCATGATGGTTTTCCTTTCAGTGGCCGAGGTAGACGTCGATCACCTTGGGGTCGGCCTGCACGGCTTCCATCGAGCCCTCGGCCAGGATCTTTCCCTGGTGCATGACGGTGACCTTGTGGGCGATCTTCTTGACGAACTCCATGTCGTGCTCGATCACGATCACCGAGCGGTTCTTGCAGATGCGTTCGAGCAGGTCGGCGGTGAGCTCGCGCTCACGTGCGCTCATGCCGGCGATCGGCTCGTCCAGCATCAGCAGCTCAGGGTCTTGCATCAGCAACATGCCGATCTCCAGCCACTGCTTCTGTCCGTGCGAGAGCAGGCCGGCCTCCATGTCCAGTGCATCGGCCAGGCCGATGTCCTCGGCCACCACCTGTACACGCGCCTTGACCTCGTCGCTGCACTTGAAGGCCAGGGCGCCAAAGACCGAGCGACCCGCCGGGTAGGACACCTCCAGGTTCTGGAATACCGAGAGGTTCTCGTAAATCGAGGGCGTCTGGAACTTGCGGCCGATACCTCGGCGCACGCGGATGTGCTCGTCCAGCGTGGTGAGTTCCTCGTTCTTGAACTTGATGCTGCCGGCGCTGGCCTTGGTCTTGCCGCAGATCAGGTCGAGCAGGGTGGTCTTGCCGGCGCCGTTGGGGCCGATGATCACGCGCAGCTCATTGCGGTCGATGTAGAGCGTCAGGCTGTCGATGGCCTTGAAGCCGTCGAAGGAAACCGTCAGGTCTTCCACCGCCAGTGCGAAATCGGTATTGCTCATGGCTTACTCCTGGGTGTTGCTGGGTGCTGACTTCAGGCGTGCTGGCTGCCCACGCCTTTGGGCAGGGGCGCGGCCGGCTTGTCCGCGCGCAGTGGGCGCGGGCTTGCCATGGGGGGCGGTGCCGGGGGGCTGGCGCGCGTGGCCAGGCGGCGGCGCAGCCAGGGCTTGACCTTGTTCTCCACCACGCCGGCCAGCCCTTCGGGGAAGGCCATGGTCACGCCGATGAAGAGCGCGGCCATCAGGAACAGCCAGAGGTCGGGGAAGCTCTCGGAGAAGTAGGTCTTGCCGAAGTTAACTAGCAGCGTGCCGTAGACCGCGCCCACCAGGCTCATGCGGCCACCGACGGCGGCGTAGATCACCATCTCGATCGAGGGCACGATGCCGACGAAGGACGGCGACATGAAGCCGACCTGCAGTGTGAACAGGGCGCCACCGATACCCGACAGGGCGGCCGCCAGGCAGAACACGAAGACCTTGAAGCTGGCCACGTCGTAGCCGGAGAAGCGCACGCGGTCTTCCTTGTCGCGCATGGCCAGCAGCAGGGTGCCGAGCTTGCTCTTCTGGATCCACCGGCACAGCAGCACGCTGCCCAGCAGCAGGCCGGTGCAGACGTAGTACAGGATGTACCTGGCGCTGTCGGTGCGGATGTCCCAGCCCAGCAGAGTCTTGAGGTCGGTCATGCCGTTGACGCCACCGGTGTAGCCCTGCTGGCCGATGATGAGCACGGTCAGGATCAGGGCCACGGCCTGCGTGATGATGGCGAAGTAGACGCCGCCCACGCGCCGCTTGAACATGGCGTAGCTGATGATGAAGGCCAGCAGCGTGGGGATGGCCACCACCGCGATCAGCGCAAACGGCAGGTGCTCGAACGGCTTCCACCAGATGGGCAGGGCGGTGAGCTGGTTCCAGTCCATGAAGTCCGGGATGCCGGGAGTGGACTGGATCTTGGTGGCGATGGGGTCGGACGCCTCCAGCTTGAGGAACATCGCCATGGCGTAGCCGCCCAGGCCGAAGAAGACGCCCTGGCCCAGGCTCAGGATGCCGCCGTAGCCCCAGACCATCACCAGCCCCAGCGCCACGAAGCCGTAGGTCAGGTACTTGCCTACCAGGTTGAGGCGGAAGATGTCGAAGGCGAGGGGGAAAACCACCAGCAGCAGCACCGCCAGTATGGCCACGCTGCCCAGGCCTTTTTTGTTGATCCAGGTCGTGAGGTTGTTCATGGTGTTACTCCGTTGTGTTGCGGGTCGATCAGCGGCGCACCTTGATGGCGAACAGGCCTTGCGGGCGGATCATCAGGATCACCACGATCAGCGAGAGCGTGAGCACCTTGGCCATGGAGCCGGTGATGAAGAACTCGGCAATCGACTGCGTCTGCGCAATGCCGAAGGCCGAGGCCACCGTGCCCAGCAGGCTGGCGGCGCCGCCGAAGGTCACGACCAGGAAGGCGTCGACGATGTAGAGCGAGCCGGAGGTCGGTCCGGTGGAGCCGATGGTGGTGAAGGCCGCGCCCGCGATGCCGGCCACGCCGCAGCCGATGGCGAAGGTCAGGCGGTCAGTTTTTTGCGTGTTGATGCCGGTGGCGTTGGCCATCACGCGGTTGCTCACCGTGGCGCGCACCCGCAGGCCCCAGCGGCTTTTGTAGAGCGCCAGCAGCACGGCGCCGGTGACCAGCGTGGTCAGGCCCAGCACGAACATGCCGTTGATCGGGATGTCCAGCCCTTCATGCGGTGCCCAGGATCCCATCAGCCACTCCGGTAGCGTCGGGCTGACTTCCTTGGGGCCGATGGCGGTGCGGAAGATCTGCTGCAACCCCAGGCTCAGGCCCCAGGTGGCCAGCAGCGTGTCGAGCGGGCGCTTGTAGAGATGGCGGATCAGCGCCCATTCCACCAGCCAGCCGGCAACGAAGGCCAGGCCGAACGCGACCGCAATCGACAGCGGGAAGTAGTAAGGCATGAAGCTGGGTGCCAGGTGCTCCACCAGCGTGGAGAACATGTAGACCGTGTAGGCGCCGATGGTCATGAACTCGCCATGCGCCATGTTGATCACGCCCATCTGGCCGAAGATGATGGCCAGTCCCAGGCCCATGAGCAGCAGGACCGAGAACAGGCTCAGTCCGGCAAAGCCCTGCATGAGGGTAATGTTGAGAATTTCCGAGAATTCCATAGCGTCACCTGCCTGTTTCTTTGCTAACCGTGGAAGGCGGCAGCCCGCGCTGCCGCCTTGTCGATACACCCGGGCTGATTACTGGTAGCCCTTGGGGAAGGGGTTGGGCTCGATCAGGTTGGGCGACTCGGCCACCACCTTGAAGGTGGCGTCCTTGTTGCCGATGGCGATGCGCGACTTGCTCCACAGGTGGTGGTTCTCGTGCAGCTTGACGTAGCCTTCCGGCGCGGTCTTGAGCTCGATGCCGGGCGAAGCGGCCACCACCTTGTCCACGTCGAAGCTGCCGGCCTTCTCCACGGCGGCCTTCCACAGCCAGGGGCCGAGGTAACCAGCCTGCGTCACGTCACCGATCACGGCGTCCTTGCCGTACTTGGCCTTGAAGGCGGCAACAAACTTCTTGTTGTTGTCGTTGTCCAGGGTCTGGAAGTACTTCATGGAGGAGTAGAAGCCGGCGAAGTTCTCGCCGCCCACACCCGTCATCTCGTCTTCCGTCACCGACAGCGTCAGCAGGAACTGCTTGTCACCGGTGATGCCGGCCGCCTTGAGCTGCTTGTAGAACGCCACGTTGGAGCCGCCCACCACGGCCGCGAAGATGCAGTCCGGCTTGGCGACCTTGATCTTGTTGATCAGCGAGTTGAAGTTGGTGTTGCCCAGCGGGTAGTACTCCTCGCCGACCACCTTGCCCAGCTTGCCCACGGTCTCGATGTGCTTGCGCGCGATCTTCATCGAGGTGCGCGGCCAGATGTAGTCGGAGCCGACCAGGAAGAAGGTCTTGGCTTTTTTCTCCTTGGCGCCCCAGTCCAGGCCGTAGATGATCTGCTGCGTGGCTTCCTGGCCGGTGTAGATCACGTTCTTGCTCTGCTCCAGGCCTTCGTAGAAGGTGGGGTAGTAGAGCAGGCCGTTTTCCTTCTCGAACACCGGCAGCACGGCCTTGCGCGAGGCTGAGGTCCAGCAGCCGAACACGGCGGCCACGTGGTCATTGACCAGCAGCTTCTTGGATTTCTCGGCGAAGGTCGGCCAGTCGGAGGCGCCGTCTTCCTTGATGACCTTGATCTTGCGGCCCAGGATGCCGCCCATGGCGTTGATCTGGTCGATCGCCAGCTGCTCGGCCTGGATCGAGCCCGTTTCAGAGATGGCCATGGTGCCGGAGGAGGAGTGCAGCTGACCCACGATCACCTCGGTGTCGGTCACGGCCAGCTTGGTGGTGTTGACCTTGGCCGTGGGGAACTGCTGGGCCAGGGCCAGGCCGGGCAGGCCGACCATGGACATGGCACCCAGGCCCTGCAGCAGGCGGCGGCGCTGCAGGTCGGCGGCACCCAAGTGGGTATCAGACGGGGCGGGCTGTTTCTTCATGAGGCACTCCTGAAATGAAAGGTGGAAACCAAGAACACCTGCAACAGGTGCCGGGCGACACGGTGTCACCACGGCCTTGAGATTAGGGAGAACCCGCGCTCCAGCCCATACGTCATTCGACGTACGCAGGGGCGCGCCGCCAAGCGAGAACGGTTCTTGCATGTGCACCAGGGATGACCACCAATGCACCAAAAGCGCGCGCATGAAAAACGCACCGCAAAAAATCTTTCGCATCCGCCGCGACTACAACTCCTGGGTGGCCAACGAGACCCTGGAGGACTACGCGCTGCGCTACACGCCGCACAGTGCACGCAAATGGAGCGAGTTCCGGGTCGCCAACACCGCGTTCGGTGGCATGTCGTTTCTGGCGCTGGAGGCCATCGGCGGCGCCATCGCGCTCAATTACGGCTTCAGCAATGCGCTGTGGGCCATCCTGGTGATGGGGCTGATCACTTTCCTGACGGGCTTGCCGATTGCGGTCTATGCCGCCCGCCACGGCCTGGACATGGACCTGCTCACGCGCGGCGCCGGCTTTGGCTATCTGGGCTCCACCGTCACCTCGCTGATCTACGCCAGCTTCACCTTCATCTTCTTCGCGCTGGAGGCGGCCATCATGGCGCTGGCGCTGCAGATGGTGCTGGGCTGGCCGCTGGTGTGGTGCTACGTGCTGTCCTCGCTGGTCATCATTCCGCTGGTGCTGCACGGCATCACGTTCATCTCGCGTCTGCAGACCTGGACCCAGCCGCTGTGGGCCCTGCTGCTGCTGTGGCCCTTCTTCTGGTTTGCCATCGCCCAGCCCGAGCTCTACCGCGAGTTCACCGGCCTGTCGGGCCTGACCTCCGGCAGCAACGAGTTCGAGCCGCTGATGTTCGGTGCCGCCGCGGCCGTGGCCTTTTCACTGGTACTGCAAATCGGCGAGCAGGTGGACTACCTGCGCTTCATGCCGGAGCGCACGTCTGCCAACCGCTGGCGCTGGTGGGCCGGCGTGCTGGTGGCCGGCCCGGGCTGGATCGTGCTGGGCATGCTCAAGATGCTGGGCGGCGCCTTCCTGGCCTTCGTCGCGCTGCAGTACGGCGCCTCGCCCGCGCATGCGGCCGAGCCAACCCAGATGTACCTGATTGGTTTCATGCGCTCGCTCGGCAACCCGACGCTGGCGCTGGTGCTCACTGTGCTGTTCGTGGTGATCTCGCAGATCAAGATCAACGTCACCAACGCCTATGCCGGCTCGCTGGCCTGGTCCAACTTCTTCGCCCGCCTCACGCGCAGCCACCCCGGGCGCGTGGTGTGGCTGGTGTTCAACGTCATCATTGCCATGCTGCTGATGACGCTGGGCGTGTTCGGCGCGCTGGAGAAGGTGCTGGGCCTGTACAGCAACGTGGCCATTGCCTGGGTCGGCGCGCTGGTGGCCGATCTGGTCATCAACAAGCCGCTGGGCCTGAGCCCCAAGCACGTGGAGTTTCGCCGCGCCTACCTCTATGACCTCAACCCCGTTGGCCTGGGTGCCATGGGGCTGGCGGTGGTGCTGTCCGTCACTGCCCATGCCGGGCTTCTGGGCGAGTACGCGGCGGCCTTTTCACCCTTCATCGCGCTCGGCACGGCATTGGTCACGGCGCCGCTGCTGGCCTGGGCCACCCGTGGGCGTTACTACCTGGCACGCCAGGATGCCTCGCCCTGGGCACCCGGCCAGGCGGTGCGCTGCAGCGTCTGCGAAAACCAGTTCGAGAGCGCTGACATGGCCAGCTGCCCGGCCTATGGCGCGCCGATCTGCTCGCTGTGCTGCTCGCTCGAATCGCGCTGCCACGACCGCTGCAAGACCAATTCGCGTGCCGCCGACCAGGTGCGCCAGGCGCTGGCCGCCATCCTGCCGCCCAGCCTGAACAATCGCTTCAACTTCCGCGTCGGCCAGTACTTCACCGTCTTTCTCGCGCTGTGCGCCGTCATGGCCTTCGTGCTGGGCGTGGTCTACATGCAGGAAAGCCTGCAGACACCCGCGCTGGAACTGCGCGAACCCTTCATCAAAGCCTTCGCGCTGCTGGCGGTGCTGGCCGCCGTCTGCGCCTGGTGGGTGGTGCTGGCCAACGAGAGCCGGCGCATGGCACACGACGAATCAGAGCGCCAGACCCAGTTGCTGCAAAAGGAGATCGATGCCCACATGCGCACCGACGAGGCGCTGCAGACCGCCAAGGAAGTGGCCGAGTCCGCCAGCCAGGCCAAGACGCGCTACGTGGCGGGCATGACGCACGAGCTGCGCACGCCGCTCAACAGCATCCTGGGCTATGCGCAGATCCTGCTGAAGAACGCCGAACTCAAGGCCGGGCTGCGCGAGGCGGTCACCACCATCCAGCAAAGCGGCCAGCACATGCATGCCCTGATCGACGGCCTGCTCGATCTGGCGCGCATCGAGGCCGGCCGCCTGCGCCTGGACATGGCGCCGCTGCCGTTCCCGGAATTTCTGTCGGAACTGGTGCGCATGGTGCAGCCGCAGGCCCAAGGCAAGGGCCTGACCTTCCGGCTGGAGACGCAGGGTCGCGTGCCGGCCTGGGTGCAGGCCGATGCCAAGCGCCTGCGCCAGATCCTGATCAACCTGCTGGCCAATGCGGTGCGTTTCACCGATGCCGGCGGCATCGTGTTTCGCGTCGACTGCCGGCACGACGTGGTGCGCTTCGAGGTGGAGGACAGTGGCATCGGGATCGCGCCACAGGATCAGGAGCGCATCTTCATGCCGTTTGAGCGTGGCAGCGCGGGACGGCGTGCCATCGAATCGGGCACCGGCTTGGGCCTGACCATCACCCACCTGCTGACCGAGCTCATGGGCGGCGAACTCACGCTGCGCAGCGAGGTCGGCCAGGGCAGCACCTTTGTCGTGCGGCTCTACCTGCGCGAGATTCAGGCGCCGGCCGTGTCAACCGTGCGCCACCTGCGGCCCATCGTCGGCTACCTGGCACCACGCCGCACCCTGCTGGTGGTGGACGACCAGCCGATCCAGCGCCAGCTGCTGGCCAGCCTGCTCATTCCGCTGGGTTTCATCGTGCGCGAGGCCGCCAGCGGCCGCGAATGCCTGGAGATCCTGCAGCAGCACCAGCCTGATGCGGTGCTGCTTGACATCAACATGGACGACCTCAACGGCTGGCAGACCGCGCAGTTGATCCGCAGCAGCGTAGGGCCTGAGCTGCCCATCGTCTTCGTCTCGGCCGACCCGTTTGAAAACCGGCCCGAACTGCTGGCGGCCGTGGGCTGCCAGGGGTTTGTCAGCAAGCCGGTGATTGAGTCCGAGCTGCTCGATTTGCTGGCGCGCGTGCTGCAGCTGGAGTGGGTGCATGAAAGCCTCCTGCTGTCCGCCCCGCTGGCCGCCGCGCAGGGCGCAGCCGGCCGCCTGCCGTTACCCGATGAGCTGCGCCAAAGCCTGATCGGCCTGGCCCGGCTGGGCAACGCCAGCGGTCTGCGCAGCCTGTTGTCCAGCAGCGCCGAGCAGGAGCCGGCGCTGGCCGATGTGTTGCAAAGCCTGGTGGTCCACGTGGACCGCTTCGATTTCCCCTCGTTCATCGAACGCCTGAAAGAAACCCACGATGAATCAGAAAGCTGATCCCCTGATAGCGCCGGCTGTCTCCAGCGTCGTCCTGGTGGTGGACGACGCGCCCGACACCTTGCGCATGCTGTGTGATGCGCTGGCGCTGGAGGGCTACACCGTGCTGGTGGCACGCGATGCCGTGGAGGCGCTGGAGCGCTTCGAGATGGCGGTGCCCGACGCCGTGCTGCTCGACGCCATCATGCCGGGCGAAAACGGCTTTGCACTGTGCCGCCGGCTCAAGGCCGAACCGTCCTGGGCCCATGTGCCGGTGATCTTCATGACCGGCCTGACCGAGACCGAACAGATCGTGGAAGGTTTTGCCAGTGGCGGCGTGGACTACGTGGTCAAGCCGCTGAAAATTCCCGAGGTGTTGGCGCGCCTAGCCACCCACCTGCGCAACGCCCATGTCAGCCGGCTGGCGCGCGAGGCGGTGGACGTGGCCGGCCTGGGTGTGGTGCTGGCCGATTCGCAGGGCCGCGTGGCCTGGCGCTCACCACAGGCCACGCGCTGGCTGGAGCAGGCCCTGGGCCCGCGCGAAGACACCGCGCCGCTGCAGGCCTGGCTGCAGCAGACCGTGCGGCAGGGTGAGACGCTGACGCCGTTGCCCGGCGGCAGCCAGCTGCAGGCCCAGCACCTGGGGCAGACCGGCCCGGGCGAGATCATGATCCTGCTGCGCCAGACTGGCCCGTCCGTGGATGCCGCGCACAAGCGCCTGAGCAGTGCCGCACTCACGCCGCGCGAGACCGAGGTGCTGTCCTGGCTGGCCAAGGGCAAGACCAATCGCGACATCGCCGACATCCTGGGCATGAGCCCGCGCACGGTGAACAAGCACCTGGAGCACATCTTCGAAAAACTTGGGGTCGAGACGCGCACGGCGGCGGCGGCGATTGCCAGCAGCCTGCTGCAGGACGCCTGAGTCAGCGCAGCGGGTCTTGGCGGCGTCACCAGGCTCTGCTATAAGTATTTTGGGGCTCAGGCCCTTATGAAATATGCGGGAGTAGCTATATGTTTGATAGCAAAACTGGGCGCATCAATCTGGCGCTGCAAGGCGGTGGCGCGCACGGTGCCTTCACCTGGGGCGTACTCGATGCGCTGCTGCAGGACACGCGCCTGCAGTTCGACGGCATCAGCGGCAGCAGTGCCGGCGCCATGAACGCGGTGGTGCTGGCCAATGGCTGGCTCAAGGACGGGCGCGAGGGCGCGCGCCAGGGCCTGGCGGATTTCTGGAACGAGCTGGGCCGCCAGATGCCCTGGGGCCTGCTGACGCGGCGCAAGGGCGACGTGATCACCATGACGCCGGCCAGCCGGCTGCTGAGCAGCTGGGCGGGTTACTTCTCGCCGTCGCAGCTCAATCCGTTCGACCTCAACCCCTTGCGCGATCTGCTCAACCGCCAGATCGACTTCGAGCAACTGCGCACGCACAGCCCGTTCAAGCTTTTCGTCGGCACCACGCAGGTGAGCACCGGCAAACTGCGCCTGTTCCGCGAGCACGAACTGACGGTCGATGTGCTGCTGGCCTCCGCCTGCCTGCCCAAGATCCACCGCACGGTGGAGATCGACGGCGAGGGCTACTGGGACGGCGGCTACAGCGCCAACCCGGCGGTGTTCCCGCTGGCCTACGACTGCCAGGCACGCGACATCCTGCTGGTGCTGCTCAACCCGCTCAGGCGAGAAGGCACGCCGCGCACCGTGGAAGAAATCGAGGCGCGCATCGTCGAGCTGGCTTTCAGCGCCAACTTCATGCGCGAGATGCGCATGTTCGCGCACGCGGCCGAATTTTCCGGCTCGGCCTTGCGGCCCAAGGGGCGGCTGGAACGCCGTCTGCAGGCCTTGCACTTCCACATGATCGACGCCAGCCAATTGGACACCCTGCTGCGCACCGACACCAAACTGCTGGCACACGGGCCGTTTTTCGACCTGCTGCAGGAACAGGGGCGGACCTGTGCCGAGCAGTGGCTGGCAAAGGAGTACCATGCCATCGGGCGTCATTCCAGCATCGATGTGAAAGCGCTGTTCGGCTAGGCGCCACCTGGATATGGGGGACTTATGCGCGACGACTCAGCTCACTCTGGCGGCCACGATGTCTCGCGGGCCATGTACCGCTGGCGTGCCTTCTCCTACGACCTGCAACTCGCTCCCTACGAATTCATCCGTCACCATGCGGTCCAGCGGCTGCAGCTGCAGCCCGGCCAGCGCGTGTTCGACCTCGGCTGCGGCACCGGCATGAGCCTGGACCTGCTGCGCCAGGCCGTGGGCGAGCAAGGCCACGTCATTGCCGTCGACCAATGCCCCGAGATGATCGCGCTGGCACGCAGCCGCGTCAGCCAGGCGGGCTGGACCAATGTCGAACTGGTCTGCGCCGCGGTGGAAGACGCGCCCTTGCCCGATGCCGCCGACGCTGCCTTCTTCCACCTCGTGCACGACATCCTGCAAAGCCCGCAGGCGGTGGCGCATGTGCTGCGCCACCTCAAGCCCGGCGCGCGGCTGGCGGCCACCGGCCTGAAGTGGACCGCGCCCTGGCTGGCACCGTGGAACGCGCTGGTTGGCTTGTTCGCCGCGCAATCGATTTCCAACTTCGACGGCTTGGCCGCTCCTTGGCAGCCCTTGGTCGACCACGGTGCCGAGCTGCAGGTGGAGACCGTGCTCATGGGCACGCTCTATGTGGCCAGCGGCACGGTGCCGCCCATCCGCCAACCCAGGAGTTCCCATGCCCTACATGCTGTTGATGATGGAGCCGCCCGGCCAGCGGCGAACGCGTACCGAGCTTGAAGGCCGTGAGGTGTACGCGCACATGCAGCGTTTTGCCGATGCGCTGCAAGCGCGCGGTCAGTTGCTGGCCGTCGAGTCGCTCGGCTCGCATGCCAACGCCGTGCGCGTCCAGGTACGCGGCTGGGTGGGTGGTGGGCTGGGTGGCGATGGCGGGGTTTGCATCTTGTTGGTTTCGAACAGGCTCAAGAGATGGCTGCAATGTGCGGCCCAAAGCGGTCTGTCACATTGCAATATGGATCTGCCATTTGCTGTCGTTCAGTTAAAGTCCTTGCCCTCAGGGTGAGGGTTGCCCATGTCGAGCACTTCGCATCTCAAGGGGCATCGGTTCCCCAGTGGCTTGGTTTAAAAAACATGATCAGGGACTTTTGAGGGGATGGCGGCTGATGCGGCTGGGCAAGCTGTGGCTTAAAAAGAAGAGGAAAACAATATGCTGTTAACTGATATCGCCGTCGAGCACACGCGGGTGTCCAAAAAGAATGGGGTTCGTCAGAATTTCTTGCTGCATCCGTTTACCAATACGCAACGAGATACGCTTGGTAAATTTGAGATCGTTCGTGACATCCGTGAGCCAGGGTTCAAAGAAGTTAAACGCTCAGCCTTCGTGACGTTTCAACAATTGGCGGAGTTGTATGCGAAAGGCGTGCTCGAAGAATTCGGGTTTTCCGTTCGCATGTGTCCGGGTCAGGGCACGTACCCCACTGCGAATCCCGCAAAAAAGATACTGTCAACCAGCATCAGGCCAGGCTCATCGTTCGACCTGGCTGTTCAAAAGGTGGATGTTTTAAAACCTGCTAATCGCGAATTGAGAACAGCTTTGCTTCGCACTGACGTCAACCTTTAAGGGTAATGACGCTAATTGATGGCCTGTCCACCTTTAAAGCCAATCACCCGAAGCCCCATCGCGTCATCCTGCCTTCCACGGCGCTGGGTGCGAGAGAGCGCAGAAAATAGCGCTATTTGATATGGAAGTACCTATGAATCCATCCGTTGCTCATGCCGAACTCATCGCCACTTTCAAGCGGGCGGAGGCAGATGCTGCTCACAAGTTCGGTTTGATCAAAGCTGCTGCGCAAAAGGGGCCCAAGGCAGTCCAAGCGGCCGCCGACACAGCTGCAAAGGCAGTAAAACGCAGGGACTCGTATGCAAAGAAGCTGGATACCCTGGGGGTGAGCCTCAAGGATTGAGCGCGGCCCAGCCTACTGCCCGACACCAGTCATTGGCGACTCTCCCCAACTGGCCGACAGTTGCCTGACATGACGGGCTCAAGTGTGCCCAAAGCCGCCTTATGGCGTTTCGAAAAGCAGACGCTTAACGTGAAACCACCTGCTCTAGTCAACGGGACTGTCAAAAATGGCCTTCATAACTCGGCCATTGCGAAGCAAAAAAACGCCGCATGCTGTGTCGCCACAATATTTCAGGCGTTCAACATCTTGTTCGTCTGGTTCACCTAGGATTTCTCGGACTTTTTGCGCTGAGGCTCCGACCCGCAAACCAAACTGCATTGGCCAATAAGATTTGGTGACTCGAACTTGTGAGACCAGACCGCCCTGCGTATCGCGGTTTGGAAAGTACGCCTCAATGACAAGACCATCGAACTCGAAAATTCGTGCTTCATCAATCTGCGAAGCGTTATGTCGGTTAGCAATGGTTATTGCTTTTTCTCGTAAAAGTCGCCCCGTCTTGCGTAGTTGCTCCAAAGACTGAACTCCCGAAGTTCCTAGCGGACTAGCGACGAAACGATCTACCTTGTCCTACTGCTCAGATGTGCGGGTGTTCTTTTGACATTGAAAGTCCAATGCAATGGGGCCATAGATGGTTTGCTGCCCAGAAAATCCGCCCGACTGAACTATGTACGCCGAGTTGGATAGGCCGTAAATCATGACTCTTTGGCGATACCCATCGCTGACTAGTACAGGTTTAGCCAGCTCAATAGTCGCCAGCATTTCATCGTCAGGTGGTAATTGCTGGGCCACCGGAAAGCCATCTGGCACCCCGAACTGCCCAATGCACGGAGCAAACCTCTGCGCAACATCTCGCAGCCATGTTTGCATTGGCGTTTCATGTAAAGGCTCAGTCTCTGCAGAGTTTGCACATATGGCAATTCCCCAAAGTAAAAGCGCAGAAACGAAGCGGCAAATCATGTTGTATTTGAAGAGGGTACGTCTCGATTGATTTGGCTTGGAGTGTAGGGCTTTGTATGCGGCAGACCTATCCCACAAACGGGGGATCTGAGTCTGCTTTGGGGTAAAGACTCGAACGGCCGGTTGTGGCCGATTTTCGACTCCCCGCAGAGCGCGCTACCTGTCTGGTTTAGCTACATGTCGAACCAGAGTCAGCTGATCGTTGTGCCACACATAGTAAGAGATTCCTCGGCGTGTCATATTTTCCTCTGGAGCACCGATGAGCACAAGAAGTTCACTGTCGGATTGGAATTGGACAGAGCCTTCGTCATGCCAACTCGCTCCACCCCTAAGCAGTTCATCGTGTACGTTAACTGCAACATTGGTTCTGATTCCCCTGGGATGAAAGACCCGACCACTCTTGGCATCAATGATCATGATCTGCACACAGCCAGATCCACAGCCCCAAGTTGCCAAGATGTAATGGCCCGCAAAGTTTACCCTTGCCCTCGACCATTGACGAAGACGTGTCCTGTAACGCCTGGCTTCGGGGTCATCAGCGATTAGTAGCTTTGCGTTAGGCCCAACATATAGCTTGGTCGGATAGGCTGCAAATGAAGGAGCATCTGTTGGTATGTCGGATGCGCGAATGGTGGCGTCATCGTATCCATCGCCATCGACTGATGCCTGAGCGGAAAAGGATAGGATGCTCGCAAGTAGAACCAGGAGCAGATTGCAGAGTTTCATGATGTCATGCTAATGTCGATTGCAGAATTCTAAGAAAACCAATTGCGACGCGATACGGGCAAAACGGGGGATTGGATGACTGCTTTCGGAAGGCTTGTCATATGTCCGTTTGTGGCCGCTAGCAGCCGGGTTTTCTACGTTAACGAATGGGACATTCAAGCACGACGCCTTTTGTAAAAAATCAAAACCGCCTTGACACAGCCATACACGGCGAAACCCAGATAAAGAACAGAACCCCACACGGCAAACACCATGACTGCACGAGACTCGAAATCAAGAACGTCTGGGTCGGTGAAACTTACCCAACTAACAAGTCCTAGTAGCAGCACAGCAAGCAGAGTAGAGATGCGACTGATGTTCCCAGAACCCCAGCCACGAGCAGCAAGCACGGCACTTGGTGCGATGACGACCAAAACTGCCACGAATGAAATTACGAGGAAACCTGCACTCGGCATTGTGTAGTCGGTAGTGAAATTAACTGATCTTTAGGCTTAGCTGTCTGCTCGAAATTGGCTGAACCCAAAAATGGAGCATCGAATGACCGTTTCCGGGGAGTTTGTTGGACGACCGCTCGTGGCCGAATGCGCCATCACTTGCGATAAAACTCGGCGTAGCAGGTATTCATATCTTCTGCCTCACACAGCAAAAATCTGAAGCCGCTTGGATGGATTCGCACATAGTTCACAGCCACATGGCCCATCTGCGTGTATGAACCAGAGCAGTCCGGTTCGCCGTTGTTCTTAGTAATCTTGTCGGTCCACTTATAGAAGCCCTTTACGCTGGGAATAGCCGAAATCATGAACTCAGCCTCATTCCGCTCGTTGCCTGACATGGACAACTTGGTTCCATCGGCGCGAAGTTCATACTCCTCAAAGCACTTCGTCGCGGGAAGCTCAATGCGCCAGGTTCCAAGGAGTGGATGATTTGCTAAGAGCGGCGTACGAGAAAACTCCTGTGCTTGTGTTGAAACGCTTGGAACCGCTAGTGTTCTTGATTCCCCTTGATTGGCACACCCAACAAGCGAGAGCATCGCAGCCACGATACAGGGAAAATAAACTAATTTCTTCATGATTTGAACGATTCCTGTATGAAGCTTTGGATGTCTGCTATCGAGCGCATTCGCCGATGTCCCCTTTTGGCCGGCAGCGCCAATGCTTGGCAGGCTCAGCGCGAAATATTTCCACTAGGTGGTCTGCTTTCGGATTCGGGCCACAAGAATGCCCAAGAATAGACCAACGCCTAGCCATGGGAAGCTTTGAGCCATAAGTACAGGCAAAGGCACTCTCCCGCTAAAGATCACACCTGAAGAGGAAACCATCAGACCGATGACTGCGTAGACAATTGTGAGGTTCGTCTTCTCAACAAGAGACGCTCGCCAGGCAAGGAAGATGACGTTGCCCCCAAAAAAACAGCCGCCAACAACAAGCAGGCTTGGGTTGAACACGAACTGGGCGATGAGTGCCATCGCGAGGACCACCGCAAATGTGAGTGGCGCTGAGTTCTCCCAGTGGGAGTAACGCTCCTGACGCAACAAAGACCATTCGTACTGTGTTCGCATTGGTGGCAAGGGTGTGGATGTGACCTGAATTCTAATCAGCTAGTGCAATGCGAGCCACCCCAAAAAAAGGCGACGAGTGTCAGCTTTCGGGAAGATTCTTGCACGTCCGGTCTTGGCCGGTTTGAGTCTGCCAGCCCGGTGATCATCAGCAATATTCTCGGTTCGGAAGAACAGACATTCTCGGCAGCCCCTCGATACAGTTCCATACGAAAGGGCCATGAGTGTCAGCGCAGGGAATCCGATCGGTCCGAATGATCTCTCAAGTCTTCCGACGCCTCTGACTCTCTTTGCTTCCCCAGATATTTCTTGGACAGTTGCTCAAGTGGACCACCCAATTCCAGGATCAATAGCATTGCCAACATTGCGCATAGTCCAAGCACGTAGAAGCCGGCCCCAAAAGTGGCTCCGAGGATCGCGCAAGCCCATATGCTGGCGGCGGTAGTAAGACCATGGACTGTTGGGGATTGGTCTTGGCGAATGATCACACCAGCGCCCAAGAAACCGATGCCGGTGATCAAGCCTTGGAGGACGCGACTGCCGGCTTGCGCATCAGCCCCGGGGTAACTCCCGATCAGTAGCATTACAAGTGCGGAACCCAATGCAACCAAGGATTGGGTACGGATGCCGGCGGATTTATGGTGCATCCAACGATTCAGCCCCAAAACAATACCCGCAAGCAAAGCCAAGCCCAGCCGGAGCAATATCTCTAGAACGCTCGGATTGTTCGCCAACATGGTAGACCTCATTGAATATGAGTTTCAAGACTCGCCGGCCGAACCAGATGATTTGCGGGCACGAAATTTCACATCATCACTCGACTCCAGTATCCATAGAAATTTCTTTCGTCCGCAATTGGGGAAAGTTCTTGAATGACTGTATGTGGTCGATAGCGCCATCACAACATGGCTCCCATTACGGATAACTGTGCTAACCGAAAGTGGGAGGTCGTGATACTTATAGATTGCTACTCAGACAATTTTGCAGTGAATCAGTGCGTCCTCGTTAAAACTGTAAATGGCACACAGCCGATGGTAGCCGTCTGCGATCACCACCTTGCCATTCTGTTCGTCTCGTAACAACAAAAGGGGGGAGAGCGCCTTACCGGCAAGAATCTTTTTTCGATCCTTCTCAACATGAGAATTGCTTACGCCCAGCAATGACAGCTGAGAAGCTCTGAAGATATCTTTGGCTTTGAATTGGACGATAGACGCCTTCCTCAATTTGCCCACTATTTCCAAAGCTCTTTCAGGGCGAAAGATTATCAGCAGGTACGATTCAGCAGCAGGATAGTCATGTTCCTCGACATCTGCTAGCCAGTTGATCGCTGCGACCTCTAAGCTGGTTTCAATCTTTGACATATTGCCGCCTTTCTTCGATTACCTAGGTAGGCTTCTTCCAGTCTACCGGACACATCCAATGACCGCTATAGAGGGCGGATTCAACCGGTCGATGCAACACATTGGCTGAACATCTCAGCCGGGGTTTGAAAGCCAAGTGTCTTTCTTGGTCGTTCGTTCAATTGTCGCGCAATGGCGTTGAGTTTGACCTGCGATAGATTAGACATGGGCTGTTGCTGGTTTCAAAGACACTTTGTTAAGGTGGTCGATGAAACCGGAGG